>Ga0302326_10002462_pt1 | contig 45115 bp, 44 predicted proteins | sample Palsa_T0_3_FD_202264 | JGI IMG/M metagenome (GOLD analysis project Ga0302326, IMG submission 202264) | Peat permafrost microbial communities from Stordalen Mire near Abisko, Sweden - Palsa_T0_3 | ecosystem: Environmental > Terrestrial > Soil > Palsa > Peat permafrost | place: Sweden: Abisko...
CGTGATGGTGCCCGGCCGACAGTCAATTGTCCGCATCGGTTCCGAGGATGGGAAGGTGTGCGTAGGAGGTCACCGCCATGACGTTTGTGCCGGATTCGATCAGCGCCGAGCTTTCTGAGGCCGAACGTTTTACCCTTGCTGGAAATCTCGGGGCCGCGGGGGAGATCCTTCTGAAGATCGTCGACCAAGAGGCTGATCCTCAAGCATTGTTGATGCTCGCTTCGACGTATCTCGAACTCGGCCAGTACGAAGAGGCATTTCGTCACGCCTCGGTCGCGGTGGAACGGGAACCTTCCTCCGCGCCGGCCAGAGATCTCCTTGCGAAGGTGAACCTCGCTCTGGGCGATTACGCTGCCGCATTGTTGGACTACGACGCCCTCGCCGCGCTCGGCCGCGACCAGCGTCCGACTCCGCCTGAACAGTATTCCGTTCCAGCACACTTCGCCCTGCGCAATCTCGAACAAATTGACCACATTCTGACCGAGAATCGCGACAAGCAAACTTCCGCCGACGCCACGGCTGAACAGCTTCACCGCCTACACCGCAGTCTCGACGAGATCATCGAAAGGGCAAATGGCGAAGCGCCCTGGGTGCCCGTTAACGGGAGAAGCAGCCGGATCCTCGCCGACCCACCATTTGTGAAGGTTCCGGAGGAAAAGCTGCCAAGCTACGTGAACCCGAATGTCGATTACGAGCCGATACAACGAACAATCTCGGCAGGCGAGCTGACGTGGCAGGTAATCGATGACTTCCTGACCCCGGATGCTTTGGAGCAAGTGCGAAAATATTGTCTGGAGTCTACATTCTGGCGGCACCCATATAAGTTCGGTTATGTAGCAGCCTTTCCGCACGACGGATTTGCCAGCATTTCGCTGTTCGCCATAGCAGAGGAATTCCGCTTTGCACTCGGCGAAGCATTTGATCAGTACGAACTGGCATTATGGTGGGCGTTCGAGTACGACACCCGGCTGCCGGGTACTGACATCCACGGTGATGACGCCGACTTTTCGTTGAACTTGTGGATTACTCCAGACTCGGCGAATCTGGACCCGACCAAGGGTGGCCTGGTTCTTTGGGACAAGACGGCGCCGAAGGACTGGAGCTTCGACGACTACAACTCTGGGGGAGAGCGGGTCAGGCAGTACCTTCAGGACACCAACGCCGAGTCGACGGTCATCCCCTACCGCGAGAACCGGGCAGTCTTGTTCAAAGGACATCTTTTCCATCGAACTGATGACTTCAACTTCGCGCCCGGCTTCACTAACCGGCGACGCAGCGTGACCCTCTTGTTTCGGCGTAGCAAGCGGTAACTAACGGCTATCTCGTCGCTGCGGTGTAACCCGCAGCGCTATGGACTACTGACACGCACAATTCTCAGTGAGTCCAGGCTCTCGACAGGCAGGCGATATGTGACGGCGCACGGCGATTCGGTCAGCCCGCGGCCCTTGCGCGTGGTGCCCGACGGGGGCTACCCGGATTGGGAGGCGGTGTATCAGGACAACGCCACCTGGGTCTATCGCACCATCTACGCGCGGGTGGGCAACCGAGCCGACGCCGAAGACCTCACCGCGGAGGTCTTCCTGGCGGCGTTGCGACCCCTGAGATTGACGGCCAGCGTCGGCGAGGTTCGCGGTTACCTGCGCGCCACCGCACGAACCGTGCTGGCCGCGCACTGGCGCGAGACCCTGGGGCGAGAGATCACCTCGATCGACGACATCGAGCAGCCCCCCGAGAGCGAGGAGGCGATCAGCACCGCCCCACAGCGGGTGGCCGACGTTTTCAAGCGGCTGCCGGAAAACTACCGGCGGATCCTGGAATCGCGTTTCCTGCATGGGCGTTCGATCAAAGAGTCGGCAGCCGAACTCGGGATCAGCGTCGCCAATGCCAAGGTGCTTCAGCATCGGGCGTTGCGGCTGGCCGCACAGGTCAACGAGAAGGGCGAATCATGAACCCCCGCGGGTTGCGCAGGTATATCGACGACCTGTTGCGGGGCCGCCGCCCGAAGCCGTTCCGGCCTGACGACTTCGAAGCCGCCCAAATCCGGACAGCTATCGATCTGCAGGCTGCGCGGCTGGGCGGTGATGCCCCGCGACAGGAGTTCCTCACCGATCTCGGGCGCCGGCTCGCAGCGCAACAGGACGGCGTGGCACAACCCGCGCCGAAGTCGCCCGCGACCCGCAGGAACGTCATTGTCGGCACGTCGGCCGCCGCCGCGGCTGTGGTGGCGGCGGTGTCGATCGATCGAGCACTGATTGACAGTGCGCCTGACGCCGACAGTGACTCCGGTGAGCTCACCCCGAACACCGGACGCTGGACGCGGGTTGCCGCCAGCGCCGAGGTGCCGGTCGGGGTCGTGCGACCCTTCGATCTCGGCTCGGTCGTCGGATTCGTCCGCCGCGTCGACGGCAAACCCGAAGCCGTATCGGGAGTGTGCACCCATCAGGGCTGCCGGTTGTGGTTCGACGCACCCGATGACAGGCTGCGCTGCCCCTGCCATTCGACATCGTTTTCACCCGCCGGCCAGGTGCTGACTCATCAATTGCCGATTTCACCGAAGCCGTTGCCCACGTTGATGGTTCGTGAACGTGACGGTGTCATCGAGGTGTTCGTCCCGCCGCGTCCGAATGAACCGGCCTGACGGCGTGTAACCCACCGCCCTATCTGTTGTCGACGCGTACTTACCCGCCGACGATGGAGGTGCATCGTTATGCCCGGACGACATCAGGGCGCGCGTGTTGTGTTGTGGGCAGCGCTGCTGCTTGCCGGATGCTCATCGCCGCAATCTCAGACTTCTCCGTCGGCGACCCTCGCCACGATCAGCGGTGCCACGCCGGGTATGCCCGGCATGAGTGGCATGCCGTCGATGCCGGACGTTCCCGCGGGCACCACCGCCTCGACGACAGGGTCGGCGGCTCCGGTGGTCGGCAACGCGGTCAGCATCGACAACTTCGCTTTTGCCCCTGCGACATTGACCGTTCCCGCGGGGAGCACGGTCACCTGGACGAACCGAGGCGAGGAACCCCACACCGTCGTCGCGAACGATGGTTCATTTCACTCACCCGGAATGGGTTCGCAGGCAACGTATTCCCACACTTTCCCGACAGCGGGCACGTTCGATTACGTCTGCTCCATCCATCCGTTCATGCATGCCACCGTGGTGGTGACGCAATGACCGACGCTCCGAACACGATGAACCGCCGCCAGCTCATCCGGCACAGCGCATGGTTCGGCGCCGCCGTCGGGCTGGCGGTGGTCGGCGGTGAAGTCATCTCACACGTTGCCGGCACCGCGGAAGCCAAGCAGGTCTAGCCGCGGCCCACGCTGCGATTCGCTCAAGTCAGCGACAGTCACATCGGCTTCTCCGGTAAGGCCAACCCGGATGTCGCCGGTTCATTCAGCCACGCGATTGGGCGGATCAATAATCTCGGTTACACACCCGACTTCGTCATCCACACCGGCGACCTCACCCATCTGGCCACCCCCGAGCAGTTCGATCACGTCAAACAGATGATGACCGGACTACGCACGCCGCACGTCTTTACCGTGCCCGGCGAGCACGACTCGGTTGACGACGCGGGCCAGAAGTACCTAAGCGCCTTCGGTGCCGGAACCCGCGGTGACGGCTGGTACAGCTTCGACATCGCCGGTGTGCACCTCATTGCGCTGGTCAACACCCTCAATCTGAAGAAGCTCGGGCACTTGGGCGTTGAACAGCTCGACTTCATCGCCAAGGATGTCGCGCCGCTGCCCAATGACACTCCTATCATCGTGTTCAGCCATATTCCGCTGTTCGCGATGTATCCGGATTGGGGCTGGGGTGCCGACGACGCCACCCAAGCGCTGAGCCATTTACGCCGGTTCTCGTCGGTGACCTGCCTCAACGGTCATGTCCACCAGGTATTTTCCAAAATCGAAGGCAGTGTGACGTTCTACAGCGGGACGACGACCGCCTACCCGCTACCTCACCCGGGCGACGGGCCTGCGCCAAAGCCGGTCACTTTGCCGGCCGGTAAATTGCACGACGCACTGGGCATCCGTGAGGTCGGCTATATTCGGGGCCAAAAGGCTCTTGCGTTGAAAGAAAGTACACTGCAATGACATTCGCTGAGATTGTGACCAAGATCGGTATTGCCGCTGCGACGGCCGTCAGCGGTATCAGCCATGCCTACCTCTATATCCATGGCTACCAGCACATTCCGGCGATCGGAGCTGCTTTCGTCCTGCAGGCCAGCGTCTCGTTCGCCGTCGCCGCGCTCATCCTGGTCGGTGGCCCGGACTGGCTGGTGTGGGCCGCGGCCATCCTGGCCGGCGGCGCACTAACTGCCTTCGCGTTGTCGCGTACCGTCGGGCTCGTGGGGTTTTCCGAACGGGGCTGGCAGCCGTCGCAGCACGCGGCGGTCAGCGTGGTCGCGGAGTTGCTGACCGTCGGATTGTGGATGGGTTATCTGATCGGCCGCCGACGGGTAGGCGGTCGGGGCCGCCTCCCGTCCACGTGATGAGCCGCCACCGCTGTTCTAAACGTCAGACAATCCATGAATAAATGCTTGTGTCTCCGCCCAACTCGGCAGCAAACCCGCGGCGCGGACCTCGTCCAAGGTGGGTGCGGCGGCGTCGCGTTCGGAAAGCGCCAGCTCGTGCCCGCTGGGCCAGTCGATCGCAAGTGCCGGGTCGGTGGCGGCGATGGTGTGTTCGCGTTGCGGGCTGTACTCGGCCGAGCAGAGATACATCACCGTCGAGTTGTCCTGCAGCGCAAGAAAACCATGCGCGAGTCCCTCGGAGAGGTAGATCGACTTGCGGCTGCGATCATCGAGCACTACTGCGTCCCAGCGGCCGAACGTCGGCGAGCCCACCCTGATGTCGACCGCGACGTCGAACACCGAGCCGGATAAACAGGTCACGTACTTGGCTTGGCTCGGCGGCAGCTGCGCGAAATGCAGGCCGCGCAGCACGCCGGCGGCCGACACCGAACAATTAGCTTGACGCAGATCCAGGCGGTGGCCGGTGAATTCGGTGAAGCCCCGGTCGGTGAGCCATTCGAAAAACAGCCCACGCGAATCGGAATGCAGCTGCGGGGTGATCTCCCACGCGCCGGCAATGTCGAGTTCACGGATCTGCATGTCACTGACCCCGCTGTTCATAGCGAGCCTCGACGGCAGCTTTGAGTGGCCGCCACCAGGATTCGTTGTCGCGATACCAGTCGATGGTGGCGCGTAGGCCCTCGGCGAAATCGGTATGCTTTGGCGCCCAGCCTAATTCGCTGCTCAGCAGGGAAGGGTCGATGGCATACCGAAGGTCGTGGCCGGCCCTTTCGGCGACGTGGTCGAAATCGTCGGGATCGCGGCCCATCAACGCCAACAGTGTCCGCAACACCGAGAGGTTGTCACGTTCGCCCTCGGCGCCGATCAGGTAGGTCCGCCCGGACTGACCGCCCTCGAGGATGCGGCGTACCGCGTCGTTGTGATCTTCGACGTGGATCCAGTCCCTGACGTTGGCGCCCTTGCCGTACAGCTTCGGCCGTCGCCCGGTCAGCACGTTGGTGATCTGGCGGGGGATGAACTTCTCCACATGCTGGTACGGCCCATAGTTGTTGGAACAGTTCGAGATCGTCGCGCGCACACCGTAGGACCGCACCCACGCGCGCACCAGCATGTCGGAGGCGGCCTTGGTCGACGAGTAGGGGCTCGACGGGTTGTACGGCGTGGATTCGGTGAACCGCTGCTCGTCGTCGAGTTCGAGGTCGCCGTACACCTCGTCGGTCGAGACGTGATGCAGCCGCACCCCGTGCCGGCGTACCGCCTCCAGGACGGTGAACGTTCCGATCACGTTGGTCTGGAGGAACGGCGCGGGGTCGGCTAACGCGTTGTCGACATGAGTTTCGGCCGCGAAGTGCACCACCGCGTCCGACTCGGCGATCAGTTGGGATACCAGTTCCGCATCGGTGATGTCGCCCTGCACCAGCCTGATGTCGTCGTCAACGGGAGCCAGCGATTCGCGGCTGCCCGCATACGTCATGGCGTCGAGAACCGTCACCGCGTCCTCCGGGTGGTCGCGCACGGTGGAGTGCACGAAATTGGCGCCGATGAATCCGGCGCCGCCGGTGACGAGCAGGCGCATGGTCAGACCCTAGCCGGTGAAGAATCGTGCTCAGCTCGGAGACGACAGACCCAGCGGGCGGGCCAGTTCGCTCAGCGCGGCGACGAGCTTGTCTTCCGGCCAGCCGCCCAGCACCTGGATCGCCACGTGATCGGCACCGGCCGCCAGGTGCGCGTTGAGGCGCGCGGCGATGGCGTCCGGAGTCCCGTATGCCACGACGGCGTCAATTAGCTTGTCGCTGCCGGGTTTACGCACATCTGCGTCGCTGAATCCTAGCCGGCGCCAGTTGTTGACGTAGTTGCTCAGGTCGAGGTAGAAGCCCGCGCTCTGGCGACCGATTTCGCGGGCTTCGTCGGCGTCGGTGGTGAGCACAACCTTGTGTTCGGGAGCCAGGAATACCGTGTTGCCGACCAGTTCGCGGGCGTAGGCGGTGTGCTCCGGAGTGGTCAAGTAGGGGTGGGCCCCGCCGCTGCGCTCCGCGGAGAGCTCCAGCACCTTGGGGCCCAGCGCCGCGAGCACCCGCCGACTGGTCGGCACCGAGGCGCCGTCGAGCGCGTCGAGATACTCGACCAACGCGTCGTACGGCTTGCGGTACTCGTCGGTGTGTTCGGGATGCCCTACCCCGATACCCAGCAAAAACCGCCCCGGATAGGCGTTTTCGATGCGGTGATAGGACTCGGCCACCTCGGCGGCCGGTGACGACCAGATATTGATGATCCCGGTGGCCAGCTGCAACGTCGAGGTTTGCGCGAGAGCCGGCTCCACCCACTTCAGGTCGGCGTCAGGCGATCCGCCGACCCATGCGGCGCCATAGCCCAGCGATTCGATCTGCACCGCGAGGTCCGGGGTGATCGAGCGACTACCCAACCAGACGCCGTATCGACCCAGGTCGAGTTTGAGCGAAACGCCCTCGGTCATCTAGATCCCCTCCGTTTGTCACGCCTGATGCAGTCCAAGTGGCCCCGCCAGTTCGGCCAGAGCCGACACCAGGTTTTCATCTTTGGTCAGGATCTGCACCGGCACGTGGTCAGCGCCGGCATCCAGGTGTTCGGTCAACCGTGCCGCAATCGCCTCCGGCGTACCGTACGCGACCACTGCGTCGACGAGGCGGTCGCTGCCCGGTCGGGTGATTTCCTCCTCGGAGAACCCCAGCCGCTTCCAGCTGTTGCGGTAGTTGGCCAGGTTGAAATAAACGTCGAGCGCCCTGCGGCCAACCGCGCGGGCCTTCTCCGCATCGGTGGTCAGGACCACCTTGTGCTCAGGTGCCAAGAACGCCGACGGGCCGATAAGTTCACGGGCCTGCGCGGTGTGCTCCGGCGTGGTCAGGTACGGGTGCGCGCCGGCGCTGCGGTCCGCTGACAGCTTCAGTACCCGCGGGCCCAGGGCCGCGACCACCCGACGATCGGCGGGAACCCCGAACTCATCGAGCTGGTCCAGGTATTGCACCAGCGCGTCGTAGGGCTTGCGGTATTCGGTGATCGCCTCGGGATGCCCGACGCCGATACCCAGCAGGAAACGACCCGGATAGGCCCGGTCGATGCGGTGGAACGACTCGGCCACCGGCTTGGCCGCATCCGACCAGATGTTGACGATCCCGGTGGCCACCTGCAGCGTCGTCGTCGCTTCCAGGAGCGGCTCCACCCACGCCAACTCGGCGGGCGGTGACCCGCCGACCCAGACGGCCCCGTAGCCCAGGGCTTCGATGTCTTTGGCTTGCGCAGGAGTGACGCCGCGTCCGAACGCTCCGAACCGGCCAAGATTGGGTTTGCTCACAGCAGAATCGGTCATGGCCTTTAGCAACCAGCGCTTCGGCGCGGCTATTCCGGCTGCTGACCCGTCTGGTTATCGCGGCGCCACCGTCGGCTAGTTTTTCTGCGACTTTTCCTGGTCGTCGGCCGTGTCGCCGTCACTCCGCAGCGCCACGTCGACGGCAGGAGGCATCTCCAGTGGCAGAAGCACGATGAACCGGGTGTCGCCGGGCACCGATTCCACCCGGAGATCCCCGTGGTGCTTCCGGACGACGATCTTCCACGCCAGATCCAACCCCAGACCGGTGCCCTCGCCGACGGGCTTGGTGGTGAAGAACGGCTCGAAGATGCGCTCGCGTACGTCCTCGGGGATTCCCGGCCCGGTGTCGCAGATCTCTACCCGGACCATCTTTTCACCGTCGCGCGAAGTACGGATGGTCAGCGTGCCGCCCTCGTCGCGCATCGCGGCAATCGCATTTTCGATGATATTTGTCCAGACTTGGTTGAGATCGCCTGGATAGCAGGGGATTTGGGGGAGTGACTTGTCGATCTCCTTGACCACCAAGATGGGTCTCCCGCTCTTGCCGCTGTCTTTACCCAACCGGTCGGCGAACATCGTCAGCGTGCTGCGCAGCCCGTCGTGGATGTCGGCGACCTGGAACGGCGCCCGGTCCATCTGCGAATACTGCTTGGCGTCGGCGACCAGCGCCGAAATCCGCTTGCTGGCCTCCGAAATCTGGTTCAGCAGCAGTTCGCCATCGATGGTGTAGTTGAGCCAGCGGATCGCCTTCTCCAGCGATGTCGACGCGCCGAGTTCGTCTGTGGTCGCGGATATCCGCTCCAACCAGTCGACGTCGATGCCGCCTTCGACGAAGGTCGGTGCCAGATCCCACGCGTCATCGATGCCGTGGTCCTCGAGCCACTCGCCGACGGCGTCCTCGTTGTCGGCGGATTCCATCGCGCTCATGTGCTGAGATGCCGATTTGGCGACTTGGTCGGCGATCTGTTCCTGCAGCCGGACCAAACCCCGCAGCGCCTCCGGGGTGACTGTGCCGTCGGCCAGCATCAGCATTTTCTGCCGCATCCCGGCGATCCGCACGCGCAGCTCCGCCGCGGCTCGCACGCTGGCCGCGGCGGGGTTGTTCAGCTGGTGGGTCAGCCCGGCCGACAACTGGCCCAGCGCCAGCAGCTTTTCCCGATTGTCGATGATCCGACGGGTCCGCTCGGTGCCGACGGCCAGCCCGTCGAGCAGATGAACCGCCATCGGGAACTGGTCCTTCATGAACTGGCCGAATGCCGGCGCGTCCATCACGAAGAACCGCGACGGCCTGGTCACGTGCACCGAGGTGGTGTAGGTCTGATGCTGCTCTGCGGTGAATGCCGACCAAGCACCGCAATAGACGCCGCGCTGCGAGGTCCGGTTGGTTTCGATGTCTTGGCCGCCGGAGAGCTTCGACATAGCCAGCTCGCCTTCGATGAGGACGTAGAAACACGTCGCCGGCTCGCCCTCGACGCAGAGCGGACCCGGTTCGTAGCTTTCGACTTGGCCGTTGACGCACAACATCGCCAGTTGCTCGTCGCTGAGGTGCTCGAACAGGAACAGGGTTCGCAGCTCGTCGGCTTGACAGCGCGCTTCGGCGGTCATGATTCCGCCAGGTAGCGGTGGACCAGCATCACGGCCATCGATCCTTCCCCGACCGCGGCCGCCACTCGTTTGGCCGACGCGGCACGCACGTCGCCTGCGACGAAAACGCCCGGCAGGCTTGTTTCCAGGTGATGTGGCGGGCGGTCCAACGACCAGCCGCAGACGTTTCGCAGATCGGGTCCGGTGAGGATGAAGCCGTGGTCGTCGCGGGCGACTATGCCGTCCAACCACTCGGTGCGCGGCGCGGCGCCGATGAAGATGAACATCCGCGCGCACGTGACGTCTTCGGCGTGACCGGTCCGGTTGTCGATCAGGGTCAGCGTCTCCAGGTGGTCACTTCCGATGGCGCAGTGCACTTCGGTACAGGTGCGCACGGTGACCTTGGGGTTCTGCTCGATCTGTTGGATGAGGTAGTACGACATCGACGCCTCGAGCGACGGGCCGCGCACGATAACGGTCACCGACTTCGCGTGGCGGGACAGGTACATCGCGGCCTGGCCGGCCGAATTCGCCCCGCCGATCACGTAGATCTCTTCGTCGGCGCAGTCGGACGCGACGGAGGTGGCCGCCCCGTAATAGACGCCGCGGCCGGTGAACTCCTCGCAGCCGGTCGCGGGCAGCTGGTTGTAGGCGACGCCGGTGGCCAGGATGACCGCGTGCGCGTCGACGGAGCCGCCGTCGGCGAATCGCACGGTCCGCTTGGACCCGTTCACTTCCAAGCCGATGGCACTGCGTGCGGTGATCAGTTCGGCACCGAACTTCTCGGCCTGCCTGCGCGCCCGATCTGCCAGCTGGCCGCCCGACACCCCGTCGGGAAAGCCGAGATAATTCTCGATCCGCGAGCTCTGCCCGGCCTGACCGCCCGTCGCGGTGCTTTCGATGAGCACCGTGCGGAGACCCTCGGACGCGCCGTACACGGCGGCGGCCAGACCCGCGGGTCCGCCGCCGACGACGATCAGGTCGTAGAAGTCCTGCGAGGGGTTGGTGGTCAGCCCCAGCTTGTCAGCCAGTTCGGCATCGGAGGGCTCGACGAGAGGGTCGCCGCGTTCGGTGATGACGACGGGCAACCGCAGGCCGTCCTCTCCGGCGGCCCGCAGCAGTTGTTCGCCGGGCGGCTCGTCGGCCATGAACCAGGTGTAATACAGCCCGTTTCGGGCCAGAAAATCACGAACCTCCGAGGACCGGGCCGACCAGCGGTGCCCGACCACCTTGGTGTGCGGGATGGGGTGTTCGGGCAACAGCCGCCACGCGTCCAGCAGCGCGTCGATGACGGGATAGAGCTTCTCTTCGGGCGGATCCCACGGCTTGAGCAGGTAGTGGTCGAGGTCGACGACGTTGATGGCGTCGATGGCGGCGTGGGTGTCGGCGTAGGCGGTCAGCAGCACCCGCCGCGCCGCCGGATACAGGTCCATCGCCTGTTCGAGGAATTCGATACCGTTCATCTGCGGCATCCGGTAGTCGGCGAGCAGCATGGCGACGGTCTCGCCGCGCAGCTTGAGTTCCTTCAGGGTGCCCAGGGCGTCGGAGCCGGACTCTGCGCGCACGATCCGGTGCGCCTCGCCGTAGTGGCGGCGCAGATCCCTGGCAACCGCCCGAGACACCGCGGGATCGTCGTCGACGGTCAACATCACGGGCTTGCGGGTCTGGGGGTCGGACCTTGCAGCGCTTGTCATCGGCATTAATTATGCGCTCGTCAGCGCTGGCGCGGGGCTCAGGGCGATCGATCTGGTTCCGCTAACAGCGATTTTGGTCAGCACGAAACAGCAGGTATCGTGGAGCAACGGCGCGTCATCGCGCTGACTTTTCAGTGTGCCCAGTCCTAGGAATTTCCTGTCACCGGTTCACGTTGCAAAGCCGGCGACTGGTGCACCACACCTGGGCGTATGAGCAACGAAACCAAAGACGAGGATTCCTGAGTATTTATGGCCAAGAAGGACGGCGCCATAGAGGTCGAGGGCCGTGTGGTCGAGCCTCTGCCCAATGCGATGTTCCGCATTGAGCTGGAGAACGGCCACAAGGTGCTTGCCCACATCAGCGGCAAGATGCGGCAGCACTACATCCGCATCCTGCCCGAGGACCGGGTGGTGGTGGAGTTGTCTCCCTACGACCTGTCCCGGGGCCGCATCGTGTACCGCTACAAGTAACCGAAGCGCCCTGACTAGTAACAACGACAAGAAGACAGAACAGGATCAAGACTGCCGTGAAGGTGAACCCGAGCGTCAAGCCGATCTGCGACAAGTGCAGGGTGATCCGTCGGCATGGGCGGGTCATGGTGATCTGCGCTGATCCGCGCCACAAGCAGCGCCAGGGCTAAGCAGCGCCGGCTGGGGCTTGGGCCCCGCGAACACAACTGAATGCACACCTCCCAGCGCCACTGAACGGCTGGCATCTATCGAGATGGGCCGTTCAACCACGTCCGGAACGGAGGCCGGACCCCGGAGCCCTGAGTTGTTTTCAGGGCCAGGGAACGGGCTGGGATCAGACCTCTGCTTAAAGAAGGAATAGCCACCCATGGCTCGATTAGTGGGCGTCGACCTGCCGCGCGATAAGCGCATGGAGGTCGCGTTGACCTATATCTACGGCGTCGGCCATACCCGTTCCCTGGAGATCCTGGCCGCAACCGGTATCGACAAGGAGTTGCGCACCAAGGACCTCACCGACGACCAGGTGACCCATCTGCGCGATTACATCGAAGGCAATCTGAAGGTCGAGGGTGACCTGCGCCGTGAGGTGCAGGCCGACATCCGCCGCAAGATCGAGATCGGCTGCTACCAGGGGCTACGGCACCGCCGCGGCCTGCCGGTGCGTGGTCAGCGCACCAAGACCAATGCGCGCACCCGCAAGGGCCCCAAGCGCACCATCGCCGGCAAGAAGAAGGCCAGGTAAGTCATGCCCCCCGCCAAGAAGGCCGCCGCCGCAGCGCCCAAGAAGGGTCAGAAGACCCGGCGCCGGGAAAAGAAGAACGTCCCGCACGGCGCCGCGCACATCAAGAGCACGTTCAACAACACGATCGTGACGATCACCGACCTGCAGGGCAATGTCATCGCCTGGGCGTCGTCGGGTCACGTCGGCTTCAAGGGTTCGCGCAAGTCGACGCCGTTCGCCGCGCAGTTGGCCGCCGAGAACGCCGCCCGTAAGGCCCAGGAGCACGGCGTGAAGAAGGTCGACGTGTTCGTGAAAGGCCCGGGCTCGGGCCGCGAGACCGCGATCCGGTCGCTGCAGGCTGCCGGCCTGGAGGTCGGCGCGATTTCTGATGTCACCCCCCAGCCGCACAACGGCTGCCGTCCGCCCAAACGGCGCAGGGTCTAGGAGAAGAAAAGACAATGGCTCGTTACACCGGACCCATCACCCGGAAATCCCGCCGGCTGCGCACCGACCTCGTCGGTGGCGACCAGGCGTTCGAGAAGCGCCCCTACCCGCCCGGCCAACACGGCCGCGCGCGGATCAAGGAGAGCGAATACCTGCTGCAGCTGCAGGAGAAGCAGAAAGCCCGCTTCACCTACGGCGTCATGGAAAAGCAGTTCCGTCGCTATTACGCGGAGGCTGCGGGTCGTCCCGGCAAGACCGGTGAGGAGCTGCTGCAGATCCTGGAGAGCCGGCTGGACAACGTCGTGTATCGCTCTGGACTGGCGCGCACCCGCCGGATGTCTCGTCAGTTGGTCAGCCACGGCCACTTCAGCGTCAACGGCGTCCACGTCAACGTCCCCAGCTACCGGGTGTCGCAGTACGACATCATCGACGTGCGGGAGTCGTCGCTCAACACGGTGCCGTTCCAGATCGCGCGCGAGACCGCCGGTGACCGTCCGATTCCCAGCTGGTTGCAGGTGGTCGGTGAGCGTCAGCGCATCCTGATCCACCAACTTCCCGAGCGCGCCCAGATCCAGGTCCCGCTCACCGAGCAGCTGATCGTCGAGTACTACTCGAAGTAAGTAGCTGGAGCCGCGGACGCGGCGACCAGATAACCGAGCCGGCATCAAATAGCGGATGCCGAGAGGGAGAACAAGAAATACCATGCTGATTTCACAGCGACCGACTCTGTCCGAAGAGGTCATCAGCGACAGCCGTTCGCAGTTCGTCATCGAGCCTTTGGAGCCGGGATTCGGCTACACGCTTGGTAATTCGCTGCGCCGCACGCTGCTGTCGTCGATTCCCGGAGCGGCGGTCACCAGCATTCGGATCGATGGTGTGCTGCACGAGTTCACCACCGTGCCCGGCGTCAAGGAAGACGTCACTGACATCATCCTGAACCTCAAGAGTCTCGTGGTGTCCTCGGAAGAGGACGAGCCGGTGACGATGTACCTGCGTAAGCAGGGTCCGGGCGAGGTCACCGCCGGTGACATCGTGCCGCCGGCCGGCGTCACCGTGCACAACCCTGAGATGCACATCGCCACGCTGAACGACAAGGGCAAGCTCGAGATCGAGCTCGTCGTCGAGCGCGGCCGCGGGTACGTCCCGGCCGTGCAGAACAAGGCGTCGGGTGCTGAAATCGGCCGTATCCCAGTCGATTCCATCTACTCGCCGGTGCTCAAGGTGACCTACAAGGTGGATGCCACCCGTGTCGAGCAGCGCACCGACTTCGACAAGCTGATCCTCGACGTCGAGACCAAGACCTCGATCGGCCCCCGCGACGCGTTGGCGTCGGCGGGTAAGACGTTGGTCGAATTATTCGGTCTGGCACGCGAACTCAACATCGAGGCCGAGGGCATCGAGATCGGGCCGTCGCCGGCCGAGGCGGACCACATTGCGTCGTTCGCGCTGCCGATCGACGACCTGGATCTGACCGTGCGGTCGTACAACTGCCTCAAGCGTGAGGGCGTGCACACCGTCGGAGAACTGGTCTCCCGCACCGAGTCCGACCTGCTCGACATCCGTAACTTCGGCCAGAAGTCCATCGACGAGGTGAAGGTCAAGCTGCACCAATTGGGTCTGTCGCTCAAGGACAGCCCGGCCAGCTTCGACCCGTCGGAGGTCGCCGGCTACGACGTCGCCACCGGAACCTGGTCTGCCGAGGGCGCCTACGACGACGCGGATTACGCCGAAACCGAACAGCTCTAAGGAATTCCGTCCCGGTCCTACCTGATACGGGGACCGGCCCCATTTAGGAGAAGTCGCAATGCCCAAGCCCACCAAGGGTCCTCGCCTCGGCGGGTCGTCCTCGCACCAGAAGGCGATCCTGGCCAACCTGGCGACGGCGCTCTTCGAGCACGGCCGGATCAAGACCACCGAGCCCAAGGCCCGGGCGCTGCGACCGTACGCCGAGAAGCTGATCACCCACGCCAAGAAGGGCACGCTGCACAACCGGCGTGAGGTGCTCAAGAAGATCCGCGACAAGGACGTGGTGCACAACCTGTTCGCCGAGATCGGGCCGTTCTTCGCCGACCGCAACGGCGGCTACACCCGGATCATCAAAGTCGAGGCACGCAAGGGCGATAACGCTCCGATGGCGGTGATTGAGCTGGTGCAGGAGAAGACGGTGACCTCCGAAGCGGACCGCGCACGTCGGGTCGGCGCACCGAAGGCTGCCGCTCCGGCCGCTGAGCCAAAGGTCGAGGCCGATGAGGCCACGGAGTCCCCGGTGGCGGAGGCCGAGGGCGCCGACGAGCCTGCCGAGGCCTCCGACGCCGAGTAGCGGTTCATCGTTGAACGACGCACCCGCCATCGAAACTGATGGCGGGTGCGTTCGTCTTCGGCTCGATATCGCTTACGACGGCACGGATTTCGCTGGCTGGGCAACTCAGGCGGGTCAGCGCACGGTAGCCGGACTGCTGGATGAGGCGCTGTCGACGGTGTTTCGCAACTCGGTGCGGTTGCACGCGGCCGGGCGAACTGACACCGGTGTGCACGCCGTCGGGCAGGTCGCCCATACCGACATACCAGTCGACGCGCTGCCCAATGCTTATCCTCGTACGCCGCGGACCAACCAGCCCGAGTTTCTGCCGTTGATCAGACGCCTGGGCCGGTTGCTGCCGGCCGACGTTCGGGTCCGCGGGATCGTGCGCGCGCCCATCGGTTTCGACGCACGATTCTCTGCGCTGCGCCGCCATTACCGCTACCAGATTTCGACCGCAGCGTACGGGGTCGAGCCGGATCGGGCCCGCTACGTCACCGACTGGCCACGTCCGCTGGACGTTGAGGCGATGATGACTGCGTCGCGAAGTCTGTTAGGGCTGAATGACTTCGCAGCTTTCTGCCGTCATCGCGACGGGGCGACCACGATCCGCGACCTACAGCGGTTCGACTGGTCCGGTGACGGCGATCTGATCACCGCACACGTCACCGCCGACGCGTTCTGCTGGTCGATGGTGCGATCGCTGGTCGGCGCGGTGCTGGCGGTCGGTGAGCATCGGCGTAGCCCCGACTGGTGCCGCGAGCTGCTCACCTCCACCCGCCGATCCAGCGACTTCGCCGCCGCGCCGGCGCGTGGCCTGACCCTGGTCGGCGTGGATTACCCAGCCGACAGTGAACTGCAGGCTCGGACGTTGATCACCCGCGAGCTACGAAGCCGGGACTGATCGATCTACAGTTTTCCGGCGACGAAGCCGGCGGCCTGATCAACCAATCCCGAGCCGATGTATGACGGCTGCAGATGTGAATGCCAGTGCAAATCCTGGACACCACCGGTGCAGATCGGGTCGCCGGCGGCGCATAGGTCGATGATCTTGCCGGCGAAGGCCGGGCTGGGACCGGGGACGTCGCCGACCACCCGCTGAGTGGCGTTGCCGAACAGCGCGACCGCGGCGACGTGCTGATCCATCGGCGGCGGTAGGGGATCGGTGTAGCCGAATCCGGGTTTTGTCATGGCGACCACGACGTCGGCCGCGGCGGCGCCCAGCGAGTAACCGCCGAGCACCAGCTTGGTGTTCGGGCAGCCTGCCGCCATGGATTGGACGTGGGCGCTCATGTCGTTGGAGCCCTTGGTGACGCTGACGTCGGCCGGATAGTTGACTCCGTAGGAGCCGATCGTCATGTGCGGCTCTCTTCTCTGCAGCGAGCTGATGAACGCCTGGCCGACTTCTCCGACGCCGGGGGCTTCTTCGCGGCCGCGCGCAAAGTCTACTTCGGCATCCGGGCAGGCCGCCGACGTTACCGCAATGCTCGTCGGGAGCGGTGTCAGCGCCGGGGCGGCCAGTAGGCCCGCTGCGAGCAACGCCGCAGTCGCGAAGCCGGCTAACCGGTGCGCCACTCGTGACCTGCGGCGCACCCGAGGATGCGTGGAAGTCTCGATCGGACCGAATCGCATGAGCAAATATTAGGAGGCAAAACTAAAGGCCAGCTAATACGGATCTGAGGGTTGGACCAGCGAACGTGGCTAATTCAGCTTGCCGGCGACGAAGTCGGCCGCCTGATTGACCATGCCGTCGTGGATATAGCCATTCGCCATGTGTTGCGACCAGTTGTCCTGCCAGGTGTGCGGGTCGGCCGGGTTGCAAACGGGATCGGCGCCGTGGCACAAGTCGATGGTCCGGTCGGTGTAGACCGGGTTGAAATTCTTGATCGCCCCGACCCACTGGGTCCCGTTGCCGAACAGCGCGATCGCCGCGATGTGCTGATCGGCACCCGGCGGCAGGGGATTGGTGAAGCCGAACATCGGGCCGGGAGCCGCCATCACCACGTCGGTGACCGCGGCGCCGAGCGAGTAGCCGCCGAGCACTATGCGGGTGTTGGGGCAGCCGTTGATCGTGGACTGGACGTGCGCGCTCATGTCGTTGGCGCCGACGTCCACCTCGGTGTCAGCCGGGTATCGGACCGCGTACAGGCTGACGTTTTTGTTGACCTTGGACCGCAGCGCGCTGGTGAAGGCGTTACCCAGGATCCCGGCTCCGGGCGATTCCTGTCGGCCTCGGGCGAACACCACCTCGACGTCCGAGCAGGCTGCGGATGCGGTCGCGATGTGCGAAGACCCCGCGGGCGCTGCTGTCGGCGCAACCACCATGACCGCGGCGAAGAAGCCGGCGGTACACAAGCCGCGAATCGAGCGTGCCGGTGAGCGGATCGATTGCAGCTTCATATTCCGAGCGTAGTGCGCATCAGTGCGGTCATCGACTGATCAGTGAAACGACGTGGGTTGGGTCTGATCGATCACCGAGGTGCCCTGGTTACCGGGTCCAGGTCCGGGGGCGGGGCCGGGTGGCACGCCCTGAGGACCTGGCCTGCTGCCATTCGGCCCGCCGGGCGCGGTGGGAGGCAGCACCGACAACAGCCTGGTCTGGACGAAGCTGGCGGCCTGACTGGTGTACACCGGCACGTAGCCGTCGGTGTGTCCCTTCCACTCGTTGCCTGCGCCGGCGTGGCAGATCGGATCCTCCGGGTTGCAGTAGTCGACGGCTTTGGCGGCAAACATCTGGCTTTGCTGCGAGATCGGCCCACCGCTGCGGTCGGCCGGGTTGCCGAAGGTGGTCACCGCGATGACGTTCTTGGCGTATTCGGGCGGCAAAGAACTGCCCCAGCCGATGCCGCCGATCGAAACCCCGGCCACGATGTCGACCACCGACGCGCCCTGCGAATATCCGCCGAGCACCTGCGGGGTGGTGGGGCACTTGTCGGCCACGGACTTGATGTGGTTGATGGCATCCTTGGCGCCGTCATTGCCGTGCAGCTGCAGCAGGGTGGCCCGGTAGTTGACCGGGTAGGCGTCGATGTTCTTGCCGGAGGCCTGGCGCAAGCTGTCGACCAGAGCCTCGCCGACGCGGCCCAGACCGGAGGGTTCGTCGGTGCCGCGGGCGAAGGTCACTGCGACGTCCGGGCAGTTGTCCGCGTGAGCCGACGGAATGGCGCTGCGGACGGTGCTCGGCGCGATCAGCAGCACACCGGCCGCCAGCAGCGCGGCGGCGCCCACACCGGCCCAGCGTAAACCGCGTGACCAAGCACGGCGGCGGATGTTACGGCTGGGGCGATTGTTGTTCACCAGGCAATTTTACCGACTTATGGGCGTTCGGTCACGTTGAGATAAACCGGACCCTTGCGCTGTGGATCGACGAAGGAGCGCCGCAGCACCGCTACATATCGTGTGAAGTCAACGGACGCAGGGGCCTCGGGGGGACTGGATGGCATGGCAACCGACGGCGAAGCTACACATCAGCGGGTATCGATTTGAGCTCCGCCGCATCGAGTGCGCGCTGCTGGGCAGGGATGTTCGTGGCGTCAACGACCCGATTCGCGCTCCCGCGCATTCGCTGCTGGCCGGCCTGGTGCTCGCGATCATCCTATTGGCCGGGTGTGCCGTGCTGGCCGTTTTGCGTCCACAGCCGGCACTAGCGAATACACCGATCTTGATGGGAAAGCGGTCGGGGGCGCTCTATGTCCGATTGGGCGAAACATTGCATCCGGCGCTGAACCTGGCCTCGGCCAGATTGATCGTGAAAACACCTGCCGACCCGCTGCCGGTCCCCGAGTCGCAACTTGCGCACAGCAGCAGGGGACCGCTGCTGGGCATCCCCGGTGCTCCGCAATTTCTGGGGCCGCCACTCGACCAGAACGAGGTGCAGTGGACAGTCTGTGACAGCCGCGACGGCTCACCGAGCACGACGGTCGTCGTCGGCCGGGCACAGGGGCAGTTATCGCGTGTCCTGCCGCGCGAGCAGAGCCTGCTGGTCAGTCCTGACTCCGGCGGCTCGACCTACCTGCTCTACGACGGTCGACGAGCCGTGGTGAACATGGGTGAATCCGCGGTTGTACGCGCACTGGGAATCGACGGTCAGGTCCCTTTCCCGGTGTCATCGGCATTGCTGAATCTGATCCCGGAGACCGCGCCCATCACCGCGCCGCGGATACCCGGTGCCGGCGGTCACGGACCGGCGGCGCTCCCGGGATTTCCGGTCGGCAGCGTGCTGCGGGTGAGCCGCACCGGCGGCGACGAGTTCTACGTAGTGCTCAGAGATGGGATTCAGCGGGTTGGGCGGCTTGCCGCGGATCTGGTGCGATTCTCCGACTCGCAGCGCACCCGCACCGCGATCTCGGTGGCGCCCGACCTGATCCACGCCACCCCGACGGTGAGACGGCTGCCGGTGTCGGCCTTTCCCGACCAGACGCGGACGTCCGCGGTTGTCGACGGTGCCGTGCTCTGCGCCAGGTGGACGCAGGCGCCCAGTGTCGGAGTCTCATTCCTGGTTGGCGGTGCACCCATCCCGGTCGGCCAGGAGCCGGTGACCTTGACGCAGGCCGATGGCAAAGGCCCCGCCGTCGACAAGGTCTTTGTCCCGCCCGGGCGCACGGCGTATGTACGCGCCAGCGGCCTGTCCGGCGCCGACGCCCGCACCGGCACCCGGTACCTGATCTCTGATACCGGAGTCCGGTTCGCTGTTCACGACGACGACGCGGCACATGACCTCGGCCTGCCGGACACGGTGATTCCGGCGCCCTGGCCGGTGCTGGCGAGGCTGCCCGAGGGGCCGGAATTGAGCAGGGCCAATGCGCTAGTCGCTCAAGACGCCGTTGTGGTCGTCGCCGTCGGCAAACTCGCCGGTACGGCCGTGGGCTCGCCTTAGCCGGGTAAGCCGGGTCCGCAACGCGCCGGTGGCCAGCACCGCCGCCAACACGCCGCCACAGACAGCGGCGCCAGTGAACGCGGTATGCCGTGCGCGGTGATCCGGAGGTGCGGGACGCGGGGGCTCGACGATCGGCACCGATGTCCGGGCAGGCAGGGGAGGCGGACTGATCGGAGTGTCGGTGCTGACTGCGGAAAGGAAGTCCACCAGGCCGGCACCGACCCGCGGATTCCATCCGCCGGGCGGATGATGCGCGGTGGCCTTGATACGTTGCACCACCTGACGAGCCGTCAATTCCGGAAACCGGGATCGGACCAACGCCGCCAGCCCGCTGACCACCGGCGCGGCATAGCTGGTACCCGACAGCGGGGCCGAATCATCCTGTGCACCAGATGCATTGACCAGCCCGTCACCCGACGAGCTCAGCGATAGCACTCCTTCGCCCGGCGCGGCAACGCCCACCCACGGTCCGGCGAGAGTGAACGACGAGGGCTCGCCGTGTGCGTTTACCGAGGCCACCGTCAGCACGTACTTGTCGTACCAAGCCGGGCTGACCACAACTGTCGCCGTATCCCATGTCGCGGCGCCTTGCTGGGCGGGGCATTGCCCGACGCCGGAATTTCCCGCGGCGACCACCACGACGGAGTTCTTGACGTCGACCGCGTAGGACAACGCCGCACCGAGGGCGCGGTCGTCCAGTGCAGATCCGATGCGGATGCATGCGACCGAGGAGATGTTGATCACCGACGCGCCGAGGTCCGCTGCCGTCCGCACCGCTTTTGCCATGGTGTCGACATCGCCGAATCCAGCGCCGGAGGGATCCGCTGCGGCGCGAAACTTGGTGCTGGATTGACGGATGCTGATCAGACGGACATCCGGGGCCACACCGCTGAAGCTATCGGCGTGGTCCGGATCCATTGCGGCCGAGATGATCCCGGCCACCGCTGTGCCATGTCCATCGCAATCCTGAGTGCCGTCCCCGGTGAACACGTAGTCACCACCAGCCGCGGTATGGAGCAACCGTGGATGTGGCGACACCCCGGTGTCGATGACGGCGACGCGTTGCCCCGAACCACGGGTGAGCTGCCAAACCTGCTGCAGATCCAACACAGACAGCTGGCTATCGGCATTGACTGACGCAGCATCGCCGATCACGGCGGGTATCGCGCAGATCTCGCGCTGTACGGTCGGTTCCGGCGGACTCGGCGATGCCGGTCGGGGTAGCCGACTGTTGTCGATCGGCGGCGGTGACACCGCATGCGCAGGCGATACGGCACACTGCGGCAGCGCGGCCACCACCGCCACCGCCGCGCACCGGGAGAGTCTCAACCACGCAGTCTTCACAAGAGATTCACGCCGCGTGCAGCACCGTAAAGCCCGCATATCCAGCAGGCCAGCGGCACAACGCTAGCCAAGGCGAAATACTCCAGCAGCTCGACGCTTCGTCGTGCGACCGGCGAGAGTGGCGTCGAATAGATACTGAAACCAAAGCACAGCGCAAGAGCGGCCAGCAACATCGACACCGCTGCGATATGGGCCGTGTGGCTGGGATAGCAGGCGGCCGAATCGACGAGTGCAGCGCTGAGCGCCGTTGTCCCGCAGATGATCAGCGGGACCGATCGCGCAATGTCGCAATGTGTGCGTGCCCGCAACAGCAGCACACCGCCCGTTACGGCAGCAAACACTATCCCGGGCATGCGTGGCCCACTCGTCAGATACGGTCCGACTGCCGCGCCGATGGCTCCCAGCGCGGCCGATGACGAGAATGCGGCGATCAGGCTGGTGAGCCAGCTATGGGCGCGCAGTGCGCTGGCGTTCACACGATCGGAGTTAGGCAATTGCCCATCTGGAGCGGTAGCCGGCGGCGGGCGCAGGTGCGCGAGCATGATCGACACCGGCGCGGATACTTCGACCAGCGCCAGCGATATCGCCGCGGACACCGCGCCAACCGTGGCCAGCGGAGCGGCGGTCACGGCGCTGACCAGCGCCGCGGCTGTGCCGCTCGCCGCCACACCCGCCAACGCGGTGAACACCGTTGCGTGATAGCCCATCACGCGCATCGTCCCCGCGGACGTCGCCGCCGCGGCGGTCGCGAACAGCGCATTCAAAGCACCCGGTCCGCCGGGCACCGCAACTAGGCCGGCGAGTCCGGCGAATCCGCTGCCGAGCAGCCCGAGCGCCAACCCCGCGGACGGTTCGCGAAATAGGCGGTAGGCGATGACCGCCGCCAGCAAACTCAGCAGACCAATCGTCGCGACGATGGCGACGTCTCCGTGACCGCGGTCGCCGTTGACGTCAAACAGAGTCCGAATCATCACCGCGGCGCTCAGACCGGCCAACCAGGTGGCGACCAGCATGCCGACCAGTCGGGCCCTCGGCGGGTTCCAATGCAGCTCGGCCGCGGCGACTGACGACGCTATTGCCTCAGCCGCGTCATCGAGGCGTGGCGCCAACAATTCGGTCGTGGAGCTTGTCAGAATCAATGTGGCGCCGTCTCGAATCCTGAACGAGGTCAACGGCTTCGACGGGTCCAACGCGGCACAACCCGGCAGGGACAGTTGATACCGGGTGGCGACTGGTCCTGCGTCGTAACCACCATCGCCGGCCAGGATGTCGACAATCGCCGGTAACAGCGATCCGATCGGCGCCGCAGCCGACAGCACCAGGTCCGCGCGGACCGAGTCGGACTGAATCGATAACCGGCGCACCCCTCCGTACCCTCCGCCTAGCGGTTGCTGCACAACGACCTCCGTTCGCCGACCCGCACGCTAGCCGGTGCGATGACACTGCGTCCGCGTTGATCCACAGGTGACTTGCAGCTGATTTTCGTTGTACCTACCGTGCCAACACATCCCGATAGAGCGACGCGGGCAGGCGCGGGGAGGGCTAGTTGCGGCCGTTCGACAGCACTGCGACTGCGGAATTCGTGTCGCCGGCACGAATGCCCCGACCGGTGTTCGAGACCGCCGACGTCGTCGTCACGGCACCGCAGGAAGTGACCCGACAGGCACGGCCGAATCTGATGGCTCGAATTCTGCCCGTCATCATGGCCGTTGCGATGGTGGGGACAATGGCGGTGGTTTTCTATGCTCGGTCGTCGGCCACGCGTAATCCAGCGTTCATGATGTTCCCGCTGACGATGCTGGTATCCACGGCGGCGACGGTCTTTGCCGGCGCGGACAGGCGCCGCGGCGAGATCAATGCCGAACGCGCGGAGTATCTGTCCTATCTGTCCGACGTGCGGGAGGCAGCTATCAAAACAGCTGCCGCACAACACTATTCGCTAATATGGTGCCACCCGGACCCCGACACGCTATGGACGCTCGTGGGCGGCTGTCGGATGTGGGAACGACGAGTCGCGGATCCAGATTTCGGCCATGTCCGTATCGGTGTCGGAACGCTGCCCCTTGCCACTCGGTTGGTCCCACCGGCCATCGGATCAGTGCGCCGATTCGATCCCCTGACCGTGACCGCCCTGGACCGCCTTCTCCGAACACACTCGACCGTTCCGGGCGTGCCGATCGTGCTCGATCTACGCGACCTGCGGGCGGCGGAGATCGGCGGCGATACCGAGCGGTCGCGCGCACTGTTGCGCGCTGTGATCTGCCAACTGGTCGTGATGCACAGTCCAACGGTGGTGTTGGTTGCTGCCGCCGTCAGTGAATGCAACCGATTCGCGTGGGACTGGCTGAAATGGTTGCCGCACAATCGACATCCGCGCGCCGTCGATGACCTTGGGTCGACCCGAATGGTGTACGCGTCGCCTGCAGAAGCAAAGACTGGCCTCGCCGACTTGACGACTGAGCTCGGGCCCGGCGATCAGTCGGCGCCGCACGTGGTGGTGGTCGTCGACATGGTCGGCGGCAGTCGCTGGGCGACCGACAATGCCGCCGTCGGCATGACCGTCTTGACGATCCAGAGCGGCAACGACGATTCGGCCGGATCGGGGGTGCCGCGACTGCGGGTGAGCGCGAGCGAGGTGGTCGCTACCTCATCGAACGACGACGAGGTCGTCGCGCGCCCCGACGAGATGAGTTACGTCGCTGCGGTGACATGTGCGCAGAGGCTAGCCGGATATCGGGCCTGCGGTGCGGACACGTCGGCCGCCGCGTCAGGCGGGATGGGCTGGCAGGACCTCATCGGAATCGGCGATGTCGCTTGCTATTCGCCGGCCGATCATCGGGATGGTAGAAGCCCCCGCGATCGGCTTCGCGTTCCAATCGGAACAACGGTTGCGGGTGCGCCGGTAGAGCTCGACATCAAAGAGGCGGCCGAAGGTGGGATGGGGCCGCATGGGCTCTGCATCGGGGCGACCGGGTCCGGCAAGTCGGAATTCCTCCGCACTGTCGCACTCGGCATGATGGCCTGCCATTCGCCTCAAGAGCTCAACCTGATCTTGGTCGACTTCAAGGGTGGTGCGACGTTCTCGGGATTAGAGCCGGCGTCGCACGTGGCCGCTGTCATCACGAACTTATCCGACAAGTCGGCGCTGGTCAGTCGAATGCGTGATGCCCTGGCGGGTGAAATGAACCGCCGCCAGGAAGTCCTGCGCACGGCGGGCAACCTCGACGGGATCGCCACCTACCAGCGCCGCTGGCGGGCCGGAGCTGCACTGGACCCGCTGCCGGCGTTATTCATCATCGTCGACGAGTTCTCCGAATTGCTGAGCCAGCATCCGGATTTCGCCGACGTCTTCGCGGCGATCGGTCGGCTCGGCCGGTCTTTGGGCATGCATCTGCTGTTGGCCAGCCAACGACTCGACGAGGGCAGACTGCGCGGTTTGGAGTCGCATTTGTCATATCGGGTGTGTCTGAAAACATTGTCGGTCAACGAATCCCGGATCGTTCTGGGCACATCCGAGGCATATGAATTGCCCGCTGCGCCGGGTGCGGGCTACCTGCGGATCGGTACGGGCGAATTGGTTCGTTTTCAGACCGCGTATGTATCCGGTCCATGCGAGATCGAAAAGCCCTCGACCGCAGTTAATGTCGCATTGTCGGGTCGCGCAGCGATGTCGGTGCCGGTCCGTCTGCTCACAACCGAGCCGGTCGGGCTGATCACGCGTGCCGGCAGTGCCGCGACGGATGCCGCCGAGTACCAGACTGTCCTTCAGGCCGTAGTCCAGCGGCTGTCCGGAGATGGCTCGCGGGCGTACGAAGTGTGGCTACCGCCGCTTGGCGCGGCGCCGACCCTGAACAGCGTGCTCCAGGACGCCGGACCGATGCCGGCGTTGACGATTCCCATCGGTGTCGTTGATCGCCCATTCGAGCAGCGCCGCACCCCGTTGATCGTCGATCTAACCGGAGCCGCAGGCAATGTCGCCGTCGTCGGAGCGCCTCAATCGGGCAAGTCGACGGCGTTGCGCACCCTCATCACAGCGTTGGCGGCCACGCACGATCCAAGCGCGGCGCAGTTTTACTGTCTCGACTTCGGCGGCGGGACGCTGGCATCGCTGCGTGACTGGCCGCATGTCGGATCGGTGGCAGGACGAACAGATCCTCAATTGGCCCGCCGCATGATCGCGCGAATGGAAGCGATCATTCGATCCCGTGCGACGCTGTTCCGCGAGCACGGGGTCGAATCGATGATGCATTATCGGCAGCTGAAGGCCGGCCGAGATCCGTTGTGCGACCGCTTTGGTGATGTCTTTTTGGTCATCGACGGTTGGGCCGGCCTGCAGCGGGATTTCGACATGGTCGAGACATCGGTCACTGCGCTTGCCGCCGAGGGTCTCTCGTTCGGGGTGCATATCGTGATCTCCGCGTCGCGTTGGGCCGAGATTCGCCCCGCGCTGAGGGATCAGGTCGGAACCCGGATCGAGTTGCGGCTCGGCGATCCCGCGGATTCTGAACTGGATCGGCGCCGCGCAGCGGATGTTCCCGAGGGCAAACCGGGTCGAGGGTTGTCCCACGACGGACTGCACATGGTGGTGGCCTTCCCCGGGCTGGGCGACCCGAACCTCCGCCATGACGGATGGGCTGCGCCGCCGATTCCGCTATTGCCATCGCGGGTCGACCACGAGGGCGTGGTTGAGCGTGCTGACGTGCTCGACGGCGGCCTTCTGATCGGGCTCGAGGAGACCGAACTTCGGCCAGTGGCAATCGACTTCGCGCAGCAGCTACATCTGCTGATCCTCGGTGACAGCGAGTGCGGAAAGACGGCCACGTTGCGGGCCATCTGCCGAGAGCTTTCGAGGACGACGACTGCCGCACAAAGTCAACTTTTCGTCGTGGACCTGCGGCGGTCGCTGCTCGGCGTCGTTGAGCCCCAATCCGGATTGCTCGGGGGATACCTTGCTTCCACGAGCGAAGTCGGCGCGGTCATACCGCGCCTGACCGAGCGGCTCCGTCGACGAATGCCTCCGACGAACGCCACGCCGATGCAACTGCGCACCAGGTCCTGGTGGTCGGGGCCCGAGATCTATGTCGTGATCGACGATTACGACCTGGTCGTCACCGCTGGCACCAATCCGCTGGCCCCCTTGATGGACGTGCTACCGCACGCCCGAGATGTGGGTTTACACCTGGTGGTAGCACGCCGCAGCGGCGGTGCTGCCCGCGCCATGTTCGAGCCGTTGCTCGCCGGGCTGCGCGATGCCGGTTGCATGACGTTGCTGATGAGCGGAAACCCGGATGAGGGAGTGACGATCGGATCCGTGCGCATGTCACCCATGCCGCCCGGCCGTGGCGCACTGATCACTCGCCATGGCGACCCGCAGTTGGTGCAGGTTGCCTGGAGTGATCCGCTGTGACAGCGCATGTGATCGAGGTCGGCCCGAACGTGATCCGGCGATTATGTTGCGGTGGCGGCACTGTCGTTGACCGAGAGGCGGAAACGGCTGCTCTCGAGGGCGTCGACGATCCGGTGACCCTGGTCGACTCTCGGCCGGTTGCCGTCGAGTCATTGTGGCGGACCGTGCTCGAGTCGCTGGGCTGCGGCGGGTCCGACCGGGCGATCGTCATCTACCCGTCGTGGTGGGCGCCGGCACGCGTGAATGTCGTCACCGCGGCCGCTCAGGTGCTTGGCGGCGAGGTCGTGATGCGGTCGCGGCCCTGGCTGCTGCGCCAGGTATCCGCACCCGAAGCGCGGGACACGACGTTGGTCGTGGAAATCGCCGACGGCCTTGTGGTGATCACCGGCGCCACCGTGGCGGCCGAAACCCGCCGTCGTCGCCGGCCGGACCTCGCCGACGCGGTCGCGCGCTCTATACACACAATGGCGTCGGGCATCACCGAGACAGTGGTCATCGACGCGCCCAGAAGCGTGCACGGTGCCGGAGCGTTGGCGGAGACGATCGCCACAGCACTACGTGATTGCGGTGACATGACCGCGATGGCAGTCGATGACGTCGGCATGAAAAAGCTTGCCGCCGAGATCATTTCAGACGAGGTCCACACGCTCGACGCCGATTCATCCGCTGCTGAGAAGGACCCCCATCGTCGCTGGACGCTTGTCCGCGCGGCTTTATTGATCGGCGCGTTACTTGGCGCGATGGCGCTGATCCATCACCCCGTACCGCAAGCGGGCAACGGCGTGCCGACCACGTTCTTGGTCGAAGGTCATGTCGCACTGCAGGTCCCGGCGCAATGGCCGGTGCGCCGCGTGGTAGCCGGGCCCGGCTCGGCACGACTGCAGATCACCTCCCCGTCGGACCCGGAAGTTGCGCTTCATGTGACGCAGTCGCGGGTCGCGTCGGCAACGCTGGCTGCCAGTGCCGACTTTCTCAAGAGCGCGATCGACGCCGCGCCGGCGGGGGAATTCGTCGACTTCGATCCGGTCGGCCATACCGCCGGCCGGTCGGCAGTGACCTATCGCGAGGTCCGGTCTGGTCATGACATCGGGTGGACGGTATGGGTCGATAAAGATATCCGGATCAGCGTCGGATGTCAGAGCCGTCACGGCCACGAGGACGCGGTGAGCCAGGAGTGCGAGCTGGCGGTTCGGTCCGCTCGGGCAATCGCCTGAGTCGACGGAACCGGAAGGGGTAGCCGGGAGTCCAATCAATTATCAGCGCCGTGAGGTCCGCGGTCGTGGGACAGAAGGGGAACATGTGAGCACGCCGACAGAGGCCAACGTACTCAGCACTGACTTCGACCTCATGCGCTCGGTCGCTGTGGCCATCGATACCCGCAATGAGGAGATCCGGTCCACGCTGCAGGCGTTCATCGGTCGCATGAGCAGCGTCCCGTCGTCGGTATGGGGTGGCGCGGCGGCAGCGCGTTTCAAAGACGTCGTACAGCGGTGGAACGCGGAGTCGATGAAGCTGCACCATGCGCTGCACAGCATCGGGGAGACCATTCGCTTGAACGAAGTCACGCTGCGGGACGCGGCAGACAGTCATGCGCTCCACATCGGTGCTGCCGCCGGAAATCTGTGAGGCCACCGCCAATGGACCCACGGTTGTCGTACAACTTCGACGAGATCGAATGTTGCGTCCGTCAGGAAATCCACAGCGCGTCGGCGCGGTTCAACGCAGCGTTACAGGAGCTGAAGGCGCAGGTGACGCCGCTGCAGGAACTATGGACCCGAGAAGCCGCCGCCGCGTATGGCGTCGAGCAGTTGAAATGGCATCAGGCGGCGGATGCGCTCAACGAGATCTTGGTCGATCTCGGAAACGCGGTGCGCGCGGGCGCTGATGATGTCGCGGCCGCTGATCGCCGAGCGGCCGGCGTATGGACCCGGCAGGGCAGGTAGTGCACCCGAAGACTCTGCGCGGTCCCGACGGTAAGGAGAGACCGCGGGACCGCGCAGTTCACGCCGTGCCGGATTTACGCGGCGTGGTGGCCATGCCACGGCGTCTGTGCCGGAATGTTGGTCGGTTCGCGTCGACTGGCTGATGCCGGGCGCGGGTGAGTCGCCGGAGCCGGCTGCGCGTCGTCCCCATCTGCGCGGCGCAAAAGCTCGGCGAACCCCAACCAGGCCGCGACGACCGTCGCGAACGCCAACCAAACACCAATCAGCAGCACCGGGCTGACGAAGGCGAACAACAAGATCACGACGACTAAGCCCCAGAGCGCCTCAGCGCGCCATCTCCAGAGGGTCTCGACCGTAGAGCGGTCAGCCTGCTTGGGTTCGGTAATCCTGGTCTCGGGCACGTTGACCTCCTAGGAATTAAAGTCATCACGATTTTAATTGATATTACCCCAGAGCGCCTCAGCGATCTGAACCCTGCCCGACCCGGCGCGATAGTGACCTATATCACAAGAGGGGGTCTCAGGGTTGCTATCGGACAACCACCGCTGGCCGCGGCCTGGGAGACGTTTTGACCAGCGTGGATAGCCGCCGCTAAGCTGCTCCGTTGGCGTGCGGTACGCCGGGACTCGGGTCAATGTCGGTCGCCGAGACATCCCTCACCGCGAACGCGCCTGACCGGCACCCGGGTCACACCGGGATCCAGTAACCGGGGAGAGCCCGAAAGAGAAAGGTAAGCGCTGTGTCCACATACGCGCCCAAGGCGGGTGACACCACACGGACGTGGTACGTCATCGACGCCGAGGACGTGGTGCTCGGCCGCCTCGCCGTCGCTGCAGCCAACCTGCTGCGCGGCAAGCACAAGCCGACATTCACGCCCAACGTCGACGGCGGTGACTTCGTCATCATCGTCAACGCCGAGAAGGTCGCCATCAGCGGCGACAAACTGAAGAACAAGCTGGCTTACCGCCACTCGGGTTACCCCGGCGGGCTGCGCAGCCGCACCATCGGCGAGCTGATTCAGAAGCACCCCGACCGCGTCGTCGAAAAGGCCATTCTCGGCATGCTGCCTAAGAACAAGCTCGCCCGTCAGATCAAGCGCAAGCTGCACGTCTACGCCGGGCCGCAGCACCCGCACAGCGCCCAGCAGCCGGCTCCGTACGAGATCAAGCAGGTGACCCAATGACTGAAACGGTAGAAACCGCGACCGAGACCGAGACCGCCGAGGTGGTCGCCGAGACCGCTGACACTTCTGCGGCCGCAGCACCCGCGGCGCGGCAGGACTCCTTCGTCATCGAGCGTCCGATCCAGACAGTTGGCCGTCGCAAGGAGGCCGTGGTGCGGGTCCGACTCGTGCCCGGCACCGGCAAGTTCGAACTCGACGGCCGCAGCCTGGAGGCCTACTTCCCCAACAAGGTGCACCAGCAGCTGATCAAGGCCCCGCTGGTCGTCGTCGATCGGGTGGAGAGCTTCGACATCTTCGCCCACCTCCATGGTGGCGGCCCGTCCGGCCAAGCAGGCGCCCTGCGGCTGGCCATTGCCAGGGCACTGATCGTGGTCACGCCGGAGGATCGGCCCGCGCTGAAGAAGGCCGGCTTCCTGACTCGTGACCCGCGGGCTACCGAGCGCAAGAAGTACGGACTGAAGAAGGCTCGCAAGGCGCCGCAGTACAGCAAGCGCTGATCCTCGGGGCAATCACGGCCGCGTATCGGTTGGATGGCACTACGGACAATCCTCTTGTCACCTGGGTGCGCGGTCGCCAACTGTGAGAGGTTGTTCCGCATGGGTCGACTATTCGGCACTGACGGCGTCCGCGGGGTCGCCAATCACGAGCTCACCGCTGAGCTCGCGATGGCCCTCGGCGCCGCGGCCGCCAGGCGGCTGACCGGCTCCGGCAATCGACGCCGTCGCGTCGCGGTGATCGGCCGCGACCCGCGCGCCAGCGGCGAGATGCTGGAGGCCGCGGTTATCGCCGGGCTGACCAGCCAAGGCGTCGACGCGTTGCGGGCCGGCGTGCTGCCGACCCCGGCGGTGGCCTATCTGACCCACGCTTATGACGCCGACTTCGGGGTGATGATCTCCGCGTCGCACAACCCGATGCCCGACAACGGCATCAAGATCTTCGGACCGGGCGGGCGCAAGCTCGACGATGCGACCGAAGACCAGATCGAGGATCTGGTGACGGCCGGGCCGGGCCTGCGTCCCGTCGGCGCCGGGATCGGACGGGTGATCGACGCCGAAGATGCACTCGACCGCTACCTGCGTCGGGTGGGCAAGGCCAACACCGTTCAGCTCAACGGGCTGACCGTTGTCGTCGACTGCGCACACGGCGCCGCTTCGGTAGCTGCACCGCGGGCCTACCGCGCTGCCGGTGCCCGCGTCATCGCCATCAACGCCGAACCCAACGGCCTGAACATCAATGACCGTTGCGGCTCAACGCATTTGGATGTACTGCAGGCTGCGGTTCTGCGCCATGGCGCCGATCTCGGTCTGGCCCACGACGGTGACGCCGACCGGTGCCTGGCCGTCGATGCCGCCGGCGAAGTCGTCGACGGCGACGCGATCATGGTGATTCTGGCGCTGGCGATGCAGGAGGCCGGCGAACTGGCCGGCAACACGCTGGTGACCACGGTGATGAGCAATCTCGGGCTACACCTGGCGATGCGTGCGGCCGGAGTCAACGTCCGTACCACCAGCGTCGGCGACCGGTACGTGCTGGAGGAGCTGCGATCCGGTGACTTCAGCCTCGGCGGCGAGCAATCCGGCCATATCGTGCTGCCCACCATGTCCACCACCGGCGATGGCATCCTGACAGGCCTGCGGGTGATGTCGCGGATGGCCCAGACCGGCGCGTCGCTGGCCGGCCTTGCCGCCCCGATGCACACCTTGCCGCAAGTGCTGATCAACGTCGGGGTCGTCGACAAGGACACCGCCGTCGCCGCACCGTCGGTACGCACAGCGGTGCGAGAGGCCGAAGACGAGCTTGGTGACAGCGGTCGAATCTTGTTGCGGCCGTCGGGAACCGAACAGATGATTCGGGTCATGGTGGAAGCCGATGACAAGCATGTCGCCCACCGGCTCGCCACCCTCGTCGCCGACACGGTGCGGGCCCAGCGCTAACAGCCTGCTCACTCGGCGGAACCTGCGGGCGACGCGATGCGTCGAAATCGTTATGGCACAACGAGACGCGTCCGTCGATGCTGCAGCCCTACACGCCGTCGCGAACCGGTTTGACGATGCCGGTCATCTCATCGATGCCGCGGTGCGCATCCACTTCGGCAGGTTGGCCTTCGACGGGGCCGTTGCCGGGCGCGCGTACATCGGTCACGGCGACGCAGTGCGGCTTGCGCTGCACCGGCTGAGCGGCGAGCTTTCGCAATGGGCACGCGCCACCGCTGAGATCGCGAACGCGCTGCGGGCCGGCGCGGACCGCTACGCCGAAGCCGACCAGCACGCCGCAGCACGGATCGGCTGACTGGTGCGCGCCGGCGAGGGAGAACGAGGCATATGACCGACCGACTCGACGTGGCGGCGCGACTGGCCGAGGGCCGGCCCGCCGTCGAGCACACCCAGACCTACGTTCAGGCGTGCCATCAGCTCGGCTATCAGCAGCCCGACCTCACCGCGCACGCCTCGCAGGTCTGGGATTGGTATGACACCGAGGCCGGACTTGACCTGCGGATACTCGACGACGATTGCGCCGAGCTTCGCGCCGCGGTCAACGCGATCGACGAGGCGCTGCGGGTGCAGCGTGCGCAGATCACCGAGCTCGCGGCGGCGTGGCAAGGTTCGGGTGCCGACTCCGCGACGCGGTTTCTACAGCGCCACAGCGACGCCGCGGCCCAGGTAGCCGCGCACGTCCGCGCCGCCGCGCAGAGCTGTGCTGCACTGCGGGACGACGTATGGCAGTCAGTCGATGGCAAGGTGGCCAGCGTCGTCGCCATCGACGAGCGCCGGCTGGCGCAGCGGTCAGCGTGGCTGGCCGCTGCGCACACCGTCACGACGGGGGCGGGCGACCGATCGGCGGCCGAAGACCTGGTGCACCAGCAGGTCAATCCATATGTGGACAATGACATTCGCATCGATTGGCTCGCTGCGATGCGGGCGACCACGGCGTCGGTCGCCGAGTCCTACGACGCGGCGATCCACGCGTTGAGCTACCCGCCCGAAGCGTGTTTTGAGGTTCCGGGCGACTTGGGTCCGAGGTGGCAGTCGGCAGCCGAGGAGCCCTGGCACCCTGGTCCGACCGCGCCGGCTGCGCCGGATGTGTCGCTGCCGGCCTATCCGGTGCCGACCGTACCCGCTGCGGCGCCTGCCCCGATGCTGCCGACAGAACAAGCGGCGCAGCCACTTTCGACGAACGGGCTCGACGAGTCGTCATTGCTGCCTCCGGATATGGCGGCGCCGCTGGGCAGTGCAGCCGGATTGTCCACCGGCGCAGGCGGTCTCGGCGGAATCGCCGGCAGCATCGGCGGTATGGTCGGACAGATTGTCGACAGTATCGGCGGCCTGTTGGGTTCGTTGGGGGGCGGCGTGGGTGATAACTCGGCGCCCGGCGATTCCCTGCTGGACGACCCCTTCGACGCCGACGCCGACGCCGACGCTGATGACGATGCCGATGACGTCGATGAGCCTGGGGACGCCGACCACGCGGCGGAGCCGGCCCCTGACGCCGGCGCCGGCGCCGACGAAAAGCCTGCCGAACCGCTCGCCGAAAGCCCGCCGCCGCCACCCGACCCCGTTGACGAGACCGCTACCCAGCAGCCCACCCCGCCACCGGTCGACCCGCCGCCCGACCAGAGCGGACCGCACCCTGACGGAGCAACACCGTGTGAGATCGCCGAGGATGAGTTGCCCCAGGCGGGCCAGTGATAGTCAGCGCTTGAGCAGTGCGACGAACTTCTCTTCAAGGGGCACTGTGGCAGCGCCGTCCTCCATCGCGACTGTCTTCGGCAGGTGAACGTCGGGATCGGCGAAGTCGGCATATGTTTTGTCGCCGCTCAGCGCGTACAGCAAGTAGCCGGTCAGTAGGGCGCGGACCGCTTTCTGCGTCTTGCGATCCGGCCCGCCCAGGCCGAACGCCGTCGTCAGCCTGCGGCCCTCTGCCAGCCCGTCAGCTTGGGCCTTGCTGACGACTCGCAACGTGGCGTCCCAGGCCTGGCATAGTTCAATGGCATTGGAGCGCAACGTTGTTGCGGAACCCGGTGCACTGAACACGATGCCGGGCACGTGCAACGTCGCGGCCGGCTGTTCGGCCGGCGGGTTGGTGACGGTCGGGAAAAGCGCGGCCACCGCTTTCGGCTTGACCTTCATTCCAGCCGCCGCGAATACCGCGGCCGAGCCGCCGAAGCCATGACCGATCACGCCGACTTTGCCGGGATGCACGCTGATCTTGCCTGGTCCCAGGCGCACTCCCGCCGCGATATCCAGCGCCGTACCCAAGTCGAAGGCCAGGTTGAGCACCGACGGTGCAAGTCCTCGCTCGGTGTTCGGGGCCGCCGCGACGATGCCCCACGAGGCCAGGTGCTCCAGCAGTCGCGAATAACGCTCAACGCCGGTGAGCCAATCGTGACCAAATGCCACGGCAGGCAAGTTCAGGCCTGCATCCGGGGTGTAGACAACTCCCGGCAAGCCGGCGAATGCCAAGTCGCCCCGCAAGACTCGGTGCGGCCCAGGGCGGGTGAGGGCGGCGACGAGCTTGCTGGTCTTGGCCATCCGTTGACGTTAGCGCACCAAAGCCGCAGCCCGGACGCGGTCCGAGGGCTGCGACTCAGGCGGCGCCAAGGTGACTGACAGCAAATCACCAGCAAACACGCCAGGAGGAGTCGTTTAGCGGGCCGAGCCAGGTGGTATGAGACGAGACGTGAATATCAAACGCATCGCTGCGGCGACACTGATCAGCACCGCGGGCTTAGGCCTGGCCGGTTTGGGAGCGGCAAGCATCGTCGAGGCCCAGCCCGCGGGTCCGTTGCCCGATTACCACTGGTGTCCGGGGCAGTTCTTCGACCCACATTGGGGCCCAAACTGGGACGCTGGTCGCTGCCACGACGACTTCTACTTCGACGGCGAGCCCCGCGACCCAGGCCACTGGCACGGCCCGGGCCCCTGGCACCCCTGATCCAGCGAACTCGACACCCGCAGCCGCCCCGACACCGGGGCGGCTGCGCTATTTGGTGGCCACCGCGCGGACCGACCTGTTATTGAAACAAATTCAATAGCAGGCATATTCACAGAAAGTCATAGCAAAACTCGGCGGGTGTGTCTTTGGCGATTCGGGTTGGGGTGGTACGAAGAACCCATGACAAAAATCAAACGCATCGCGGCCGCGACAGCCATCGCCACGGGTCTGGGACTTGCCGGCGTGGGAGCGGCGAGCATCGCCGAGGCCCAGCCCGCCGGTCCGTTGCCCGACTACCACTGGTGTCCGGGGCAGTTCTACGACCCGGGCTGGGGTAACAACTGGGACTGGAATCGTTGCCACGACGACTTTTACTTCGACGGCGAACCGCGCGACCAGTACCACTGGCATGGCTACGGCCCCTACCACCCGGAAGGCCCCGGTCCATGGGATCACCCGGGTGGCCCGGGTTGGGGCGGTCCTGGCTGGTAAGCCGGTTAACAGCTGAACGACTCCATGCAGGTCAGATACAGTGCAGCCGTCCCGATCGGGGCGGCTGCACTGCGTTAGACGACGCTTGCAACCGTCCGACTGCATTACCCTGAAGGGCTATGTGCGGAATCGTCGGCTACGTCGGGCACCAGCCGGCCCTCGACGTCGTCGTCGACGCGCTGCGCCGGATGGAGTACCGCGGTTACGACTCGGCGGGTGTCGCTCTGGTCTCGGTGGTTGAGGGGGGCGGCAAGCTCACGGTGCGTCGGCGGGCCGGCCGGTTGGCCAACTTGGAGAACGCGCTCGCCGAGATCGACCCCGCGGCCCTCACCGGGAGCACGGGCCTGGGCCACACCCGATGGGCCACCCACGGACGCCCTACCGACCGCAATGCCCACCCGCACCGGGACGCGGCGGGCAAGATCGCCGTCGTCCACAACGGCATCATCGAGAACTACGTGACGCTGCGCCAGGAGCTAGAGGATGCCGGCGTTGAATTCGCCAGCGACACCGACACCGAGGTGACCGTCCACCTGGTCGCCCACGAATACCACCACGGCCAGACCGCGGGTGATTTCACTGGCTCGGTGCTGGCCGTGCTCCGCCGCCTCGAAGGCCACTTCACCCTGGTATTCGCCAACGCCGACGAACCGGGCACCATCGTCGCGGCACGCCGCTCCACACCGCTGGTGGTCGGCATCGGCGACGGCGAGATGTTCGTCGGCTCCGACGTCGCCGCCTTCATCGGGCACACCCGCAGCGCGGTCGAGCTCGGCCAGGACCAGGCGGTGGCGATCACCGCGGACAGCTATCGGATCACCGACTTCTACGGCAACGATCTGACCGCAGATGCTCGGCTTTTTCATATCGACTGGGACGTAGAAGCCGCCGAAAAGGGCGGCTACGAGTACTTCATGCTCAAGGAGATCGCCGAGCAGCCCACCGCCGTGGCCGACACCCTGCTCGGGCATTTCGTCGACAACCGGATCGTGCTTGACGAGCAGCGGCTCTCCGATCAGGAACTGCGCGAGATCGACAAGGTCTTTGTGGTGGCCTGTGGCACCGCGTATCACTCCGGGCTGCTGGCCAAGTACGCGATCGAGCACTGGACCCGGTTGCCCGTCGAGGTGGAGCTGGCCAGCGAGTTCCGCTACCGCGACCCGGTGCTGGACCGCAGCACGCTGGTGGTCGCCATCTCGCAGTCAGGGGAGACCGCCGACACCCTCGAAGCCGTGCGGCACGCCAAGGAGCAGAAAGCCAAAGTCCTGGCGATCTGCAACACCAACGGCTCGCAGATTCCCCGCGAGTGCGACGCGGTGCTCTACACCCGCGCCGGCCCGGAGATCGGGGTGGCGTCGACGAAGACGTTCCTGGCGCAGATCACCGCCAACTACCTGGTCGGACTGGCGCTGGCGCAGGCCCGCGGCACCAAGTATCCCGACGAGGTCGAACGCGAGTACCGCGAGCTGGAAGCCATGCCCGACCTGGTGGCCCGCGTGATCGCCGAGATCGCTCCAATGACTGCGCTGGCCCAGCGGTTCGCTCAGGCGTCGACCATCCTGTTCCTCGGCCGGCACGTCGGCTACCCGGTGGCGCTGGAGGGCGCGCTGAAACTCAAGGAACTGGCCTACATGCACGCCGAGGGCTTCGCGGCCGGTGAGCTCAAGCACGGCCCGATCGCCCTGATCGAAGACGACCTGCCGGTCATCATCGTGATGCCCTCACCGAAGAGCTCGGCCATGCTGCATTCCAAGCTGTTGTCCAACATCCGCGAAATCCAGACCCGCGGAGCGATCACCATCGTGATCGCCGAGGAGGGCGACGACACGGTGCGTCCCTACGCCGATCACCTGTTCGAAATCCCTGCGGTGTCCACGCTCTTCCAACCGCTGTTGTCGACGATTCCGTTGCAGGTATTCGCCGCCTCGGTGGCGCAGGCCCGCGGCTACGACGTCGACAAGCCGCGGAACCTGGCCAAATCGGTCACCGTCGAGTAGCCGGCACGGCGATGACCTCCGTCTCTGCTTAACGCGACGGTAACTGGTCGCCCATAGGGTTGATGGATGCGACACATGTCGCCGCGATCGTTGGGTGTCGAAGAGGAGTTCCACCTTGTCGACCTCAAGACCAGGCGACTGACGGCGCGCGCCCCCGAACTGCTGGCCGAGCTGTCCGATCATTACGTCGCCGAGCTGCAGCGTTGTGTCATCGAGACGAACACCCGGGTGGTCGATTCGCTGGACGGATTGCGCGATGAACTTGTCGAGCACCGCCGGGTTCTGGTCGATACCGCGGCCGAATTGGGCATAGGCGTGGTCGCGGCGGGGGCCATGCCGCTGTCGGTGCCGGCCGAAATGCAGGTCACCAAGACCCCGCGCTACCGGCAAATGCTCGCCGACTACCAACTGCTGGCGCGCGAGCAGCTGATCTGCGGCACTCAGGTGCATGTCGGCGTCGACAACCGCGACGAAGCGGTCGCGGTCGCCCACCGGGTGGCCGCGTATCTGCCGACCTTGCTCGCACTGTCGGCCAGCTCGCCGTTCGCGTCCGACGGCTCAGACACCGGCTATTCGAGTTTGCGCACGCTGGTCTGGCAGCGTTGGCCGACGACAGGCCTGGCCGCCCCGGTGCAATCGGCCGAGGAATACGACGCGCTGGTCGAAGATCTAGTGGCCAGCGGCGTCATCACCGACGCCGGGATGGTCTACTTCGACGTCCGACCGGCAAACTCGGTGCCGACGTTGGAGCTGCGGGTGTGCGACAGCTGTCCGTCGGTCGACACCATCGTGCTGATCGCCGGGCTGTTCCGGGCGCTGGTCGAGCGCGAGGTCGAGGCCGCGCGGACCGGCACCCCAGCGACGATCCTGTCCTCGGCACTGGGCCGGGCCGCGTTGTGGCGGGCCGCCCGGTCGGGGCTGGAGGGCGATCTCGTCGACGTCCGCGCTCCGGCCGGCAGGGCGGCTTCCGGCGTGGTCACCGAGCTGGTCGAATCTCTGCGTCCCCAACTTGAAGACAGCGGGGACTGGGAGATCGTCAGCGAGTTGACCCAACAGGTATTGGTCGCGGGCACGTCGTCGGCCCGGCAACGGCGGGCCCTGCGCCGTCGCGGCCGCCTCACCGACGTTGTCGATCAGCTTCTCGCCGAGACCGCTGGCCGGTTGCCCAGCACCGCGACGGCCATCGGCGGCGACCCGACCCTGCTGTTCGGCTACCACCCAGGCAGCGATCCGGCGGTTCGCGTCGCCCGCGGCAACGTGGACGTCAGCTATGACGAAGCCGTCGACACCGACGGTCACCCGCGGCAGCGCTATCGGACGGTGCTCGACACCATTGCCCGCCTCGGGGTCGCGCAGCTGCGGTTCCGGGAAGGATGCATCGAGCAGGACCAGCGCGCCGACAACATCACCTTCCGCGTCACCGGACAGACCCGCGCCCAGCTTTTCCCAGTCGACCTGATACCGCGCATAGTGGCCGCCGACGAGTGGGCGCAGCTGCGCGAAGGCCTTGGTCAGCGAGCCCGGGCGCTGGACGCATTCCTGCGCGACATCTATTCCGAGCAAGCGATCGTCGCCGACGGCATCATCGGTGTGCAGGCCCTCGACCGGGCACCCGGCTTCCGATCGACGGGCCGGCTGGCCGGCGACACGGTGCGCGCGCACATCAGCGGTACCGACGTCGTCTGCGACCGGGCCGGCCACTGGATGGTGCTCGAAGACAACCTGCGGGTGCCGTCGGGCACCGCGTATGCGATTGTCAACCACCGGCTGCTGAGCAAGCACCTGCCCGAGCCGCAACCGCATGCCGCGATCGAAGACGTCGACCGGACGCCGCAGATGCTGCTTGAAACGCTGCGCGCAGCGGCGCCGCCGCACGCCGCTGACGACCCCGCGGTCGTGCTGCTGTCGGCCGGCTGGGAGGACTCGGCCTGGTTCGAGCACACCTTCCTGGCCGACGAAATGGGCGTCGCGCTGGTGCAGCCGTCGGACCTGTCGGTGCGCGACGGGAAGCTGGTGCGCCACATCGGTTCCGACGTCCGACCTATCGACGTCGCCTATGCGCGGATGGACGAGGACATGCTGCTGTCGTCTGCCGGATACGACGGCGCTCCGCTGCGGCCGGGGTTGCTCGGCGCAATCACCGCCGGCAATCTCACGATTGCCAATGCGCTCGCCAACGGAGTGGCCGACGACAAAGCGATCTACGCCTATGTGCCGGCCATGATCGAGTACTACCTCGGCGAAAAGCCCAAGCTGGCTCAGGTTCCGACGTGGGTCTGCGCCGAGCGTGAGCAACGGGACTTCGTGCTGGCCAACCTCGCCGATATGGTCGTCAAGCCCATCGACGGTTTAGGTGGAACAGGAGTGCTGATCGGCCCGGATGCCTCCGAAGCCGCGCTGGAGGCGCGTCGCCACGAGCTGGTCACCCAACCGGAGCGGTTCATCGCCCAGGAGTTGGTTGCCCTGTCCACCCATCCCACCTTCGACGGTGACGGCATCTACCCGCATCATGTCGACCTGCGCGCATTCGTCCACCTGAGGGCAGCTGCGGGCGGTTCGGTGTCGGCGCACGTCACACCCGCGGTGTTGACTCGGGCAGCGAGCCGGGGGTCGCGGATCGTCAACTCTTCGTTCGGCGGAGGCAGTAAGGACACCTGGATTCTGGTCGCGCCAGAAACAGGCGAACGTTAGTCGGCCAGACTCCAAATCGGAAGCAGGAGACATGTGCGGTATCTGCGGTGAGATCCGCTTCGACGGTCAAGCGGCCGATGTCGGCGCCGTCGCCCGGATGACCGGCACAATGGCGGCGCGCGGACCGGATTCCGAAGGTGTGGTGGCCCACGGGCCAGTGGCTTTCGGGCATCGGCGGCTGTCAATCATCGACCTGTCCGCCTGCGGTGCCCAGCCGATGGTCGACAGTGATCTTGGGCTGACGTTGGTGTTCAACGGCTGCATCTACAACTACAAGCAGCTGCGCGACGAACTTCAGGCGGCCGGCTATCGGTTCTTCTCGACGGCCGACAGCGAGGTCGTGATCAAGGCGTTCCACCACTGGGGGGTGCGCTGCGTCGACCAGTTCAAGGGGATGTTCGCGTTCGCCGTCGCCGACCGGGACACCGGTGTGGTGACGCTGGCGCGTGACCGGCTGGGCATAAAGCCGCTGTACCTGGCCTCGGCGCCGGGCCGGCTGCGGTTCGCATCCACGGTGCGGGCCCTGCTCAAGGCCGGGGGCGTGGACACCGAGCTGGACCGCCACGCTTTGCACCACTACATGACCTTCCACTCTGTGGTGCCGGCCCCGCGGACGATCTACCGCGGGGTGCGCAAGCTGCCGCCGGCAACGGTGCGGGTGATCCAGCCCGACGGTTCGCATACCGACACCGTCTACTGGACTCCGGAATTCCGCCGCGACCCGTCCACAGCGTCCTGGTCGGTCGCTGACTGGGAAGCCGCGCTGATGGACGCCCTGCGCACCGCTGTGAAACGCCGGATGGTCGCCGACGTGCCCGTCGGCGTGTTGCTGTCGGGCGGCATCGACTCCTCGATCGTGGTGGCACTGCTGGCCGAGCAGGGCTAGCACGGGTTAGCCACCTTCAGCATCGGCTTCGATTCAGCCGGTGGCGAATCCGGTGACGAGTATGTCTACTCCGACTTGATCGCGAAGACCTTCGACACCGACCACCACAAGATCCATATCGATGCATCGCGGCTGCTGCCCGCGGTGCCGAAAACCATTGCCGCGATGAGCGAACCGATGGTCAGTCACGACTGCGTGGCCTTCTATCTGCTGTCTGAGGAAGTCAGCAAGTCGGTGAAGGTGGTCCAGTCCGGGCAGGGCGCCGACGAGATTCTGGCTGGCTACGACTGGTACCCGCCGCTAGCCAACGTCGCCCGCGAGCAGACCACCGAGGCCTACGCCAAAGTTTTCTTCGACCGCAGCCACGAAGACGTGTTGGCTATCTTTTCCCCCGACTACGGCATCGACGTCGACGCGAGCCGCGAGTACGCGAGGGTCCATCAGGCAGCGCCCGGCGCAGACACCGCAGTGGACGCGGCGCTGCGGCTGGACACCCAGGTCATGCTCGTCGACGATCCGGTCAAACGCGTCGACAACATGACGATGGCGTGGGGCTTGGAGGCGCGGGTGCCGTTCCTCGACCACGACTTCGTGGACCTGGCGGCTGCCTGCCCGCCCGAGCTCAAGCTGGCGTCGAACGGCAAGGGTGTGCTCAAGGACGCATCGCGGGCATTACTGCCGTCGGAGGTGATCGACCGGACCAAGGGCTACTTCCCGGTGCCAGGCATTCGTCATCTGCACGGCGAGGTGCTTGACATGGTGCGCGATGCCCTGAGCAACGATGCCGCCCGAAGCCGCGGGCTCTACCGTCCCGAGACCGTCAACGCTTTGCTCGCCGCGCCGAATGAGACACGAACCACGTTGGGCTCTAATGCGCTCTGGCAGTTGGCGGTACTCGAGATGTGGCTGCAGAGCATGGAGGGCTGAGGCGATGGGGCGGCAGGTGCGTGCGCTCTACGGCGCGTCATTGTCGCCTGATGGCACGGCGTTCGCTCACCTCATCGACGACGGCGGCTATCCGCGTGCGGTGCAGCGGTTTCTGCACGGCCGGCGGGCAAGTTCGTCGCGCGACGTCGAGCTTCCGGTGCAAGGCCCGGTCTCTCGTGTCATTCACTCCGCCGACGGTCGATGGCTGGCCTGCGAGGTGGCACCCGAAGGGGGCACTCGTACCCAGATCTGGGTCGTCACCAACGATCCCGACGACCGGATGGCGCGGCGCATCGACGGTGAAGAGGCCGGCACCGCGGAGTTGATCGCCTGGGACGGCGCGCGGGTGGCAGCGATCCTGACCGGTGAGGACGGGATAGGCCGGTCGTGTCTGATCGATCCGGCGGACGGCCATTGCGTCGTGCTGGACCGCCGATCCGGCGGCCGACTGGTCGATGCGTGGGCCGGGGCGGCGTTGATCCGGGTCGGGCCGCGCGGTTACCACGAGCTGATCATGTTGCGCGGTGGCAGCGAAATCGCTTTGCTACCATCGGATCCCGGTTCTACGACCGCTCGCGGTGTGATCCTTGACGACCACCATCCGCGCCGCATCCGCTACGGCGACGGCGAGGGGACCAGGCTGTACTACCCGGCCAAAGCCCATAAAGGTGGCGGATATGTGCGGGCCCTGATCAGCAGCGACAACGGCTGCGAGCACACCCGGCTGCTGGAGGTGACGGCTACCGAGGACGGTGTCACCTACTCGGTGATCGCCGAGCGCCCCGATTGCGACCTCGACGAATTCGTTGTCAGTGACGACCTTTCCACCGTCGCGCTGCTGTGGAACCTACAGGGCTGCAGCGAATTGCAGATCCTCGAATACGCCGACAACACACTGGAAGAACCGATCCCGTTGCCCGGCATGGTCGCCGGCGAGCTGTCCATCAGCGCCGGCGGCTCGATGGTCGCGATGACGGTTCAAAGCCCTTCGATCCCACGAACCGTCGAGTTGGTGGACCCGCGCACGGGTCAATGGCAGCGCATCGACCGCGAACCCAGCCGCGGTCCGGTGGCCCGCGGATCCGGCGCGCGCCCGGTGCTGGAGATGATCACAGCACGCGACGGGCTTGCTCTGCCCGCGTGGCTATACCGGTCAGAGGGGAGCAGTGCTGTTCCGGGTGCAGTGGTGTACCTGCACGGTGGTCCAGAAGCGCAAGCTCGGCCCGAATACAGCGAGATCTTTGCGGAGCTGCTGGACGCCGGGATCAGCGTGCTGACGCCCAATGTTCGCGGTTCCGGCGGATTGGGCCGCAGCTTCGTCCACGCCGACGATAAGGAAAAACGGTTCGCGGCTATCGACGATGTCGCCGACTGCGTGCGCTTCCTGGTGGACAACCAGCTCGCCGACCCGCGGCGGATTGCCTGCGCAGGCTGGTCGTACGGTGGGTTTCTGACCATGGCGGCGTTGACGTTTCACCCGGACTTGTTCGCGGCGGGCGTCACCATCTGTGGGATGAGTGACCTGACCACGTTTTATCGCAACACCGAGCCGTGGATCGCGGACGGCGCATATCCGAAGTACGGCCATCCTGTCAACGACCGCGAGTTACTCGAGGCGCTGTCGCCGCTGCGCCGAGTCGACGCGTTGACCGCGCCGTTGCTGGTCGTGCACGGGGCCAACGACACCAACGTGCCGGTGGGCGAATCGGAGCAGATAGTCGACGCGTTGCGGCGGGCCGGCCGCGACGTGCGCTACCTGCTGTTCACTGACGACGGCCACCAGATCGTCAAGCGCGAGAACAGCACCGCGCTGGCCGCGGCGATGAGCGAATGGCTGAACAGGGCATTCGGCGCCACCCAGTCACTCGGCGACCTGGACCTCTCGCACGATTAGTCATGTCTTGCTTCGTGTGACGAATGCAGACCAGTCGGGCTCGCGGGTCGCGGCCCAGTATTCGTTGAGCCGCCACGGGCTGACGGTGTGGATCTCGCCGTCGGAGTTCTTGAAGTAGGAGTGCTTGACCGCGGGATGCGACCACACCATCTGCTTGATCTCGGCCTGGGTGCGTCGATGCCATTCAGCCGCCACGTCGGCAGTCGGTTCGATTGAGTGCACGTTCGGGTCGGCCAGCTTCGCCAGACAGCTGTCGATGTAACGCATTTGGAGTTCGGAGTTGAAAATCAAGCTGCCACCGTGGGCAAGATGAGCCCCCGGCCCGTAAATGACGAAGAAGTTCGGGAACTGTGGAACGGTGATCCCCAGATACGCGAATGGCTGCTGGCCCCAGATGCTATGCAGGTCGGCACCGTCTCGGCCGGTAATAGTCATCGGCCACAGCACATCGGTATGTCGAAACCCGGTGGCGTAGATGATGATATCGACGTCGTGGGTTTCGCCGTCCACGGTGACGACGCTGTCGGCGGTGATCTGCCGGATCGGCGTGCGCACCAAGTCGACGTCGTCGCGGCGTAGCGTGCGCAGCCAGGTGCCGTTGTCTTGCAGCGTCCGTTTGCCGGTGGCCGGATAATCCGGCAACACCTTGGCCAGCAGATCCTGGTCGCCGTCAACCTGATTGGTGATCCAGTCGGTGAACATCAGGCGGGCCATGGCGTTGATCTCACTGACCGCGTGATCCTGATCGGGGTAAGCCGGGTCCACCCGCGCGGCGTCGAGCCCTTTGTCGGAGCCGGGCCACAGCACTAGGAATCGGTACCAGCGTCCGTAGAACGGTAGGTGGTCCATCGCCCAGCGCACTCCGTCCCCGACGGCTTCGTGATACATCGGATTGGGAAACATCCACTGGGCGGTGCGCTGAAAAACGGTGAGGTGCTCGACGTCGTCTGCGATGGCCGGCGCGATCTGAAATCCGCTGGCGCCGGCGCCGATCAACGCGACGCGCTTGCCGGTGATGTCGACCGAGTGGTCCCACTCTGCGGAATGAAATGACGGCCCGCGAAACGTCTTTGCGCCGTCGAACTGTGGCACGTGCGCGCGGTTGAGTTGTCCGACCGCGGTGATGACGGCATGGGCGCGCATGGTGGTGAGTCCCTCGTCGGGCTCGCGCGCCGTCACCGTCCACATGCCGTCCTCGTCGTCCCACTCGACGGCAATGACTTCGGTCTGCCACCGGACGTGCTCGTCCAGTCCGTGCTTGTCCATCACGCCGGTGAAGTAGTCCTGCAGCTCCGGCTGCTCGGCGAAGAAATGCGTCCACTCGTTGCTGGGCTCGAAGCTGTAGCAATAGAAATGGTTGGCCACGTCGACGCGGGCACCCGGATAGCTGTTCTCCCACCACGTTCCACCCGGGCCGGCATTCTTCTCCACGATGGTGAACGGGATATT
>Ga0302326_10002465_pt1 | contig 45077 bp, 40 predicted proteins | sample Palsa_T0_3_FD_202264 | JGI IMG/M metagenome (GOLD analysis project Ga0302326, IMG submission 202264) | Peat permafrost microbial communities from Stordalen Mire near Abisko, Sweden - Palsa_T0_3 | ecosystem: Environmental > Terrestrial > Soil > Palsa > Peat permafrost | place: Sweden: Abisko...
AAGGATGTCGGTGTAAGACGGCACAGGTCCGGTAGCCGGTGCGAGCTTCCATTGGCTCCGCAGCGCCACAAGCGCGGCCGCGTCGGCACGGCTGGTGAGCGTTACGGGCGCGGTACTCTGCCGGCTTTCCATCATGCGCCTGGCGATGGTCCGCCGCAGATTCGTGACCGGAGTCGCGCGCACGTCCGCCTCGCGGATCCGTCCACCCCGGCCGCTGCCTCGCAAGGATGCTGTATCGACGCCGAGTTCGGCGGCGATGCGGCGCGCGCGCGGCGTTACCGGAGTGCGGCCGTTGCGCACAGGAGCATTGGCAGGCATCGATGGAGCGGGCGTTGCGACGGCAGATTGCGGAAGCGGATCAGCGGCCGGCTGCCCTGCGGTTGCCGCTTCAGGCGCGGCCTCGCCTGGCCCCAGCAGAAATCCTAAACGTTGGCCAACAACTACGATCGCGCCCTGCTCAGGCGCGTTGGGCGGCAAGTAGAGAATACCGCTGTCGAGCGCCTCGACATCCATCGTCACTTTCTCGCTCTCGAGCGCAAATAATGGCTCGCCGGCAGATACCCGGTCACCGTGGCGCTTCAGCCAACCGGCGAACGTACCTTCCTCCATCGACCAGCCCAGACGCGGAACTGTGATTTCGATCGGCATGGCGCGGAGGCTATTCGTTCACTAATTCCCGGATCGCAGTGGCAATCGCAGCGGCGGTGGGGATCATAGCTGCTTCCAAGGTAGGGCTATAGGGCGTTGGAGCGAATTCACCATACAGGCGGCGGATGGGGGCGTCCAGATCGTCAAAGCCCGCGTCGGCAACCTGCGCCGCGACCTCGGACGCGAGGCCGCAGGGTCCGAAAGACTCGTCGACCACCAATAGCCGGCCGGTCTTCCGCACGGAAGCGAGAATCGCGGCAGTATCCAGCGGCGATACGGTACGCGGATCGAGCACCTCTATCGAGATGCCTTGTCCGGCCAGTTCATTTGCCGCGGCCAACGTGCGAGGCACCATTGCGCCAATGGCAACCGCGGTAACCTGCGTTCCCTCGCGATGAATACGCGCCTTACCGAATTCAATTTCGTAAGAGCCGGCCGGCACCGGACCTTTGGCCGACAGCAGCTCACGAGGTTCGAGGAACAAAACCGGATCGTCGCAACGCAGAGCGCGCGTGAACAGGCCCTTGGCATCATAGGGCGTGGCGGGCACCACCACACGCAGACCGGGGATGTGGCTGTAGATTGCATGATAGCTGCCTGAGTGATGCGTCGCAGCGGAGTGGCCTATGCCGATGCAGCCGCGCAGCAACACCGGCATTTTGAGCCGGCCGCTGCTCATGTACTGCATCTTGGCGATCTGATTGATCAACTCGCCGAATGCATCGTTAATGAAATCCACGAACATGAAGTCGACGATGGGCCGCGTACCGGTCATGCCCGCGCCGCACGCAAGGCCCACGAAGCCGCGCTCGGAGATAGGCGTATCGCGAAGCCGCTGTGCCCCATATTTGGCAAACAGGCCGACCGTGGTTCCGAAGTTGCCGCCGCGCACACCGACTCCTTCACCCAGCACGAAGATGCCCGGATTGACGCTCATCTCGTGATCCAGAGCCTCAAGCGTTGCTGCGGTAAACGAGATTTCCCGGCCGGCGCCGGCTGCGTCGCCGGGTTCAGCCCCAGGCGAGCCTGTAGCCGCGGCGTAGACGTGCGTGGCTGCCGCGCGTGCCTCAGGCCATGGCGCCTTTTCCGCCGATTCGCTCGCGGCCAGCACCATGGCGTGCACCTCGGCATCCAGGGCGTCGAGTTCATCGGCGCCGGCTTGCCCGCTCTTGATGAGCCCGGTGCGGTAGCGCAGAATCGGACACTTTTCGCGCCATGCAGCCACGTCCTCACGAGTGCGATAGGTGTAGTCGCCCATGCCTTCCGCGTGCGGGCGAGTACGATAGGTCTTGCATTCGATCAGCGTCGGACCCTCGCCTGAGCGGGCGCGCGCCACGGCCTCCCCGGCCGCTTTGGCGATGGCCACTACATTGTTGCCATCCAGTTGAACTCCCGCGATCCCGTACGCGGCCGCGCGCGAGGCCACCTCCGGATTGCCCGCCGCATATTGAAAAGGCACCTCCGTGGCGAATTGATTGTTTTCGCAGACAAACAACACGGGCAGCTTCCAGATCGCAGCCAGGTTCAGGCCTTCGTGGAACGCGCCATTGTTCACGGCGCCATCGCCGAAGAACGCCACCGCCACCTGATCGGTCTTGAGCAATTGAAAACTGTAACCGGCGCCTGCAGCCTGCAAGATGCAGGGCCCTACGATACCGCTGGTGCCCATCATCCCGACTTCGGGCGAGAACAGATGCATCGATCCGCCGCGCCCGCGCGAGCAGCCGGTGGAGCGGCCGAGTAACTCGGCGATCAGTTCGTGCGGCGGCAGGCCCTTGGCGAGCGCGTGGCCATGGCCGCGGTGCGTGCTGAAGATCGCATCATCGGGGCGCAGGTGCGCGCACACGCCTGTGGCGATGGCTTCCTCTCCTACATAAGTGTGACAGGCGCCGTGCACCAGGCCGCGCGCGTGCAAGCGCGCAAGCTGCTCTTCGGTGGTCCGTATGAGCTGCATGGTGCGGTAGAGGAAGGTCTGCTCAGCAGTCATGCGGTGAGATTCTCCCGCCGCAGCCGCACGGAACCGCCGCCGTTCAACGCCAGGTTGCCTCCATCCATCGGGATGAGCGCGCCGGTGATCCACTGCGAAGCGTCGGAAGCGAGCAATACCGCAAGGCCTTTGATGTCGTCCGGGCGGCCGAAGCGGCCTGCCGGGATCCCGCTCAAAAACTGGTCGCGAAGCCGGGGCGATTCAGCGATTCGTTTTTCCAGACTGGGATTGAGTACCTGCGCGGGAAGTATGGCGTTGACCCGCACGCCCTGACTCGACCACTCGGTGCTGAGCTCGCGGGTCATCTGCGCTACCGCCCCCATCGCCATGCTGTAGGCGATATGGCCTCGGCCGAGCGAGGTGATGCTGGCGAGCGAGCCGATATTGACAATGCTGCCGCGGCCGGCGGCGAGCATACGGCGGCCCGCTTCCTGGCAGGCACAAAAGCGTCCGAGGACGAGGTTGCGCCAGACCTGCTCCACATCTTCGAGCGAAATCTCTTCGGGAGTGCCGAGGATACCATCGCCGGCCACGTTCCCCAGGAAATCGATCCGCCCGAACTCCGCATCCACGCGCCGAAAGAGCTCGCGAATCTGCTGGGGGTCGGAGACGTCCCGAACGGCGAATTCACCGCGGCGGCCCAGTTGGGAGATGCTTGCCGCGGTCGCGCGCACGCCGGCTTCGTTGCGATCTACCAAAAGGAGATCGGCTCCGGCTTCCGCCAGTGCCATGGCCATGGCGCGCCCCATGCCTTGCGCGGCGCCTGTGACGACCGCCACTTTGTTACTCAGGTCAAACAGAGACGAAGTCATAATCGTTTTCAGTCACTCCCCCCGCGCTACGGCGAAGTTGGCCTCGCGCTCCACGCGCACCTGGCTGATAATGGCGGCGCCCACCAGGTAGCATCCGGCGAGCAATAGCAGGCCGCGGCTGTCACTCATGCCCCGCGAGCGCAGAAAGCCAAACAGATGATTGCCGAGATAACCCGCCAGGTTCGCGAAGCTGTTGATAAATCCGATGCTGGCAGCGGCGGCCGAAGCACTGAGCGTGATGGTGGGCAGCGCCCAAAAAGGCGGCGACCACGAAGTCACCACCAAACCCGTCAGAAATAGCCAGACCATGATGAGGGCGAACGGCTGGCCGGGGATGGTACTGGCTGCCAGCAGCAATCCGGAGAGGACCTGTCCCGTGATGCAGTGCCACTTGCGATCGCCGCTACGGTCAGACGAGTAGCCCGAGTAGAGCACGCCCACGACGCCGCACAGGTAGAAGAGGCCGCTGTAGAGCAGCGTCGAGCGGTCTGAACCGCCCGAAAGGCTCTTCACCGTGGTCGGCAGCCAGAACGCGAGCGCATAGCCGCCGGTGTTGGTGGCGAAGATTCCGAGCGCGAGCAGCCACACGTTCGGCAGGCGCAGAGCCTCGCTCACCTTTACTTTGCGGACGGCGTCCTTAGCGGCGGCTTCCCGCGCCAAAACGCCTTCCAGATAATCGCGCTCCTCCGGGGCCAGCCACTTCGCGTCGCGCGGCCGGTCGGTCAAGGCAAAAAGAGTCACCACCCCCATCACTACGGCGGGCAGCCCTTCAAAGATGAACAGCCATTGCCAGCCCGCCATTCCCCGCCACCCCACGTCGAGCAGGAGTGCCGATAGCGGCGCTCCGATGGCCAGGCTGAACGGCACCGCCACTATCAGGCAAGACATGGCCATGGCGCGCTCGCGCATGGGGAACCAGTGTGTGAAGTACACAATGATTCCAGGGAAAAAACCAGCTTCGGCAACGCCCAGCAGAAACCGCACGACATAGAACTGCATCGGCGTCCGGACGAACGCCGTGCAGGCCGAGATCAGGCCCCAGGTGATGAGAATCCGCGCGAACCACTTGCGCGCGCTCCATCGTTCGACCAGCAGCGCACCGGGAATTTCGAGCGTGAGATAACCGAGGAAGAAGATACCGATGCCCAGGCCGAAGACTTCGTCGGAGAATTGCAGGTCGCGCGCCATGCGCAGCTTGGCGAAGCCGACATTGGCCCTGTCGAGATACGCCACCAGGTAAAGAAGGATCACCAGCGGCATGACGCGCCAGGCGACTTTGCGCCGCAGCTTGGCGGCTCGGGCGGTATCGAACGGCATCGCGGTGCCACCAGACGATATCACATTGCGCGGAACTTTGAGTCCGCGGCGCGGCCGGCTGAGCTAAGCCGCCCCGCGCCGCGCGGACACCTCGCCCTGCTCTTCCCGCTGGATCCCGGCCGCGTGTTCCGCCAGTTCGCTCAGGCGCGGCGTCACCAGATTCTTGTCGAGATCCTCGCCGCTCTCGACCATGCGCTTCAGATGCGCGGCCGCCAGGCGCGAGCACCACGCATCGCTCATCTCGTGGCCCGTACGGCGGCTCAATTCCACCAGGTCCGCGTGCGGCATGGCAATCTGCTTCTCCACGCGCGTGTCGTCGCTCTGTAAAACAAACTTCGCATCGACCGTATCGCTGTGACGCAGGGAAATTGCCGTCTGTAGCCACTTGAAGGACACTTGCCATTTGCGGCCAAATGGGTCCGGCCCCAGTTCAAACTGGCGAAAATTGCTCATTGACGCTATCTTACTGCATTGGGCTTCATGCGCCCGCAGAATCATGCCTGCCTTTGAAAAAGAGTTGGAAACCGGCCGCGCCGTTGCGCGCAAGGCCGCTGAAACCGCGCTGCGGTATTATCGCACCGGCATCGCCTTCGAATCCAAACCCGATTTTTCACCGGTCACCGCCGCCGATCGCGAGTGTGAACAACTGATCGCCCGCGAACTCGAGCAAGCCTTCCCGGACGATGGCCTGCTCGGCGAAGAAGGCGCCCAGAAGAACTCACGCAGCGGCCGCCGCTGGATCATCGATCCCATCGATGGTACACGTGACTTCGTGCGCGGCAGTCCCGCCTGGGCCGTGCTGATCGGCCTGGAAGCGGAAAGCGAGGTAGTGGCGGGATTCGCCTGCCTGCCGGCCTTGGGCGATCTGTACAGCGCCTCCCGCGGTGGCGGGGCTTTCGTCAACGGAGAGCGCATACAGGCATCCGCGGTCTCGAGCGTCACCGAGGCGGTGCTGTGCCTCAATGGCTTCAATAATCTCACCGGTCAGATATTTGCCGGACAACTGATCGAATGGATGAGGCCGTTCTGGTCGGTGCGCAGCATGGGTGGCTGTCTGGACGCCATGATGACCGCCCGCGGTCACGCCGACCTCTGGATCGAGATCAGCGGCAAGCCCTGGGACTTCGCGCCACTCAAAATCATCGCCGAGGAGGCCGGCGCCCGTTTCTTCGATTTTGAAGGCAAGAACACCATCTACGGCGGTAACTGCGTGATCTGTGCGCCAGGACTGGAGCAGGCCGCTCGCCTGTTCGTCTCCAGGCCGGGTATTGGCGATATTACGGCTTAACGCTGGCGTAACAATGGCCTGACGCTGGCGTCCCGCGGTCACCTGCCGCTATCGTGCTGCTCGCGCAACACCTTCGGATCGTCCATCTTGGGTGACGGTCCAGGGTCCAATGGCTCGCGCGCCGCTTCCGGATCGAACAGCCGCGCGTCTTCCTTGAGCACCTGATAGCCTGCGTAGTCGGGGCGATCCGTGAAGCAGTCGCCCAGGCCGGATGCCACTGCATCGAACAGGTTTAGAGGCGGCAATCCCAGCAGCCGGAAAATAGTTTTCAAGAGTCCGGGAAAGCTGGTGTTCACGTGTGAGACGTAGTTGCGCCTGCAATAAGGCCCCAGCGCCATCAGCACCGTGCGATGAGCGTCGATGTGATCGCGCCCGCCCTGCGCATCGTCCTCCGTCACGAAGATGGCCATTTCGCGCCACCATGGCGTCTTCGATAGAAACTCCACAATGCGCCCCAGCGCGTAATCGTTGTCCGCCACAAACGAGGCCTCGAAGGGATAGCCGTCCTTCGGCCGCGGATTGGTCATGTGGTCATTGGGGAGGTGTATGTAGATGAATCGAGGAAACGCCTCCCCGCCCTTGAGGTATTTTTCCTGAATCTCATGGATGAATTGCGTGGCCCGGAACTGGTCGGGCACGTTCATGTTGAAGACCGGATACGCGCGCGAGGTGTTGCGAAAGAGTGGCTCGGGCATGGGCACATTGGTTACGAAGCGCCCGCCGGTGGGCTTGAGCCCTTCGCCTTCATCCACGCCGGCCAGTTCGAATCCTTCCCCGTAATTGCGGAACGGAATGCCGTGCCGCGCCAGGTGATGCCAGATGGTTCCGCCTTCCGGCTGCTCCTCGGGATGTACTGAAGAGTTGCTCTCGGCGAAGTTCAGCCTTCCAGGCGCGGTCGTCGGAAAACGAAAATCCTTCCCATCGGCGTAGGAGGCGCGGAACGAAGTTTCCGTCCAGGCATCCGGATAGGAGCCCACCAGCCAGTGGTGGCCATCCACGCTCACCTCCGAATCGGCGTAGAAATTGTCGCTGAAAGACCAGGCCAGGGCCATGGCGTGATGATTGGGCGTCACATCCACGCGCTGCAGGCTGAGCCGGCTGCGATTGCCGGCCGCGTAGCCGGTCAGTCCGAAACGCGCCATCGTGGGGGCCCCCATTGCCGCGCCGTTGGAAGCGCGCGCGATGTCGCCAAACACCTCGTCGTAGGTGCGGTTTTCTTTGACGATCAGCACCACGTACTTCACCGCGGCGGGCAGGGCGGCGGCAGGGTCCGGGCGCGGATCTAGTCCGTTCGCCTCCATCACCACCTTGGTATGGGTGGCGAGGGACGCCGCATCCGGCAGGGCAAAGGACGAGATACTACCCCGGCGCAAAGTGCCCATAAAAGTTTCCGCGCCCGGAAGCCATCGGCGCTCGACATTTGGCCCCACCCCCTCGCCGTTCACGCTGGTCACGTAGACTGCGCCGCCATCGAGCAGCACACGGCTCGGAAACCAGGCCGCCGGCAGATGCCCGATTACTTTGGGTTGCGGCGATTGCCGCGTATCGATCACGCCCACTGCATTGATGCCCGCCTCGGCTACCAGCAGCCAACCGTTGCTTTCGTCGTAAGCCATCCCGATAGGCAACACACCACGTAGCTTTTCGAGGCCGGGAATGCGGATCTCGATCTGCCCGGCGACACTGTTCGTCTTTGGATCGATGATCGTAATCGAATCGTTGTGCCCGTTGGAAACGAAAACACGATCCGCCGTAGCCACCACCCCTGAGGGGCTGCTGCCGCCATCGGTGCCCGCGCCGAAAGGTAGCCCGGTGTGAATGAACGCCTCCACCTTCGGCGCGGCGGGATCATCCAGCGCGATCACCGCCACGGAGTTGGCCTCCCGCGCATTGGGATCGCCCAAGCCGGGTACGGCCACAGGTCCCCTCGCCGTCTCTCGCCGCGCTCCGTCGCGCGCTTCCGGCGACGGAAAACCGAAGGCCGGAAACGGCAGGCCAGTCTCGCGAAGGTCGTGGCGGTCGACTCCTGGCACCGGCTTATACTCGAACATGCCGATGTTGGTCACATAAGCTTTCCGTTTGTCCGGCGAGAGCGCCAGGGCGAACGGCAAGCGGCCCAGGCGAACCGAAGAAAGTACGCGCTGCTTGCGAACGTCGATCGCCGCCATCCGGAAATTGGCTTGGTCCAGCACGTAGACCACGCCCCGATCGCTATCGAAGGCCAGATCGCCCGTGAAGCTATCCTCGAAGCCGTCCTGGTTCAGATCGAAGATCCTCTTGGCGCCGCCGGTAGCCAGATCCACCAATCGCATCCGGCCTGAGTTTCCCTCCGAGGCGTACACCGTGTGCTCTGTAGCGAACGCCAACCCCATGAAGACGCTGTGCCAGGCTTCGTCGTCCTTTTCGCGATCGGCTTCCTTCTCAGCCGGCTTTCTCCTCGGGGCAACCAGTTGGCGCACGGACCACGCGCCGCTCTTATCCTGCTCGAGCACCGTCAGAGAAAAGCGGTCGGGGCCGCTATTGGCGGATACCAGCGTGCGGCCGCTGGCGCTGATCGCCAGGCCAAAAGGTCCCGGACCGGCGATGTATTGATTTCCGAGCGGCGCAATGACGCGGCCGCCAGGGAGGATGCTGGACGCGCCGGGATGGCGTAACGCGGGCCGGATCCCAGCCGGCGCCGAATAGTCGGCGGCGAACGAAGGAATCGTCAACAACAGCAACGCGGCGCGCATGGGAGGTCTTCTTATCATACCCAGGCGGGCCAGCGCGTACCGGCATTGCAGCGACGCAGAATTTGCTTGGTGCGCAAGGTCTACACGAAAGCCATTTGTACTGTTCTTCACCGAAAATGGGGTTATATAATGTTTTAATCAGATAGGTCGGGTTTGTGAGATTTGGCACTAGAAATGCTTGAATCGATGCAACGATGGTAAGCCGTAAGAGAAATCTATTGGGCATCCTGTTTCTGTCGGTCTGCCTGCACGCGCAGAACGGCGAGAGCCGGCAGCCCTCGAAGAACACTCTCACTGGCTGTGTGGATGAGCGGGACGGCCAATACGTACTGACCAATGACACCGATCTTCAGACCCTGGCGCGGCTACAACCCGAAGCGGGATCTGCGGACGACAATTTTGCCAAGCATATGGGACATAAGGTGACCGTGCGTGGCAAACTATCGCGGGACGACAATCCGCCCGTGATGACGGTACGGAGTGTGGCTCCCGTTTCCGATACGTGCGCCGCCAATCCTGGGACGCATTGAGATGATGTCAGCTAAAAGAAAGGGCATTTTAGGAGGGACAGTTATGGCGAGTAGTATGACAGGGGTTACGATACAGAAGACGTTGGAAGATCCATTGGCCCATCTACCTTGCTCCAGCATTGTGGAGTTCAAGAAGGGACAAATGATTTATAGCCAGGACCAGCCGTCCACCAGCATCTACCTGGTGATCGATGGCAAGGTTAAAGTGTCTCGGCTGGCCGATGACGGACATCAGGTAGTGGTCGACATCTATCAGACCGACGAGTTCTTTGGCGAATCCGCCCTGCTGGGCTTGCCGCAGCGCGCCGAACAGGCCACTGCGCTCGAGAACGTCAAACTGATGACCTGGACCAGCGCCGAGATCGAGGACATCGTCATGAAGCGGCCCAAGCTGGCCGTGGCTCTGCTACAGATCCTGGTCCAACGGACGCTCGAGTTCGGACATCGCATCGAGAGCTTCTCAGTAGACAACATCGCCCGCCGGCTGGCGCGCTCGCTCATCCGGTTTTCCGAGCGGCTGGGCGTCGCCGAAGACGACGGGTCTATGCGAATGGTCCCCTTCACGCACGAATTGCTCTCCCAGTATGTAGGTACTTCGCGCGAGATCGTAACACACTATATGAACCAGTTCCGCCGCCAGGGTTACCTGCGCTACTCACGCAAAGGCATCATTCTGTACCGCCAGGCGTTCCAGGAATGGTTGCGTCAGAGCGGCCGGTAACGGCCGGAATCAGAACGTGATTTTGGTTGATTGCGCTGTTCCCGATGAGTTAGTAAGTTGAACCTCGGCCGCCACTACCTGGTCGGAATCGCCGGTTACCGGGAACAGCGCATGCAAAGCAAATACCCCACCCAGGTCCGACGTCGGGAAGTATTGTTGAAATGCGGCAGTGCCGTCCACGGTAATGTTTCCCGGCGCAATCAGGCTTCCTGAAGAGTCATAGAAGCTGAACACAATCTGCGAGGCTGTCCGGGTATTATCCCACCCGTTGATCTGTAACTCAATGTTAGTAGTGGTGCAGTAGATTTCCTGGGGAGCGCAACTGACGTCGCGTGCCGCCACTGCCGCATCGATGCCGATGACCGCCGCGGGGATGACCACAGCGCCGCTCTGCGCGGTGTTGGTTCCGATCGCTACATTGAAGACCAGCGTGCCGGCTGTGGTGCCGGTGCCAAACTGGAGGGAACTCGCCCCGCTGAATTGGCCGGTGGCAGATCCTGCAGTGACGCTGACCGGAGCGGAACGCGTTCCGTTCGAAAAGTTCACGGTTGGATCGTCGTTCAGTCCGTCAGCCGGCGTGAATACCAATGTGACGGTTCCGGTGGCATTCGCGGGAGAGTCCGCCGCCAGGCTCAACGTAATATTTCCCTGCTGCGCGCTTGCAACGGCCGGCAGATTCACTAGTATGGACGGTTGCGGCAATACCGGCGGGGCCGCGGCGATTCCGGTTCCTTGAACCGGGAAGGAGAGCACGCCAATGGTTAACAGGGCTTGCTGCGGGCCGGTAACCGTGGGAGTGAACACCACCTCCAACTCGACCGACGAGCCGGGCGGGACGGTTGGCCTGGAAACGGCGGCGCCCGCGACGGTGAAGGCGGCGGCCGTGAATGGTTGGAAAGCAGGAACGGTGAGAGCTGCCGCGGTCTGGTTGGCCAGCATCAACTGGACCGTACCGGCCGAGCCGACCTGTACATTGCCGAATGCTATGGTCTGCCCGGTCGCGACCGGCTGATTATTGAGGAGCACGGTCAGGCCGGGAGTACCCGTTCCCAGCAGATACACCTGTATGTTATCGACGCCCTGCGTGCCCCAGGTCAGCAGCACGGCACTGTAATCCTCCGGCTGCGTACCGATGTTGTCAGGCTGGAAGTGGATGGTGAAATCCAGGTAGCCGCTCGTTGGAAACGCCGCCGGCAAGGTTTGCCAGTCTTTGGTGGCAACCGAGAATCCGGCTCCGGCGACGGAGAAGTAACTAAGGTAGTAAGTGGCGGCGGTGCCTGTATACCTCAGGCGGTACACGACGTCCTCGGAGTCTCCGTTGGCTACCGAACCGAAATCGGATGACTCGCCGACGGGAGTCTCGACGCCGCCTTGCACCGTGAACAAAGATAACTGAGCGAAAGCCGATGGGGCCAGCGCGCACCCGAGCGCGGCGCCTAAAAAGAACAACGTTGCCTGCTTGGTCATGGTCATCCTCGTCACGGATTCGGGCTCCCTATCGTAATCGTGGGCGTGCCGATGGTAGCCGTGGTGTTGGTGCTTGACGACGACTTCGAACTGCTGGCGCGGCTGACGCCTAAAACGGCGGCGCCGGCGGCCACCGCCACCACTGCCACTACAATCCATTTCTTGCTGATGCGCGGGCCCATTTTTTGGGTTGTCGGCGTGATGCCGGGAGAATGCTCCGTGGCTGCGCCGGCGGAACGCTCCGCTGATGGCGGCGCCGGCGCAGCGGAAGTAGCCGAAGCGGGCGACGGAACCTGTGCGGCGGGCGCGGCTGGCGCGGGGACAGCCGGCGCGGTGACGGCCGGTGCCGGACCATTGTCATTGATGTACTGAACCGAGACGATACCGGCGCGAGCCTGCTCTTTGACCGCGGTGATCCGCAGGCGCAGTTGTCCGCTATTCCGGTTCAACTGGATGGCGTGAATGGTGGCGCGTCCGGCCGCATCGGTGATGACCAGATCGGTACGCAGGCCGTTCGAGAAGACGCCGCTCGCGCCTTCCGGCGGAAGCTGAAAACTGACCGCCGCCCCCGCCACGGGCTGGCCCGCCTCGTCCGTCACCTGCACCGTGACCGGCCGCGAAACCCGCGCGCCCGTCGGATGCGCCGCGCCTTCACCTTCGAGAACCTTAATCTGCAGGATGGCGGTTTGAGCGACCACCACGCAAGGAAACGCAAAAACCAGCGCCCTCGCGAGGAACGCCTTCATAATGGATCGGACTTCTTGGCAAACGCCGCGTTTCGAAGATACGCGATTACGCAGCGCGCAACAGCGCCGCCGTAATATTATCCGGACCACCTGCCGCACGTGCCGCCTCGATCAGGTGGTGGCACTTCAGCTCCAGCGGCTGGCCCGGTTCTCCATTCCGCAGGATGGCTTCGATGCGATCCTGTTCCACCACGCCGTGAAGACCATCGCTGCACATCAGCAGCATATCGCCCGTGCGTAGTGTGACCGCGTAATAGTGGATCTCGAGCGGAGCACCGACGCCGATCGCCATGGTCAACACATGCCGCATGGGATGCGTGCGCAAAACTTCTTCATTCAGGCCCAGAGGCCGGCCCACTTCATTCACCCAGCTCTGATCTTCCGTGATCGAGCGGAAGCCGCTGTGGTCCAGCAGATAAGCGCGGCTGTCGCCCACGCTGGCGATGGATAATTCCTCGCCAACCTCCAGCGCGACCACCAGCGTGGTGCCCATGCCCTCGAGTGCCGGGTCTCCCTGCGCCGCATCCAGCACCCGCCGGTTAGCCTCTTCCACCGCCGCGAGCAATGCTTGCGAATCCCGCCTGGGGGCCGCCAGAATGCGTTCAGAGACCGCCTCGACCGCCATCCGCGATGCCCGTTCGCCGGCTTTTGCGCCGCCCATGCCGTCCGCCAGGACGTACAACCCCACCTCCGGCGCAATCAAAGCATAATCCTCGTTATTAGCTCTGACGCAACCCTGGTCCGTCAGAGCGCAGGCTTCCAGCATGGTCACGCGCTCCGTAGCGTATTCACTCACGCACACGTCTGTAATTCTACCGAAAGCCGAAGCAATCTCGCGCAACATTCTCAAGCTCAGTAGTAGCCTCAGGCGGGGGATACTCTCACCGCGGGTTGTGAGAGGTATTACAGCACCACGATCGGATGGTACAGACTGGGCAGCACAGCCTCTCCAATCGCAATCAGCTCGCCCTCGCTCGAAACAGCTTTTACATAGCGCGACCCCTGCCCTGCACGAAAAGGCGATGCCGGGAAATTGCGGCCCTGGCGAATCTGACCCGCGGTCAAAGGCTCGACAAACACCGTCGGGAAATCGGGTAGCATTCGGGCGGCCGGCACCAGCGCTTCGCCCAGGCGGCTCTCTTGAGCAAGCTGCTGCAGGTCCGCGATGGTGTGCGCCTGTTCTATCGTAAATTCGCCCGAAGCCACGCGCCGCAGTTCCGCCAGATGCGCCCCGCAGCCCATGGACTGGCCCAGATCGTGGGCAATGGACCGCAGATAAGTTCCTCCCGAACAACGGGCGCGGATGTGCGCCTCGGCGTTCTGCACCTCCAGCAGCGTCAGCTCATGGATCTGCACCGCGGCCGGCGCCAGTTCCACCGGCATTTGCTTGCGTGCCAGAGTGTAAGCCCGCACGCCGTCCACTTTTTTGGCCGAAACCGGCGGCGGCGTCTGCATGATCTCGCCTCGAAAGTTGTTCAGCATCCGCTCCAGCTCGCCGCTATCGAGCAGCGGCTCAGTGTGGGCCGATGCCGGTCTTCCGCTGCGGTCGTAGGTATCGGTCGAAAATCCAAAGCGGATGCGCGCCTCGTAGATCTTATCGCTGCGCGTGTAGAAGCGCGCCAGGCGCGTGGCCCGCCCGATCACCAGCGGAAGTACGCCCGTAGCAATGGGGTCGAGGGTGCCCAGATGTCCCACCCTTCTGTCGCCCACAATGCGGCGCGCTTTGCTCACCACGTCGTGTGACGTCCAGCCCTCCTCTTTATTTACTACGATGACTCCATCCACGCTAAGATTCTCCCATGCGCATCAACCACGTCAAACAGGCCCTGGCCGAAGGTAAGGTGCAGCTTGGAACCGGATTCGGGCAACTGCGCTCGCCGGAAATTCCCCGCCTGCTTGCCGCGGCCGGATTTCAGTGGGCCTTCCTCGACACGGAGCATGGCGGCTTCGACCTCGAAACGGTGCAGGACATTTGCCGCGTGTCGCTATTATGCGGGCTCTCTCCGATCGTGCGTGTGGCTGATCTGCAATACGCTTTGGTGGCGCGCGCGCTCGATTGCGGCGCCGATGGCGTGATCTTTCCGCGCGTGGAATCTCCTGAACTTCTCGAGCGGGCCATTGCCTGGACGAAATTTCCCCCCGGCGGCGTGCGCGGCTATGGGTTGACGGCAACCCAGGTCGAGTACCAGCCGTTGACCTTCAGCCAGATCATCGAGCACGTCAACGCCAATACCATGGTGGTTCTGCAAATCGAGACCCGCAAGGCGCTCGAGGCGCGCGAAGAGCTGCTGGCAGTGCCCGGCGTTCACGCGGTACTGATCGGTCCCGCCGACCTCTCCATCTCCCTCGGCGTGCCCGGAGATTTTCAGCATCCGGTCTTGGTGGAGGCCATGGAAGCTGTCCGCGATAGCTGCAACCGCCGCGGCATCGCGCCCGGCACGCAAACCCGCTCGCCCGCCCTGGCGCGCTTCTGGAAAGAGCGGGGCATGCGTTTTCTCGGATGCAGCAGCGAGACGGGCATGCTGTACGAGCGCGCCATCGAGCTGGTGAAGGCGATATAACTACTCGGCCGCCACGAACGTCACGCACACCGGCGAGGGAACCTCAATTTTCTCCCCGCTCGGAGTGAGCCGGCCGTTCTCGGGATTTACCCGGAACACCACCACGGTATTGGAATTCTGGTTCGCGGCGAACAGATAGCGGCCCGTAGGGTCGAGCGCGAAATTGCGCGGCTCTTTGCCCCCCGTCAAGACGTCTTCGACCAGCGTCAGCGTCCCTTTCGCCGGATCGATGGCGTAAACCACGATACTATCGTGGCCGCGATTGGAGCCATACAGGAAACGGCCCGAAGGATGCACCGCGATTTCCGCTGTGGTGTTCTCGCCGGTGAATCCCTCCGGAAGGGTCGATATGGTCTGTATTTCATGGAGCGTTCCCAGGTCGCCGTTCCAGTCGAAAGCAGTTACCGTGTTTCCCATTTCATTAATGGAGTATCCGAACCGGCCATTCGGATGAAAGGCGAAGTGACGCGGCCCGGAGCCCGGTTTCACGGTCCCTGCCGGTGGATTGTTGGGTGTCAGTGTACCCTTCTGGGAATCGAAACGATAGACCAGCAGCTTGTCCAAACCGAGGTCGTTGACCACCGCGAAGCGATCGTTCGGTGAGAGCACGATGGAGTGGGCGTGCGGCTCACCCTGCCGCTTGGGATCTACGCTGGAGCCCAGGTGCTGCTTGAAGTCCGTAGCCTCGCCAAGTTTTCCGCCCGCTTTCACCGGCAACACGGCCACGCTGCCGCCCGTGTAGTTGGCTACCAGAACATTCTTGCCGGTCTTGTCCACGCTCACGAAGCAGGGGTCCGCGCCGCGAGACGACACCGTGCTCAGCGCCGTCAGCTTGCCGGAGTGCCGGTCAATCGCAAACGAGCTGACCGAACCGCTCTTAGTGCCGCTATAATCCCCGATCTCATTCGCGGCGAACAGGTAATGGAGTCCGGGATCCACCGCCAGGAATGACGGGCTGGCGGTCTCGCCCGCCAGTTCCACCGCTGTAAGCTTGCCGGAACCCGGCCGGAAGCGGCACGCGTAAATGCCCTTGCTGTCCTTGCCGGTGTAAGTTCCGAAGTAGACCAGATATTCCTTGGACGCCTTACCGGCGCCCGCAAGACGGGTACCCAAGGGCAGCAGTGCGGCAAAAGTCAACAGGAGCGTGGGGCTATACCGAGTGGGTTGCATGGGTACATAGTAAACGAATTGCGGCGTAGCGGCGCAAGCTCTAAGCCAGGCGGGCGCAGCGAACGGCGCGCACCTCGTGATCGATCCACTGCGGCACGCGCGTGAGAAACGTCTTCGTGTGCGGTAGTCCGGCATGTTTTTCAAATTCCCCTTCGTCGGCCCAGGCCGACTGTATGAAGAACGTGGCCTGGTCGCGCAGCGCGCGCGAGAGGTGAATTTCAAGGCAGCCCGGTTCTGCGCGGGTCGGTTCCACAACAGCAAGCAGACATTCGCTCAACGCTTGCTCGCAGCCTGGTTTTGCATGGAATTGCGCAACGACGTACATGGGCATACCAGCAGGTTAACGGAGCGCCGGCGGCTAAACAACCACCGGAATTTGGCGGTTATTTTTTTCGCAACCAGATGTAGCAGTGATTGCCTATGACCCCGGCCTGAGCCGATCGGAAAAAAAACAGGTCGAGGTAGCGTAGCGGAAACAAGAGCCAGCCGAATATTCCGTGCGCAAGAATGCGCCATGCCCGCCACGGAAACCAAAGTTTAAGGTATTCCAACACGAACATCAAAACCGTGGCGGTCGGTCCGGTTCGCCAGCCTTCGGCGACCACCTCCAGTCCATTACCCGCGAATTGCTTGAGCCCGTCCGGCGTGAAGCGGCGGTAATCGCGCGGGTATTGGTGAAAAGGATGGCAAAATGGCGTGACCAGATGCAGATATCCGCCCTGTGTCAACACGCGACTCAGTTCACGCATCACCTGATCCGGATGCTGCACATGTTCTAGAACGGCATCGCACTCAATGCACTGGAACAGGCTGGAGGGAAACGGCAAATGTTCCGCGTCGGCGGCCACGTCCACCCCCGGAAGAGCAAACAGGTCTATGTTGATATAGCCTGCCGGTTCCGAGCCGCCGCCACCGACATAGAGATTCCATCGGCCTAACGGAAAGTGGAGCGGTTCGGCAGGATTGCGGAGAAGAGGGTCTGGCGGTTTAAGCGCTCGATACAGCCTGCTGCGCCAGTCGCGGGCTCGTCTGCGGGCGTAGACGTTCTCCATCGACCTGCAGCCGCTCCGCCCTGCCCCTTCAGAAGCGAAAGCCGAAGTCACCGGTCAACGAGACCCACTCCTGGCTCGGCCGCCCGCCATCGCGAGAAAAGCGTACGGTTGGACCGATCCAGAAGTGGCGTCGCTTGTCGATCGCAATCCGGCCTCCGCCATTCGCCTGCCAGATCCACCGCGGGGAGTTGTAAAAGAGCAGTTCGTCATCGTCGGAGGTGGAGACGTGAACGGCGGCCGCTCCGGCAAGCAACTCGAGGCGCCCCTGATAAACGGGAAGGATGCCGTGAGCGCCCAACGAAAGCAAAGTGACTCGCTGCCTCAACGGAGGCCTGGGGAACTCCCCGTATTGTGGAACAAGCGGGATTAGATTAATCAGGCTCACTTCCGGCGCCAGGTACTTGCAGAGACGAAATTCATAGCTAGCTGAAAATGCCGCACTGTCCGGTATTCCGAAGGTAGAGGTCTGCTCGCCCCCGGTCGGAAAGCCTCCTCCGGCGCCGATGGCGACCATGTTGCGGCCTCCCTCCTGAGACAAGGCCGTGAATGAAAAACAGCACGTCAATAGTAGTAATCGATGGCTCGACATATTTGTCCGTGCTGCTGCCCCATCTCCTAAGACCCGAGTCGCCTCCTAAAAACTACAGGGATCTGGCCCCGTCTCCCAAGAAAAATTTCAGGCTGTGGTGATGTATTCGGCAATGCTGCCCGGCTGCGCGATCGCCCCCGCTCACGGTTTTTCGAATTCTTGTCGTGTTTTGAGTTTCTGCCTCGAGAGCGTAACGGCCGGGACTTGTAGCAAAAGGAAAAGCGAATCCCCGCTCTGGGCCGCAACAGCAAGGTCCAACCGGCCATCGCTGTTAAAATCCCCCGCGACCAGCTGGTTAGGGCCAGATCCGGCAGGCTGTGCTTTCGCTGGCTGATCTGACGGATCAAGCGAAAGCGAATGGAAAACCCAGTTAAAAGGAGGAAGCATGAATCGCCTTGAGCGCTCGCGCGTGGTCCCGGCGGTATCTTCTACGGCATGGCCTACAACGGCGGCGCGAACGGAACCGGCGCCATTTAGCAGCCAGGTCTTCGCCACCCACTTGTACAGGATTCTCCACGTCTGCCCAATGCTAGAGACTTCGTAAATGAAAACCGCCGTCCACGTCGATCACCTGGCCGGTCGAGTAGTCCAGCAGGCGGTCGGCAATGGCGCGCACCGCCCGCGCCACATCGGCGCCTTCTCCCATGCGCGGCTGGGGCAGCAGCCCGGCGGCGATGCGATCGTTATATGTTCTTTCAACCCCCCGGGTCATGTCCGTGCGGATAATGCCGGGTCGAATCTCGAAGACCTGAATGCCATGCGCGGCCAGCCGTTGCGCGTAGAGTGCGGCCGACATACTGAGGCCCGCTTTTGAAATACAGTATTCGGCGCGGTTCACCGAAGCTGCATAAGCCGAAATCGACGTGATGAAGACGATGCGGCCGCTACCCTGCTCGAGCATCCAGCGCGCGGCCATGGCCGTCAGAAAGTGCGGTCCCTTCAGATTGGTTGCGATCAGCTGGTCAAAGCTCTCCTCGGAACTCTCGAGCACATCGCGCCGCTCGCGCGGGGCAATGCCGGCGTTATTGACCAGCAAATCGAGGCTGTCGCACCGCTCCCGCGCCAGGCTGATCAGCGCCGCACGGTCGGTAGCCGAAGAGATGTCGCACCTCGCCATCTCGATGCCGGCTTCCGCCGTCAGACTTTCGGCGGCTTCGACATTGCTCTGGTAAGTGCCGATCACGCGATGTGTCCGCGCGAGTTCCACGGCGATAGCGCGGCCAATCCCCCGGCTCGCACCGGTGACAATGCTAGTGGGCCTGGGCAAGAGCGTCGTCGATGCCCTTCGAAATTTCCTCGAAGGTAAAGGTCTCGATGAAGGGCTTGCCGTTCACGAAAACGGTGGGAGTGTGCACTACGCCGCGCGACACGCCGTCCTGATAATCTTTCTCCACCAGCTCCGCGTAATGTGGATTGGCAAGCGCCGCGATCGCCTCCTCCTGGTCCACACCGTGTGCCTTGGCGAAACTGGCCAGCCTCAGGTTGAAGTTGGCGTCGTTGGTAACCTCAATGCCGGCCATGGCGTAACGGCGGTACTCCAAGGCTGCGTCGGGTTTGCGGTCCGCGAAGAACCGCGCTGCGATGGCGGCCCGGCGCGCCCAAGCGTGCTTGGCCAGCGGGAAGTCGCGATGGACGAACGCCACCTTGCCGGCGTAGCGCGGCAGGATCTTCTCATCCATCATATGGCGGAAAGCGGCGCAGTCCGGACACTGCAGGTCTTCATAGATGATCACTCGTACGGGACTGTCCGGCAGTCCTTCCACCAATGGTTTTTGTGCGTAGATGGCCATTGCGGAAGCCAGCAGTGCCAGCGCCAGTCTCATAAGCGCGCGGGGGCCTTTGGTCCCTTTTGAACACCGTCCGCGGCGGCCGCAGCGCCGCTGTTTGAGGGCGCGGAAGAGGCCGTCGCCCCAGCCGTAAACTGCAGCGTGGCGATGTCCGCTACGTCGTAGGTCTTGATCGAATCTCTCACTTCCATCTTCACCGTGCGCGCGGTCCCGCCCATATAGGTGCCGTTGACTACCTGGCCGTTGCGCAGTGTCAGAGTGTCCCCGAAGGCCGCTGCGGCGCAGGCCAGCGCGCATAGAATTGTAGCGAAGCGCATTCACTCATTGTATGATGAAGCGCACGCCGATGTTTCTGTTCCGGCTTTTTCGCTCATTCCTGCCCCTCCACAATCCCATCGGTTTCGGCGCTGACGACTTCGTCGAGCTGGGACTCGCCGCGCTGCTCGTTTTGCTGATCCTTTTCCACGCGCGCACGCTGGCCTTCTTGCAGAGCCTGGCGCGGCGTACATGGCTCTCGATGCTGGTGCTGGCCGTGCTGCCTCTCGCCCTGAGGCTGGCGTTGCTGCCGGAGAGCCCCATCCCTATGGCGGCCGGAGCTGACGATTTCGCCCACCTGCTGGTCGGCGATACCTTGCTACAAGGGCGCCTGGCAAATCCGACGCATCGCTTACATCAATTCTTCGAGACTGTCTTCGTCGTGCAGGAGCCGGCTTATAGCTCGATCTTTCCGATAGGTCAAGGTGTGATTCTGGCGCTTGGGAGGCTGCTCTTTGGCCATCCCTGGGCAGGGGTGGCGCTCTCGGTCGCCGCGCTTTGCCCGCTGTGTTATTGGATGTTGCGGGCCTGGACCGGGCCGGGTTGGGCACTGGTCGGAGGACTGCTGGCGCTAATGCAGTTCGGCCCACTCCGCTATTGGATGAATACCTATTGGGGCGGCGCCGTTTCAGCTACGGCGGGATGCCTGGTATTCGGGGCGCTGCCGAGGCTACGCCGCGAAAGCCGCACGCGTGATGCCATTTGGTTAGGTTTGGGCATCGGTATCCAACTGCTGTGCCGGCCGTTTGAGTGTTTTCTTCTCGTACTTGCGGTCATCCTGTTTTTCATTCCGCAGCTCTGGCGCCGCGCGGAATGGAGCAAAGTTGTGCGAACCGTGGCGATCGCCGTGCTGGCCGCGTGGCCCGCGGTGGGATGGACGCTGCTTCAGAACAAGCAAGTGACCGGAAGTTGGACAAAGCTTCCCTACATCCTCAGCCGTTACCAGTACGGCATACCGACAACGTTCACCTTCCAGCCGAATCCCACGCCGCACGTTCCGCTGACCATCGATCAACAGCTCGATTACGACGCGCAATCCGCGGTTCACGGCCAGAGCCCCGAAACCATAGGGGCCTACCTGCAGCGCCTTGCCGGCCGCGCGCGGTTTTTCCGCTTCTTTTTCCTGCCACCGCTCTATCTGGTGTTGCCGCTCTATCTTCTCTCGCTGCGGGAGTTTCGATTTCTTTGGGTGATCCTGACTCTATTGATCTTCAGCCTGGGCGATAACTTCTATCCATATTTCTATCCGCATTACATTGCCGCGGTAGCCTGTCTCTTCGTGCTCGTGAGCGTGACCGGGCTCGAGCGGCTCGGCCGTTGGAAAATCCGGGGAGATTGCGCGGGGCTCGCGGCGGCTCAGCTACTGGTCATCCTCTCTGTGGCGTCGTTTCTTTTTTGGTACGGCTTCCACTTATTCGCCAACGAGAATGCGTCGATCGCTATGCGCCAGTATGAAACCTGGGACTTCGTCAACCATGGCGACCCCGACGGCCGGATCGCGATCAACAACCGTCTCGCGTCGGCGCCCGGCAGGCAACTGGTATTCGTGCGCTACTGGCCGCGGCACCTGTTTGCGGAGTGGATCCACAACGCGGCGGATATCGACGCCTCACGGATAGTCTTGTCTCAGGACCTCGGACCCATCCAGAACGAAAAGCTGCGGCGTTACTATCCGGACCGCACGGCCTGGCTGCTCGAGCCGGATGCACAGCCTCCCAGGCTGGAGCCGTATCGTACGGAGCCCCCGCCGGTTGCTCCTCAGCCAAAAGCCCCCAATCCGGAAGAGAACGGCATACAGCTACTGCCCGTGCCATAGTGACGCGCTAAACTGAGAACGAACCTTATGGATAGCTTTCGCGTCACGCTCGAAGAGTTTAAGGTCCTCGGCAAGGAACTGGTGGACAAGGTCCAGGAGATGATCCACGCCGGCAACGTACGCCGCATCATCATCAGGGATGAAAATGGGCATACCTTCATGGAGATCCCGCTCACGGTCGCGGCGATCGGTGTGGTGGCTGCGCCCATCCTGGCCGCGGTGGGAGCGATTGCCGCACATCTGGCTCACTTCACCATCATTGTCGAGCGGATTCATCGGGAGCCTTCCCCCGAGCCCGGCGCCGCACCGCCCACGCCTGCCGCAGAGACCAAGGTTTGAGCGATGGCCAGCTATGACCACGAGCTGAGCCGGATCGTGGAAGAGCTGAACCGGGCCGCTCCCGGCTCACGTTCACCCGAGAGGCCGATGCCATCCGCTCCGCCCCAGGGTGACGGCTCGATTGACCGCCTGTTGGCCTTCGCCGGGCGGCAGAACGCGTCCGATCTGCTGTTGATCGCCGGTACACCCGTAGCTCTGCGCGTGAACGGAGCGCTGGCTCCCGCCGTGGGACCGCCGCTCACTTCCGACGACGTCCGCAATCTGGTGTTGCCGCTGTTGGATGCCCGCCAATACGACGAGCTGCAAAAGAAAAAATCCGTAGACTTCTGTTTCGCGCGCGATCCCCTGGGACGCTTCCGCGCCAACGTCCATCACCAGCGCGGCACCCTGGCCGCCAGTATCCGACTCTTGCCTGCGCGTATTCCCACGCTTGAATCGCTGCACCTGTCCGCCACCCTCGGGCGTCTCGCCGAGCGCCGCCAGGGACTCGTGCTGGTGACTGGCCCGACCGGCTGCGGCAAGTCCTCCACCCTGGCCGCCATGATCGACCTGATCAATACGCGCCGCCGCGCGCATATCGTCACCATCGAAGATCCCGTCGAATATCAACACGCCAACCGCAACTCGATCGTCGAGCAGATCGAGGTCGGCCACGATACGCCCGACTTCGTGAATTCGCTGCGCAGCATTCTGCGCCAGACGCCGGACGTGATCCTGGTGGGTGAGATGCGCGATCCGGAAACCATGGCCACCGTGCTCACTGCAGCCGAAACCGGGCACCTGGTCTTCTCCACGCTGCATACCAACGATGCGCCACAGTCCATCTCGCGCATCCTCGATTCGTTTCCCGCCGGCTTTCAGCCGCAGATGCGGCAGCAATTGTCGCTGGCGCTGGCGGCCGTCGTCGCCCAGCAACTGGTCCCGGCGGCCGATGGCGTCAGCCGCTATCCCGCGCTCGAGATCATGACCGCCACCGATGCCGTGCGCAACCTGATCCGCAGGGGCGATGACCACCAGCTTCGCAGTCAGCTCACCATCAGCCGCGCCGACGGGATGATCACCATGGAGCAGTCACTGGCAGAGTTAGTGCGCACAGGCCATATTCTGCGCGAGACCGCGTTCGGCCACAGCTACCGGCAGGATGATCTGAAGCGGGTGCTGGAAGGGTAGACTATCGGAATGTCACTCACGCGCATTTCTTTGTTGCTGGCGCCGATTGCTTTGGCGGCCGCCGCTCCGACGCTCTACGAGTCATATAAGGATACCGCTCTGCAGATCATCGCCGCGGCATTCACCGACGAGGCCGGGTACGCCAAGCTCTCGTTTCTTTGCGATCGTATCGGCAACCGGCTAAGCGGATCTCCGGCTCTGAATGAAGCCATTGAGTGGGCCGCTGCGCAGATGAAACGCGATGGGCTGGAAAATGTATCGACCCAGCCCGTGAAGGTGCCGCATTGGGTGCGCGGACGCGAAGAGGCTTCCATCTTGTCGCCGGTGCGCCACACGCTCACCATGCTGGGGTTGGGCGGCAGCGTGGCCACTCTGGCGGACGGCATCACCGCCCAGGTCGTCTCCGTGGATACCTTCGACGCTCTGAATGCCTTGGGCCGCGAGAAGGTCGCCGGCAAGATAGTGCTCTTCAACGTTCCATACGAAGGCTACGGGAAAACGGTGACCTATCGCGCTACCGGCGCATCGCGCGCTGCACGCCTGGGCGCTGTGGCCATGCTGCTGCGCTCGGTAGGTTCGCTCGCCATGCAGACACCGCATACAGGCGCGCTGCAATATTCCGAGGACGATCCCAAGATCCCGGCGGCTGCCATCACCCTTGAAGATGCCACGCTCATTCAGCGCCTCATCGATTCAGGCGAATCCGTGACTGTCCACCTGTACATGGAAGCGCACATGCTCCCGGACGCCGATTCCGCCAATGTCATGGGGGAGATACGGGGGCGCGAGCAGCCCGATGCGATAGTGGTTATGGGCGGCCACATCGACTCATGGGACGTGGGAGCGGGCGCTCAGGACGATGGCAGTGGGATCATGGCGGCGCTCGAAGCGGCCGCGATCATCAAAAAGCTGGGTCTGCGCCCGCGGCGCACCTTGCGCGTGGTCTTCTGGACGAATGAAGAGAACGGATCGGCGGGAGGCCACGCCTATCGCGCGATGGTGGGCAATGGCATCCACAGTCATGTAGCCGCCATCGAGATGGACGGCGGCGCCGAGAAGCCTGTGGGCTTCGGTATAAGTCCTGGCGGACCGGCGTTGGCGCGTGCAAAGGAGATCGGACGGCTGCTCGAGCCCATCGGCGCCGATACCGTACGGGAAGGAGGCGGAGGCGCCGATATCGCGCCGCTGATGCACGACGGCGTGCCCGGTTTAGGCCTGTTCACCGTCGGCGTACACTACTTCGATTGGCACCATACGCGTACCGACACGGTGGACAAGATTAACCCACAGGAGTTCCGGCTGAATATCGCAGCCATGGCTGTGATGGGCTACGTTCTGGCGGATATGCCCGAACGCCTCGACGAGCAACAGGAACATCAGTAAGGCGTCAGCTTCGGCGGCCGCGCATCGGGTTCGAGCAGCCAGACGCTACGGCCCGGATAGTAGTGGCGTAACTTTTCGTTCTCCGCCGCGCCCAGGTCGCGGGCCCAAACCACGCGCGCGCCGTCAATGTCCGCGCGGTTGTATACCCACTCGTCCTGAAAGATGTGCCGCGGCCAATAACGCACGAAGACCAGTAACTTGCCGGGAATTTGTGCAAGCCGGTGGTTGACTTCGATGCGCCGCTCCGGATTCTGGTGATTGACTGTTTGCCAGGTCTCATACTGCCGTATGGCGAGAGACCATTCGTCATTTTCAAATAGATGGGCGCTGTACCACACCAGAAACTGTACTATACACAAGAAGTAGACCACTTGGGCCGCTTTCATACTCATCCGGCTGAGTTGTTGCAGCCCAGTCACACTGATCAGGATAAAGAGGCATGTTACGCCGGACATATAGTGGAATTGAAATGCCGGAAAGAAATTGATGCCGAGCGCCAGGAGAAGAACGGTGACGAGCACCCACCAATATTTGAACCGCCCGAGAGTCATTAAGAAGGCCGGCAACACCAAATAGAGCGGGGCTAAAAAGAAGAAACGATAGAAGCGTGCGCGATATTCGAGCCGGGCTAGATAACTCTGGACTGTCTCCGCGTGTCCGCCGCGGAAGGCACTCTGCATTTGATAGTCTAATTCCTGTTCATGGGTAAGTTCGCGGTGGGGCACGAGAGTCTTTTCAAAGGTTAATGGCGCTGGTACCCCGTACTGGTATTGACTGAGTCTATAAGGCAGAGTTGTCCATTTGCCAGTGACTTCCTTATTCTGAAGCAGAATAATACCGATTGCCGGGATTACTACTAAAATTGCCACCAGGGCCGGCTTGGCTATAGCCCGTAGCTCCTCTCGATTACGCATCACGGGAACGAAGAACAGAATGATGCTGAGGACCAGGAAGATAGATTCGTAAGGACGTGTAAGTAAGTAGATTGCCACTCCGGCGCCCAACAGCACGCCGGGAAGCCCGCCGTCTGCGCGGCGCAATCTGGGCAGCGCTCCAAAGACCAGGCAGCCCGCGGCCGCGGGAAGTGCGCCCCCCCAATAGTCGTTCATCCACTGATTTAGCGGTCCAAATTCCATTACCGCGAGAAAGCCTCCGGCGAGGGCCCATCCCGGCGTGGTCCAGGCACGTAGCATCCAATAGCTGAGCGCACACAAGGCCGCCGCGGAAATCACAACTCCCGCCCAGGGCAGACCGAAGATGGTCCAGCCGAATGCCAACAACAGACCCTGGCCGATCGGATAAATCGAACTATAAGTCGGCTCCTGTAACACAAAGAAGGTTTCGAAGAATTGATGCAGCGGATGCATCGGATTTGCAAGGCGAAAATGGCGCAATGTATCCGCCACCAACAGGTGGCAGAATTCGTCGTAGATGTCCGGCGAGGGAACGGGATGGTGCGGCAGAAGCAACAAACGCAAGGCCACCGGCAATGCGGCCAGCAGCAGCATGCACCAGCCGGTTCTGGTGGCGAGCCGGGCGGCGTACGGCTCTATCCACGGGCGCCAGAGCAGGGCAGATGCCACCAGCAGTGCTGCCAGGACCAACTCCAGTATGTCGCTTGCGCCAAAGCCGAAGAGGTGCAACGGAAACATGCAGTCTCTTAAAATATGGATTCAGGTGGAGCGGGGGCGGGAATTGCGTGCGTCAACTTACAACATAGCAGATCAGGAGCGCATGGCCCACGCGAAAAACTACTTCGCCTGGCAGAGCCGCCTGGTAACTCCGGAGTTAGGGCAGCGCGTGGTCGAGGTGGGCTGCGGCATCGGTAATTTCACGCGCACGCTGCTCGACCGCGAGGCCGTGATCGCCCTGGATGGTCAGCGCGACTGCATTGAACGCCTCGTCGAACGATACCCGAACCGGCGCAACCTGCATGCCTTGGTATGCGACGCCGCGAGCGACGAATTCTCCAGTGTGGCGCGGTTTCACCCCGACTCCTGCGTGTGCCTGAACGTGTTGGAGCATATCGCGGACGATCGCAAGGCCTTGGCGGCAATGGCGTCTATCCTCGCGCCCGGCGGGGCGATTGTGCTTTTGGTGCCGGCCTTCCAGGCTCTGTATGGCCCCATCGATTGGAATCTCGGGCATTACCGCCGTTATAACCGCGCGTCGATCGGACAACTGGCCCAGGCCACCGGACTACTGATCGCCAAGCTCCACTATGTGAACTTCGCCGGATTCTTCGGATGGTGGCTGAACTCCCACATCTTCCGGCGCGAAGCCCAGTCCCGGGCGCAGATCGCCATATTCGACGCCTGCCTCGTGCCTATTTTGTCGCGTATCGAGAGTTGGGTGCGGCCTCCCTTCGGCCAATCGCTTTTCGCCGTGCTGCGGAAACCATGAAGGTGTCGATTCTCATCCCCGTCTACAACGAATTCCGCACATTCCCCCAGGTGCTGGAGCGCGTGCGCCAAGCGGCTTTGCCCGCGGGCTGCACCAAGGAGATCATCGTCATTGACGACGGCTCTACCGATGGAACCGCGCAGATGCTCGGCGAACATGCCAGCGCCGGCGCCATCGCCGAGCATCGCTCCGCTCCCCACGCCGGCAAGGGTACGGCCATCCGCACCGGAATCGCGCTGGCTTCGGGCGATATTGTGCTGATTCAGGATGGCGACCTCGAATATGATCCGAACGATTATGCGCGCATTCTGGCGCCGCTGGTGACGGGCGAGGCCGACATCGTTTACGGCTCCCGTTTCCTCGGCAAGCGCATAGCCATGGCGCTTCCGAATCGCGTCGCCAACCGCATACTGACCATTGCCGCGAACCTGCTGTACAATGCCCGCCTCACCGACGAAGCCACTGCCTACAAGGCCATCCGCACATCGCTTGTGCGCCGGATGCAGCTGGAGTGCCGCCGTTTTGAGTTTTGCCCGGAAGTCACCGCAAAGGCGCGGCGTCTGGGCTATCGAATTGTGGAAGTGCCCGTCAGCTACAATGCGCGAGCGATCGCCGAGGGCAAAAAGATTCGCGCGCGCGATGGCTTTGAAGCGCTGTGGACATTGGTGAAATGGCGCTTTCGCACACTAACATAGTAGAATTACAAACGTCTATAGTAAGGAAGGATGGCTTGCATGATGACACACGGTACAAAACTACGGTTGGCTGCCGCCGGAATGGTAGCGGTTGCCGGGCCCTTCGTGTTGGGCCTGATGGCAGCCGGCACGTCCCGCCCGGCATTCGAAGTTGTTTCGGTCAAACCGAACCACGGTGACGGAAGCAGGGTGATGGTCCGCATGGCTCCGGGTGGGAGATTTGTGGCGCAGAACGTCACCGTGAAATTTCTACTGGAAGAGGCATACGGTGTAAAGGACTCGCAGCTTTCCGGCACGCCGGGGTGGCTCGATTCTGAACATTATGATATTGAGGCCAAAGCGGAAGACGCTGCGGTGGAACGGGAACGCACGCTTGCTCCCGAGCAGCGGCACGAACAAGTGATGCTGATGCTTCAGTCCATGCTCGCGGATCGATTCAAGCTGGCGTTGCACCATGAGACCAAGGCTCTGCCGGTATATGCCCTGGTTGTCGCGAAGAGCGGCGCCAAGCTGCACGAGACACCCGCTGCGCCGGCAGATTCGGCTCCTCCAGAGCCTCTGGGAAAGCCTGGCAGCGGGCCGGCGCCCAGAGGTTCGATCATGATGAAGGGAAGGGGAAATCTCGAAGTGAATGGCATCGCTCTCTCGTTATTTGCCGACGCACTGTCGCGACAGCTTGGCCTCCTGGTAGTCGATCAGACTGGGCTCAAGGGCGAGTATGACTTCACGCTCAAGTGGACACCCGACGATGGCCAGGGACAGATGTTCAGAGGAGCAGGTGATCCAGGGACAGGCCAGCCCGCGGCTTCCGCGCCCACCTCCGATTCCTCCGGCCCATCCATCTTCACGGCGCTACAAGAGCAGCTCGGGCTGAAACTGGAATCACAAAAAGCGCCTGTCGACACGCTGGTGATCGACCATGTGGAGCGACCTTCCGAAAACTAAATGCTTGGTGAGTCTCTCCGCCATCGCTTGTCTCGCGGTATCCGCGGTGGCGGCTTCGGAGTTCCGTGGACAAGTGACCTTCGGCGGCCTGCCCGTCCCCGGCGCAACGGTGACCGTAACCAGCAACGATAGAAAGTCGACGGCGATCACCGATCTCGAGGGCTTGTATGCTTTTCCCGATCTTACCGATGATTCATCGGGTACGTGGACGATTGAAATCGAGATGCTGGGATTCGAGACCATCCAGCAGCGGGCGACCACCGGACCCGGCATGGCGCCGGCGAAATGGGAATTGAAGCTGCTCCCGCTCGATCAAATCAAGGCCGCCATTCAGCAGCCTGCTGCGCCATCGCCGCCGCCCGATGTGAGGGAGACCGAGCCGCGCAAGGTACCCGTGAAAGAATCATCTGCGGAAGATCTCAGCCAGCGCGCCGCCGATGGCTTTCTGATCAACGGCAGCACCCAGAACGGCGCCGCTTCGCCGTTCGCGCAACTGGCCGCTTTCGGCAACAACCGCAATGGCGGGAAGGGCCTCTATAACGGTGGTCTGGGCATCATTATCGACAACTCGGCGCTCGATGCGAGGCCATTTTCCTTGACCGGCCAGGACATTCCCAAGGCGGCATATAACCGCCTCACGGCCGTTGTGGCGCTGGGCGGTCCGCTGCAAATCAAGCATCTTTTCAAGAGTCCCCCTGTTTTTTTGGTGGCGTATCAGTGGACGAGAAACAACAGCGCCACCACGCAGTCTGGTCTGATGCCGAGCCTGGCGGAGCGCGACGGCGTATTCTCAAACCCTGTGCTCGATCCAAACACAGCAGCGCCATTTCCCGGCAACGTGATCCCCGAGAGCCGAATCAGTCCTCAAGCAAAAGCTTTGCTGAGTTTCTACCCACTTCCTAACTTTGAAGGGAATGCAGGCTACAACTATCAAGTCCAAGTTCTCAGCCCCACGCACCAGGACGCTTTGCAGTCGCGTCTCAATAAGACCCTGGGCCCCAAAGATCAGATCTACGGCCGCTTCGCATTGCAGAGCCTCAGCTCCGGCACGCCGAACATTTTCGGTTTTATCGATACGACTGACCTGTTGGGAATCAACAGCAGCGTCAATTGGTCTCACCGCTTGACGCAACGCTGGTTTCTGAATCTGGGATACCAGTTCAGCCGGTTGGCAACACACAGCACGCCTTACTTCCAAAATCGCGAAAATGTTTCGGGCGAAGCCGGGATTTCGGGCAACGATCAGGAGCCCAGGAACTGGGGTCCGCCGAGCCTGACTTTCGCCAGCGGCATCGCGGGTTTGTCGGATGCGGAAAGCTCGTTCAATCGCAATCAGACCAGTGGATTGTCGTATTCCATGCTATGGAATCGCGGCGGTCACAACATGATGTTTGGCGCCGATTTCCGCAGGGAGGAATTCAATTATCTTTCGCAGCAGAATCCACGCGGCATGTTTACCTTCACCGGCGCCGCCACAGGTTCCGATTTCGCCGATTTTCTGCTGGGTATTCCCGACACCAGTTCCATAGCCTTTGGCAACGCTGATAAATACTTTCGGGAATCGGTCTACGATGCTTTCCTCACAGACGATTGGCGCCTCAGTCCGGAACTCACGTTGAACGCGGGCGTGCGCTGGGAATACGGCGCTCCCATCACGGAGCTGTATGGCCGGCTGGTAAATCTGGATGTCGCCCCGGGATTTGCGGCGGTTGCACCGGTAGTAGCAACCAGTCCGGATGGCGCACTCACCGGGCAGCGATATCCCAGTTCGCTGGTGCGTCCCGACAAGCGCGGTTTCGAGCCGCGCGTGGGCATAGCGTGGCGGCCTGTTCCAGGATCGTCGACAGTGATTCGCGCCGGCTACGGAATCTACTACGACACCTCGGTTTACCAAACCATCGCGCTGCAGATGGCCCAACAACCGCCGTTGTCGAAGAGCCTGAGCGTGCAAAACAGCTCAGTGGATCCGTTGACATTGGCAAACGGTTTCATCGCCTCGCCATTGATCACCCCCAACACCTTTGCCATCGATCCAAATTTTCACGCGGGATATGCGCAGAACTGGCAGGTCACGCTGCAGCGCGATCTTCCCGGCTCGCTGCAAATGACCGCCACATATCTAGGCATAAAAGGAACGCGCGGACCCGAGGATTTCCTGCCCAATACCTATCCGGCTGGCGCCCCGGATCCCTGTCGCGCCTGTCCCAGCGGATTTGCTTATCTCACTTCCAATGGCAATTCAAGGCGCGAAGCCGCTCAAATCCAGTTGCGGCGCAGGTTACACAACGGCTTGACCGGTACCCTGCAGTATACTTTCTCGAAATCCATCGACGACGACGCAGCGTTGGGAGGCCAGGGAGCCAGCGCAACAGGGCAGAATCATCCTACTGGCGCCCCGCCCGAAACATCGGCGTCGAGTACGGCAGGCCCGCCCAATTTTGCGATCGCGCAGAACTGGCGTGACCTGAGCGCCGACCGCGGGCTATCGACTTTCGATCAGCGGCATCTGCTGAGCCTGCTGATGCAGTACACCACCGGCATGGGAACCCGCGGCGGAACATTTCTGAGCGGATGGAAGGGCTCTCTTTTCAAGGAGTGGAGCGTAGCCACTCAGATCGCGGCCGGCAGCGGCCTGCCTGAAACCCCCATCTATCTGGCTCCCGTACAGGGCACCGGCGTAACGGGCACGATACGGCCCGAGTATACCGGGGCGCCACTTTATGCGGCCGCGCCAGGTTTCTTCCTGAATTCCGCAGCTTACGTGGCGCCCCCGCAGGGCCAGTGGGGAAATGCGGGGCGGGATAGCATCACCGGCCCGGCCCAGGTTACTTTGAGCGCTTCTTTGGGCCGTACTTTCCGCGTCAGCGATCGGTTCAATCTGGATTTGCGCGTCGATTCTACCAATGCACTGAATCATGTCACGTTTACGGCCTGGAACATCATCGTGAACAGCACGCAGTTCGGATTGCCGGCCGCCGCCAACGCCATGCGCAGCATGCAAATTACCCTGCGCCTGAGGTTCTGACGAATGCGGGCAATCATCATCATGGTATTGGCCGCAGTTACTGCCGGCGCGCAGGAAGTTACATTCACCACCGGCACGCAGTTAGTCGTCGAATCCGTGACGGTCACAGACAAGCGGGGCAACCCTGTCGAAGGATTGACCGCGCGCGACTTCACGGTCATCGAGAACGGCGTACCGCAGTCGATCCGATTCTTCGCTCACCAAAACCTGCCGCAGACGGCCGGCGCACCGCCTTCCGCATACGGGCCTGAACACATCCATATCTATGACAAGCTCGGGCGAACCAACATTTCACGCGATCAGCCAGGAAGCACTCGCTACAAAGACAGACGTCTGCTGGCGCTGTACTTCGATATGACTGCCATGCCGCCCCCGGATCAGTTGCGCGCTCTTGCCGCGGCGCAGAAGTTCATACGGACTCAGATGGCGCGCGCGGACCTGATGGCTATCCTGCGCTATTCAGGGGGCGCCGTCGACGTTCTGCAGGACTTTACCGGCGATCATGACCGCCTGCTGAGTATCATCCAAACGATGATCGTCGGAGAGGGCCAGGGTATGGATTATTCTACCGACGACGCCAGCAGTCCCGATACCGGAGCTGCTTTCGGCCAGGACGATAGCGAGTTCAACATCTTCAACACCGACCGGCAGTTATCCGCGCTCCAGACCGCCGCAAATATGTTGGGGCAGCTCAATGAGAAGAAATTGCTGATCTACTTCGCCAGCGGTCTGCGGCTGAGCGGTCTCAATAATCAGGCGCAGCTCCATGCCACCATCAATGCGGCGATCCGGGCCGGCGTATCGTTTTGGCCGATTGACGCGCGGGGCTTGATAGCCCAGGCCCCCCTGGGGGACGCCACCGTCGGATCGCCCGGTAACATCGGAATGTATTCCGGCGCGGCGGCCCTGGCCGTAACGACTAACCTCCAGCAGTCACAAGATACTCTCTACGCCCTGGCGTCCGATACCGGCGGCAAGGCTCTGCTTGACTATAACGACCTGGCAAAGGGAATCCTGCGGGCGGAGCAGTCTATTTCGAGCTACTACATCATCGGGTACTACACCACCAACACGGTGCAGGACGGCAAGTTCCGCCGCATCAAAATTACGCTCAACGCCAACCTTGCGGCAAGTCTCGATTATCGGCAAGGTTACTTCGCCGGCAAGCAATTCGCCAAATTTACCGCCGCGGACAAAGAGCGGCAACTCGAAGACGCCCTGATGCTGCCGGATCCGATTACGGAACTCACCATCGCCCTGGAGGTAGATTACTTCCAGTTGAACCGCGCCGAATATTTCGTGCCGATAGTGGTCAAGATTCCGGGAAGGGAACTGGCGCTGGCCAAGCGGGGCGGCGCCGAACGGACGCGGATTGATTTTGTCGGCGAGATTAAAGATAACTACGGCACGACCATTACCAACGTGCGCGATAAGGTGGATGTCAGACTAGATGATCGAACGGCGCTCGAGTTAGCCAGGCGGCCCATAGAATATGACGCCGGCTTCACCCTTCTTCCCGGAAAGTACGTCATCAAGTTTCTGGCGCGAGACGCTGAAACCGGCCGCATCGGAACGTATCAGACTACCTTTTCCATTCCCAACCTGAACAAGGAAGAGAAGCGTGTCGCCATCAGTTCGGTGGTGTTGAGCAGCCAGCGCGTGGACCTGAAGGATGCACTTTATAACGCGGTAAAGGGCAAAGATCGAAGCGAGACGGCTAATCCGCTGGTTCAGAATGGTCAGAAGCTGATTCCAAGCGTGACGCGAGTTTTCAGCAAAGGCCGCGACATGTACGTCTATCTGCAGGCCTATGAGCAGGACGTGGCGGAGGTGCAGCCGCTCATCGCATTTGTGAGTCTTTATGCCGGCCAAAAGAAGGCCTTGGAGACACAGCCGCTCAAGGTGGAGAGCGGATCGGCTAACCGGCTGAAGACCATGGCGATCCAATTCAGCATCGCGTTGGAGGCGCTGCCGCCCGGCAAGTATGACTGTCAGGTGACCGTACTCAACCCGGCCGGACAGAAGGCCGCCTTTTGGCAGACCCCCATCCTGCTGGTGCAGTAGCTCGATATCATTTGCTGATTGAGGTATACTGGCCATCGCCCACTTATGAACCAACCTGACACTTCCCCTCTTGCGCGCACCGCCAGACGCTCGTTTCTAGCCGCGGGACTGGCCGGCGCCGCCGTTCTGCTCCCGAAGACCGCCAGCGCCCAACGCGATTGGAGCGGCAACGAACCTGTCCGCTACCCGGACCCGGACTTCAAGGTGCTCGACAAGCGCTTCGCAAAGTACAGGATCAACAACACCGCCATACGACGCCTGCGTACGGGCATGATGTGGGCCGAAGGGCCCGCCTGGAACGGAGCCGGCCGCTATCTGGTCTGGAGCGATATTCCCAATAACGTGCAAATGCGCTGGCTCGAAGAAGACGGCCACATCAGTGTCTATCGCAATCCCAGCAATTACAGCAACGGCAATACCTTCGATTACCAGAGCCGCGAGCTGTCCTGCGAACACCTGACCCGGCGGGTGGTGCGCTACGAGCCGGACGGCACGGTCACCGTGCTGGCGGACAAGTGGAACGGCAAGCCGCTCAACGCACCCAACGATATCGTCGTCCATCCCGATGGCGCCATCTGGTTCACCGATCCCGGCTATGGCATACTGGCCGCCTACGAAGGCACGCGCGCCGAGATGCAGTTGAAAGAAGCGGTTTATCGCATCGATGGCCAGACCGGCAAGATGGATATGGTCACAGACGAGATGTACAAGCCTAACGGCCTGTGCTTTTCGCCGGATTATAAGAAGCTTTACATCGTAGATACCGGCGCGACGCACTATCCCAACGCTCCGCGCAACATACGCGTCTATGATGTGGCCGATTCGCGCACGATTCGCAACGGCCGTGAGTTCACCTCCATGGGCGCCGGCCTGGCCGATGGAATTCGCGCCGACATCGACGGCAACATCTGGGCCGGCTCCGGCTGGGTTGGTCCAGGCTACGACGGCGTACAGATCTTCACGCCCGCGGGCGAACGCATCGGGCAGATCCTGCTGCCGGAGCCCTGCGCCAACATCTGCTTCGGCGGAACCAAACGGAATCTGCTTTTCATGACCGCCGCCCAATCGCTTTACGCGGTCTATGTAGAGACGCGCGGCGCGCATATCGCTTAGGAGGAGAATCAAAATGCAAACCTTATTTAGCCTGGTGTTTTGCGTGGCGATGGGTTCCGGAATTGTCTACGGACAAACCGCGTGCCTTCAGGACCAGTATGGCAACCAATACGACTTCACCATAGACACGACTCACGGCTACCTATATGGAACTGTGTCCAATGCCCAGAGTTGCCCTGCATCGACGTGGAGTCTCACTGGTAGCTACGTACAGACCACCTCGGGACTCGGTATCGAACTAACCGCTGCTAACCCCAATGGTACGTCGGATCCCTGCTTCCCGATATACACGCTGAAAGGAATCTGGCCGAATTTCGACTGGTACTACGCATTTGGGATCTCTACTATACCGCAGGCAAGATGGGTGGCTTGTGGTACGCCGACCTCGGATAAAGCCACTGGAAAGGGCGCGCGGAAATAACCTTTCGCACATACGAGCGGGCTTAATCGGCTGCACGCCCCCAATCGGGAAAATGGGTGGCTTGTGGCACACCGCATTCGAATGACTCTTCCGGCAAAGGACCGCTAGAGTAGGGCTAGCCGCCGCTTAGCACTCAACGAAAGGCTCAACCCACTTGACTCGCCTGAGTCAGCTTGTTTCAGAACTCCGCAACGAAACCGTGACGTATTCGTGACGGGACACTCCCTAACGGTCGTGGCTGATCGGAGCCGCGCGCGTCAGCGAGCGGTTAGCTCCCGCTGCCTCGATCCAAGCATATTTCGCCGAGCTAAAGCGGCTTCTGGATGCCAATCCCTTCTGATCCGGGGCGTTCGGCGAAAGTGCCGCGGCGCGCGACCAGGAACCAGATCGGGACGATGGACATGAGCCCTCCCATCAGCATGATCGGCTGCATGGACGATAGGGCGGCGGATTGGCCAGCGGTAGCGCCAAGCCATCCGGCTGGCATTGCGTCCAGCATGGCGCTGACGCGTTCCGAAAATCCCGGCCGAAAGACGGACACCAGGACACTCGCGACGCAGCAGCCAAAAAATCCGATGGCCAGGACGCGACTCAGCGGTCTGAGGCGGAGCAATTCGACGCCCAGCCAGCACTCGATGGCGGCGAACACCAGGAAAAGGAGCCGGGCGGTCCAGCCCCGCAACAACAACCCGAACACCATGGCTGGGAATGGGAAGAATACCCCACCGAGGCAGAATAGGCCACCGATGATCAGGAGGAAGCCGATGACCCACATGCTCAGCGGCCGGCCTCCTGGTCCTTCAGTTCCCGCTCCGAACTGCGCCCGCACGCCGGCAGTATGGAAGTAGTACAGCCAGAAGGCGCCCAGCAGCGCCGGTACGGCGTACAAGCAGGCAAGCGCAACCTTAAAGCCAGCCATCAGGCCAGGAGAAGTTCCCTGAGATGTCGGCAACTGGATGATCGCCATCATCAAAGCCGAGCTTGCGCAAACCATCGCCAGCAGTCCGCTGAAAACGATGGTTGACCACCGAGCCCAACCGCGCAGCCGGAATAGTCCGACGGCGGTGGTGATGCCCCATGCCGCCAGGCCGCTGAATAGGAGGCCGTAGATCAGAAGGATGGTTCCGAGATATGCGGAAATGCCGGGCTGCGGCCTCCGCACAAGAGCCGCCGGCAGCAGCAACAGCACGAACAGAAGCAAGAGAGCGGAGCCGAGGATGGAGACGACGGCGGTGACTGTGACACCCACGGAGCGTTTTGGAGTCGCATTCATAGACATTACCGGTGATCAGATCGCATCAAAATGTTCCGACGGGGTCGGAGTGCCTTTAAAAGCATCCTGGCCGTTCGAAGTTGGTCGCGAGATGGCGGCGGCCTCGATCAAGACGCGGAAAAATGGACCAGCGATATAGCGTCTGTGGTACGATTGCCCGCTCCGCATGGCTGCTCCTCCTTGGCCGACGAAGGCGTCTACGGGCCAAGACTCGACCCGTATTCTAATAGTGATGGGACGCAGGGCGCCGTTTCATGTCAACAAATCTCACCACTCCCCGGCAGTGGGGTCCGCACCTTACGGCTTCAACATGTATATCGTGCCCGCATTCGAAGTCCCGCCGAAAGAGGTAGCGCCGAACAGCACGCCGCCGCTGCCGATCACGACGCTGCTAGCATTGCTCCCAGTGCTGCCGATGAAGCTGTGCAAGACTGTCTCAGTCCAAGGGCCGCCTGGAGATGCAGGCGGGCTCAGCGAAAACACTGTGCCATCGTGTCCGGTCCCACCTGCCAGGGTGGTCCCATAGAGTACCCCAACTCCACCGACCGCCAGGCTTGCCATCGGGTAGGCCGCGGCGCTGCCGCCCGTAAAGTTGTAGAGTACGGCCTCGGTCCATGCGCCACCTGGAGATGCCGGCGGGGTCACCGAAAAAACGGTTCCACAGCTTGGAGGAAGGGTTTCCGCGCAAGGACCGGAGCCGCCGGAATAGGTGGTACCGAAGAGCACCCCGCCTTTGCCAATCACCACGCCCCCGGGGAGGAACCCGTCGTTCGTGCCACCCGTGAAGTTATACAGCAGTGTCTCAGTCCAAGCTTCCCCAGCTTCGAGCGGCGGCGTCAACTCAAACACTGTACCGCAACCATTGAAACAGGCGTTCCCACCTCCGTACACAGTTGTGCCGTAGACCACCCCGCTCCTGCCGATCACGGCTACGGTGGGAGTGCTCCCGTCGGTGTCCCCCATGAAGTTATAGAGGATCTTTTCCTTCCATTTGCCGCCCGGAGACGCCGGTGGTCTTAATGAGAAGACCGTGCCGCAGCCCGAGCCCACCAGAGTGCAAGAGCCAGACCCGCCACTCCCGGTGGTGCCATAGAGCGCCCCGTCACCGCCGATTGCGATGCCGGTGGGATAGGTCCCGTCGTTCGTGCCGCCAGAGAAGGAGTGCACCACCACCTCGGTCCAATTGCCACCCGGAGTTGCAGGCGGGGTGAGTGAGAAAACAGTTCCAAGGTTCGAGTCTCCGCCCGCGACCGTCGTGCCGTAGAGCACGCCCCCGCTGCCAAACACGGGTGTCGAAGGGTTGGCCCCGCTAAGCCCGGTGAAACTGTAAAGCACGGCCTCGGTCCACGGCCCACCTGGCGATGGCGGCGGGGTCAACGTAAATATCGTGCCAAGCCCGAAAGCTCCGCCGGATGAGGTGCCCCCGTAGAGCACGCCGCCGTCACCGATCACTAAACCCGAGGGGTTGCCCCCGTCGCTGAACCCAGTGAAATCGTAGAGTGTGGTTAGTTTCGGACTCGTATGCTCAGCGGACATCGAAAGCAAGAGAGCTTGCGCATGCGCCGATGATATCGCCACGGCGGATACTGCGCACGCGAACCATATCAGGCCGGCACGTTGCAGAGATCGCGTAGAACGATTCCGCTGCTGGCGATTTGTATAACCTGGTTTGCCAGTAGGAACGAATCCTCCCAGCGCTAGCATTCCGGTGATTTTCGTTGTGTACATTTTATGCTCCGTTTTTGTCAATCTGAGTTCCGATACTTGGAGGGTTTAGCCGGCTACAGGATTGGCTGAAATCGCGGCGCCCCCCCCCTCTTGACAGCCGCTGTGATGATATCATCCCCATGGGCTTGATCCTGAGACTTACTGAGTCTCTTTCATCAACTTTCTTGGTATTCCACTTAAAACACCGCCACCAGAATGTGGGCCATGAGATCGATCAAATCGGCGCGCGCCTTTGTTTCTTCTACCAAGTGCTGAAATCCCGGCCGTTCGATCAGACCCGAGCCACAGGGGCCCAAATCGGTGTATTCCTGGGAGACAGCAGCCGTGACGCGCCTCGCATAGGCTTCACGCGCGATTGCGCTCAGCGAGTAGCCCGGATAACAATCCGTGCTGATATTGTAATCGCGGTAATAAGTGGGAGCGAGTACCACGCGGGCCACATGCGCGCCCAGTTGCGCGATGCGCTCGAATCCTTCGCTCATGGAGGTGATATGCTGCGCACCCCAATGGTAAAAGCCCACAGTATTTGCCAGCGGGCCGGGGAAAGCCACACCAGTCGAAAACATCACGCAGATCAGCATTGCTTGCTTCATTTTTCCTCCTCCCAGCGGGAGTCGCGACTTACTTCGAATTCCGCTGCTACACCCTGCAGAAGCGTTATAATTCGTGGACAGACACAACAGCCGCGTGAAAAATTTGGTGGAAAGCGAACTGCGGCGCATCGGTCATCGCTATATGTGGATGGAGCGGCACATCCTCGTACTCAACGAACTGGCTGGAGTCGATCCACGCAAGGCGCAGGTCGTGGAATTGCGTTACTTCGTTGGGATGAGCGTGGAGGAGACGGCGGAGGCGCTGGGGGTGCATCCGAACACGGTGATTCGCGATTGGAGTCTGGCGAAGGTCTGGCTGAGGCGCGAACTCAGTCCGAAGGGCGCACATGCAGGCTGATGTCTGGAAGAAGGTGGAGGCGCTCTATGAGGCCGCGCTGGCGCAGCCGCCGGAGAAGCGCGCTCCGTTCCTGGCGCAAGCGTGCCCCGAAGATCCCCAACTCCGCGCCGAAGTGCAGTCGCTGCTGGATCAGCAGGCCAAGTCTTTCCTGGAGGGTTCCCCTGTGTCGGCGATCAAAGCGCTGAGCGCGGGCGCCAAGCTAGGCAATTTCGAAATTGTGGAACTGCTTGGCCGTGGCGGCATGGGCGAGGTCTGGCGCGCCCGGGACGCGCGGTTGAATCGCGACGTGGCTATCAAGGTGTTGCCCGTCGGCCTGGCGCGCGACCCGGACCGTATTGCGCGCTTCGAGCGGGAAGCGCGCGCCGCCGCCGCCCTCAGTCATCCCAATATTTGCGTGATACACGAAGTCGGCGAGTACGAAGGCCAGCCCTTCATCGCGATGGAGTTCCTGCAAGGGCAGACGCTGAAGCACCGCATTGGTGGCAAGCCTCTGAAGACGGACGAGCTGCTGGAATGGGCGATGCAGATCGCCGACGGGCTGGATACTGCGCATCAGGCGGGGATCGTGCATCGCGACGTCAAGCCGGCGAACATCTTCATCACCACGCGAGGGCCGGCCAAGATTCTGGACTTTGGCCTGGCCAAGGTCGCCGCGCCGTCAGCCAATCGCACCAGCCTGCCGACCGAGGATCTCCTGACGAGCCCCGGCGTGGCGGTGGGGACCGTGCCTTACATGTCGCCGGAGCAGGCGCGTGGGGAAGAACTGGACGCGCGCACGGACCTGTTCAGCTTTGGCGCAGTGCTGTACGAAATGGCCACGGGTAAGCAGGCGTTCACGGGAGCGACGACGGCGATCATTCACGAGGCTATTCTGGGCCGGACCCCACCACCGGCCAGCAGCGGGAATGCGCGGATACCGCGAGAGCTGGATGGCATTATCGGCAAGGCACTGGAGAAGGGCCGCAACTTGCGCTATCAGCATGCGGCGGAGATGTGCGCGGATCTGAAGCGGGTGAAGCGGGACACGGAGCCAGGGACGGCGCAGCAGCCGAGGGTTCGCCCGTGGGTCTTCGGTGCCGTTGCGGTGATCGTGTTGGCGGCTGGCATTTTGTACGAGGTATGGAAGCCCGCTGGATTGTTCAGGACTTCGTCTCCCCCTGCTCCGCCCACGCACAGACAGATCACGTTCGTTGGGGACGCTCTGTATCCGGCTCTTTCTCCCGATGGGAAATTGGTCGCCTATGTGACCGGCAAGAAAGGACAGGAGCAAAGGCTGATGTTACGAGACCTAAAGGGCGGACAGGCTATCGAAATCTCAAAGGCCTCTGAAATTTTGGGTCCGAGATGGTCGCCAGACGGCTCTGAGCTTGCCGTCTCCCTGGATCCGTCGCTACGTGGCGTATTCTTGATCCCCCGCTTAGGGGGACCGTCCCGGTTTATAGCGGGGGGCCAGTTTTCATGTTGGTCGCCCGACGACAGTCAAATCGCGACAGCATACCAAAACGAAATAGGCTTCAGGATAGTGGATAGAGTGACAGGAAGTGCCAAGAGCATACGTTTGAGCGGCTTTCGATGGACCTTGGGCCTTGACTGGTCACCGGCGTCCTTCCTGGCGATTCTGACGACCTTGGAAAATGGAAAACAAGCCATCTGGACTGTCCATCCGGACGGAAGCCAGCAGCGCAAGGTGATCGAAGAGGATGGGCTTGCTTCACCTCGCTGGTCTGCGGCCGGAGATGCGATTTACTTCCTTCGCACCAGCCAGGGCCATACCCAAAATCTCCTGAAGGTCGCTATTAACCCCAAATCGGGGCAAGCCAAAGATCCGGCATCGGAGTTACTGGGCGGTTTGCAGGCCGGCGATTACTTTACCGTGTCCACGGATGGGACGCGCCTCGCGTACTCAAGGTCCCAGGATTACTCGAATCTATGGCTGGCTCAGTTTCAAAGTCCGGATAACGGCAAGGAACCGGGTAAAGGGCTGCAAACAACGCCCCTGACCAGGGGAACTTCATGGTTCGATTCGCCCAGCATTTCACCCGACGGCAAATGGATCGCATTCGTCACGGAGGGGCACATTCACAAGATGACGATCTTAGGCGGCACACCCATACAGTTAACATTCTCGAGCGCCGCCGAGTTCAGCCCTGCCTGGTCTCCAGATGGCAAGCGAATCGCGTTCGGCTCCAATGAGGGCGGAACTTACAAGGTCTGGATTGTTGATGCCGACGGCGCTAACCAGCGTCAGTTTGCTAAGACTCAGTTGAGCGAGGATGGTCGCTATGTCATATGGTCGCCGGGCCGCCACATTCTTTACCAGAAGCCGGGGAACCGGAATTTCAATATCCTTGATCCGGAAACAGCCGCGGAAAGGCCTCTGGTGCAGAATGAGTCCATTGGCTGGCTATTCTACCCGCACTATTCACCCGATGGCAAGAAGGTCGCAGTGTATTGGAACCGATGGCAACGTGGAGTCTGGGTAGTTTCGCTGGCCAACAATTCGGAGACACTTCTTTACAGTTGCAACTACTGCATACCCGCCGGATGGTCGCCGGGCGGAAGTTCGATATACGCCTACGACATCTACGCTGGCAACAAAATGCTGTCGATACCCGTGGGCCCGGCAGGCCGGGGCGCCCCGCATACCCTTTTTGCAATTCCGGAACACATCGCCGGCGCCAGTGTGAGCCCGGACGGGAAAACGTTCGTTTACTCCGCAGCGGAAACGAAATCGGATGTGTGGGTAGTAGATAACTTCGATCCAGCTTACCGAAAGTAGCGCGCGCCAAGATAACTACCGATAAGGCGAATTAAGTTCCGCGCGGACCCGCGCGACTTATTTCGAATTTCGCTGCTACACCCTGCAGAAGCGTTATAATTCGTGGACAGACACAACGGCCGCGTGAAACATTTGGAACCGGCGGAATCCGAGCCAGTAACTGAACTACTCCTCCGCTGGAGGGCGGGAGACCAGGAGTGCCTGAACAGGCTGCTCCCGTTGGTGGAAAGCGAACTGCGGCGCATCGCTCACCGCTATATGCGGATGGAGCGGCACATCCTCGTACTCAACGAACTGGGTGTGCATCCGGACACGGTGATTCGCGATTGGGGCTTGGCGAAGGTGTGGCTGAAACGCGAGCTCAGTCCGAAGGGCGCACATGCAGGCTGATGTCTGGAAGAAGGTGGAGGCGCTGTATCTAGCCGCGTTAGCGCAGCCGGCGGAGAAACGCGCCGCATTCCTGGCGCAGGCTTGCCCCGAAGATCCGCAACTCCGCGCCGAAGTGCAGTCGCTGCTGGATCAGCAGGCCAAGTCTTTCCTGGAGAGTTCCCCTGTGTCGGCGATCAAAGCGCTGAGCGCGGGCGCCAAGCTAGGCAACTTCGAGATTGTGGAACTGCTTGGCCGTGGCGGCATGGGCGAGGTCTGGCGCGCCCGCGACGCGCGGTTGAACCGCGACGTGGCCATCAAGGTGTTGCCCGTGGGCCTGGCGCGCGACCCGGACCGTATTGCACGCTTCGAGCGGGAAGCGCGCGCCGCCGCCGCCCTCAGTCATCCGAACATTTGCGTGATACACGAAGTCGGCGAGTACGAAGGCCAGCCCTTCATCGCCATGGAGTTCCTGCAAGGGCAGACGCTGAAGCACCGCATTGGAGGCAAGCCTTTGCCGACGGCTGAGCTGCTGGAGTGGGCGGTACAGATCGCGGACGGGCTGGATACGGCGCATCAGGCGGGGATCGTGCATCGCGACATCAAGCCGGCGAACATCTTCATCACCACGCGAGGGCCGGCCAAGATTCTGGACTTTGGCCTGGCCAAGGTCGCCGCGCCGTCAGCCAATCGCACCAGCCTGCCGACCGAGGATCTCCTGACGAGCCCCGGCGTGGCGGTGGGGACCGTGCCTTACATGTCGCCGGAGCAGGCGCGCGGGGAAGAACTGGACGAGCGCACGGACCTGTTCAGCTTTGGCGCAGTGCTGTACGAAATGGCCACGGGCAAGCAGGCGTTCACGGGCGCGACGACCGCGATCATTCACGAGGCTATTCTGGGCAGGACTCCGCCACTGGCCAGTATGGTGAATGGGCGGATACCGCGAGAGCTGGATCGCATTATCGGCAAGGCGCTGGAGAAGGATCGCAACTTGCGCTATCAGCATGCGGCGGAGATGTGCGCGGATCTGAAGAGGGTGAAGCGGGACGCGGAGGCAGGGACGGCGCAGCAGCCGAGGGTTCGCCCGTGGGTCTTCGGTGCCGTTGCGGTGATCGTGTTGGCGGCTGGCATTTTGTACGAGGTATGGAAGCCCGCTGGACTGTCTCGAACTTCGTCTCCTCCTGCTCAGCCCGCGCACAGACAGATCACTTTCGTTGGGGACGCTGCCTACCCGGCGCTCTCCCCCGATGGGAAGTCCATCGCCTATGTGACTGGCAAGGAGGGGCAGATGCAAAGGCTGATGTTACAGGAGCTAAAGGGTGGGCAGGCCATTGCAATCGCAAAGGCCTCTGCAATTCGGTATTCCAGATGGTCGCCAGACGGCTCGGAGCTTGCCTTCTTCCTGTACGATCCGCCGCAGTTTGGCATATTCCTGATACCTCGGCTCGGGGGACCCCCTCGGTTTATAGCTGGGGATAATTATTCATGTTGGTCGCCAGACGGCAATCGAATTGCGATGGCCTGGCAAAACCAAATAGGCTTCAGGATAGTGAATAAGGTGACCGGAAGTGCCAAGAGCATATATTTGAGTGGCTTTCTATGGATCTTTGGTCTTGACTGGTCGCCCGCGTCGAACTTCCTGGCGGTCCTGACGAACCTGGAAAATGGAAGAGACGCCATTTGGACGGTCCACCCCGATGGAAGTCAGCAGCGCAAGGTGATCGAAGAGCGTGGACTTGCTTCACCTCGCTGGTCTGCGGCCGGAGATGGGATTTACTTCCTTCGCACCAGCCAGGGCCACACCCAAGATCTTCTGAAGGTCACGATTAACCCTGAGTCGGGTAAAGCAATAGATCCGGTATCAGTGTTACTCGGTGGTTTGCAGGCTGGCGACTACTTTACCGTCTCCACGGACGGGACTCGCCTCGCGTACTCAAGGTCCCAGAGTTACTCGAATCTGTGGCTGGCCCGGCTTCTGGGTCCGGATAACGGTAAGAAGACGGACAAGGGCCTACAAACGAGGCCTCTGACCAGGGGCACTTCAAGGTTCGATTCGCCGAGCTTTTCACCTGACAGCAAATGGCTCGTATTCGTCACCGAGGGGCACATTTACAAGATGGCGATCGAAGGTGGCACGCCCATACAGTTAACATTCTCAAACGCCACCGAGCTCAGCCCTGCCTGGTCTCCAGATGGCAAGCGAATCGCATTCGGTTCCGATGAGGGTGGCTCTCATAAGGTCTGGATTGTTGATGCAGATGGCGCCAACCGGCGGCAGTTTGCTAAGACTCACTTGAGCGAGGATGCTGACGCCCAGATTTCGTGGTCGCCCGGCCGTTACGTCCTTTACCAGACGCCTGGGAACCAGAATGTCAATATCCTCGATGCGGAAACAGGAGAGGAAAAACCTCTCGTCCAGAATAAATCCGTCGGGCTCCTATTCTATCCGAGGTACTCGCCGGATGGCAACAAGGTCGCAGTCTTCTGGAACCGACTGTCTCAACGCGGAGTCTGGGTAATTTCGCTGATCGACAATTCGGAGACATTTCTCTGCGGCGGCTACTTGTATCCCGCAGGATGGTCGCCGGACGAAGGCTCGATATATGCCTACGGCTCTATCTCGGGCGACAAAATGCTGTCGATTCCCGTGGGCCCCGCGGGCCGCGCAGCCCCGCGCTCCGTTCTTACAATTCCGGAAAGCATCGCCGGCGCCAGCGTGAGCGCGGACGGGAAACGTTTTGTTTACTCCGCAGCGGAAACGAAATCGGATGTGTGGGTGGTAGACAACTTCGATCCAGCTTACCGAAAGTAGCGCGCGCCAAGATAACTACCGATAAGGCGAATTAAGTTCCGCGCGGACCCGCGCGACTTATTTCGAATTTCG
>Ga0302326_10002466_pt1 | contig 45076 bp, 39 predicted proteins | sample Palsa_T0_3_FD_202264 | JGI IMG/M metagenome (GOLD analysis project Ga0302326, IMG submission 202264) | Peat permafrost microbial communities from Stordalen Mire near Abisko, Sweden - Palsa_T0_3 | ecosystem: Environmental > Terrestrial > Soil > Palsa > Peat permafrost | place: Sweden: Abisko...
TCGATTACGAGGCCGCGCTCCGGCAGGGGAAAAGGGCATCCCGGGCCTGGCGCGGCGCCTAGCGGCGATCTGACGAAGACGCGCTGCGCTCGATGACAAGGCCGCCTCGCCTCGATGACGAGGCCCGCGCTTTGGCAGGGGAAAAGGCCATCCCGGGGCTGGCGCGGTGCCTAGCGGCGATCTGGGGGGGTTGTGGGGGGGCGTAGCTCCGGGGTGTCGCCTGGGCGGTAGGTGTAGGTCGAATCGTACGTCGGGGGGGCGTTGGGAGCGTTGGGAGGTGGGGGTGGACCGCCGAGCGGCGGCGGGGCGGCTTGTCGGCCCGTCCCCATCTGCGCCGGGAGGAAGGTCGCGCCGGAGAGCAAGGCGATGATGACCTGCGCGATCCCCACGAACATCGGAATCAGACCCCCGAGTAACCATGGGCCGGGATGCCAAGAGCCCTCGTCGTAGCCGATAAACGACAGCCCGATCGTTAGGGCAAACCCGATCATCGAGAGGGTGATACCCTTGCGGAGCGTCCGGTGGGCGGATTCGAGCGACCAGTCGGGATCGGCGAGGGGGCGCCCGTGCGGCGCGGCCGGTCCGGGGGCTGCAGCCCATTTGCGCGCGTCGCCTGAATTGGGCAGAATACCTTGACGCAGCATCTCCATCCGCTCGCGGTGGGCCATCATCCGAAAGAACAGCCAGGCCAAGACCGGTAGACCAAAGATGAAAAAGATGCCCGCCAACGGGACCAGGTCCATGGAGTTTTCATAATTCATCTTGTGCGCCCTTTCGCCGCGGATCCGGCTCACTGCATCCGGCCGAGCGTCACAGATACGCCGCTCGCCCGCTAGTGTTTCGCGAAACCCTGGCGCCTGCTTTCCCGTACGTGCCTACGTGGCAAGTGCGCTCGCCGAGCCCCCCGGCCGCGTGAGCGCGACGGCCGCGGTTCCGGAGGACGGACAACTGGTCGCGGACGCCGTCGCCGGGCGGGCCGAGGCCTTCGGCACGCTCGTCGAGCGCTACGAGCGCGCCGTCTACCATCTGTGCCTGCGGACGATGCGCGACCCCGAAGAGGCCAAGGACTGCGCCCAGGAGGCGTTCTTCAAAGCCTTCCGGAGCCTGCAGACCTTCAGGGCCGGCTCGAAATTCTCAACCTGGATCTTCTCGATCGCCTATCACGCCTGCTGCGACCGGCTCGCCCGCCGCAAGCGCTACGCGGACGACGAGCTGCCCGACCGGGCGGATCCCAGTCCCGGACCCGCTCAGATCGCCGAACGGAACGACGAAGCCGAGGCCTTGCGAGCCGCCATCGATGCGCTGCCCGAGAAGTACCGGACGGTCATTACGCTGTATCATCTACAAGGACGCCAATACGAGGAGATCGCTGCGGTGCTGGACTTACCGATGGGAACGGTGAAAACGCACCTGTTCCGTGCCAAAGAGCTCCTTCGAAAGACGCTGAAGACGCCATGAACGACGATTTCGACGAACTCGACCGCGCGCTGTTCGCGCTACCCCTCGAGGCGCCCCCGCCCGGGCTGCGTCAGTCGATTTTGAACGCGACGGTGTATGCCCGAGCGCAAGCCGCCGCCGGCCCGGAGATTCGGACGTGGGAGCTTTTAGCGGTCGGTATCGCGCTTGCCGCCGCGACATGGCTCATCCTCTCGCTGCTCGTGTCCAAAGGCTTTGCCGCGACGTTCGATGCGAACTTGCTCGTCGCGGGCCGCGCGATCGCGGATCCCACGACGCTCGTTTGGCTCGGCGCGGGCGGCGCGGTCGCCGCGTGGCTCTCGTTCTTTAACGCCACCGGCCTGAGGTTGCCGCTCGGCGGCGCTCGTTCTTGACGGCATCTTCGCAGGAAGTCGATCGGCGCTTCAAGGTACTCGTCGTTGAAGACGACGCGCAGATCGTGCGCGTGTTGCGGCTCGAACTCGAACACGAAGGCTACGTCGTCGATACGGCAAGCGACGGCCTCGCCGGGCTCGAGAAGGCGCTCAAAGAGCCGGATCTCGTCATCCTCGACGTGATGCTGCCCAAGATGGACGGGCTCGAGGTCTGCACGCGCGTGCGCGCCAAGAGCAGCGTCCCGATTATCATGCTGACCGCGAAGGACCGCATCCCCGATCGCGTCAGCGGGCTCGATCTGGGTGCGGACGACTATCTCACGAAGCCGTTTTCGATCGAGGAGCTGCTCGCTCGGGTGCGCGCGCGGCTGCGGGAACGGCACCCGAAGTCGAATGTCTTGGCCGTGAAAGATCTCACGATGGACCGCGACCGGCACGAGGTCTACCGCGGCGGCCGGGCGATCGCGCTGACCGCGAAGGAATACGCGCTGCTCGAGTACCTCCTGCTGCACCGCAACAAGGTGCACACCCGCGACGAGCTTTTTAACGGCGTTTGGGGCAGCGATTTTCTCGGCGACTCGAACCTGATCGACGTGTACATTCGCTACCTGCGCGGCAAGATCGACGACGGCTTCGAAGACAAACTGATCTCCACCGTCCGCGGCGTAGGCTACACGCTTCGCGAGTAGGCCGGTGAGATTCCGGTCGCTCCGCTGGAGAATCGCGACTTTTTACGCGCTTTTGCTGCTTGGGGTCATTACGGCGGTTGCGCTGGTTCTCGTGTTCGAGCTGCGGACGATCCTGCTCGACGAGGCGCGCGCGAAGATCGACGCCGTTGGGACCGACATCGGGCAGCTCGTTCGCGGACAATCGGCGCTGAGCGCAACCGGCGAGGGTCTTCCGGTCGAGCAAGAACTGACGACGACGGGGAGTCTCGATCACTGGGCAGGCCCGACGACGTTCGTTGAGGTCGATACGTCGGGCGGCTATCCCGAAGGGAAGAGCACGAACATGGGCGGCGCGACCTTCGACAAGCCGACCGCAACCGCCGATCACCCGGTCGTTTACCATACCGAAACGCGGCCGCTGCTCGGCGACTTGATGGTTCGCGATGAGTTGATCCGCTATCCCGGCGTCGCGCTGCGCGTTCAAGTCGGCGAGAGCCTCGCGACGTACGACGAAACGATCGCGCGCATCCGCGGGTTGCTCGCGCTCGTGCTGACCCTGGCGGCGCTCGTCGTCATCGCGGGCTCGTTTGCGATCTCGTCGAGCGCGATCGAGCCGATCGGGCGCCTCGGCGCCGCGATGGGCGAGATCCGCTCCGATCGGCTTAGCCGGCGCCTCGGCTGGTCCGATCGCAAAGACGAACTCGGCTCGCTCGCGCAGAGCTTCGACGCGATGCTCGACCGGCTCGAAGAAGGCTTCGCGCGCGAGCGCCAGTTCATCTCCGACGCATCCCACGAACTCAAAACGCCGCTGACCGTCATCAACGCGAACGCCCAGATGCTGCAGCGCTGGGCCGATCGCGATCCGCAGATCCGCGCCGACAGCCTGCGCGCGATCGGCGACGAAAGCGCGTCGCTCTCCTCGATGGTCAACGGGATGCTGCTCCTGGCAAAGGCCGAATCCGGCGACGACATCCCGCGCGAACCGGTTGCGCTCGAAGACGCGATCGCCGAGGCCGTACACATCGTCCAGCCGCGCGCGCGGGAGAAAGGTTTGGCACTCGAGTTTCGTGCGCCGGGCCCCGATGCACCGCGGACGATGGTCCTCGGGGACGCCAACCTGCTGCGCCAGCTGTTCACGAACCTGATCGACAACGCGGTGAAATTCACCGAAACCGGCTCGATCGAAGTCACACTCGAAAGGCAAGAGGGACGCGCGATGGTTGAGGTCCTCGACACCGGCGTCGGGATTGAGGCCGAGGCGCTCGACCGGGTTTTCGACCGGTTCTTCCGAGCCGACGCTTCGCGCAACCGGGCCGTCCCTGGGACGGGGCTGGGCCTCGCGATCGTGCGCAGCATCGCCCGCGTGCACGACGGCTCGGTTACCGTGGCCCGCAGGCCCGGAGGCGGAAGCGTGTTTCGCGTGAGCCTCCCGATTGTCACCTCGCTTTCATGACCTCTGACCGGCGACCGGGTACCGTTAAGGGGTGATCACAACCCCGCGCTGGTCGGCGCACGGGACCACCGCGGTGGTCCGTGCGTCCTTGCTCCTGCTCGCCGGAATCCTTCTGACGACGGGTTCGGCGCGCGCCGACGTGCAGACGATCGACGGAACCGACGCACCGATCGTGCGGGTCAATGTCAAACAAGGCGACGTTACAATCCGCACATGGGACCGTTCGAGCGTGCAGATCGACGCGGATCCGTCGCTTGAGGTCGTGCGCCGCACGGTGGGGCCGGCCGGGGAACCGTATTCGATTCCGATCCCGAGCACCGAGCAACAGTCCGCCCAGGGACCCGTCTCGCTGCCGGCAGAGAGCTTTGTCGTCGCCCCGATTCCGCAGGGGCCGCGCGAGGCGATCGTCGTTCGGGATCCCGTGGGTACCGGCGCTCTCGGCCCGCCGACGCCGGTCACGATCACCGTGCCGAACAATACGGTATTCATCCTCGCGCGCACCGGCAACGGAACGCTCGACGTGCGGGACTACCACTCCGGAACGTTCGTCGGCTTTGTCGGCCGTGGACGGATGCAGCTCGACAACGTCGGCGGTACCGTTTTCGCGCAGACCGGTCGCGCCGCGATGGTCGTCACCAACTCGTCATTCGAACGCGTTCGCGCGCGTTCGCTGTTCGGTAACATGACATTCGAGCACTGCGACGTGCGGCAGATCGAGGCAACGAGCATCAACGGCTCGATCGTGTACGACGGCGGCACGTTCCAATCCGGGCTCGCGCACTTCGAATCGACGCGCGGCAACGTCGCGATTGGTACCAACGGCGCCGTGCAGCTGGGCGGCCACGCCGCGGGCGAGGGCCGCGTCTACACGAATTTCCAGCACCCCGTGCGGGTCGACGGCCACGACGGCGAAGCCAACGCGTTCGTCGACGGGGGAGGCCCCGTGGTCACGGCGACCAGCGAACGGGGCAACGTCTATTTTTACGACGGCTCGCTGCGCTCGCGCTCGCAGCTTCCGGCGCAGTGGCAAGAGCCGCTCGGCACCTTGCAGCGCCCAGCCGTCCCGCTGCGCCGCGAAGCGGGCACGACCGTCGACGTACCGGCGCTGTTCCGTCAACGTTTTCCCCAGCAATACCCGCCGCGCGTGCAGCCCACCAAGATGAAAAGCGCGCCTGGACCGCGCCCCAGGCACGTCTTCCGCGCGTTTCGCTACCAGCGCTAAGCTTACACCAGCAAGCCGCCGCGCAAGGCAGCGACTGCAGCGCTCACGCGGTCGTGCACGCCCATTTTCCGAAAAAGGTGGTGGACGTGCGTCTTAACCGTCGCGGGCGCGCATGCCAGGCGTTCGGCGATCTCTTCGTTCGTGTATCCGTCGACGACCAGCCGCAAGATCTCAAGCTCCCGCGGCGAAAGCGGCTCGGCCGACGCGGTGGGCCGCGCCGGATGAAGCAAAATTCGCGAAATCTCGGGATCCAGCCACGTTGCGCCTTCGGCGACGGCTTTAATTGCATTGAGCAAGCGCGTTTGGGACGTCGTCGCCATGCAACAGGCGTCGGCGCCCGCGTCGAGCGCTGCGCGCAAACGGTGCTCGTCGACATCGCGCTTGAGGGAGAGGATGCCGACGTCCGGCCGCAGCCTCTTCGAGAGGCGGATGAACGCCAGTCCGGGCTCGTTCCCCACGTCGCCGGATAGGGAGAGGTTCACGAGCAGAACGCGCAAGCTCTGCTCTTTGAGCAGGCGACGCCCGGCTTCCGCACTCTCGGCATGGCCGACGACAAGGCACTCCGGGTCGCCCCGAATCACCTCGAGCAGCGCTTCCCGTGTGGTCTCTCGATCGGCCACGACCGCGACGGAGACCCGCCCTTGCGGGTCGTCGCCGTGGCCCTTGCCTGCTGAGGGCTCAATCTTCAACAAATTACTTGCAAGCTCAAAGCGACGAGGTAGATGAAATCTCCACATACGCCGTTCGGCTGACTTTTCATGCTCCATCTGTTGCGATAGCCTCTCAGGTGGTAGCGCCGCAGACCGGCTCGCTCGCTCGCCGCCGCCCGTCACGATATGGCGACGCGCGTCGAGGGAGGCTGAAGCCAACGGTTCGGCGCAAGCACCGGCCCGGTTGCTTTTAGGGAGCGTGCATATAATGAAGAAAACTGCTATCGTCGCGGCTCTTACGCTAGGGCTCGCGGTCATCGGAGCGTCGCTCGGTTGGCATAGCTCGGCTACCGCGCAACAGAAACTTTCACTCGCGGACATGAGCGCGAACTCGGCCCAGTGGGTCATGCCTGCCGGAGACTATGCGAACATCCGGCACAGCGCGCTGAACGATATCACGGCCGACAACGCCAAGGGATTGAAGATTGCGTGGCAGATGTCAACGAACGCTACGCGCGGGCATGAAGGCCAGCCCCTGGTGGTCGGCAACACGCTGTATTTCGAGAGCGCGTATCCGAATCACGTATTTGCGATCAATTTGGACGACTACCACATCAAGTGGGAGTTCACACCGACACAGGACGCATTCGCGGTTTCCGTCGCTTGCTGCGATCTCGTCAATCGCGGCGTTGCCTTCGGCGATGGCCTGATCATCGCGAACGCGCTCGACGGTAAGATCTACGCGCTCAACGCCGACACCGGCAAGATCCAGTGGAAAGCCAACAACGCCGATCCGGAACTCGGCCAGACGGTAACGTCGGCGCCGTTCGTCGTCGCCGAGAAGAACCGCGTAATCGTCGGCGTTTCGGGCGGTGAGTACGGCGTTCGCGGATACGTCACCGCATTTGACTTACACTCGGGCGCCAAGGTCTGGCGCGCCTACAGTGAGGGTCCCGATTCCGACACGCTGATGGGCTCAGACTTCACCGGCCCGCACAACGCCGGTGTTAACACCTGGCACGGCGAGCAGTGGAAGATCGGCGGCGGGACGACGTGGGGATGGTACTCGTACGATCCCAAACTCGATCTTTTCTACTACGGTTCGGGCAACCCCGGAACGTGGGATCCGTCGGCGCGGCCGGGCGACAATAAATGGTCGATGACCGTTTTCGCGCGGCATCCCGGCAATGGACACGCCGTTTGGGCGTATCAGATGACGCCGCACGACCAGTGGGATTACGACGGCGTCAACGAGATGATTTTGGCCGATATTAAAGTCCACGATCAGCAAGTTCCGGCGCTCGTCCACTTCGACCGCAATGGTTTTGCGTTCGAAATCGACCGCCGCAGCGGCAAGCTGCTGCTGGCCGAGAAGTACGATCCGTCGGTCAACTGGGCGACCGGTTTCAACCTGGCGAACGGCAAGCCGAACGAGAACCCGGAAATGGCGACGCGCGAAGGCAAGAACACCAAGGGGATTTGCCCCGCATCGATCGGCGCCAAGGATCAGCAGCCGGCATCGTTCGATCCGCAAACGGGTTACTTCATCGTTCCGACCAACCACTGGTGTGAAGACTACCAGCCGTTCGCGTCGAAGTACAAAGCAGGCTTCCCGTACGTCGGTGCGACGGTCAAGATGTACCGCGGGCCGGGCGACTACGGCGGTGCCCTGATCGCTTGGGATCCCAACACCGGTAAGATCGTCTGGAGCGACCACGAGCACTTCCCGGCATGGGGCGGCGTGGCAACGACCGACGGCGGCGTTGCGTTCTACGGAACGATGGACGGATATTTCAAGGCCGTCAACACCAAGACGGGCGAACTGCTCTTCTCGCAAAAGATGCCCTCGGGCATCATCGCGAACCCGATCGTGTTCTCGCACGGCGGAAAAGAGTTCGTTGCCACGATGAGCGGCGTCGGTGGCTGGGCCGGCATCGGCCTCGCGGCCGGCTTGACCAATCCAACCGCCGGTCTGGGAGCCGTCGGCGCGGCCGCGGATCTCGGGCACTACACGACGCTCGGCGGCGACCTTACGGTCTTCTCGCTCTAGCATCTAGCAAAGGTAACAATGCGCGTTCTACGACTCATCGGGTGGGCGCTGTGCGCGGGCGCAGCGCTCACCCTCCCTGGTTCGCGTCCCGTCGCAGCTTCGGCTGCGGCGGGAGCGCCGCTCGTGTTCTGTGCCGATCCCGCTTACATGCCATATTCCGATCGTTCGGGCGATGGTTTCGAAAACCGGATAGCGGCGGTCGTGGGACGCGCTTTGGACCGGCCGGTCCAATTCTATTGGCGCTCGATGCGTGAAAAGGACGAGTACGGAGAGTTTATAACCGCCACGATCCAAGCTAAGAAATGCGACGTCCTGGTCGACGTTCCGTACGCTTTAGGGGACGTCAAGACGACGCGGCCCTACTTCATCTCGTCGTACGTTTTCGTCTATAAGAAGGCGCGTGCGTACGACGTGACCTCGCTCGACTCCCCCGATTTGAAGCGCCTCAAGATCGGCTATGAAGGGGAGACCCCGGTACAGATGGGACTCAAGCAACGGACCTTGATCCTGGGCTCTAAGCTGTTTCTCACGGCCGACAACGAATCGGCCTCACCCCAGGACATCGTCGCTGCGCTCGAGTCGAACAAGATCGACATCGGGCTCACGTGGGATCCGGCGGTCGGATACTTCCTCAAGAATCGTCCGGATCTCGTGACCGTGGCCATCGCCAACACGCGTTCGCAAGGCTATCCCGAACAATTTACCTTTCCGATGGCGATGGCGACGCGCGTGCACGACGCGGGGCTTAACGCGGCGCTGAATCACGTGATCGCAACCCATTCCTCCGAGCTTCAAGCCGTGCTGCGCCAATACAACATCAGCTTCAGCACCCCGACGGACTCCGGAGAATGAGCGCGTTGCCGAAGATTGGCGTCGTCGGTACGGGCCGAATGGGTTCGAACATGGCCAAGCGCCTGCACGACGAGGGGTACGCGATCGCGGCGCTCTACGACGTTAACCCCGACGCGGCTGCGGCGACCGCCGCCGAGACGGGCGGCGAAGTCGCGCGAACGCTAGCCCGCGTCACCGAGCTTTCGGACGTCATCATCACGGTCGTCAGCGACGACGACGCGATGTATGCCGTGTTCGCGACCACGGGCGACAGCTTGCTCCAAAACGCGGCCGGAAAGACGTTCGTGAATTGTGCGACCGTGACGCCGAAGGTCCACGAACGCATTCAAGAGCTCGCGGAAGAGCGCGGCGCACACTCGCTCGAAGCGTGCATGGCGAGTTCGATACCGCAGGCCCGCAACGGCACGCTGTACTTGATGGTCGGCGGACGTAAAGAGGCGTTCGAAGCCGTGCGGCCTCTGCTCGAACGGCTCAGTGCATCGCTGACCTACGTCGGCGAGGCCGGGCGGGCGGCCCAGCTTAAAGCGCTGGTCAACATGGTCATGAACATCAACACGGCCGGGCTCGCCGAGGGCCTCGGCTTGGCCGACGCGCTTGGCCTCGACCTCGAGCTCGTCCGCAACGTCTTCTCGCAAACCGGCGCCAACTCGCGCGTCCTGGAAACCGACGGCGCCGACATGCAAAACCGCGACCACGAGGTATACTTCTCCGCCGATCACGCTGCCAAGGATTCGGGGATCGCGCTCGGACTCGCGCGCGACGTCGATCTCTCGCTACCGCTCGCACGCGCAACGTACGAGCAGTACGAAGCGATGAAGCGGCTCGGACTCGGCCAACTCGACAAATCCGGCGTATCCGAGCTTACCTTCAAGAACCGCCACGGGCAAACGCTCGGCGCCCATCACTAGGCACACCACACTATTGGAGGAAACCATGGCGACAACCGTTCCGTTGGTCAGCTCCGGCACTGCCGGCCCGCTCAAAGCGATCCACCTTCCACGGCTCTGGCTCAAGCTGACCCTGTCCGCAGCGGGCAAGCTTCCCGAAGGTTACGACGAGTGCGGCGCCGGGTTCGACGCGATGACGATATCTGCGCTCGGCCTCGACCGCGATAAGGTCATCGATTTCGTAAAGCGCACGAAGCCGACGTACATCCAGTTCGAAGAATGGGTCGTCGCCCAGAACGGCGGCCGGATCGATCCCGCCAAGGTCGAAGCGCACAACGCGGCGATCCGCGGCTACAACCATTCGGACGAGTTGGCCGCGAAGATGCGCTCGGCCGCGGGCATCAAGGACTCGAGCATCAAAGACGCCGTCACGCTCAACACGGTCGAAGATCTCGACGAGATTCACCGGGAGGTCACCGGAAAAGTCACCGCGTGAACGATCGCCGCTCCACATTTGCCCTCGTAGCCGCCGCATCGTTGCTAGCTTGCTTCGCGTTCGTTTCGCGCGACGTGAACGCCGGCAATGGGGTCTCCCTAAGCGCTGCTCAGGTGAGCAGCGGAAGCAAAGCATTCGCGCAAAACTGCGCGAGCTGTCACGGCGCGGCGCTCGAGGGCGGAGCGGGGCCGCCGCTGAGCGGCGCCAACTTTAAGACCCTCAGTTCGAAAGTCCATGCGACGGTCGGCGACATCTTCAGCTACATGACGAGCAACATGCCGATGAACGCGCCGGCAAGCCTCACGCACGATCAATACGTCGCGATCATGGCCTTCATTCTCAGCAAGAACGGATACCAACCCAGCTCGTCGGCGCTAACCTATTCCGCAGCCATGCAATCGAAAGCGCCGATCCAGCGCAAGTAACGTTCACATTGACAGCGTGGGGTCGTCGTCGTCGACGCCCTCGGCGAACTCGTGACCGAACGACGAGGCCTCCGCGCGGATATTTGCGGCCTCTTCGCGACGGCCTAGACGGTAGAGCGCGTAGTACAAGTTGTCGTACACGCTCTCGACGGCCCAGAAGTCGGGGCCGTCCGGGTCGGAGCGCTGCGCCGGCGCGACCGCCGCGGTCATTGCCGCGTAGGCCTGCTGCGCGACGTTGAGGCCGCCCTCGAGATCGTTCGCGAACATGCTCAGGATTCCCGATTTTTCGGCGAGCGCGTCGTAGTCGTTCGGGACGATCGCAAGCGCCCGGTCGACGGCTTCGAGCGCTTCGGGACCGCGCTCGAGGTGCACGAGAATCTTTGCCTTCAGCGACCAGGCGTCGAACGACGTGGGATCGAGTTCGAGCGAGCGGTCGATCAGCGGCAACGCCGCCGCAGCGCGGTCCTCGCCGAATGCGTCGCGCGCTTGCTCCGCCAACTCGGCAGCCTCTTGCGCGTCCTCCGCGGCGACGTCGAAGTCCGAGGCCATGGCCGGCTAGCGGTACGCGCGCAGGAGCGAAGCGAAATCGGCTTTCGACGAATTCAGATCGAGCGCGGCGAGCGGCCGTTCCGGTAAGTTCATCAGCGCTTCTAAGGTCGGGCGTCCGTCGCGATAAAGGATGCCGAGCGGGATCTTGCCTTCATCGAGCAGCACGTCGAACGCGTGCGAGCGGTCACCGGGGTCATATCCGGGAGCCTCATCGACATAGTAGGTGTTTTCCTTGAACCACGCATACGTGTTGATCTTGTTGTAGGTGACGCACGGCGACATCACTTCGACGATCGAGAACCCGTCGTGCTCGATTGCGATCTTGAGCAGCTCGACGAGCTTCTTGGGATGCGCCGAGAAACCGCGCGCCAGAAACGAACCGCCGGCGGCGAGCGCTACAGCGAGGCCGTTGAGCGGCGCGTCGGGGTTGCCTTGCGGTGAAGTGCCCGTCACGTAGCCGGTTGCGCTCGTCGGTGACGACTGGCCTTTGGTCAGGCCGTACGTTTGGTTGTCCATCACGACGTAGGTGACGTTTGGGTTGCGGCGGACCGCGTGCAGAAAGTGCCCGGCGCCGATTGCGTAACCGTCGCCGTCGCCGCCCGCGGCGATCACCGTAAGGTCGCGGTTTGCAAGCTTAACCGCGGTCGCGACCGGGAGCGCGCGGCCGTGCACGCCGTGAAAGGCATAGGAGTGCAGGTAGCCGGAGATCTTTCCGCTGCACCCGATGCCGGAAACGAACGCGACGTCTTTGGGAACCTTACCGAGTTCCGCGAGCGCCTGCTTCAGGGCCGAGAGCACGCCGTAGTCGCCACACCCGGGACACCACCACGACGGCGTCGCGGTTGCGAAATCTTTAGGGCTAAGCGTAGCGGTCACAAACGTTTCGCTTTCAGAGGAACCAGTTCGGCGACCCGTTCGCCGGGACCGCGCAGGAGCGCGTGGCGCTCGATCGCTTCGATAATCTCGATCGGGCGGAACGGCTTGCCGTCGTATTTGTTGACGAGGTGCATGTAGTCGAGCGGACCCGTGACGTAGCGAATCAAGCGCTCGAGTTGCCCCGTGTAGTTGTTTTCGACGACGAACACGTGCTTCGCGCCGGCGACAAAATCAGCCACGCCGGCCTCCGGGAACGGCCAGAGCGTGCGGAATTCGAAGAACCGGACCGCGACCCCATCGCGCTCGAGCCGCTCGAGCGCCTCAACGATCGGGCCGCGATTGCTGCCGTAGCCGAAGATCGCGATCTCGGCGTCCGGGTCGCCGTGGACCCGCGCCTCGGGAAGATCTTCGCGCATCGAGACGAGCTTGCCGAGCCGTTTCTCCATCATTCTCGCGCGGTTGAGGCTGTTCTCCGTGATGACGCCCTCCGGATCGTGCTCGGAGCCGGCGGCGAGATGCATCCCGCCTTCGACTCCCGGGATCACGCGCGGTGAAACGCCGTCCTCGGTGAACGCAAAACGCCGATAGTCGCCGAACACGACGGGCCCCGTCACGAGCTTGCCGCGATCGATTTCGACCGATGCCGCGTCCAGGGGCGGAAGCGTCGCCTTGCTCTGGCAGAGCGCCTGCTCGGTCAGGACGAACACCGGGCACTGGTACTTCTCGGCGATGTCGAACGCGCGCGCCGAAATGTAGAACGAATCCTCGACGGTTCCGGGCGCGAGCACGACCCGCGGTATCTCTCCATGACCGCTGAAGATCAAATGGTTGAGATTCGACTGCTCGGTCTTGGTCGGCATACCCGTCGAGGGTCCGGTGCGCGCGCACTCGACGATCACGATCGGGATCTCGAGGACGCCTGCAAGACCGATCGCTTCGGTCATCAGCGCCTGTCCCGGACCCGAGGTCGCAGTCATCGCGCGAACGCCGGTGAATGCGGCGCCGAGCACCATGTTGATCGCTGCAAGCTCGTCCTCGGCTTGCACCGCAACGCCGCCGAACTTCGGCAGATACTTCGCCATCCACTCGAGCACGTCGGTTGCCGGCGTGATTGGATAGCCGGCCATGAAACGGCAACCCGCGACGAGCGCGCCGTACGCGATCGCATCGTTGCCCATCATCAACAGGCGGTCGCCGTCTTCGCGCGCCTTAAGCCCGTAGCCGCTCGGCCATTCGGCGTAGTGTTTTTCGACGTACGCTTCGCCCGCTTCGATCGCGCGAACGTTAAGGTCGACGACTTTCTCGCCCTTGCGCTGGTAGACGCCGGTCACGTCGTTCCGGACGATCGCTGGGTCCATGCCGATCAGTTTCGCGAGCACGCCGAGCGAAATCGTGTTACGCACGAGCTCGAGCCCGAGGTCTTGCTTCGCGATCTTCGCAAGGGGCACGTCGTACCAAGTGACGTCGGGCCGCCGCAGGGGACCCGGCACCGTCTCCGACGTGCTGTCGAAGACGACAAAACCGCCGGGCCGCAGCTCGGTGATGTGCGCCTCGACGGCTTCGAGGTCGAAGGCGACCAGGCCGTCGACGAAATCGGCCATTCCGTAGTTGCGGTGCTCGCTCGCGCGAATGACGTAGTTCGTGTGGCCGCCGCGGATGCGTGAGGGAAAGTCCTTATAGGTGTAAACTTCCAAGCCCATTCGCTTGAAAACGCCGGCAATTAGATCGCCCGTGGTCAGGCTGCCGTCGCCGGCTTGGCCGCCGAACATGATCTCGATATCGTTGAAGGTCACCCTGCCTCCGAAACCAGTCTGGAAACTTTTCTTCAGGCCTCCCCAGACGATATGGCATGGAGCTTGGTGCCGATATGACAACGGTCGACGAACGTCGGCTCAGCCGGCCTAGCGGGTCTCCTCGATAAGGTCGAGCACCCGCTTCATCGTGTCTTGGTAGAGCAGGTTGCGGTGATCGATCGTGGCCCGGTCGGTGCGAACCTGGAGCGTGACGTTGGCGATCAGCTCGTAAAAGGCGGTCGACGGGAGGGTCAGCCGGCCGACGATCATCCGCTGCTCGTGTAGCCCGGCCCGCTCCTCGACCTGGGGCCGCCCCGGGTTGTCCTCACGATGGGGGATCGCCTTATAGAATTCGAGGGTTACCGAGGTCACGTTGAAGAGCACGCTCGCCACGCCGTCGACGTCGAGCGTCGGGACGCTGTCCGGCTCTAAGAAATGGACGTGTTCGGCATGATGCGTTTCCGATGTTTTACGACTCGAGTTCACGGTTGCATTCCTTCCCCGGCCAGTCGAAAGGTACGCGCGAAGCGGCGAGCGCCCTCCTCAGAGGAGGAACTTTCGCATGACCGCGACGTCCAGTTTCCAGGTATGTTGCGGGAGGATCGCTTCGAGCTTGTAGCCGCACGCTTCGAAGAAGGTCTGAGCGGGCAGGCCGGCGGGCGCCTCGAGCGTCATCTTGTGGCAGTTGTAGTAGTTGGCGAGCCTTTCCGCGCTGTCGAGGAGAGCCCGGCCGATGCCGCGGCGGCGCTCGGCCGGCGCGACGATCACCGAGTCGACATGAGCGAGGGACGCGGCGATGCGCAGCCCGAGCACGCCGACGACCGTTTCCCCTCGCGTGGCGGCGAATTCGTGGCGCTGCTCGTGCCAGATGACCCGGAAATTCCATTCGGTCGAAAGGGCTTCGCGTTCGTGCGCGCGGCGGAAGTCTGCCGTGCGCTCGGGCTGAACCGCCTCGATTTCGACGGCGCCGTCAGGCACCGCTCGCCGCGGCGACCTCGGTTGCGACGTCGAGCGTCCAGCCGTCGTAGGCCGCGAACATGCGCAAGCCGAGTTCGTCCTCAAGCTCCTTTGCGAGCCGTTCGGGTCGTTGCTCGAGCATCTTCGTCGAGAAGTGCGTCATCACGCCGACTTTCGGGCGGACTTCGGCGAACACCGCGCGCGCCTCGTCGAAGTTCATGTGGTCGACTTTCAGCGAGTCCCGAAAGCGCAAGACGTTGACGATCAGCACGTCCGGCCGGTGCGCCGCGTAGTCCTGCGCGAGCCCGTCGAAAAAGCGGCCGCACGGAAGATACGAAACGGTCGTGCCGCGGTAGCGCAAGTGCATCCCGTAGGTCTCGACGCCGTGCAGGTGCCGGACCGACGTGCGCAGCTCGACGTCGTTGATCGCGTACGGGCCGCTTTTCTCTTCGAGTATCTGCTTCGAGGCGATGAATTTGACGGCGTACGGAAAAATCACCGCCTCGCCTTCGAAGGCGTCGCGCGGCGCAAGCACCGCGCCGCGCCGGCGAAAGCCTCCCGAGGTCATCGCCTCGATCATCACGTTGACGTCGCCGGCGTGGTCGAGGTGCTTGTGCGAAAGAGCGATCGCGTCGAGCTCGGCCGGATCGCACGGCGGCATGGCGGACGTCGCGCGCACGAGCGCACCAGGGCCTGGATCGACGTGGATTTGGGTGACGGGGCCCGCTTCCCCGTCGTCGGGCGCAAAGCGGTACCACATGCCGCCCGAGGCGCGGATTTGTTTTGCGACGACGAAGCGCGCGCCGCCCGTGCCGAGGAAGCGAACCGAGATCATCCGGGTGGTTTCTCCGCGGGCCGTTCGGCGCCCGGCCGGCAGCGCGTCGAAGGCCCGAAATCACCGCATCGCGTAGCGCCCAATCGATGATGGTACGGTTACGTCGCGTCACGGCCGCCGACGTCGGCAGCGCTCGCGCGGCGGCCGCGCTCGACGATGTCTTCCGCGAGTATCTCGTTCCAATTTCGTTCGACGGGCCGGCCTACGCGCTCCACGTTGCGGCGAACGACGTCGACCTCGCGGCTTCACCGATTTGGTACGACGGGGACGAGGTCGTCGCGGCGGCCGTGCTCGGCGTGCGTGGCCGGCGCGGCTGGATCGGCGGATTCGGCGTGGCGCCCGCACACCGCAGGCGCGGCCTCGGCCACGCCCTGCTCGCCGACGTCCTCGAACGCGCCTGGTCGCTCGGTCTCGTCAGCGTGACGCTCGAGGTGCTCGCCGAAAACACCGCCGCGCGGCGGTTGTACGAAGCCGCCGGGTTTACGCCCGTGCGCCGCTTGATTGCGTTCGGTGTCGACGCGACGGGCCTGCAGGGACGCGCGGGCGCACCCTATGCCGAGGCCGGACCGCTGCTGGGCGCGCCCGAGCAGACAGGCCCCTGCTGGCAACGGGAGGCCGCCTCGCTGCGCCGCCAACCGAGCTTGCACGCCGTCGGGGACGCCCGAGCGTTCTGCATCTTCCGCCACGACGGGCGGCGCGCGCAGCTCTTGAACGTACGCGCCGATTCGGCGGAGCAGTTCGCGGGCCTGGCCGCAAGCGTCGTCGCGCAAACGGGCGTCGTACGGGTCGAGCTCTTCAACGAACCCGCGACGTCCGCCACGGCGGCGGCGGCGCGCACCCTTGGGTGGAAGCCGCTGCACGAACTCGACGAGATGCGCTTGACGCGCTAAGGAGCCTTCGAACCGCGTGCGAGGGTCAGCACCAGCATCGCTTCGCTCGAGAGCGACGCTCCTTCCGCCAATAACTGTTCCGTGCGCTCGGCGCCGAGCGCGCTGCGCAGGTCCGTCGTGACTTGAGTCATGAGCTCGTGATCGAGCGGCTGACGGGGCAGATTCAGCGAAGCCAGGCGCCCTTCCACGTAACCCAGGAGCCGTGCTGCGCCTTCGGTCTCGCCGCGGCTGTACGCGATGCGAACGCGCGTGTCGAGGCAGCAAAGGGCCTGCCACTCGTCCCCGACTCCGAGCGCCATCGGCAGCGCGTCACGGGTGAATGAGTCGGCTGAGTCGTCATCGCCGAGCGCAAGGTAATAGTTGCCGAGGTTACCGAGCAGCCAGGCCGATTCGAGGCGATCGTCGTTCCGCTCGGCGATCGCGAGCGCTTCCTTGGCGAGGTCGATCGCCTCTCGGCAGCGGCCCTGCGCATACGTGACCTCGCCGAGATTTCCGAGCGGGACGACGGCTTGGTAGTCGCGATTGATCCGATGCAACAGTTTCGACGAGCGCGCGAAGAGGGTAGCCGCGCTTGGAAGGTCGCCGCCCAGGACCGCGGTCATGCCCTGCATGTTGCAAACGCGAGCTAGCGTCCGCGCGTCGGAGCAATTCTCGCCCTGGCGCTGCGCTGCTTGCAAATGCTCGCTGGCCGTTGCCTTGTTGCCAAGGTCAGCATAGGTTTTCCCAAGATGGAACGAGAGTTGGCCCCCTAAGCGGTCGTCGCCGTCGGGACCGAGCGCTTCGAGCGCTTCGAGCCCGAGTTTGAGCGCGGTATGCGAGTCGCCGATCACGAGTAACTCCAGCAGCGCGAGCCGAACGCGCACGCGCAGGTCGGGACGAAACGTCTCATCCTCGCAGGCGAGCGCGCATTCGAGCCAAGCTCGTCCTTCCCGCATCAAGTGGTGCCGCTTCCAGTAATCGGCAAGCTTCGACGCCAACTCGGCGCCGGCGACCTGGTGGCGGCTCGCGCCGAGCGTCGATTCCAAGATCGAGCGCAGATCGTCGCTCGCGAACTCGAGCGGCTGCAGCGCGACGAGCCAGTCCGGGCCGGCCTTCACCGCCTCGGCCGCAGCTGCGACCGACAGATAGTAGTCTCGGTGCCGCACTTCGATCGCTTCGAGTTCGCCCGAGGCTGCAAGACGGTCTCGCGCATAGCTGCGAATCGATCCAAAGAGGCGAAAGGTGCGCTGATCGTCGCGGCGCGTTTCGACGACGAGCAACGACTTGTCGACCAGTGCGTCGAGGCCCTCGAGCACGCTCGGCCCCTCGTCCGCCGGGCAGACCGCCGTCGCTGCCTCCAAGGTGAACGAGCCGGCGAAGATCCCCAACCGCATGAAGAAACGGCGTTCTTGCGGCGAGAGCAGATCGAAGCTCCAGTCGATGAGGGCCCGCAAGGTTTGCTGACGCGCCACGCCGCCCTTGCGCGCCAGCACGCCGAAGCGCCGGTCGAGTTTGAGGCAAAGCTGTTCGAGACTGAGCATTTTCAGGCGGGCTGCGGCTAACTCGATGCCGAGCGCGATCCCGTCGACGCGACGGCATAAGTCCAGGACCGCGGCGACGTTATCGTCGTTGAGCTCGAACGCCGAGACCGCACGTGCACGGTCCACGAACAGCTGGATCGCGGGTACGCGCAAGGCGTCGCTTGCGGACAGTTTCGTGTCTTCCGGAACCGCGAACGGCCGAAGACCCATGACAAGTTCTTCCGGTATGTCGAGCGGTTCGCGGCTGGTCGCCAAGATGCGGACGTGTGGCGCCGAGCGCAGGAAGCTCGCGGCGAATTCGGCGCATTGCGCCCTGAGATGCTCGCAGTTGTCGAGCACGAGAAGCAACGTTTTATGCCGCCACGCTTCCGTAAGCGCGGCGAGCGAACTCGTCTTACTTGGATCGCGTAGCTCGAGCGCCGAAGCGACGAGTCCGGCGATGACGCTGCCGTCGCTCGTCCCGGACAGATCGACGAACCACGCCCCGTCGCGAAAACCGGCGGCGAGTTCGTTTGCAACTTCCAGCGCAAGACGCGTCTTTCCAATGCCGCCGAAGCCGGCAATCGTGACCAGCCGCGATTCATCGAGCGCCGAACGAACGCGCTGCACTTCGCTGTGCCGTCCCCAAAACGACGATACCGGGACCGGCAGGTTGCCGCGCTCTTGGGGCCGCGGAAGCGCGGCGTTCGATTCGGAGACGTACGCTTCGGCCACCACCCGGTTGCGGCCATGTGCCTTCGCGCCGTAAAGCGCAGCGTCGGCGCGTTCGAGGAGCGCGATCGGATCCTCGTTTGCGCGCGGCACCGTCGCGGCGACGCCGACGCTTGCCGTAACGTGACCCAGCCGCGACCCAAGGTGCGCAATGCCGAGCGCGGAAATATTCTCGCGCATTCGTTCGGAAACGTCGATCGCGGCCGCGAGCGACGTCGTTTCGAAGAACACGGCAAACTCTTCTCCACCGTAGCGCGCCAGGACGTCGCCGCTGCGCAACGACAGCGCGATCGTCTTTGCGATCTGTTTGAGACAAGCGTCGCCGCCGACGTGTCCGTACTTCTCGTTGAACGACTTGAAGAGGTCGACGTCGACCATCGTGATCGCAAGCGACGTTTCGTTCGCGATGCCGCGTGCCCACGCTGAAGCCAGCAATTCCCCGAACTTGCGGCGATTGTAGATGCCCGTCAGGCCGTCGATGCCGGCCAGGACCTCCAGGCGAGCGTTCGCGGCGCTCAAGTCGAGCTCGTGGATACGCACGGCCAGGAGCGCCGACCATTTCGCAAACAGCGACGCATCGAGTTCGTCGAACGTCGATCCGGCGGCGCTCACAATCGAGATGCTGCCGCGCACGTCGCCCCCGAAACGAATCGGAACGTGCATCGAACGCGGGTCGTACGCCAAACCATTTTCGCCACCCACGGCCGGTTCCGCGCCCCGCAAACGGATTTCGAGCGACGACGCATTGAAGAACGCCTTGCCGAGGTCGGCCGCGCGTTCGAAGAGCTCGGCGACGGGCAAATTACGCGACACCAGCTCCGCAGTCGCGTATACCAAATCACGATACGTCTCTTGGCGAGATGCAGTCCGAGCGTTAAAAGAGAGCATGGTCCTCTCCCTGCCTATCGACCCCAATTTCGCGCGTGGTTAGGTATGCCGCAAATGCGGCCGCGGCATCGTGGGAAACGTGCGGTTCGTCACAGGTTCGCCTAGCCGGTGGACGGTCCGGGGACGATGGCCCGCTACATTAGCCGCGACGCTCCAAGAGGTTCGTCACGTTTCACTCGTCGCGTCAGTCGGGAGTATTGCCTTGCGTTATCGCGTACCGCTTCTTCTCGCCGTTGCGTTTTCGGTTTCGGCCTGTCAATCCGGAAACGCCGTGTTGGAGCCGTCGGCCCCCAGGCCTACGCCTCTTCCAACCACTACAACGCCGGCGGCGACACCTTCAGCAACGCCCGTTCGAACGGCAGCCCCAACGGCCGCGCCGACGGCGACGCCGACGGCCGCGCCGAGCCCGGTCTCGAGCGTTAGCGAGTTCGCGCTTCCCGGTGCGGGCAGCCGGCCCGAAGGAATCGCCGGCGGCCCGGACGGCGCGCTATGGGTCACCGAGCACGCCACTAATAAGATCGGCCGCTTTACGACCGGCGGAAGCTACAGCGAGTACGCGGTTCCGACCGCGGATAGCGAACCACTCGCGATCGCCGACGGACCGGACGGCGCTCTGTGGTTCACCGAGGAGATCGGCAACAACATCGCTCGGATCACGACCGCCGGGAGCGTCACCGAGTACGCGATTCCGTTTGCGGATAGCTATCCGTTCGGCATCGTTGCCGGCTCGGACGGCGCCCTTTGGTTCACGGAGGAAGGAATTGGTTACATCGGCCGGGTCACGACGAGCGGAAGCTTCAGCGCGTACCAAATTCCGACTTCAAACAGCGAGCCGAACGCAATCGCGGCGGGAAACGACGGCGCCTTGTGGTTCACCGAGGTTACCGGCAATAAGATCGGACGGATCACCACCGCTGGAAGCATCACCGAGTACCCCGTCCCGACGGCGAACAGCTACCCGTGGGGCATCGCCGCGGGTCCCGACGGCGCGCTGTGGTTCGCCGAGAATAACGGCGATAAGATCGGCCGGATCACGACCGCCGGCAGCATCACCGAGTACGCCGTTCCCACGGCGAGCAGCGCCCCGCTGTTCGTCGCGGCAGGCTCTGATGGCGCCCTGTGGTTCACGGAGGAACAAGGCGACAAGATTGGGCGGATCACGACGGCCGGGAGCATCACTGAGTACGCGATTCCCACGGTAGGCAGCGAACCGTTCGGCATTACGTCCGGCCCGGACGGCGCTCTCTGGTTCGCCGAGTTTATGGGCAACAACGTCGGCCGCATTCACCCCTAACGTCACGAACGCCCGGTGCAATACTCCGCTAGTCGCTTAGCTCATCGCGCCCTGCACACACCGATCCTGAGGTAAACGCACGTGAAACTCCCCATCGTCTTAGCTGCTGCAACGGCCTTTGCCGGCTCCTTAGCTCTCGCGCCCCAAACCGCGCCGGCTGCGGGTTGCACGTACCCCGCTTCGGGCGACATCCTTGCGGCGTGGAGCCGACTGGGTGGCGAGACCGGCTCGCTAGGCTGCCCGAGAGAGACACAGCACGCCGGCACCGGCATCGCCGGGTCGCTCGTTCAGAAGTTCGAGCACGGAGAGATCTCCGCGACGCCGAGTTTCTCGCCGCATATGACGCTAGCGGTCTATATCGATGTCGCCAAAGAGATGCACGTCGTTTGGAACAACGTCACGACGAACTACGGCTCGCTCATGATCGGAACGCTACCCGCAGCGAAGCTCGGCTCGCCCAGATTCGTGTATCGGACCGTTCCATACGTCGCGGATGGGAGCGCCGAGTTTACGATGGCGACTTCTTTGGAAGACGCCTACCTCGTAGGATGTCCGTCACAGACCTTCGCTAACCGGCTCGTCCCGGCTAAGCCTTGTAACACCTCGGCGCAAGATGGCGGCGACATCACACAATCGGTCGATCTGACGATTGCGATGGCGCCGCCGCCGCCACCACCCGCGCCCGTAGTCAACGAGATCAGCCTTCCCTTTCCGAACCTCACGTTCAAAGGCGACACGCCCGTGAACGCCTATGCTTACCTCACGTTGTATCAAAACGGTACCGTGCAGTATTCCGGCCATTTTCACGACAGCGGTGCCCCTAGCTATTCGACCGAGATGGTTTGCGGAGTGGTCTCGGCTGACGGTGTCGCCTTTACCGCAACGCACAAGGGGAGTATCAGCGGGACGCCGGTCCTCGGCGGGAGTCGCGATGACGATTGGAACGAGCCGACCACGAACGCAGCAATCACGAGCGACTGGGCGGCGCTGGTCAAGTCGCATCCGGCTACGTGCGAATATAGTGTGAACGCCGATGTGGGCGGTATGCTCTCAAATCTCGTGTCGTGGCTGAACACGGCCCTCAGTCTCCCCGAAGGGCTCGGGAAGGTCATCACACTCTTCAGCGACACCAACTAGCTTGCGCGACCACGTCTTCGTCGTGCGAACGTGGCTGGAATCTCCGGACGACGCTCGCACGATGCGGGGACGAATCGATCACGTGGCCTCGGGCCGCCGGCGCTACTTCGCCAATTTCGGCGACCTCTGCGATTTCATCGCCGGCTTGGTGGCGTTGCAGCCGGCAAACGATTCAACCCAAAACGCCGGCGACTCGGACGTCCCATACGATCGCTAGCGGGCATCGTTCAGACCGCTCCGCGGGAGGGCCGTCAAGGGCGGCGAAAGCCTGCGCTCACCGGTTCAGGTTCCACCCCGCCGGCCTATGGATTCAGACCAAGCTTCTGCGCGCATTTGTCTGCTCGGGAAGCCGGCGCTCTTTATCGGGGGCCGGCTCCAGCCGTTTGGGGGGCCGCGTAAAGCGATCGCTCTGCTCGCCTACGTCCTGCTGCACCGTGAGCGCGCGCTCTCGCGAGCCGCCGTCGCCGAGCAGTTCTGGCCCGACGAGGACGACGAGAGCGCGCGCGCATCGCTGCGACGCCATCTCTACCGCGCGCTGGCGGCGCTCCCCGAGGCACCTGCTAAACACCCCTGGGTGATCGCCGACAAGGTGACCTTGCGCTGGAATCCCGATGCTTCGCTCGAGATCGATACGAACGCCTACGAGCGTTTGAGCGCAGCGGGCCAACGCGAATCGGCGGTGGGCCTCTACCGCGGCGACTACCTCGAAGACTTTTACGACGAATGGATGCTGCCGGAGCGCGAACGGCTGCGCGAGCTGCAGTCGGCGAACCTGGTCGCGCTGGTCGAAGAGCGGCGCCGCGCGCTCGATTATCCGGGTGCGATCGCGTTCGCGCAGTCGTTGTTGCGATTGGACCCATTGCGCGAAGATGCGATTCGCCGTCTCATGTCGCTGCGCTTTGCGGCCGGCGACCGTTCGGGGGCGCTGGCCGACTTCGAGACGTTCAGCCGGCGTCTGCGCGACGAGTTGGCCGCAGATCCCATGCCCGAGACGCTCGCGCTCCGCGAAGCGATCCGCAGCAACGACCTCAGTACGCTGGAGCGCGGGCAGGCCGGACCCGCGCGGATTTCGCGGCCCGGCTTTCCGTTCGCCGGTCGCAGCGCGGCGTTACAGGCGCTACGCGAAGCGTGGGAGTCGGCAGCGCACGGCACCGCCACGACGGCAATTGTCAGCGGCGAGGCGGGCGCCGGCAAGTCGCGGCTGATCGCCGAATTGATGGTGCTCGCCGAGGCGCAGGGTGGACGCGTCATGTTCGGGACCACCGCGACGATCGAATCGGAGCCCTACCAGCCGGTCGCCGAAGCATTGCGCGGCGCTCTTCCACTGCTGCGCTTCGATCGGCTTGAGGCGGTGAAGCTGGCCGCTCTCTCCGCCCTCGCTCCCGACGTGCGCGAACTGGCGCCAGGCTTACCGCAGTTACCGCAACTCGAACCCGAGCGCGATCGGCAGCGGCTCTTCGACGCGGTCGAGAGCGCGATCGAACACCTTGCCGAAAAGCGTCCGCTCCTGATCGTGCTGGAAGACCTGCACTGGGCCGGCGCCGCGACGATCGAGTTGCTCGAGTTTCTCGTGCGCCGCTTGCGCGGCACCTCAGTGCTCTTGACCGTTTCGTTTCGCGAGGAGGACGTCGATGCGAGCCACGCGCTGCGTGGGTTTCTGCGGCGCTTGGATGTCGCGCACTCGAGCCACGTCGCGCTCGGGCCGCTGAAGGAGGAGGACGCTCGCGCGCTTATCGCAGAGATCGCATCCGAAGACCGCGACGCAATGGCGCGTGAGCTGTATGCTGCAAGCGAGGGCAACGCACTGTTTCTCACAGAGCTCCTGCGCGAGCGGTTGAGCGGCGCAGCAGCCGATTCAGTCCCCGGCGGAATCGCAGATACCGTGGTTGCGCGCATGAACCGGCTTTCGCCTCCGGCGCGATCGATGGTCGAAACCGCGGCGGTCGTCGGCGTCGGTTTCGATGCGGAGGTCGTTCGCCAAGCATGCGGCTGGAGTTTCGCCGAGGTATTCGACGCGCTCGACGAGTTAATGGACCGTGCGCTCGTGCGCGTCTCGCCGCAGCGTCGCGGCGACTTCGCGTTCTCGCATCAACTCGTGCAGGCTGCGGTCTACGGCACGGTCGAGGAGACGGCACGTCGCGCACTCCACCGGCGCGTCGCGCGAACCTTGGAAGGCCTCTTCCCCGAGCGACCGTCCCTCCATGCCATCGTCGCACGGCACTTCGAGGCTGCGGGATTTGACGGCGAGGCCGTCGTGCGCTATCTTGCGGCAGTCCGCTACGCCCTCGACGTGTTCGCGCAGGCAGAGGCACTCGATCTCGCCACGCGAGCGCTCGAGCTCAGCACAGAGCCGCGCGATCGCTTCGAATTGCACCGGCTTCGGGAGGAAGCCGCCTCGCGAGCCGGCGATAGCGGGACACGGCGTCGCGACTGCGCCTCGATGACCGAGATCGCCCGCGCTTTGGGCGACGACAGTCTGCTCGGTACCGCACTCGCCCGCGCGATTTGGCTTTCCCTTCACCATGCGGAGCGCGATGCTGCCGCAGCATACATCGGCGAACTTCATTCGCTCGGCGAGCGTGGTGAATCGCGCTGGGCCGTCGAGGCTGCGGTGGCTCAGGCACGCTTGGAGATCGACCGTTCGGACCATCGCGAGGCGGAAACGATTCTGTGCTCGGCTCAGCCGTTGGTCGCCGAGCTCATCGATGACGCCGCGGCATTTGAGTACTGGTATCAGCGTGGGTTCAACGCTTCGTGGACCAATCCGCCGCTCGCGCGAACCTGTCTCGACGAGGCGCGTAGCCGAGTCGGCGCCGATCGTGTGCTCGCAACGCGAGCGCTGCGCATGGAGACGCATCTCGCCGACTTGGCCGGCGACGCACCCGCGCTCGTCCGCATCGCGCGCGAACTGCTCGACATCTACCTCGAAATCGGAGACATCGAGGGGCAGGCAACGGCGCACAAGAATTTGGCCATGGCCGCCTTCTACGGCTTCGACGTGGCCGCGAATCGCGAACACACAAGCAAAGCGCTCGCGCTTTTCGAACGCATTGGCAACCCGCACTCGGCTGCGGCCGTCATCTGGCATCGCGGTGCAAGCGCACAGTACCTTGGCGACTTTGCGACGGCCGAGGCTGACTTTCTGCAGGTGCGCTCGATTTGGGAATCGCTCGGCATACCGGGCAACGTGTGCAGCGCGACCTCGTGCTTAGCGTCGCTCGCGTCGTTTCGCGGCGATCACCGGCGGGCCCGCGAACTCGCGCTCGAGGCGCTGACGTTCGCGCGCGAATACAAGCTCGAACGCGAGGAGATCGGAGCCCTCGACAATCTGGGGACTGCCGAGCGCGAACTCGGTATGCTCGAGCCGGCTTGCGAAAACTTAGAGGCTGCCCTGTGCTGGCACCGCGACCAGAACCCGCGTCAAGTGCTCGATTCGCTCATCGAGATCATCCCGGTCTATCTGGGCTTGGAGCGGATCGATGAAGCGCTCGCCCTCGCTGACGAGTTGCTCGCCGGCATCGCCGGCCACCCCACGCGGGTATCGTTCCCCGCGCAAGCGCTTTCGATTGCGGCCTCGGCGTATGCCGCAAGCGGCCAACAGCAGCGTGCAAACGCGCTCCATTCGCAAGCGCGCGACCTGCTCCGCGAACTTGCGGAGCGGATCGACGATGTGCCGAGCCGCAATGGATACGTCTCGCTCTGCGTCCATCGAACCATACTTCCATCGCCACCTTGAGGGCGGAGCCCGGCCGAGACGGCGCGGTGGACGGTCCGGGGACGATGGCCGCTTAGGATTGGGACGATGACACGCACTCGTTTTATCCTGCGACTCGTTTCCGCGGTGACAGTGGCTGCGGCGATCTCCGTCGGCCGGGCCGACGCGAACATCGGGTTAGCATCGAAGACCTTTCCGCCGTCGGCGGTAGCACGAATCAGAGCTGCTGGTCTCGATCCGCAGTCGCCAAGTTTCGAAGCGGCCGTTCGCGCTCGCCTGGCCTCGCAGCGCGCCGCGCTCGCGCACATCCGGCCGCCTGCCGTCAAGCGTCTGATGCCCAAGACCGTCGCGGCTTCGACGCTCACGAAACTCGCGAACGAAACGCACCCCGCGAGCGGCGACGCTCCCCAACATCCTACCGGTCCACGCAGCAACGACCGCCCGAGCACGCTGACGTTCATCGCCGCGTACGATATCGGAATTTTGGGCGGCAACCTCGTCAACCTGGTCGTGCTGCCGGGCTCGAACGCACTCTTCGCAGCATCGCCGTCGACCTTGCCCGCGGGGCCCGCATCCTACACGATCAACGTTCCTGATTGCGGCCAAGTCGTTTCGCCGACGGACGGCGCGCTCGTCCACACCAACGGCTTTCCGAGTTCGCTCGGCGGATTCGTCGTCCCACCGCCCATCCCCGCGGGCGATTCGCTTTACGCGTTGTCGCTAAACGGTAGCGGGCCGCCGCTCGCTATCGGCGCCGCGCCGCACGCAATGACCGTCAACTATGAGGCTGACGGGATGGCCCTTACAGTCACGACGCTCACCGTGAAGAGCGCGGAAAAAGACGCCCAAGCATTCGACGTCACGGTCGACCAGACCGGGACGGTGACGTCCGATGGCGGCATCGACCTTACGCCGGACAACATGGTCGCCGGCCAGCCCGGCGTCACGCGATTCAATGAAACGTCGACGCCGATGACTGGGACCGACATCGTCGGCCTCGACGTCGCCCTTGGCCCCGGCTATACCGCAAGCGCAAAAATCGTCAGTGCTTCGTCGGTCGCCGATCCGCCCGGCAACAGCGATCCCGACAACCAATTCCGCGGCGCGACGATTGCAGCGCAACCGGCGAACGGCCGCCTGCAAACGTCGGTCGACTGGCACATCGGCCCGTACGATTCGCTGCAGTACGTCCTCGAGTGGACGCTCACCGGCCCGCCCGGACAACGTCCCGCGCTCTCGATGCCGCTCGGCGGCCCCTGCGACTCGTGACACCTTGCCCATCCACCATTCGTCGACAGGAGACCAACTGCTCGTGTTTCCGCATTACCTGGCGCTCCTCACGCTGACTGCCGTCGTCGCCGTCACTGGGCCGGCACCGGCCGCGCAACCGACCCCCGAGCCCGGCGGTGCGAACCAAGCCCATGGCGTTGCCGGCTCCCTTCACGTCACGCTTTTCAACGGTCAAACGCGCGTGCGCAAAATGGCTCTCGGAAAACCTGACGGTTCGCAGAACGAAAACTACTCCGACACCGCCGATACGAAATGGCTTGCCTTCCGCTCGTTGATGAGCAACGGTACATCACAGGTGCTCACGATGACGCAATTCAGCGCCTCGATCGTCGACGGCGACGGCATCTCGCTGGCGGCACAACCCGACAAAGTGCTGCCGATCGGCGCGGTCACCGGCGTCCCGCCCGGCGGCGCGTGGAAAGAGACGGTCCTCTTCAACGTCCCTGCCGATTTCAAACCGGTGAAGATCGTGCTCGTGCCGTCAAATCCCCACTACAAGGCGTTTCGCATCACGCTCGCACCCGCCGACCTCCCGTAGCGTTGCGGAAAGGAGATCCACGCAAATGGACGATTGGCGGCTCCCCCGTCAGGCAACGTGCGCTATTATGGCGCTCGCCGTCATCGGATTCCCAATTACCGCTCGTGGCGACACGCCGCCTCCACCGAGCAATCTGCATCGAACCCAAGATGCTGGAGAATGCGCGGCACACGGCGGCACCGGCGATTGCACGAAATTAAGCGACCCGAATTTCGTCGTGCTCGTTTGGGACGGCGAATCCACGGCAAGCCGATACGCAGTCTGGCGCATCCATGGGAAGACGGACGCCAACATCGGCGACGTTCAATACGTCAACGATCCCACGCCCTCGCTTCCGACCTTTTTTAGCTTCACGGGCGTCACGCCGTACGCGTGTTACGCCGTCAGCGGAGTCGACAACACCGGCGTTGCCAGTGAGCTAAGCGCGCCTTGGTGCATGCCCGGAACGATTGCGAACGTGGTCCACGGGAACCCCGTCGGGAGACTCCGTTCGGCGGAGCGGCCCGCGGTTCCGACCGACCTTCGGGAGACAAACAGCGTCTCCGTATGTCAGCGGCACAACGGAAACTTCGCCTGCGCCGATCTTCGTTTGGTTTCCAACACCGTCATGGTCTTAGTTTGGAACGGCGAGGCGGTCGCCGAAAAATACACGCTCTATCGCATCGACGGAGCTCATCGCGTCTTCGTCGCGTCGAACACCGGCGAATTCAATGGCGTGATTCCAACGGCAATCGGCATCAGCAACGTGCGCGGTGCCTGCTATGCCGTCACCGAAAGCCTCAACGGATGGGAGAGCGCCCCGAGCGTGACGGACTGCCCCGTAATGCCTGCAAACCTGTAAGTGGCCCCTACCATTAACGGCGGGAATCGACGTCGTCGGAGAGGTCGGCTCGCCGGACGATCTTCTGCTTGCGCCGCTCGCGTATCGATTCGCGTCGCATTTGGATCGCTTCCAGCTTCTTTGAGAACGCTTCGCCGAAGGTGTCCTCGATTATGTCGCCGGCCATTTGGCCGAAGAACTGCGCTAAATCGTCGAAGAACGACATCGATACCGAACTCGCAAGCCTATGAAGGCTCGGTGATCGTCGTTCGCACAGCGACGTTGCGTAACGCGTAACATCCCATTTTGGAATTCTACGAGCCAATCGTCTCCGGACCGTCCACCGGCTTGAGCGCTCGAGGACGGTCCGGAAACAGTGCTCGCCTACGATGGATCCGAGTCAGCGCTCCGGTCGTGGAGCCGGCGATCACTTTTTCAGAGGAGAACGACAATGTTCGCCACAGTTGCCATCAGAGCCATTCCTTTTCTTGCGGCGAGCGTGCTCGCCGGCTCCTTGGCTTCCTTGCAACGCCCAGTCCTCGCGGCGCCCTGCAGCTTTAGCGCTTCGGGCGATATCGGTGCCGAGTGGTCGCGCCTCGGCGGCGCCGCCGGACCACTCGGCTGCCCGACCCAATCGCAACAAAGTGCCATTATCGATCTTTTTCAAAACTTCCAGCACGGTCAGATCGTAACGAGCCCGCACCTCGGTCCGCACGCTACGCTTACCGTCTATGTCGATTCTGCGAGAGAACTGAACGTCGTTTGGGACAACTTCACGGGAACCCCCGCCACGCTCTCGATCGGAACGCGCACGAATCCGTCCTCGTACCTCGCGCCCTTCTCCTACAGCAACGTGGCGTATACGCCGCAAGGATCGGCCAAATTTCCGATAACGGGCAACGAGGACGTCGAGGTCCTTGAGTGCCCGCTCCCGCCAAACGAATCACACTGCAGCCCCTCGACCACAAATATGGCCGGTATCGACTCCGCGACGCTCGCAATGGCGCCGCCTCCGCCGACGCCGGCCCCGGCGCCCGCGCTCACCGGCGTCCTGACGTACCCCGCCGCCGAAATTACGTTCTCCGACAAGGTGTGGCCTTACACGGGCGTTCCGCTCTCAGGCTCCACGCAGTTAACCCTCTACCAGAACGGCAACTTCACTTGGTCGTTTCGTTTCCACGATGCCTCGGCCGTCACGGGTTACGACGTCTGGCTCGCCGTCGCCGTCCCAATGGCGAACGATCCCCAGGCGCTCACGTTCGAAGGCGGAGGGCACGTCCCGAGCGGACCGGGTAATTTGACCCCGGCGGCGATCTCGTGCGCCGGCAATTCGAACATAACCGCTCTCTGGCCCAAGCTGGTCGCGACCTATCCTCGGATCGGCTGGGCCGCGACGACGGGTTCAGTCACGCAAAGCCGGCCGGACAATGTTATGCAACACGCCTTGTCGAGTGCCGGCGCAACCGAATCCTACGCGCTGTATAACCAGAGTAGCTCGATAAGTTATCTCGGTCCCAACAATGTCCAGCACCACTGCCCCTAAGCGGGTGGACGGTCCGGGGACGACGCCGCTTTAGACTCGTATCCTCGGCATACTCGACGGTGCCGTCGAGTTCGCGAAAGGATCGAGCGTGACAGTTCACGGCAGTCTTGTTTTTCCGAGCCCTAGAAAAGCGGGTGCGGCACTTCTCGGGTTTGCGCTTGGGATTGGTCTCTTGCCCGTTTCCAGCCCGGCTAACGACCCCACCGCGAGCCCGGGCAGCGTGATTTACCCGAGCGGCGGCTACACCATCACACCGGCGCCGCCACCGCCCGCTCGAGTCACAACGCAGCCACAAATCCCCGACAATGTGGTGCAACCGCCGAAGCTCTTTACGCCACCGCCTGGCTTGAGCTCGGATCATTTGGTAACCCTGTATCCCGTCCGCATTGCGTCATCGGAAGTCGACCAGGTGAGCACATGTTCGGCGTTTGGCGCGCCGCCGGTTACCTCCAAACCGCCCGCGCGCTTTAGCTCCCTTATGGTCGGCTGGACGACCTCAACCGTGTCCTGCTCGGGCTCGTTTGGCGGCGGGCATTACCTCGACAGCCAGTACTATCGCGGCGCAGTTTTTTTCGACACATCGAAAATCAACTGGCACAAGGTTAGCCGCGCGTGGCTCGTTCTTCCGTCATCGAATCCAACCTCAAGCCAATCATGCGCGGTGACGGTAAGCAACGCGGCGTCACCCTGGTGGACGCAATCCGGACCGATCGAGACCGGTGCCTTCGCGATGGCGGTCATGCCGGCGAACAATTACATCCCACGTGGTGAGGCGCGGTTCGACGTAGACGCCATCGGCATCGCGTGGGCCCTGGGCGTACCCGATTATGGTTTCGTGCTGCAAGGCGCGCACGAGGACATGGCGCCGGGAACCTGCCTCACGACATACACGAACCCGACGCTCGTCGTCTGGGCCCGGTAGCGTCAAACTCGTCTACCAGCCCATGTAGACGCCGCCGTTGATGTTGAGCGACTGGCCGGTCATGTAGTCGCCTTCGACGGCAAAGAAGCGCACGCCGCGCGCGATCTCTTCGGGCTTTGCGACCCGGTGCATCGGGATGCGATCGAGGATCTTCTCCTGAATGTTGGGCGGCACCGAACTCCACATCTCGGTTTCGACGAACCCCGGGCAGACGGCGTTCACGGTGATGTTGTAGCGCGCGAGCTCGATCGCGAGCGATTTCGTGAAGCCGAGGATGCCGGCTTTCGCCGCCGAGTAGTTCGCCTGGCCGAAGTTCCCCAACTGACCGACGAACGACGAGATGTTGATGATCCGCCCCCAGCCGTTTTCCAGCAGCATCGGGACAGCGAAGTGCGAGCAGTACATGACGCTCGTGAGGTTCGTGTCGATGACCGCGTGCCAATCGGCAATCGACATCTTCTTAAACGTGCGGTCGCGGAGAATTCCGGCGTTGTTGACGAGAATGTCGAGACGCCCATGGCGACTCTTGATCCGCCCGAACATCGCGCCGACGTCCTCGTGCTTGGAGACGTCGCCGGCCTCCGCGCTCGCAGCTCCGCCGGCCGCTTCGATTTGCGCGACGACGCCCGCTGCGGCTTCCGCGCCGCGTACGTAGTTGACGACGACCGTAGCCCCGGCCGCGCCGAGTTCTCGCGCGATCGACGACCCGATGCCGCGCGAGCCGCCCGTGACCACAGCGACACGGCCAAGCAGGGGCTTAGGCTGCGTCGGATCGGGCGCAGTACCCGTGGCCGTGCGTTCCTTCGTTTCCATGCGTTCCTCCGATTCGACGGATCAGTTCGAGGCGAAACTCTTCGCAACGACGCGGCCGCCCCCTCGTTGGCCGAAAACGAGAATGGGGACCGGCGTAAGCCGATCCCCATTCTCGCGTGTTCGCGGCGGGAAAAACTAGTTGCTGCTGAGCGTCGCCGTGGCGGACTTTTGCATCTCGTCCATGCGCTTCGAGAAGTCCTCGAATTGCGCGGTGGCGGTGTCCTTGACGTAGTTGATGTTCGAGATGCTCGTGTCGACGAGGCCCTTGACGGCTTCGGTGTACGACTCTTGCATCTTCGCGGCTTGGGCGACGAACTTCTCGGCCAGCTCGGCTGACTTCTGGCCGCTCGTTTGCAGCTCGGTGATTCCAAGGGAAACGATCTCGCTCGTGCGCTCGAAGTTCTCGCGAACCGCCGCTTCGATCGTGGTCGACGCGTAGGGGCGGGTGCTGATCTCCCAAACGGACTTCGCATAGTCGAGGGCCCGCTTGTTGGCCGACGCGTATGCGTCGACGAAAAGGCTGTAGGTCTGGCTGCCGAGCTCGACGTAGCTCGCGGTGGCTTCCTTAGTTGACATTCTTCTTGCTTTCCTCAGCGTGTTTGGAAGCGGGGCCCTTAGGCGGAGGCGGTCCCCACGTTCCGGTGTAGAGGCTGAAGAACGCATCGAGATTGGTCCGGTACTGTTCTAACGCGGAGCTCCACAATGCGAGGGCGTCTTTGCCGCCGTCGGTAAGCGTGTAGATGCGTCGTGCCGGACCTTGCTCTTTCGGATCCCACCACGAGGTGATGTAGCCGTCGCGCTCGAGTTGCCGTAGCGCGCGATACACCGTCCCGGGGTCTGAAACGACGGCGAAGTTCTCCTTGAGCGCTTTCATGATCTCGTAACCGTGCAGGTTGAGATCCTTGAGCATCACGAGCAACCAGGCCATTAAGTAGTTCTTCGGGGTCCCACGCGGGGGTAGACCCGCGTCGGCCTTGCCATGAGGTGTGTCGACGTGACCGTTGCGGTCCTCGTCGTCCGGGGTTAGCCCCCGGCTGCCCATAGCGTTCTTCATGCCGATATATGCATTTTACACATAGATGGGCTCTCCGTCAAGAGGCCGGGGGCGCTTGCCGGTCAGGGCGACCAAAATTTCCACAGATTCCCCCATATCTGTGTATCTTCTTTATAGGCGAGCGTGGCCCCGCCGCGTTCTAGGAGAGTTTTAGGCCAGCATCGTGAGGGTCGGGAAGCTCCCGGCGAGCACTCCGGCGGTCGGCCGCGCGAACCACTTTTCGATGACCGTGGCGTAGACGGAGCGGAAGTCGACCGTGTACTTGACGTCACCGTTGTCGAGGTCGTCGAGCGACGGATGGGATCCGTAGACGCCGCCTTTGAGGCCGCCGCCGACCAGGAACAGCGGGGCCGCTTCGCCGTGGTCGGTCCCGCGGCTCGCGTTCTCCGCGACGCGCCGGCCGAATTCCGAGAACGTCAGGGTCAACGTGCGCTTGTCGTTGCCGTGCGCGGCGAGGTCGTCGTAAAACGCTTTGAGCGCATCGGAGAACTCGCGCAGGAGCCGGTCTTGCGTCCCCTTTTGCGCCGCGTGCGTGTCGAACGAGCCGTGTTGCACGTAGATCACCCGCGTGCCCAGGCGGCTGCCGACGATCTGCGCCGCAAGCGCCAGGCTGCGGCCGAGCGGGGTTGCCGGATACGACGCATCGGTCTTGTAACCGGCGATGAGCTTGGGCAGTTCCTGCGAGCCGCGCTGCGCGTGATCTTCGATCGTCGCAACCGTCGCGAGATACGGCGAACTGAACGGCATGCTGCCGCCGCGATCGATCGAGGCGAAGACGCCGCGCTCGGTCGCGTTGCGGTCGCTCGAGAGTCCGAAGCCTTGAAGCGCTGCAATCGCCGGTACGTCGACGCGCCGCCCGATCATCACTTCGGGGAGGACGGGCGACAGCGCCACCGCGTTAAAGAGATTGTCCTTGGGAAGATCCGCGCTGTCGAGAAAACGCCCGACCCAACCGGTGCTTTCATAGTGCTCGGGTTCCGCGGTCTGCCAAATCTCCGTCGAGCGAAAATGCGAGTGATCGGGGCCGGGATATCCCGCGCCTTGCACGACCGCGACATTGCCGGCGTCGAACATGCCCTTGAGCGACGTCATCGCCGGGTTGAAGCCAAGCTGTTTGTCGATCTGCAAGACGTCGCCCGGGGCGATGCCGAGCGTCGGGCGATATTTGTAATACTGCGGCATCCCGTGCGGCACGATCGTGTTGAGGCCGTCGTTGCCGCCCTGCATGTTGATGACGACGAGCACGCGATCGTCGGCGCCGCCCGGCAATCCCGGCAGAATCGGCTGCGCGAGCGCCCGGCCGAAGAGGTTGTCGAGATTCGCTGCGACCGAAAGACCGGCGACCGCGCCAATGAGAAAACGAGTGCGCTTCATTGAAGATCGGGGCGGCGTGCCCCCCGATGCCCCCCGGGTTCGCACTCGCGAACCCAGTCCGCTCCAAAAACCATGCTGGATCTCCTGTTCATTAGCTGAGCTGGTAGGCGGGCATCGCCATCGTGAGGTATGCGGCCCCGCGCATCCGCTCTTCGAAATTCTCTCCGGAGAGCGCCGTATTCGTCGACGTGCCGCGGCCGTCGAGATAGCTTTGCAGATCGGCGAGGGACGATGGGCTCGCGTCGCCCTGCAGGATCGTGCCGGCGAGTTTTTGGCTCGCCTCGCCGGCGCTGCGCGGAACGCCGTCCGTCAGCCAGCTTTTCGACTGCATCATCTCCGGCGCGCCCATCAGCGAGCTTGCGAAGTTCTCGCGCGCGAGCATCGTTTGGGTGTTGAGCCATTGCGCGCCGCCGTCCCAGCCTTTGACGCTCGGCGGATGGAATGGGACCTGACCCATCCGATTGAGCGCGCCGATGACCGCCGGCTGGATCTCGGTGACGCCGAAGAGCTGGTAGGTGCCGACGACGAACTCGACCGGGCTCTTCACGAGCGCGCGGTAGGCGCGGTCCGAATAGAAGACCTTCGAGCGCAAGAGCGTCGAGATCACGGGCGCCATGTTGAAGTCGTTCTTACGGATGAGCGCGGAAAACTCGTCGACCAGTTCCGGTTCGGGATCGGTATAGACGAAGAACTCGAGCAGCTTGGTGGCGTAGAGCTTCGATGCCGCCGGTTGCTGGAAGAGGATGTCGACGATGTCGTCGCCGTTGAAGTTTCCGGTGCGGCCGAGGAACGTCTTCGAGCCGTCGTCGTGCTGGGCGGCGTTGAAATAGAACTCGCCCGTGCGCCGCGCGAACGTGAAACCGGTAAAGGCGCGGGCGCTCTCGCGCACGTCTTGTTCGGTGTAGTTGCCGACGCCCAGGGTGAAGAGTTCCATCAACTCGCGCGCGAAATTTTCGTTGGGATGAGCTTTGAGGCTGCGCGCGTTGTCGAGCCACTTTAGCATCGCGCGGTCGCGCGCGACGTAGTGGGTCAGCTCGCGCCAATTGCCGAGCGCGTAGCGGCGCAGGAGTTCGTTCTGCTCGACGATGTCGAGGCCGTAAATCCCCTTCGTGTTGCCGGCCGTCGCGAAGTGGCCGTGCAGGAACAGCGTCATCTTCTCTTGCAGCGGCGCCGGCGTTACGAGCATCCGGTTCAGCCACCAGGTGACGTTCGCAACGTTCTGCTGTTTACGGATCTCTTTTTGTTGTTGGCGTCGCTGCATCAGCTCGGCGTCATTCGGGCCCGCCGCGCGCGCCATCATCGCGAGAGCCATCTCCGAAGCGGTATCGTCGGTCAGTTGCGGCTCCGGGTAGGAGGCCGTCGACGGGAACCGCACGAGCGCGGTCACGGCGTCGGCTGCGGACATAGCGGCGTAGTGCGCCACGTCACTCGGCGATCCGCCGAAGCCGGCGCGCCGCAATAGATGCGCGGCGAGCCGAGCGTTCCACGGGCCGTCGTAGGCAGCGACGGGCGCCGACGGTAAAGACCCGGCCGGTCGAAACGAAGACGGTGAGGTTGCCATGACCCGACGATTGTAGCGCGTCGCCGCCCGGTTTTGCACGTGCGCGCCGACAATCTAACCCGGGATTAAGGACTCCAAGACAGTCACGACAACTACTGCGGAATCGCGTTCAGCACTCGATAACTCCAATTAACTGAGCTACGGCTGCGCCAAAGTTGAGCCCGCCAATCGTCTGGCTGATGCCGATAGCGTACGCAGCTCCGGCAAGCTCCTCGGGAAGTGCGACGATCCCTAAGACGATGGCGACGAGGAAGAGATACGCTGCTAAGAGCGCCCAGCATGAACAGCAAGCAACGATCATTGGATGTACTTGCATCGCGTGCCGCGCATCAGAAAGGTCGTGAACCGATGAGGGCAACGTCCACGACGTGCTCCACGACGCACCGGTTTGCAGATTTTTGTAGGTCAGGGAGAAATTCTGCCCGTTCGAACTCGTCAAAGACACAAGACAGGGGGTTCCCTTGACGGTAACCGTTGCCGACAACGTGTTGCCGCTCGTACTGATAGTCCCACCTGAGTACGGACCACCGGACATCGATTGAATTTGTTGCGGGTTGGCGCTTGCGCTGGGCGAGATGTTTCCGACACCGGCAATATTCAGCGAACCGCCGATCGAATAGTTCGTCGATGAGTACGATGCAACCGTTGTACCGGTGTAGTAGAGCGAGCTAGAAGTCTTGTTCGCACCGGATCCGAAACCTGTGCTGCTATTCCATCCGGCCGACCAGCCCGACGATTGAACAAAGTTCTTGTAAATTGCCGGATTTAGGCCACCCGTGCCGGTATAGCTGCCCCCGCCACCCGGCGGACATTGTTCGCAAATAGCCTCAGGAATCTCACGGAATCGTAGTCCCTGCGTTACGGCGCCTGAGCAGGCCGTCAACGCAGTCAGACTCGCGCCTGCAAGAAACAACTTGCGGCTCGATGTATCGCGCATGGCTGGCTTCCTCCGTATAGAGATAGAGTGTCTCGCGCCGGCAGCCGATTTCGGAGACGGACGTAATCGAGTACTCGCTCACTCTATAGCGCCGGCCAGGGGGGTCGCCACACCCAAAATTGGGGTACCGGCCGACCCTTAGACGATCCCGTGCTCGCGAGCGAGGGCGATCGCTTCGCGCCGTCCGCTGCAACATAGCTTCTTGGCGATCGACTTTACATGGCCGTCGACCGTCAGCGCGCTTCGCCCCATGCGAGCCGCCGCATCTCGGCTGGTGAGACCTGAACTCAAGAGCCGAAGGACTTCGAGTTCCAACTTCGTGAGCGCCGCGAACCTGCCGGTCCCGCTCGATGGCGGCAACGACACCATCTCGAGGAATCCGGCGTAGCCGCCCATGGCGCTAGCGCGCAGATTCGCGAGCGCTAGCGAGACGGTTTGGTCCGGGTCACCGACTTCAGATCTGAAGTGCATCGCGCGGATCGCACGAACGAAGCGCACGAGCGGCTCGGGGACCGCGCGCGCTGATTCGATTGCGCGCAAGGTACCATCGCACGTCACGTTGCGCCCCAGAAGCAAGGCGGACAGCCCGAAGCACGCGCGCGCTTCCATGACCTGAAACGAGTGGGCCTGCTCCGGCGGCAAAGTGTTCCAAGCTTCGTAAAACTCGGCGGTCGCCTCGTCGGCTTGATTTCGAAGCCCAGCGGCAGCGGCGAAGAGCGCGCGTCTCGCAGCGGCGCCTATTCGATCGTGCGGATGACCTTCTAATCGCAAGTGATTTTCGACGAGATCGTAAGCCGCTCGAAAATCGCCCACGCGAGCCTTCTTGAGCGCACATGGGAACGGACGCAAAACATCGATCGGCAGACTCTGGACGTCACGCTCGAATAGCTCCTCGAGGTCGAATGCCCTCCGATCGTCGCCGCGGGTGACCGCTAGCTCAAATTCGAGCATTCTACAAACGCGTTCCAATGCGTGATATCCGAGGTGTTGGGCGAAACGCGCAAAGTCCGGCACGAGGGCCGTGCACTCTTCGAGGCTACCTTCGAGCCAAAGTGCCCACATGAGTTTGTTCTTTGCGTGAAGGACGCCGAGTGGATACCCCATCGCCTCGGATTTCTCGGCCGCTTGGCGCGCAAGCTTCACCGCCTCGCGCGGACGGTTGCTGCTGAGAAAGACGCTCGAGAGCGTAAGCCATATTTTTACCTGTAGCAGCTCGTCACTTGCAGCGCTAGCGGCAGCGATTGCCATTTTGACGAACTCATGCGCCATCTGGGGGTTTCCAAGATTGGCGTGGGCCACCGCCATCGCGGCGTAATGCCGGCCCTTAAACTCGGGAGTCACGAGATCTTTTTCGGATACGGCTTCCAGTACGGCTAGCGAGTCAGCATATCGTTCGCAAGGATGAACCAGGAGATTTGCATAGTGATGCGCGACCTCGACTCGAATCCACGATTCTCCGGCAACGCGCAGCGCCCTAACGAACCCGGCCTCGGCGTCGTCGGCTCTGCTGCGCAGTGCGTGCATGACCGCCGACACCGCAAGCAAGACGGCATCCTCGTGAAGGCGTTCCTGAGGTATGACGCTCAGCGCGCTCTCGACCAGGTCGCCCATGCCGTTGTCGGCGAGCCGGAAGCCGTGGACGTGCACGAGCGCGGCGATTTCTTCGACGCAGCCGGCTCTCAAGTATAGGGTTAGCGCTTCGGGAATCCGGCCGAGGGATGTTAGCGCGGACCCGGCCCTCGCGCACGCCGCGGCATATTCTTCGGCGCCGCGTTGCTCGAGATGATCGTCGAGGAACGCCGCAAACAGGTCGTGGTAGCGAAAAATTCCCGCGTCGTCAGCGAACACGAGGCCCGTCCGATGCCGGATGCGACCGAGCATCTGGGGCGCCGACTGGACACCGGCCGCCTCCAACAGCGGGGTGTCGAGCGTCGGCAGCACAGCGGTGTCGAATAAGAAACGTCGCTCACCCTCATCAAGATTTCGTAGGATTTGCTCCGCGAGGAAGGCGTAAAGTATTTCTCTCGTGCCGCGAGCGATTCGGTTGATGTCCGAAGCACTGCCCGCGACGCGAAGAGCAAACATGAACGCCACTGGCCAACCCTTGGTGCTTTCGTGGAGTTCGTATACCTCAGGCTTGCTAAGGTGCGGTTGCCAGCGCGAAGCGATTTCTATGCCGTCTTCCGGCGTCAGGCGAAGATCCAGATCGGTGAGGGGAAGCGCGGCAACGCCATACGCAATCCAGGACGCGACAGGCAGCTCGAGCAGGTCGCGCGTGGCGAGGATCCACCGAGCGCGCGGCGTGCGTTCAATGACGTCAGCCAGAATCTCGCAAATGCGCGCATCGGAGGCCGCATGGTGGAGATCGTCGATAAAGATCGAGCCGTCGTAGCCTTCGATCGCGCCGGCAAGCCAAGGCGCGACATCCGCCACTTCGCCGGAGACACCGATATTTGAGAGGTTCCCCGCGAGACTTTCGGATGCATCTGGGGCGAACGGCGCGATCGCCGCCACGAAGCCACGCAAGAAGCCCGGGAGCATCCCGTTCTCGCGGCGCAAGCCGTAGCGCACGTGGGCAACGCCGGATTCCTCCAAGTAGTGTCGCGCCGCTACAGATTTGCCAAAGCCGGCGGGTGCAGCAACGACGGTAATTCGATGGCGCGCTGCGGCGGCGAGTCGCTGAACGAGCCGCTCGCGCACAATCGGCTCAAACGGAATTGGTGTGTGAAAATCAGTAGATGCGACGCGTCTTAGCAATCGTGTTCTCGCCGAACTGGTGGGGAGGCCCGGGATTCGCCGGAGCCGCCCTTCCGTCCCGGATGCGCTAGGTGACCAATCAGTTAGCGGGCAACAGAACCTGGCCCCAAGGAGCCTCGAAATGAAACGCTTAGATACGCGGGTGGACCGTAGCGACGCGGACTTCGCCGCCAATGCCTCCCAGATGCGCGGCGCCGTCTCCGAACTGCGCGAGCGCCTCGCGCGGGTGCGGGAGGGCGGGGGGGCCTTGGCGACCGAGCGCCATCGCAAGCGGGGCAAGCTTCCGGCGCGCGAGCGGATCGACCGGCTCGCCGACCCGCTAACGCCGTTTCTCGAATTCTCGCCGCTGGCGGCCGACGGCGTCTACGGCAGTGACGACACGCCCGCGGCCGGAATCATCACGGGGATCGTGACGGTCGAGAGCCGGCACTGCGTCGTGATCGCGAACGACGCGACCGTCAAAGGCGGCACGTACTATCCGCTGACCGTCAAGAAGCATCTGCGCGCACAGGAGATCGCGCAGCAGAATCACTTGCCGTGCATCTATCTCGTCGATTCAGGCGGTGCGTTCTTGCCGCGGCAGGACGAGGTGTTTCCGGATCGCGATCACTTCGGGCGCATCTTCTATAACCAGGCGCGGATGTCGTCGGAGGGCATCCCGCAGATTGCGGCCGTGATGGGCTCATGCACCGCGGGCGGCGCGTACGTTCCGGCGATGTCGGACGAAACGGTCATCGTCGCGGGATACGGGACGATTTTCCTGGGCGGTCCGCCCCTCGTGCAGGCCGCGACGGGCGAGGTCGTGACTGCCGAGGAGCTCGGCGGCGCGGACGTTCACACGCGGATCAGCGGTGTCGCCGACCACTATGCGAACGACGATGAGCACGCGCTTGCGATCGTGCGTTCGGTCGTCTCGAACCTGCCGCCGCCGCCGGAGCGCCGCCGCGACGATACGGACTCGCTGCCGCCTGCGTACGACCCGGGCGAGATCTACGGCATCATCCCGCGCGACACGCGGATCGGCTACGACGTGCGCGAGGTCATCGGGCGGCTCGTCGACGGCTCGCTCTTTCACGAGTTCAAGCCGCTGTACGGTTCGACCCTGGTCTGCGGGTTCGCGCGCATCGAAGGCCACACGATCGGGATCCTCGCGAACAACGGAATCTTATTCAGCGAGAGCGCGCTCAAAGGGACGCACTTCATCGAGTTGTGCGTGCAGCGCGACACGCCGCTGTTGTTTTTGCAGAACATCACGGGTTTCATGATCGGCAAGGAATACGAGAACCGCGGAATCGCCAAGGACGGTGCGAAGCTCGTGACCGCGGTCGCCTGCGCGGAGGTCCCGAAGTTCACCGTCGTTATCGGGGGAAGTTTCGGAGCCGGCAACTACGGAATGTGCGGGCGCGCCTACGGGCCGCGCCAGTTATGGATGTGGCCGAACGCACGCATCTCGGTGATGGGCGGGCAACAGGCGGCAAGCGTCCTATCGACTGTGCGCGGAACGATGACGCCGGACGAAAAGACCGCCTTCGAGGCGCCGATCCTCCAGAAATACGAGCGCGAAGGGAGTCCGTATTATTCGACCGCACGGCTGTGGGATGACGGCGTCATCGATCCGCTCGACACGCGGCGAGTCATTGCGTTGGGTCTCGAAGCGGCCGCCTATGCTCCGGCGAAAGCCACGCACTTCGGCGTGTTTCGGATGTGATGCTATCAATCGATATGTCACCCCGAGCTTGTCGAGGGGCCAAACTGGGCGTGGCCCTTCGACTGCGCGCCTACGGCGCTCCGCTCAGGGTGACAAGCTTGCGGCGCTTCGCTCAGACAAGGCTGCGGCGCTGGGCTAAGGCGCGGGCGAAACTGCGATGCCTGTAGCGACGCGGTGGTTTCTGATCGGGTTGGCTGGGTGGACCGCGTTTGCCGGACTCGTGTCGGCGTGGGGCTACGTGGAACACGAATACGAGGGCGTGCAAATCGCTTGGATTCCGTACCTCGGGGTTAACCTCGTTCAGATTTACACGCTCGGATTGTTCACGCCGGCCTTGCTCCTCGTCGCGCGAACGTTCCCACCGACGCGCCGGCCGCAGGCGCTGACGCTCGGCATCTATTTCGTCGCCTTGCTTGCGATCTGTGCTGTGGCGGAGCTGCTCGTCGTCGTCGTGAGCAACGGGTTCCTCGGAAAGCACTACACCTTCAAAATGGCGCTCGGCGGCGGGTTCGAAGACTTTCTGGCGTACATGGTTGCGTTCGCGCTGATCGTCGCGATCATACAAGTGCAGATCGCAAGGGAGCGCAGCGAGCGAGCCGTTCGCCTCGAAGCCGATCTCACGAAGCTGCGCGTCGAAACCCTCCTGCGCCAGCTCCATCCGCACTTCGTGTTCAACACGCTCAACGCCGTCGGCGCCCTCATGCAGACCGACGTAACGGCTGCAGAAGAGATGCTCGCCGCGCTCGCTGCACTGCTGCGAACCGCGACCGACGCGTCGACGCGGCAGATGGTGCCGCTGCGCGAAGAATTGAATCTGCTCGATCGCTACATCCTGATCATGAAGCTGCGCTACGGGGAACGCCTCGTCGTCAACATCTCGACCGAACCGAAAACGCTCGGCGTCCCCGTCCCGACCTTCACGCTCCAACCGCTCGTGGAAAACGCGATCGTGCACGGCTTGGATAAGACCGGGGGCGTCATTCACGTCGATCTGACGTGCCGCCTCGACGGCGAGACGCTGCGGATCGAGCTCAGCGACGACGGGACGACGCTCGACCTCCTGGAGCTTCGCGAAGGCGTTGGAATCGGAAACACGCGCGCGCGGCTCGCCGAGCTGTACGGCACCGGCGCGGATCTAACCATCGCACCGCGCGAGAAGCCGGGAACGCAGCTCACGCTGGCAATTCCGGCGGGCGGCCCGAGGCTGTGACTCGCGTCCTGATCGTCGACGACGAGCCGAGCGCGCGCGCACGCCTGCGAACGTTGATCGGGCGCTACGACGATCTTACAATCGCCGGCGAGTGCGGAACCACCGAGGAAGCGCAGCGACAGATCGCAAGGCTCGCGCCCGATATCGTCTTCCTCGACATCCAGATGCCCGGCGGGTCGCCGATCGAGATGCTTCGGACGGCCGGCCAAAACACCGCCAAGACCGCCTTCGTGTTCGTCACCGCGCACAGCACGTTCGCGGTCGACGCGTTCGACGTCGATGCGGCGGACTATCTCCTCAAGCCGCTCACCGCGTCGCGGTTCGCCAAAGCCGTGGCCAAAGCGCGAAAGAAACTCCTGACCGCGGGGGAGCGGCTGAGCCTCCGGCAGACCGACGGGCGCGTCGTCTCGCTCGCGCCCGAGGAGATCGTTTGGTTCGAAGCGTCGGGAAACAACCTCACCCTTCACCTTCGCTCGGCGACGCTCGAGCTACGGTCGACGATGGGCGCCTTCTGCCAGCGGGTGGCGCCGTTCGGCTTCACGCGAATCCATCGCTCGTTCGCCGTCAACGGTGCGCTCGTCCGCCAACTCGAACCGTGGTCGCACGGCGAGTACGTCGTCATTATGGACGACGGAACGCGCCTTAACTCCAGTCGCACCTTCCGGACCGGCGTCGCGTCGCTCTTGGCTTCAGAATAGACTAAATCAGCGCGGTTCGTCCCGCGAAACGTCCCTCTCGTCACGGTTGCGTTGCAGTGCGTTCTCGCCGCACGTACGATGACCGCGTGTTGAGGACTGTTGCACATGCCGTCTGCTTAATCGTATTTCTCGGCGCCTCCGGGGGCGTCGCGGGTGCGACGGCGAGCCATCCGGTCACCTACACCGCGGCGCTCGCGACGCACCCGCTTGGAGCGGATACGTCGCTCTCCGATCCCGATTGGGCCCGTGGTCGAATCACGCAAGACAACGTCCCGTTCGAGAACATCACGACCCGTTCGCCGGCGGCATTTAAAACGACCGCCTATCTGCTCTACGATGCCCAGAACCTCTACGTCGGCTTCGACGTGCAGCAGCCGCAATTACCGATCACCGCAAACCAAACGACGAACGATATCGGCTTCGGCCTCGACGATTTCGTGGGCATCGGAATCGACACGAGCGGAAACGGCGCGACGGTATATTACTTCACGACGACCGCGCGGGGCACGCGCTACGAAGAAGCGAGCGAGAGCACCAGGTACCAGCCGGTTTGGCATGCCGCCGCATACAGGGACGGCGCGGCGTGGAAGGCCGTCCTGACGATTCCGCTGCGGGTGCTCCACATCAGCCGCGCTGCGGCCCAGACGTGGCGTTTCAACTTCGTGCGCGGCGTGGCGGCTGTAGGCGAACACTATACGTGGGCCTACGACGGAACGATGCAGGACGGAGCGACGCCCCAGTGGCCGCCGTTCGGCGACTCGCAATTTTGGCCGCGGCTCTCCGGAATTCGAAATCTGGGGTCCTCGAAGTTCGGCGATCGGATGCGAGCGAACATCTACGGCCTGGCCAGCGGGGGCGACGGGCGGAAGCTCTTCGAGCAGGCCGACGGCACGTTCGCGCCCGAGACGCCGCGGGTCGCCGGGATCGATCTGAGCTATGCGCTCACGGACACGATCCATTTCGTCTCGACGGTGAACCCCGACTTTTCGAATGTCGAAGTCGACCAACAGTCGATCGCACCGCAAGAATTTCAACGCGTGCTGACGGAATATCGGCCGTTCTTCGCGGAAGGCAACAGCTTTCTGAGCCCGAGTTCGCCCTCGGGCGGCGCGTTCACGCCCAACAATCAGATCTTCTACTCGCCCTCGATCGGGCCGTTCGACCGCGGCGCAAAGCTCGAAGGCTCGTTCGGCCAACAGTCGTTCGGCGTTCTCTCGGTTCGCGGCTACGACGAAACGACCAACAACGAGTTCGACGACATCGCCTACGGCTACACCCACGCGACGCCGAGTCAGACGTTCGCGTACTGGAGCGACGGCGTCCTCGCCCACCACAGCGTCGCCGGCGACGATTCCACCGTCGAAGCCGGTACGAGCTTTCACAACCTGCACACGGGTTTGATCGGCGTGATCGATGAGGCGTTTGAAAGCGGGTCGTACGTGCCCGATCCGGGCTACGCTCGACAACTCAACATCAACGGCGAGATGCGCAAGCCGAACTACGACATCTTCGTGGACTGGGAGGACGTCACGCCAAACTATAACCCGATCGACGGGTACACGGGGATCTCCGATAATCGCGGCGGGTTGGGCGCGCTCAACCTCTACGGAAGCTCGCCGGGCATCAAGAGCTATAACCTCGTCATCGGCGGCGATCGATTCTACGACGAGTCCGGTGCGATCCACCAAGCGGATGCGCTCGTCCAGCTCAATGCGCATGTCAAGCAGTTCAGCATTTCGTTTGGTCCCCGGGACGGCGAGTTGCGCAGTTACTCGCTCGACGCCCCGGGACCGCTCGGGTGCGACAACCCGTCATTGGTTCGCACCTCGTATTCAGGCTTTCCGCACTACTACTGCGGCCAGACCGACCGCTTCGATCAGCTGGCGCTGACCCTCGGTTACCGCGACGGAACGCCCGCGCCGATCGATTTCGGAGCGGACCAGGGGGCCTTCGGCGACGTGTTTCTGCACCAATACACCCTGTCGACGGCACGCCAACTCGGAACGCACCTGTCGCTCTCAGCCGAGTACGCGGGAACCTACGGCCGGACGCTCTCCGACGGGCAGCTCAATTCGCAATGGCTGCGGCTCGTCTCGGTGGGAGAGAGCCTTGGAACGGATTCGAACGTGTCGCTCGAGTTGCGCTCGATCAACG
>Ga0302326_10002469_pt1 | contig 45042 bp, 37 predicted proteins | sample Palsa_T0_3_FD_202264 | JGI IMG/M metagenome (GOLD analysis project Ga0302326, IMG submission 202264) | Peat permafrost microbial communities from Stordalen Mire near Abisko, Sweden - Palsa_T0_3 | ecosystem: Environmental > Terrestrial > Soil > Palsa > Peat permafrost | place: Sweden: Abisko...
CATCGCCGCCGAAGGCGCCGAGACTCCGCAGCGGCGCCTTTACGATCAGCTCCGCCAAACTTCCGCGGCCTTCTCGGCCGAGGCGCGGCGCTTGCTCACCGCTGCGGAACCCGAAACATTCTCCTCGCAGGATCTGTTCCGCGATCACGAGGCATTCATCTCCGTGGTCGCCAAGCTCATCGAATCCAGTTACGGCAGGGCCGTCGCGGCGCAGAATCAGATCGACCGGCGTTCCTCCCGCCTGGTCAAACAATCCGCCGCGTTCCTGGCCGCATTCCTCACCTTGGCGTTGCTCTGTACGGTGCTCACCGTGCGCCTGACCGCGCAACTGCTGCGCGAAATGGAGTGGCAGCAGAGCGAATTGAGCCGCGTTTCCTGGCACATGCTGGAAGATCAGGAGACCACCGCGCGGCGCTTCTCCCATGAACTGCACGACGAGCTCGGCCAGTCGCTCACCGCCGTCAAGGCCAACCTGTCCGCGCTCCGCACCGATCGGGAAACGATGGCTGGCGCCGATATATCGCGCCTGGACGACTGCCTGCACCTGGTCGACGAATCCATTGGCAATGTGCGCCAGATGTCGCAATTGCTGCGTCCCACCATCCTCGACGACTTTGGCTTGGAAGCCGCGCTGCGCTGGCTGTGCGAAGGGTTCACGCATCGCACCGGCATCCCCACGGAATTCCAGTCCGGCGTTTCCGGCCGCCTCCCCGATGAAACCGAAACACACTTGTTCCGCCTGGCGCAGGAGGCTCTCACCAATGTGGCGCGGCACTCCGGCGCACACCACGCCACAGTCGCGTTGGACTCCCAAGGTGGCGAAGTGCGCCTCTCCATTCGCGACGATGGGCGCGGCTTGCCGGCCGCTGGCGCTGGACCCCGCGGCATGGGTATGATCGGGATGCGGGCCCGCGCGCGCAGCGTAGGTGGCGATCTGCGCGTGCGCTCCAAAGAAGGACAGGGCGTCGAGATCGAAGTCCGCGTACCCGCCGGCGGCGCAGAACATGAGAGAAAAGATCCGCATCCTGTTGGCTGACGACCATGCGGTGGTGCGGCAGGGATTCAAAATGATCCTGGCCGCCCAACCCGATATGGAGATCGTGGGCGAAGCCGGCAACGGCCGCGAAGCCCTCGATCTGGCCGGCCAATTGCAGCCCGACGTGATCGTGATGGACGTCGCCATGCCCGAGTTGAACGGCATCGAAGCCACTCGCCGCATCGCCGATATCTCCCCCCGCTCGCGTGTGCTGGCCCTCAGTATGCACAAGGATTCCGTGTATGTCCGCGAGATCCTGCGCGCCGGGGCCCGCGGCTATCTGCTGAAAGACTCCATCTCAAGCGACCTGCTGGCCGCCGTGCGGGCCATCGCCCGCGGCGAAGGCTACCTGAGCCCCGGCGTGTCGGACGCGGTGCTCAACGATTACCGCCGCCACGTGACCGATCCCATCGATCTGCTCTCCAGCCGCGAGCGCGAAGTGCTGCAGATGATCGCGGAAGGCAAAACCAACAAGGAAATCGCCACGGTGCTGAACTTGAGCGTATATACCGTGGATTCCCATCGCGGCCACATCATGGAGAAGCTTAACTTGCACAGCGTCACCGATCTGGTGCGTTTCGCCGTGCGTTGCGGGTTAGTGGATTGACGTGGCGCACGCACTCGTGCGTGCCGTGTCCCAACTCTTGGGGACACAGTGTCCCGACTTCGCGAGGGACACTTGCGCTACGCTACGAAGTGCAACCATGCGATTGCCTGTCCTTCTCTTGACTTTCTTGCCCCTCCTAGCCGCCCCCGCCGACGACCTCCCCGCCCTCCTCGCCATCTACAAAAACCTTCACGCCCATCCCGAAATCTCCATGCACGAAGAACACACCTCCGCCCTCCTCGCGGAAGAATTGCGCAAAGCCGGCTACACCGTCACCGAACACATCGGCCACTACCCCGACGGCAGCCCCGCATTCGGAGTCGTCGCCATTCTCAAAAACGGCGCGGGTCCCACCGTGCTGGTGCGCACCGACATGGACGCCCTCCCCGTCGAAGAGAAAACCGGCCTGCCCTACGCCAGCACCACTGTAGGCGCAATGCACGCCTGCGGGCACGATCTTCACATGGCATCTTTCTTAGGCGCGGCCCGCACCCTTGCCGGCATGCGCGACCGCTGGCACGGCACCCTCATGTTCATCGGACAGCCCTCCGAAGAGCGCGTTAACGGCGCCCGCGCCATGCTCGCCGACCGTCTCTACGAACGCTTCGGCCGCCCCGCTTATTGCATCGCCCAACACGACACACCCGAGATCGCCGCCGGCCAGGTGGGCGTGGTCGCGGGACCCATGCTCTCCGGCGCAAGCACCGTCGACGTGACCATCCGCGGCGTCGGCGGCCACGGCGCGCGCCCCGAAACCACCAAGGACCCCGTCGTGATGGCGGCCGAGTTCGTGCTCGCTCTGCAGACCATCGTCAGCCGCCAGACCGCGCCTCAGGACCCCGCCGTGGTCACCGTCGGATCCATTCACGGCGGCACCCGCCCCAACATCATTCCCGACGAAGTGAAGCTCCAAATCTCCACGCGCGCCTTCAGTGAGGACGTGCGCCGCAACATTCTGGCCTCGATCGAGCGAACCGCGCGTGGCGTGGCGCTGGCCGCGGGCGTCCCCGAAGACCGCGCGCCCATCGTGCAAGTCAACGAGTCCGAATCCGTGCCGGTCACCTACAACGATCCCGCGCTGGCCGGCCGGCTAAAGACCGCTTTAAGCGCCGCGCTGGGCAGCCAAAACGTTCTGGATGGCAAATCCACCATGGTTAGCGAGGACTTCGGTCTCTTCGGATTGGAAGGGCGCCAAATCCCTTGCGTCATGCTCTGGCTGGGCGCCGCCGACCCGGACAAGCTCAAAGAGAGCCTGCGCACCGGCCACGGCCTGCCCTCGCTGCATTCCAGCCTCTTCGCGCCTCTGCCCGAACCGGCGATTCGTACCGGTGTCGCCGCCCTGACCTCTGCCGTCCTGGAGTTGGCCCCGTAGCGCACGCATTCGCGCCGGCAACGGAGTTGCATTATCCCTCGTAGTCCTCTACAATGTAAAGTACTCGTCAAAGCGAGGTAGACGTGAGCATATTCGACCTCCTCTTCATCCTTGTCTTCCTGGCAGCCGCCGCCACCATCCTGCGCGCCGCGTTCCTCGCCATCCGCGGACCCCGCGCCCGCGCGCTATCACTTCTGCGCAGGCTCTCCCTCAGCGCCGGAGTCTATCTGAGCGTAGTCGTCCTCGCGTCCATCTTTTGGCCGCGCACAATCCTCAAAATGGGCGGCCCGCGATGTTTCGACGACTGGTGCATAACCGTCGAAAGCGCCGCCCGGCGCCCCGCCGGCGGCCGTGGCGCGTACCTGGTCGCCTTCCGGCTGTCCAGCACCGCCCGCGGCGTCTCTCAACGCGAGAACAGCCTGGCCGTCTATATCACCGACGATCGCAACCGCCGCTACAACCCTGTTCCGCACAACACGGACGTCCCCTTCAACATCCAACTCGGGCCCCAGGAATCCGTCACCGTCACTCGCGTTTTCGAATTGCCCGCCGACGCCCACGAACCCGGTCTCGTCATCACACACGAAGGCGGGTTCCCCATCGGCTGGTTCATCGTCGGTTACGAAACCTGGTTCCGCAAGCCGGCCATCGTGCCCTTGGGGGTCGGGCTTCAGCCCGCGCGGGGCTTCAGCCCCGCCTCAGGAACTCGGCAATAAGCGGCCCAAGAGCCTCCAGCCGCAGGTACTTCTCCAACCAAGCCAGCCGATCCCGCAACGCCTCGATCGAAGTGAAATGATGATCGTCGTCGTACCAAACCAATCGCTTGGGCCCGCCCGCCATCTGGTACACAATCGGACATCCGCGCACATTGTCGTCGGTGTCCAATCGCGCGCATTGCACCAGCACCGGCGCGCGCGCCTTCGGCAAATAACGGTCTGGATCCATCTCTCCCACCATCTCCAGCGTCTTCGCGAATTCCTCCGGCGACATGTTCCGCCGCATCTCCTGCCAGTATGAGCTTCCGTCTTCCCGGATATGCCGCGCCTCCGACACGATCGCCCCGCTCAGCACAAAGGCCGCGATACGTGGCTCCACGCCCGCCAGTACGCCGCCCGCGATGCCGCCATAACTGTGCCCCACATAGGCGATGCGCTTCGCGTCGATGCCCGGCTGTTGCAGAAGCCAGTCCAGCGCCCGCCGTTCCGTGATCACGATCTCCGCTTGAAAATCCCTGGCCGCCTCCAGCTTCATGGTGTTGAGTTCGGAGTTCTTTCCTTCACCGCGCGCCGGCGCGTCGGCAATGATGGATATGACGCCCGCCTGCGCCAGAATCAACGCTTCCGATAGATAGTTGGTCATCGACTGCCCGCCGCCGTGCTGAAAGATCACCCCCGGAAACGGCGCCTTGGCTTTTCCGCCACGCGGTTTCACCAGCATGAAGCTGACGCGCCCGCCGCGCGGACCGCTGAATCCGCACCCGCTCAGATCCGCGTCGGTGCGCTTCGCGATCGGCTCGCAGGTCGTATCGAATGGCTGCTTCGTGTCGTATTGGAATTGCGCGAACAGCGCGGCGCCTGCCAGCAGCAGGGCTTGTGGGGCAGCCAATATTGGCTGCAGGCCAGCCTTACAGCCGGCCCGGACGCGCCGGAACGCGCCATTCGACGCATCGCCGGTCCGCATCGGCGCGTGTGCTCTCATGCCAGCGCCTCGGCGAATAACTCCGTGAGCGCGGTGAACGCGCGTTCCGCTTGCCCAACATTGTAAGCCGCATTGTCCGGCGCCGTCCAACCGTGCTGCGCCCCCTCGTAAGTCTCGCTCCGGTATTTGCCGCCCCACTTTTCGAGCGCCGCCTCCAGCGTCCGTATCGCCTGCTCCGGCATGCTGCGGTCGTGGACCGCGTGCGCGAAATAAAGTTGCGCCTGGATGCGCGGTAGCAGCAGATGCGGGCTGCTGGCGGCGTCCGTCACCAGGCTGCCGCCATGGAACGACGCGGCGGCCGCAACCCGCTCGGGGCGCCGGGCGGCCACCCGTAAGGCGTAGGCGCCCGTATAACAATGGCCCACCACGCCCAGCCGCGACCCCGGTATCACCGCGGCGTGCCGCGCCAAGGTATCCGCGAAGATTGCAGCGTCGCCTGCAATGGCCTCGGGCGTCAGCGGCGAAGTCAGCTCCGTAAAACGTTTCCAAAACGCTTCCTCGCCATCGCCGGGCTTGCGCACCAGCACCGCGGGCCGCGACGTCCGATAAAACACGTTGGGCATCAAGACCACGTAGCCCTCGCCGGCCAGCCTTCGCGCCATATCGCGATGCGCCGGACGGATGCCGCCGATGTCCGTCAAGTGCAGCACGCCCCGCCATCGGCCCGCTCCTTCCGGCCGGTAAACCACCGCGTCGGCGGTTCCACCGCCACCCATCGAAATCTCGATTTCGTCCTGCACCATCCTCACATTGTAGGATAGGACCTCCTGGCCTGTCCCGCAGTGGGGCTTTAAAATCCCGCTCACCCGGACGGCCATGCTATACCAAAAAGATGCCCAACCGCCGCACCTTCCTAAAAGCCGCCGCCTCCACCTTGGCCCTGCAACGCATCGGCTCCCCCCAAACCCCGCCCGCCCCCGCCGAGCGTCGCGTCTTCCTGACCGGCGACGGCGTAAATCTCTCGCCCGCGGAATACGCCCAACTCCTCACCACCCTCACCGCGAGCGACCGAAAACCCGACGTCTACCTCAAAGGCGGCCCGGTCGAAGAACTCGAAAACCGTTTCGCCAAACTGCTCGCCAAAGAGCGCGGCCTGTTCTTTCCCACAGGAACCCTCGCCAATCACATGGCCGTGCGCTTACTCGCCGGCGACCGGCGCCATGTGCTGGTGCAGGAAGAAAGTCATCTCTACCGCGACGAAGGCGACTGCGCCCAGGCTCTGAGTGGACTCAACTTGGCTCCGCTCGCTGCCGGCCGCGCCACCATCCAGGCATCCGAGATCGTCGAGGCCGTCGATCGGGCGGCATCGCCACCTTATCCGGTTCCGGTCGGCGCGATATCCCTCGAATCGCCCGTCCGCCGCATGCACGGCCAAGCCTTCGATTTCGAAGAGATGAAAAAGATCTCCGCCTTCGCGCGCGAAAAGAAGATCGGCTTGCACCTCGATGGCGCGCGCATGTACCTGGCCTCCGCCTATACCGGCATCGCGCCGGCGGCCTATTCCGCCTTGTTCGATACCGTGTACGTATCGCTCTACAAATACTTCAACGCGCCGTTCGGAGCCGTCCTCACCGGACCTGCGCCGATTATCGAGGCGGCCGCCGTTCTGCGCCATCAATTCGGCGGGGGGCTGCTGCACGCCTGGCAATCGGCGGCGGTCGCCCTGCATTACTTCGACGGATTCGAAGAGCGCTATCAAAGGGCCGTGCGCAGCGGCGAGGAGCTGCTCGCGCGCCTCGAACGGAAAAACATCCGAGTACATCGCATGGAAGCGGGAACCAATGTATTCCAGGTGGATTTTCCGTCCGTGCCCGGCGCGGAGTTTCAAAAACGCTTGGCCGACCGTGGCATCGTGATCGGCCGGCCACCCGCGCAGGGACCAGCGGCCATTCAGGTGAACGAGACCATCCTGCGGCGCTCGCCGGACGAGATTGCGGAGGAACTGGTCAAAGCGTTGATCTAACCGGTCACACGTTCCGGAAGTAAATCCATCGTCCCCATCTAACTGCACCCAAACCACTTACAAACTTCCCGCCCGCTCCGCGCGGCCTTTCCGTGCAACCTGCATTCTATTCTGAAAGTGGGGTGGCGCCGTGCGCCGCCCGCTAACTCAGAAAGGACAACTCAGCATGATAATTTCAGAGAAGCAACAACAAGCCAACCGTGAGAACGCTCAGAAGTCCACCGGCCCGGTCACACCGGAGGGACGAGAAGCCATCCGCTTTAACGCCCTCACCTATGGCCTGCGCACCCGCGAAACCATCCTCCCAGACGAAGATTGTCGAATCTACTCCGATCTCTGGGACGAACTGGAGGCCGACTGGCAACCTCAAACCCGTACCGAACGCTGCTACCTGGAAACCATGGTCACCTCCCAATGGTTGCTCCGGCGAATTGCCGCGAGTGAGCAGCAGATCTATTTGCGCATGGGTAACATGGAGGCCCGGTTCAAAATGTTGGCGTATGTTCACAAACAACGCGCGCAACTGGAGCGCTCGTTCCGTACCGCCATCGAAGATATGAAGCAGTCCCAGAAGGAGCGCAAAGCCAGCCAGCCGCAGCCCCCGCAAACGGCGCAAACTGCCAAACCGGCCTCAACGCCGCCTGCGAAGCCTGCCGGGCCACAGGCCCACCCCCCGGATTACGTAATGTCGGAAGGCGCGGAAGCCCACCCGGCCTACTCCGCCCCCGCCCCCACCGATAGCCGTTAGCAGCCTGCCCCACTGGTCTTTGACAACCTCATCGAAGACTCCGGCCGATACGCAACCACTGTCTCCGCGCCCGCCCAAAAAACAGACCCGTAGGGCGGCGCCATGCGCCGCCAATGCCGCCCAAATCCGCCACCTTAACGCTGTAATCCGTCACCTTCCATAGTTTCAACGATTTGGGCTTTGTTTGTCCCGCCACCTATACAAACTTATACTCCCCCGGCACCGGCAGCGGCGCCACGTCCATCTTCATGTCATAGTCGAACGCCTTAGGCTGTAAGTCCAGCGGAGAAGCCATCATCTGTTCCCAAGTAATCTCCTGCCCCGAGTAAGCCGACTCCCGCGCCATGATGCAAGTCATAGTACTCTCCGCCACCGCCATGCCATCGTTTATATACGGACCCTGGCCGCGGATGCTCTTCACCAGCGCGATATGCTCCTGCACATACGGGTTTTCGCCGCCCTTGGGCCCTAGGTCCTTGCAATTCGTGCGCCCCCGCGTGCCGACAATCAACTCCGACACATCCTGGTAAGCGGGCTTGCGGAACTGCCGGCAGTGACTCGACAAGTGTACGCCATTCGCATAAGTAAAATCCGCGTCGATATGATCGTAGATATTGCCATAGATCTCCGTCCGGGGGCGCCACGCCGCGCCGCCCGAAGCGACCACTTTCACCGGATGCGTCCCCATGAACCAGTTGATGACGTCGATATTGTGCAGGTGCTGCTCCACCACCTGGTCGCCGCAAATCCATACGAACGAGTACCACGCGCGATGCTGAAACACCATGTCGGACCACTTCGCATCGCGTTCCTTCTGCTGGATCACCGGTGTTCCGATCCAATACCCGTAAGTCGCCACGATGTCGCCGATGTCGCCGTCGCGTACCTTCTTCCAGGTCTCCACATAGCCGTCCTGGTGCCGCCGCTGCGCCCCCGACATCACCGTCAGCTTCAACTCCTCGGCCTTCTTCGATGCCGCCATCACCTTGCGCACGCCCACCGGATCGGTGCCGAACGGCTTCTCCGCGAAGATGTGCTTCTTCGCTTCCACCGCCGCCACAAAGTGTTCCGGCCGGTAGCCCGGGGGCGTCGCCAGCAGCACCACGTCGATGTCCGATGCCAGCACCTTCTTGTAAGCGTCGAAGCCGATGAAGTGATGGTCCGGATCGACCTTCACTTTATCTGCTACGCCCGTATACTTGGACTCGCGGATCTCGCCCAGCGACTTCTCCAGGTGGTCTTCGAAAATGTCGCCCATCGCCACCAGTTCCACGTTCGCGTTGCCGTGCAGAAACTGCTGCGCCGCTTCGGTGCCGCGTCCGCCGCAGCCGATCAGCCCGGCCTTCAACTTCTCATCGCCCGCGCCGCGCACCAACTCCGGCCGGATAATCGCAAACGCCGTAGCGGCGCCGCCCAGAAACCATCTTCTGGAAATATCGTTTTCCATTCAGCGATTGTATCGTATTGTAGGGCGAGCGAAGCTCGCCCGATCGTATTACTCTAAAAGCATGCCCCCCAAGGCCTTGCTTGCCCTTCTGTTCCCCCTCGCAGCCCTGGCCACCGACTGCCGCTTCACTCTCGCCGATCAATCCAACTACGGCGCCAACGCCGGATTCTACCTGGACCTCGAGAACACTCCCGCCGCATCCCCCGCCTATTGCCAGTTGCAAAACATGACCATCGCCGTGGGAGTCGCCGACGGCAGCCAATGGCAGTTCATCGTGAACAGTCCCGCCTGGATACTGAACCACAACTACACCGCCCAAGCCGTCATCACCCCCGCGTACTTCGAACTCTATCTCGACGGACAACTCCTGGGTCGCGTCCCCAGCGGATTCTCGGGCCTGCCGAATCAGGTCCTGCTGGCCAACTCCATACCGTCCTGGGCCAACGGCGCAGGCAACTATCTAGTGGCTCAGACCTCTCTCGATGCTTCATCCACCACCGGGACCACGGTCTCGGAAAGCTTCGCCACAGTCGCGCGGCCCGTGCCGCTCGAGCTGCTCGCGCCAGGAGCCATTTCTCAAAGCGTCCCGTTCCAATATGCCGCCAGTGACTCGTTGACCCTCACCGCCGTATTCAGCCTCGCCACGATCTCTGCCAATCCCCAGACCTACGCGCCATATGTCGATACCTACGGCCAAAGTATCTATTCGACCTTCACGGGGAAGATTCAGACGGATGCCGATCTCCAATCTGCCGCCGCCCAAGAACAGACGGCGCTTGCCGGCTGGGGAGTGCCCACCGGCTACGACGCTTGGGGCGGCGTGCAAAACGCCGGCTGGCAGGATACGGCCACGGGCTTCTTCCATCTCGTCCAGCGCAACACCATCTGGTGGCTGATCTCGCCGGCCGGCAATCCCTGCTTCTACATCGGTCTCGATACGGGTCCGCTCACCACCGGCAATAATACTCCCACTAGCGGCCGCGAATGGGAGTTCGCCGCGCTGCCTCCCCAGACCGCGCCTTATAACTCCGCGTGGAGCTCCGGCGACTGGGGCAACACGGGCATCGCGAGCGTCTCCTTCGACACCTGGAACATGATTCGCAAATATGGCAGCGATACCTGGCAGGCTACGGCCACCAACCTGACCGTGCAGCGCATGCAAGCCTGGGGATTCTCGGGCTTCGGCAAATGGTCCGGCAACACCGCCAACCTGCCTATCTTGCCTGTGCTGGAGCCCAACAACGTTCCCGTCCTGGTGCTGCATCCCGACATCTTCGATCCGAATGTGCAGACCCAGTTCCAGGCCTCTCTGCAGCAGCAGATGCAAGGCAACGTAAGTAGCTCGTCTATCCTCGGCTGGTCGTTCGGCAACGAGTACGATGAGATCGTCACCCCGGCCGAGGTCTCGAGCATCCTCGCGCTGGGCGGTACGGTGCCCGCGAAACAAGCTCTGGTGAACGACGCCCTCAGCGCGATCTATGGCGACAGCGTAGCCGCCATGGCCGCCGCATGGGGAGTCGCCGCCGCCACGGTCGCCGATCTCTACACCGCGACGCCTACGCCTCCCGCCGCCGACATCGAAACGCTGCGCGAATACTATGCGGATCGATATTACGGATACCTCTATAAGACGATAAAGGCCATCGATCCGAATCACCTGTTCTTCGGTTTCTGGATCGTGCCCGGCTGGTGGGTGAATCCGACTGACTGGCAACTTGAGGCCGCGCATGTGGACGTGATCGGCTACGACTACTACTCGCCGGTGTTCGAAGACAGCCTGCTGCAAGGCCTGGCTAAGTCCACCGGCAAGCCGATCTTTCTGGGTGAATTCTCTTTCCCGCCAACTTATAGCCTCTTGCGCGGCTACGAGGCCTACCCTCTTGTCACCGCCACCGACGATGCCGGCGCGGGCGCGCAGTATCAATCCGCCCTCGCAGCCGCCGCCCGCAACCCGTGGTGCGTGGGTGTGGCCTGGTTTGAGTACCGCGACGAGCCCGTATCCGGCCGCGGCTTTCTGGGTGAGACGGATCTGGACCTGGTGGAGGGCGAAGATTACGCGTTCGGGATGGTGGATGTCGCCGACCGTCCCAAGTATGACTTGGTAGACCAAGTGCGCTCCACCAACCTGGCCATGGCGCAGCGCCGCCTGGCATTCGCCCCACCCATCCTGAACGCCGGTGGCACTATCGACAATGCGAGCTTCGCCGCTAACACGCCGGTCGCGCCCGGCAGCCTGGTGTCGATCTTCGGCACGGGCCTCTCGGACGCGAACCAAACCGCGTCCATCGTGCCACTGCCCGTTACGCTAGGAACCACGTCGCTGACTCTCGGTGGCGTGCCCGTGCCGCTCATCCACGCATTCCCCTTGCAAATCGATGCACAAATCCCGTGGGAACTGGTGGGGCAAGCCCAGGCGCAACTGACCATCGTCACCGACGATCTGGCTGGCAACACCGTCAGCGTGCCGCTCGCGCCGGTCTCGCCCGGGCTCTATTCGGCGATTCTCATCAACGGCACTTCCACCCTGGTAGCCCCCGGCCATCCGGCCCACCAAGGCGACTACGTCAATCTCTTCGCCACCGGGCTAGGACCCGTCACTCACCAGCCCGCCACCGGCGCGCCCGCCGCCGCGAATCCCCTGGCGCAAACCACCAACAAAGTGACCGTCGCCATCGGCAACGTTCCCGCGACGGTCCCCTTCGCCGGGCTGGCGCCAGGCTTTGTAGGTCTGTACCAAGTAAACGTGCAAGTCCCCGCTAACTCGCCCATCGGCGACGCCGTCCCGCTAGCGCTAAGTGTAGCCGGCGTAGCCGCGAACCCGCTGACCATAGCAATCCAGTAAATTGCTGTCTTGTTCTTGGTGTTCTTTGCGCCCTTTGCGGTTCCCTTGGCGTCCTTGCGAGAAATCCGGCCTTACTACCCCCCAATCGCATACATCGGCCGCGGCGGCGCCACAAATCGCGACGTATTGATCTCATGCCCTTCCCACTTACCCGCCACGTTCCGCCGGATCAGTCCCGCGATCTCTTCATCCGGCGCCCCGCCGCGCAGCATCCCCTTCACGTCGTCTTCCTCGATTGCGAACAAACAATACCGCAGCTTGCCATCCGCGGTAAGCCGCAACCGGTTGCAATTCTGGCAGAACGGACGGCTGACCGACGCGATGAACCCCACTCTGCCAACCCCGTCGGCGAACCGATATTCCAAAGCCGGCGCGCGCGGGTCCGCATCCGGAATGGGCTCGAGCGGCGCGATCTCCCGCGATAGCGTTTCGATGATATCGGCGGCCGTCAGCACCTTGCCGCGATCCCAAAGATCCTGCGCGTCGAGCGGCATGAATTCGATGAAGCGCACCTCGAATCCGTGTTCGCGCCCGAAGCGCGCCAGCGGAACGAGATCCGGCTCCACCAGATGCTTCACCGCCACCGCATTCAGCTTGATCGGCCCAAACCCCAGCCGCTTCGCTACGGCGATACCTTCCAGCACCTTGTCCAGCTCGTCTCGGCGCGAGATATGCCGGAAGCGTTGGCGGTCGAGCGTATCCAGATGCACATTGAGCCGTCGCAGACCCGCTTCGTACAACGGTTCGGCCATCTCCGCAAGCGCCACGCCATTGGTAGTCAGGGCCAGATCGCGAATGCCCGGAATCGCAGCCAGGGACCGGATCAATACCGGCAGATCCTTTCGCACCAGCGGCTCGCCGCCCGTCACGCGCAGCTTATCGATCCCCAGCCCCGCCGCGATGCGCGCAAAGCGTTCGATCTCTTCGAAGCGCAGGATCTCATCCCGTGGAACGAACTTCACGCCCTCTTCCGGCATGCAATAAAAGCACCGGATATTGCAGCGGTCCGTGACACTGATCCGCAGATTGGTATGGATGCGGCCAAACGAGTCAATAAGTGGAGGTGTGTTCACGTGCATACTGTCTCGTTATCTTAATTCTATCAGCCCCGCTGCAAGACACCCAAACAACGCGCGCAGCGCTGCGCCACGATGGCTGGCAGCCAGCTTGCGCTCCGGTGCAACCTCCCCAAACGAGCAGCCAAACGGCGGATAGTAGAACAGTGGATCGTACCCGAATCCGTTTGTCCCGCGCGGCTCTTCCAATATCCGGCCTTCCACCGCCCCGCGAAACGTCCGCACCATCCGTCCGCCATCTACCAGCGCAATCCAGCAAACGAATCGCGCGGCTTGATCGCGCACGCCGCGCATCCTCTCAATCAACAGCCGGTTGTTGGCCTCGTCGGTCGCATCCGGCCCGGCAAACCGCGCCGAATACACTCCGGGCGCGCCACCCAGCGCGTCCACTTCCAGGCCGGAATCGTCGGCGAACAACAGCCCCTGCACCGACCGTCCATAATACTCCGCCTTCAGGATGGCGTTCGCTTCAAACGTCGCGCCGGTCTCCTCGCACGCCGTCATACCGGCCAGCCCAGGCGCCGTCTCCACTTGGATGCCCCCCAATTCCGCCGCCAGCCGGAATTCGCGCAGCTTGCCGGGATTGCCTGTGGCGCAGTAAACGATCACGCGATGCGGACCACGCGTTTCTGGATTTCCACCAACTCGGCGATGCCGAGCCGCGCCAACGCCATCATGTGCGCCATTTGCTCGTCGTCGAACGCGTGCCGCTCGGCGGTAGCCTGCACCTCCACGAAGCGGCCGGCCCCGGTCATCACCACGTTCATGTCCACAGCCGCCTGCGAGTCTTCTTCGTAGCACAGGTCCAGCATCGGTTCGCTGCCCAGCAGGCCCACGCTGGTAGCGGCCACATAGTCGGTCAGCGGCAGGCGCTTGATCATCCCATACTTGACGCACTGTTGCAGCGCCAGCGCCAACGCTACGAACGCGCCCGTCACGGAGGCCGTGCGCGTGCCGCCATCGGCCTGCACCACGTCGCAATCCAAAGTCACGGTGCGCTCGCCCAACAGCGCCTGGTCCACCACGGCGCGCAGCGAGCGGCCGATCAGCCGCTGGATCTCATGTGTGCGCCCGGATGGCCGGCCTCTGTTCACTTCCCGCGGCGTGCGCTTGGTAGTGGCGCGCGGCAGCATGGAATACTCCGCGGTCACCCATCCCTTGCCGCTTCCCCGCAGGAACTGCGGCACCGAGTCTTCCACGGTGGCCGCGCACAGCACGCGCGTGTTGCCCACCGTGATCAGCGCGGAGCCTTCCGCGGTCTGCAGGAATCCAGAGGTGATTTCGACCGGACGCATCTGGTCCGGCGCGCGGCTGTCAGTACGCATATTTCATCACGAAGTAAATAAAGAAGAGCACCAGAACGAAGCCCGCACCCAGCACGATCACGCACGGAAGGCCGCCCTGTGGCGCGGCGCGGCCCTTCGATTTGCCTTTTGCGGGTTTGAACTTCGCCATCTAAAGCGATGGTAGCATCCGGCGGATTCACGCCGCGTGTGCCAAAATCTTAACAGATGACACGCCGCTATTGGATTGTTTTCGCCCTCGTATGCAGCGCCTGCAACCAGCCTCCGCGCGCCGACGAAAGCCTCCTGCCGGCCGGCCTAAGCGGGGGTTGGAAAAGGCAGTCCCTGCGCCAAATACCGCCGCCGAAGCCCACCATCCTCCGCGCCTTCGAAGCAAGCTACACGGGCGCCGGCACCGGGAAAGTGACCATCGATCTATACGAGGCGAGAGTCTCCGGCACCGCCTTCGAAATGACGCAACATTGGAGATCGGCGCCGAATACGGTGGTCTTCGACAAGGGCAGGTACTTCGTCGTGCTGAAGTGGCAGCAGGCGGATCGCTGGGCGCTCACTGCCTTTGTGCGCGTATTGCAGAAGAATCTGGAGGAATGAACGGGTCGCCTGATGCGCGCCGGCGGCCATGGCGCTCGCCAGCGTTACGGTGGGTGACCAATAGTTCGCGGATTAAGCGTGCGTGACGGACTGCGTTACCTCAGTAACTCTTCAACGCTCTGGGCGTCCAGCACTCGTTCACTCAGATCCTCCAGTTCGGACGGCGGCAGCGACGCCAGTTTTTCGGCGGCCCACCGTGGGAGTGCACCGAAGCGCTTCTCCATCAGCCGGCGAAGGATGGTCAGTTCGCCTTCTAGACGCCCTTCTTGACGCCCTTCTTGACGCCCCTCCTGGCGTTCCGCTTTAATGATAGGCCCCAGGAACTCGTGTTCCCGAATATCGAGATCGATCGGCATTTTCCGTGTCTCCTCTTCCACCGTCGCCCACAAGTGCCTCATTCCAGCCAGGATCGTCAACTGCGCCAGCGCCGTCTCCCGCTCCGCCGCCGCCAAACCCGCGATCCGCTCCATAATCCTGTGGACTGCCTCTTTATGGTCCCGCAATCCCGCCAGGATCGCAATTACATTATCGCCGACTCCTTCGCTTTCCAGCAGCCGGTCTCCATCCAGTGAACGAATGTCGATCAGCCGGTATCCGAACATCACGCCAGGGCCGCGCAATTCGCTCTTCATACTCAGCGGCGGTTCGCCCACGTACAACACCACTTGGCGCGGGAACTGTCCATACTGCCGGAAGATTGCCAGGCAGTATTCCGCCATACGTAACGGCATGGCCGCATCATTGCCGCTCTGTAGTTCCACGTGCACCAACCCGCCATCGGCCGTCTCGCCAAGCAGGTCCAGGCGCAGGTTCCGCACGGTCGGCAATTCCACGTTCAGCCACTTCGTGACCACCGTGCCGGTCAATTCGTGCATAGTAAGCGTGGCTGAACCTTGCAGCAGCAGCTTCAAGGTTACGTCGTATTCCTGCATGCCTACGGAAAGGGTGGCGTGTTCGCGGTTTTTCTCTCAATCCGTGAATGAATTAGGATGCTTGTTTTGGCTTTCGCCTACAGCGTCATCGGCACCCGAGTCGCGGCGCAACTCGGCTCACCTTGTGGCATCCACCACCAGCCAGGCGTACCCGATACAGAAGCAGCCCAGAGCGCTGAATCCCAACGCCTGGTTCCGCGAGTATTTAAACCGGGTATAGGACCTCGCGGCCGGCTCGTGCCGATGCTGTTCGTAGTTAAGCACCAGCAGCGTCATGAACAGCACTCCATCGATGATGCTCATGGCCACCATGAACATCGGCGAAGCGAAGGACTTCAGAGAGCGGCCACCCGCCTGTTGCACCATATTCGACGAGCCGACCAGCAGGACAATCGATCCCGCCGCGATCCCCAGGATCAGTTTCGTGATGTCCAGGTATATCGGAAGCAGCCGCCTCCCAAACTCGCCCTCCGCCCCTTCAGGTTCGAAGTAGTTGGAAGACGTAGGCTTCGTCCTCAGCCAGACAATAAGCCACACGATGGCGAATAGCCCAAACGCTGTTGCGATTCCAGGAAAGCCGGGGACCAGCATGCAATCAAGTATACGCACCTTTGATACCCTGAATAATAAGGGTATTCAAGGACAGGCATCCCGGCTTGTCTTCGCGCAGCTTTGGGGGATGGGTGATCTCAGTTAATTCTGTTTCGAAAAGCTTCGACGGCAAGCGCCAGGTCACCGCCCTCGAACAAATCGACCTGCAAGTCGCGCGCGGCGAGATGCTCTCCATCGTAGGGCCCTCCGGTTCCGGCAAATCCACGCTGCTGAATCTGATCGGCGGCCTCGACCGCCCCAGCGCGGGCGAGATCCGCATCGACGGGCGGAATATCGCCAGCCTCTCCGACGACGACCTCACCCGTTTGCGCCGGGACAAAATCGGCTTCATCTTTCAGTTCTTCAATCTGCTGCCCAGCCTCAGTTGCATGGAGAATGTCGCGCTGCCCTTGCATCTGAAAGGCATGCCCAAGCGCGAAACCACCGGCCGCGCGCGCGAGCTTCTGGATCTGGTGCAGCTTGGCCACCGCCTCGATCACCTGCCCGACGAGCTTTCCGGCGGCGAGCGGCAGCGTGTGGCCATCGCGCGCGCGCTGGCGTTCGATCCGCCGATCCTGCTGGCCGATGAGCCTACCGGCAATCTGGATAGCCACACCGGCGAGGAAATCCTGAAGCTGATTCGCGATCTGCACGCGCGCCTGGGCGCCACCGTGCTGATCGTCACGCACGATGCCGGCGTGGCCGGGAGTTGCCCGCGCATGGTCACCCTGCGCGACGGGCGCGTGGCGGGAGATGTCCGCCGATGATCCTGCTGCGGCTGATCAGTTGGCCTTACGCGCGCGAACACCTGGTCCGCTGGGTGCTCACCATCGGCGGCATCGTGCTCGGTGTCGCGCTGCTGGTCGGTATGTACACGGCCAACCAGAGCGTGCTCGAAGCCTTCAACCGCACCGTCGAGCACATCGCCGGCAAAACGCAGCTTCAAGTCTCGGCGGGCGACGGCGGCTTTGTGGAAGAGGTCTTGGAGCGCGTCGAGAGCGACCCGGATGTGCGCGCGGCCGCGCCCGTGATCGAGCAGGTAGTCGATAGCGGCATCCAGGGCCAGGGCAAACTGCTGATCCTGGCGGTGGACATGACCGGTGACCGCAGCCTGCGCGATTACGACCTGGAGGGCGGCGGCGAAGACGCCATGGACGATCCGCTGGTCTTCCTGGCGCAACCGGATTCGCTGATCCTGACGCGCGATTTCGCGTCGCGCAACGGCCTCTCGAGCGCCGGCAAACTGGCCATGAAAACCATGGAAGGCGACAAACAGTTCACCGTGCGCGGCATTCTGCGATCGGGCGGCATGACGTCGGCGTTCGGCGGCAACCTGGCGATCATGGATATCTACGCCGCGCAGAAATTCTTCGGCATGGGGCGGCGCTTCGACCGCATCGATATCGGGCTGAAGGAAGGCGTCACGCTCGAGCAAGGCCAGGCTTCGCTGCGCAAGCTGCTGGGGCCGGGTTTCGAAGTCGAGCCGCCCTCCGGACGCGGCCAGCAGTTCGAATCGCTGATGGGCGTTTATACCATGACCATGAATCTCGCCAGCCTGTTCGCGTTGTTCATCGGCACGTTCATCATCTATAATTCGTTCGCCATCGCGGTCACGCAACGGCGCGCCGAGATCGGTATCCTGCGCGCGCTGGGCGCCACGCGCGGCCAGATCCGCTCGCTGTTCTTGGGCGAAAGCGCGGTCGCGGGCTTGCTGGGCTCGGCGGTGGGCATCGGCTTCGGCCTGCTGATGGCGCAAGGGCTCACGGCCAGCACCAACGCGTTCATGGAAGGCGTGATGGGCGTCTCGGCGAACGCGGACCACATGCTGGTGCGGCCCTGGCTGCTAATAACGGCGGCCGCGGTGGGGGTGATCACCAGCATGGTTGCCGCTTTCCTGCCGGCGCGCAACGCCGCGCGCGTAGATCCGGTGAAGGCTTTGCAGAAGGGCCAATACCAAGTGCTTTCGGCTGGCGAGAATCGCAGGCGGCGTAGCGCGGCGCTGGCGGCCATCGCCATCGCGGCGGGCTGCATCCTGTTTGGGCGCTCCGTGCCGGTTTTTTATACCGGCTATTTCCTGGCCATGCTGGCCATGCTGCTGCTCACGCCCGCTCTTTCGCTGTATCTTTCGAAACTGCTGCGCGGGCCGCTGAAGTGGGTGCGGCCCGTGGAGGGCGCGCTCGCGGCCGATAGCCTGATTCAATCGCCCCGCCGCACGTCCGCCACGGTGGCGGCGCTGATGTTGTCGCTGGCGCTGGTCATCGCGCTGGGCGGCATGGCGCGCGCCAGTTATATGGAGATCGCCGAATGGATGGACAGCACCATGAATCCGGATTTCTTCGTCACCACCTCGGAAAACATCTCCCAGCGCATCTTCCACTTTCCCAACAGCATGCTGGATGGATTGCGGCGGATCCCGGGAATCGCCGAGGTGCAGCCCGTGCGCATCGTGCGCATCGACTTCCGGGGCAAGCCGGTGATGCTGGTAGGCATCGATTCCGAGAGCATCGCGCGCCGCACGCGCCGGCGGCGAATCACAGCCGGCGATTTCGACGGCATGTATCGCGTCACCGCCGAGCAGAAGGGGCTGATCATAGCCGACAACCTGGCCCAGTTGGAAAAGCTGAAGCTGGGTCAGACGCTGGCGATCGCGTCCCCGTCCGGTGTTCTGCGGCTGCCCATCGTGGGCATCCTGAAAGATTTTTCGAACCAGTTGGGCACTATCTTCATCGATCGGGAGCTCTACCGGAAGATGTGGAAAGACGACGCGGTGGATGTGTTCCGTATCTATTTGGCGCCGGGCGCCAATGCTGCGGACGTCCGCGCCCGCATTCTGGACGGCTTCGCGCACGAGCGCCGGCTCTTCGTGCTTTCCAATAAGGAGGTCCGCAGCTACGTGTTCAAAGTAACCGACCAATGGTTCGGCATGACCTACCTGCAATTATTCGTGGCCGTGCTGGTGGCGATTCTGGGCATCGTCAATACGCTGACGGTTTCCATCACGGACCGGCGCCGGGAACTTGGCGTGCTGCGCGCGGTGGGCGGACTGCGAAACCAGATCCGCCACACCATCTGGATGGAAGCGTTAGCCATCGGCATCGTCGGGCTGGTTCTGGGCGTAGCTGCGGGAGCCGTAAATTTGTATTACATGTTGACCGTCTCGCGGATAAACTTCGCGGGGATCGCGCTCCATTATACTTTTCCCTTCGGCATCGTCGCGGTGCTGGTGCCCGTGATTCTAGGCGCGGCCTTCGGCGCCGCCCTGTTCCCCGCGGAGACTGCCGTTCGCGGATCGTTAGTGGAGGCGTTGGAGTATGAGTGACTATCTCGTGGCGCAGGCGTGCGAAGCGCGCCCTGCGCGCCGCTCGACCCCCGCCAAAGCCCGGCTCTTAGCCGGCCTCCTGTTGCTGGCCGCTACCCTCCCGGCCGCCGACGACGCCCGCCAGATCGTAACCGAATCCCAACGCCGCGGCCAAGCCGATTCCCAGCGCTACGAAGGCTCCCTCGAAGTAATCAGCCCCAATAACAAAGTAACGAAGAAGCACTGGCAATCGGACCGCCTGGGCTCCTACGGCGCCAGCAAAGCGATCATCCGGTTCACCCAGCCGGCCGAAGTGAAGGGCGTGGCGCTGCTGGTGGTCAATCACCCGGATCGCTCGTCGGATCAGTGGATGTGGACCCCGGCCGTCGGCCGCGACCGCCGTATCGCCCAGCAAGACCGCTCCACCCGGTTCTTCGGCACCGATTTCAGCTTCGAAGATCTCGAGGAGCGCGACGTCGGCCAGTTCGATTTCAGCCTGCAGGGCGAGGAGGCGATCGACGGCGCGCCGTGTTGGCGCATCGAATCGAAACCCAAGCAGGGCAAGAGTTCGCAATACACTTCCTCGCGCATCTGGATTCGGAAGGACAATTACGTTCCCGTGCAGTACGAGAACTACGTGAAGGACAAGCTGGTGCGCCGCCTAGTGGAGCGAGACATCCAAAACCTCCAAGGGATCTGGACCCCGCGCCAGTTGGAGATGACCGACCTGGGCCGCAAGAGCCGCACCATCCTGAAGCTGGAGAACGTGCGCTACAACGTCCCCATGAAGGACGACGATTTTACGGTACAGGCGTTGCGGCGGCAGATGTGAGCGCGAGGGCTCCGGGTCTTGGGTTTGGGGTGCTCGTTTTCGCGGCCGCGGCTTCGGGGCAGAGCTTCACGCAGCGCGGGTTTCTGGAGACGGATTTCATCGGCTATCCGCAAACCGCGCCGAACGACAGCGGACAGGAGATAGGCGAGGCGCTGTTCCGCTATGAAGCTTTCTATAAGCTGGATTCCGACTGGCAGTTTGCGGGCGGCATCGATGCGCGCGCGGACACGCACGAACAGGTGGACCGCACGTGGGAGTTATCCTGGGACGATCGCGAACGCCGCCGCCCGTCATTCGAAGTGCGGCAGCTTAACGCCACTTACTCTAAGAAGAAACTCACCCTGGTATTGGGGAAGCAGTTCATCCGATGGGGCAAGGCCGACATACTCAATCCTACCGACCGTTTCGCGCCGCAGGACTACTTGTCGGTGGTCGACAGCGACTTTCTGGGAGTCACCGCCGTGCGCGCGACTTATGGCGGCCAGTCGAACGCTATTGACCTGATCTGGCAGCCGTTGTTTACTCCTAGCCGTATTCCGCTGCTGGACCAGCGCTGGAGCAACGTGCCGGCCGGCATCGGAGTTGCTGACCTATCGCCGTCGTTCCCAGGCGGCTCGCAGTTCGGCGCGCGCTGGAACCATATCGGACGCGTGGCGGAGTATTCGCTCTCATTCTATGACGGACACAACACGCTGCCGCTCTTCAACTTCCAGGAAACCGGCCCCCTCACAGTGGACGTCGAGCGCTACTATCCGCAGATGCGCATGTACGGCGGCGACGCAGCCATCCCATTGAAGGGAGTGACGGTGAAGGCCGAGGCGGCTTACTTCACATCCACCACTAAGACGGAAGATGAATACGCCCTGTACGTGGTGCAGGTGGAACGGCAGGCCGGCGAATGGTTCTTCATCGGCGGATACGCCGGACAGGTGGTGACCGAGCATCGGTCCATCTTCGACTTCGCGCCGGATCGTGGCTTGACCAGCGCTTTCCTGGGCCGCGCGGGATATACCATCGACACCAACCGCAGCGTGGCTCTCGAAACGGCGATCCGGCAGAACGGTCAGGGTATGTGGGCCAAGCTCGCATACTCGCAGGCGTTCGGATCTCACTGGAGGGCGACGGCGGCCTTCGCGCTGATCCGCGGCGACGAATCCGACTTCCTGGGCCAGTACCGGCGCAACTCCCACGCAATGCTGGCCCTACGCTACAGCTTCTGAACCTACTGGTGTGGGGCGGGCCTCCAGGCCTGCGCGGGTTCTCCAGAACCCGCTCTTGGCTACCTTCCAAAACTCTCCGGCGGCCCCAAGTAACTGGGCTTAAGGCCGCCCAAGTCGACAATGATCTTCTGCAGCACGACCCCAGGGTCAACCATCCAATACTTCAGCGTGTGATAACCGGAATCGCTCAGGGAGTGTGCAGATGCGACAGTGCGAACGCTATCCTTCACCGACTCTTCCCAGTCCTTGAGCGAATACTGCGCCAAAATGTCGACAACCTGCGGCGCCTGATCGTCGAACGCGACCGCGAATCTCAACCCCCGACCCGGCACGAAGTTCAACGTCGGCGCGACAATGGTTTGCACCTGCACAGCGCCCGGCTCGAATAGATACATGCGGTACTCGAGCGACGGCGAATCTTTAGGAGGAGCGACGCTGGCAGCCGTGCAGGGCAGGATGGTCATTGACGACAAGGTCCGCCCCAAGTCTTTGATTTCCTCCCAATGAACCGACCCGGCGCCGGTCTTCTTCGTATAATGCGCGGCTTCCATCGAAACGTAGCCATCCGCCTCCACAAATCCTCGCAAAGTATCCCGTGTAACTTCCCGCGGCCGGAACGAGACCACCTTGACGGTGACTGGGTCCGCGCCGGCGGCTTGGACCTTCACGAAGCTTTCCGAGGTTCCCATGGGCGCCTTGCTCCAATCGACCTTCACCCACAGGCGCTCGTCTTTCTCGACCGTTCCGCGCGCTTTACTCAACACGATCCAGGGGGCGCTGGCGGTAGCCGAATAGTCGAACGGTGTGCGGCCCCGATTGAACACTTCTATCGACCGTCTGGGCTGACTGACCGCGTCGAAATCCAGCGCGGCGGGCGTAACGCCCATCTTAGCCGCCTCTCCAACCTGAATCTCGGTGACCGCGGGCATCGCGTTGACCCGCGGCTCCTGCCAGCCGGTGTACCCGATGTGAGTCTGATCCATCATGTGGTCCCACTTGCCCCCTGCCAACGTATGGTTGTAAGTGGCGGACAGATCCGCGTCCGCCTGAAACAGTTCCCGGACGCGCGCGGCGTAATCGTTCGCGCTCGCGCGCCCCTGGCTCGCATACAGCCGGTTCTTAGCGGCGGCGATGTAAAGCTCATTCAACTGGGCGCACGCCTTCGTGGGATGCAGAACCAGTTCGAAAAACGCGTCTTTAGCGTTGTCTGGCAGCCGCTTGTAGATCTGCTCCGCCCGCTCCGTGAGTGTCCGCCACTCTGCCAGCACGGCATCCGCCTCCCCATAGTTCTCCAGGCTGTACGTGCCCTGCTCTAATAGCTCCGGCTTGCGTCTGCCATTGTACTTCGTATACTTGGCGACGATATCGGCGACATCGGCCGCATAAGCCGCGCCGAACTCGCGCTCCGCCCAAAGCCGACCGAATTCGCCGATCTTATCGTGCGGCCATCGCTGCGGATTCCAGGCCAGGCTCAGGAAATATTCGATGGGGAATTCCATGGGCTTCAGATCGCCGACGTTGACAATCCAGATGCGCCGCGCGTCGTACTCATACGCCAGATTCATCTGCTCCCAGACTTTGGCGATAGGATTCGTGTTCAGCCACTTATAGTTGCGCGGACCCCCCACATAGTCGAAGTGGTAATAAATGCCGGCGCCGCCGCTTCTCTTCCGTTCTTCCGGCGTGGGCAGTCGGCGGATGTTACCCCAGTTATCGTCGCACCAGAGTAAGGTCACATCGTCCGGAACGCGCATCCCAGCGTCGTAATACTCCTGCACTTCCTTATAAAGCGCCCAGTCTTGGGGCACCTTCGATAGATCTGGCCCGATGCGGTTCGCCAGGATGGCCCGCTGGTCCGCGACGATCGTTTCCAGCAGCGCCTTGTTGGCCCCGATCCCGCCCGTTGTAGCCATGGGCATATCGCCATCGCCGCGCATCCCCAGCGTCACGATGCTCTCGTAGGCTTTGTTGCGTTCAATGCCTTCGTCCCAAAAGGCGCGCAGAACATCGGGGTTGGTGGCGTAATTCCACGGGCCTTTGCCATGCCGCTTCCATTCCTGCTGTGCGCGCAGCATAGGCTCGTGATGCGAAGTCCCGATGACGATGCCGTACTCATCGGCCAGCTTGGGATTCAGCGGATCGTCCTCGTTGAACGCATTTCCCCACATGGCGGGCCAGAGATAGTTGCCCTTCAGGCGAAGGAGCAGCTCGAAGACCTTCACGTAGAACTTGGAATTGAAGCCGCCGAACTTCTCATGCGTCCAACCGGAGAGCGCCGGTGCTTCGTCGTTGAGAAAGATGCCGCGATATTTGACGGCGGGTTCGCCTTCGACAAACCGGCCTGGCTTTACGAACAGAGCATCTTTTTGGGCGACTGGAACGTCGGCCCACCAATACCACGGTGAGACGCCGATCTGTTCCGATAGGTCGTAGATGCCGTAGATCGTTCCCCGCTTGTCGCTGCCGGTGATCACCAGAGCGCCATGCACCGCCTGGATCAGGAACGATTCCCACTTGCCGGCGATGCCGGAGGTATCGGTCAGCCTCTTGACGAGGGGACTTTTGTCGACGGAGCCGATGACTATGGTATGGGCAGGCAAGCTGGCGGCATCGTGGACAAGAACCGGAGTACAGCCAGTCACTCGGGCGATATCCGCTTGCAAGTCGCCGGCCGCGCGGATGACGCCGGCATAATCCCCGGCATCGACATAAATGGCGGCGCATGTCTTGGCTCGTGCGATGGCGAAGCTGCCGGGCTGTGCGACAGTTCCCACATAGCGCGGCTGGCCGAGCGCCAGCGCGGCAAAGGGCAGGAGAAGCTGAAGACACAAGCGCCGCTTCATTGCTTATCCAAGAACTCGTAACGCGGCCGATGGTCGTCCGGGGCCGCTTGGGAAGTCGCGTCTAAGTGCATCACCGGATAGCTTGCCTGGCCGCTGTAAGCGGGCCATTGAGGTAAACCCGGGCCATTCGGATCGCCCGTTTTCGCGAAGTTCGACCAATAGGTGGACATCAAGTCCGATAGCGCTTTGTCTTCCGGCCGCCAAGGCAAGTTCTCCGATGCCAACGCTCCGAACACGAACTCGATCTCGGCCGAATGGTACGCGCCGCGTGCCTCCGCGTTCGCAGCCACGGGCGGAGCATCGTCGAACTCATAACGGTAGACCGTCGAGCGTCCTGTAGCGCCCTGCATCTCGATCCACTTCCAGGTGGAGAAGGCGATGAACTGGTCTCCCGCCAGGTCCTGCGCGGAGCGTTTAGCCTGTTCGTCGTTCTCCGCCGGGTAGAGCTTCAGGAACTCATCGGCCCGGTCGCCGAAATGCCTGCGCGCGTACGCCACGAGGTTTGCCGCGGTCGGCGGGTCCTTGCCGAAGATGCTCCCATAGCCGCCTTCATCATGGTTCCATCCGGCCAGCAGCGGCACATGACTCTGCTTGCCGTCGGCGTAGATCTCGCGCACGCCCCGCGGCAGAAAGTATCCATCGATATTCGGCGCGAAGCGGATGCCGTTCCGCTTGGCGGCGGCGGCCAGCAGTTCAGCAGCGGGCATAGCCCGCAGGTCCGCAAGTGAATGTGCGCCGAAGGATTCCGCGAATTTCGCATCCGCCTCCTCGCTCTCCGCCAGCGGCTTCAAGTTGAGTACAGTGCTAAAGAAGGCCCCGCTCTCGCCGATAGCGCGCTGAAACAGGCCCTGCGCCAGCGGCGACGCCATCTGCGCGCTGACCGAAAACGAACCGGCGGATTCCCCGAAAATAGTCACGTTGGCGGGGTCGCCGCCGAAGCCCGCGATGTTCTTGTGCACCCATTCGAGCGCCGACACCTGATCGAGCAGACCGTAGTTCCCGGACGAATCGTGGCCCGATTCCTGGGCCAGTTCGGCGTGCGCGAAGAATCCAAATACGTTCAGGCGGTAGTTCATGCTGACCACCACCACGCCCTTGCGCGCCAGATTCCCGCCATCCTGACGCGGCTCCGACGCTGCGCCCGCCGCGAAGCCGCCGCCATAGATCCACACCATCACCGGCAACCGCGCTTTTTCGGACCCGGCCGGCGTCCACACGTTGAGGTAGAGGCAGTCTTCGCTGGGCCCCTTGTCGCGAAATGTCATGTCGTTGTAGATATTACCCTGCATGCAGCGCGGGCCGAATTCCACGGCTTGGCGGACGCCTTTCCAGTGCGGCGCAGGTTGTGGCGCTTTCCAGCGGAGCGCGCCTACCGGCGGCGCGGCGAACGGAATGCCTCTGAACGTAGCGACGCCATTGGCCACGACGCCCTTCACCCGTCCGGCATCCAGCTTCACGATGTCCGGGACGGCCGCCTGAGACAAGCAGGCCGCGACACAAAACAGAATCAACTTTCGACGCATGCTTAATAATGTAGCGCGGCCCCGCTCCGCGCGTGCGTGCTCAGTAAATCGTCTTCAATGGACGCGCGCGCGGCGCCGGCGCGCTCCAGCAGCGGTGTGTCCATACTCCAAGAGCGGAGCGTCCGGCGAGCGCAGAGTCCGGATATCCCGCATCGGTGGTTGGCCGAATAAACGGCTGTATTCGCGATTGAATTGGCTGGCGCTTTCGTATCCGACCTCATAGGCCGCACTCGCGGCGTCCAGGCCATTGACGAGCATGCATCCCCGCGCGGCCTGCAATTGAAGCTGTTTCCGATACTGAACGGGACTCATGGCGGTCAGCGCCCGGAAGTGATGGTGCAGCGTGGATACGCCCATGCCCGCGATTTGTGCGAGATCCTCCACCCGTAGCGGCTTCGCGTAGTTCCGCGATCGCTTTCGCGGTACGGTGGCTCTGGTCTCCCAGCGTGGCAATCGCTCGCAGGCGCGCCCCTTCCGGCCCCCGCAGGATTCGGTAAACGATCTCGCGTCGAATCAGTCCATTCAGAAAGGGAATGTCCCGCGGCGTGTCCAGCAGGTCGATCAGTCGGCAGCATGCGCCGAGGAATTCCACCGTGGCTTCACCGGTAACCATCGCCGGGGTCTCGGGGACCGCCTCAGCCACCTGCATCTCCTTCCGGCTTAGAAGTTCGCGGATCACGGGCATTTCCAGTTTGAGCGACATCGCGAGGCAAGGCGCCGCTTCACTGGCCTCGACGATCTGGCTCACGATCGGCAAATCGACCGCTGTCAGCAGGTATCGCGACCCGCCGTAGATGAAAGTGGTTCGGCCCAAGTCTACCCGCTTTCGCCCCTGGGCCATCACGGTCACGCCCGGCGCGTAGGTCGCGGAGCACGGAGCGGTCGGGGCCGTCCGGCGGTGCAGCGTCACCCCGGGGATTTCCGTTACCTGATTCTCCGCCGGCCCCATGTACAAGGCAATCTTGCGCGCCAGATCGGCACGCAATTCGCGGGCTCGATCTACTATCGGACTGACGGCTGCAGCAGCATTCTTCGTGATCGGTTTCATGATCGGCGTTTCGCGCTCCTCTGCCTCCAGCATAGCTTGCTGGCGCGCTTCCATGAACGGTTCTGCCTTGCTGCAAGAGAAATAGGCAATAAATCGGAAGGATCGGGATACCACTTCAATGGCGCAAGGCCGTAACCTGGAAATGAGAGAAACGGTTCCGAAGGAGAAACAATGCAGAAGCGCAAACTGGGAAAGAGCAACTTGGAAGTTTCAGCCCTCGGGTTGGGCTGCATGGGAATGAGCTTTTCTTACGGTCCGCCCAAAGACAAGCAGGAGATGACCGCCCTTATCCGGGCAGCCGTGGAACGCGGCGTCACATTCTTCGACACCGCCGAGGTCTACGGCCCGTTCACGAACGAAGAGCTGGTGGGCGAAGCCCTCGCTCCCTTCCGCGATCGAGTGGTCATCGCCACCAAGTTCGGTTTCGACCTCAGTCCCGATTTCGATCCCCGCGGCATGAAGGGTTTGCCGGGCCTGAATAGCCGGCCGGAGCACATCAAGCAAGCTGCCGAGGGTTCGCTCCGGCGGCTCAAGGTGGATGTCATCGACTTGTACTATCAGCATCGGGTCGACCCGAACGTGCCTATCGAAGACGTAGCCGGGGCGGTGAAGGATCTGATTCAGGAAGGCAAGGTCAAGCACTTCGGCCTTTCCGAAGCGGGAGTGCAAACCATCCGCCGGGCGCACGCAATCCAGCCGGTCACAGCGCTGCAGAGCGAATACTCGCTGTGGACCAGAACTCCGGAGAAGGAAGTGATCCCGGCATTGGAGGAACTCGGCATCGGCTTGGTCCCGTACAGCCCGTTGGGTAAAGGCTTTCTCACGGGCAAGTTTGACGAAAATGCAAAGTTTGACAGCTCCGACTTCCGCAGCACCCTGCCTCGCTTCACGCCGGAGGCTCTCAAGGCGAACCAGGCCCTGATCGGGCTGCTCGCCAGCGTCGGGGAGCGGAAGAAGGCGACACCCGCGCAGATCGCGCTCGCCTGGCTGCTGGCCCAGAAGCCGTGGATCGCGCCGATCCCGGGCACCACAAAGCTGCATCGTTTGGACGAAAACATCGGGGCGCTGTCCGTCGAACTGACGGCAGGCGATCTGCGCGACATCGAGAGCGCCGCGTCAAAGATCACGGTGCAAGGCGCCCGGTACCCCGAAAAGTTGGAGCAAATGACCGGCCGCTGAGGTGGGCGCACGACAACGGGGCTCATTTGGCCCAGTTAGAGGCGTGCTTCATCAACCTCTTTGGATGCCTTGGTGGGGCGGGCCTCCATGCCTGCACGGGTTCTCCAGAACCCGCGCTTCGCGTAACAAGCTCAGATGTATCCGGGCACGAACAGGCGGGCGTGGACGCCGCTGGCCTAGAAGCAGGCCTAGAGGCCCGCCCCACGGATCATTGTCAATTCTCCCGCGGGACGGGACACTAGTTCAGCAGGCGCCCTTGCCGCATATACGCCGGCGTGTCCAGGTCGTCCGGATCGAACGGCGGCTCGGGTTCCCCATTCACGACCGGTTCCGGCTCAGGCGCAGCCGGCGCTGCCGCGGCCGCGACCGGCTCGGACCAAAACGCTTGCGGCTGCTGCGCGGGCGGCGCCTCGGCGGCGGGCGCGTACTGCGGCTGGAAGCCGGTGGCTATCACGGTGATCTTCACGGCATCGGCCATGGATTCGTTCATCGTCACGCCGAAGTTGATCTGCACGTCTTCGCAATCGGCGGCTTCGCGGATGATCGAGCAAGCCTCGTTCACCTCGTGCAGACCCAGGCGGCTGGACCCAGTGATATTGATCAGCACGCCGCGCGCGCCGCTGATGCGCGAGTCTTCGAGCAGCGGGGAATTGATGGCCTGGCGGGCGGCGTCCACGGCGGCATTCTCGCCGCGTCCCGTGGCGGTGCCCATCATGGCGTAGCCCATGCCCAGCATGGTGGCCTTCACGTCGGCGAAATCGCGGTTGATGATGCCGGGCGTGTTGATGATGTCGCTGATGCCTTGCACGGCCTGGCGCAGCAGATCGTCGGCCAGCTTGAAGGCTTCAAAAAAGCTGGTGCCGCGGGGCACCAGTTTCAGCAGCCGGTCGTTGGGAATGGCGATCACGGTGTCGACTGTGGACGCCAGCTTCGTCAGGCCATGGTCGGCCAGGCGCATGCGGCGCGCGCCCTCGAAGGTGAACGGCTTCGTGACCACGGCGATGGTCAGCGCCTCCAGTTCCTTGGCCAGCGAGGCGATTACGGGCGCCGCGCCGGTAGCGGTGCCGCCGCCCAGTCCTGCGCTGACGAACACCATGTCGGCGCCTTGCAGCAGCTCGACGATCTTGTCGGTGTTCTCCAGTGCGGCCTGACGGCCGATCTCCGGGTTGCAGCCCGCGCCGAGCCCGTTGGTGATCTTGGCGCCAAGTTGCAGTTTGACGGGCACCTCGCAAGCGGCCAGCGCCTGGGCGTCCGTGTTCATGGCGCAGAATTCCACGCCCGGCATGCCTTCGCGATACAGACGCGCGACGGCGTTACAGCCGCCGCCGCCCACGCCGATAACCTTAATGCGCGCGCCGCCGGCGGCTTCTTCTTGAATCTCGTATTTTAAGTCGTCGTATTCGGAATCGATCAGCCCCATTGCCTGCCTCCTTCAAGAACTTGGAAGAAGAAGTCAGGAGTCAGAAGTCGGGAGTCAGAATTCCGGTCTCGGACTTCTGACTCCTGTCTCCTGTCTCCTGCCTCCTGCCTTTCATTTCAAAACCTTGCTCAGCAGCCCGTACGACCGCTTTTGCATGTCGCGCTGGGATTTCAGCTTGGCCGAGTACATGGCGAGGCCGGCCACCGTGGTCCAGGCCGGGTCGCAGAGATCCTCCGGCCAATCGCGTATTCCCACGGGCAGCGCCTTGCATACCCCGCATTTCAGAACTTCCTCGGCGATTTCGCACATGCCTTCCAGGCGGGCGCCGCCGCCGCACAGGAACATGCCGCCCATCAGCGCGCGGTCCATGCCGACGCGCGCCAACTCACCCTGGACCATCCGGAAAAGTTCCAGAGCGCGGGATTCCAGGATGCAATTCAGCGTGCGGCGCGGCACTTCGCGATCTTCGCGCGAGGGTACTTCGACGACACAATTCTCCCCCACCGCGTTGGCCTGGGCGCAGCCGAATTCGTGCTTGATGAGGGCGGCGTCCTCGAATCCGATACACAAACCGCGCGCCACATCGCGCGTGAAGTGGTCGCCGGAAATGGGCAGGCTCTCGGCCAATTGCAAGGCGTCGCCAAAATAGACCGCCAACTCGGAGGATTGCGCGCCGATATTCAGCACGGCCGCGCCTTCCCGGCGGTGCTCCGGCAGCACCGCGGCGTAGCAAGAGGCCTGCGCATCGAAAACGGTCTCCTCCACGGCCAAATGCGCCTGATTCACCGCGGTGACCAGGCATTCGTGCTCCCTTTGGGAAGCCATCACCAAGTGGACGTTGGCTTCAATCTGGCCGGCGATCATCTTGCGCGGATCGCGGTGGCCCGGATGGCCGTCCACCACGAAGTCCTGCGGGGACATGTGCAGGATCATGGCGCCTTCCGGCAGACGCACGCGCTTGGCGCGCGCCATGGCGCGGTTGACGTCGCGCTGTTCCACGGTGCGGGTACGCCCCAGATCGTGCAGGCCTCGGCAATTGGCGCCGCGGACCGACGCGCCTATGCCCACTACAGCCGCCTCCACGGAGACCTGCGCGTTGCGCTCGGCCTCCCGCAACGCGGCCAGCGCGCATTCCGAGACCGCGTTCTGGTCGGCGATCAATCCCTTCGCCCAGCCGTGGGAGGGCGCCGATCCGCACCCCAAGAAGCGCATGCGGTCATCTTCCAGTCGGCAAATGACGCAACGTGTCCAGGCGCTCCCGGCGTCCAGGCCCACGGCGTCGAATATGTTCGGCGTGCTCATTATTGGTCCGGCTGCTCCTTCGCGGTGATGCGGTCGTCCAGGCGCAGGTCGAACGTCGTGACGTTGGCCGCGTGCTTGCGAATCTCCGGGTAGTGGAGCAGGAAATTCTGCAAACGTCTGGCATAATTGCCGTCGCCCAGCTTGAGTTCGAGCGGGCGGCCCTCCACTTGGGCCACCACGTTGAGGTCGTCGGGCGCGGCGGCGTCGATTTCGGAAATATTCTGTCCGGCTGGCCCGAGATCGTCCATGAGGCCCTGCATGGCGCGCACGCGGACGCGGCGCTCGGCATCGGTCTGTTCGTCGGTAAGGCCGGTCAGCACGGGGAAAGCGAACTGCGCGCGCAGCGGTGGATCGAGCAGCACGCCCTGCGCATCCACCAGCAGGAAGCGCGCGGCCGATCCGGATGCGCCATGCAGCGGCAGGCTGACGAAGGCCACCGGCTGCCGCTCGGTAATGCGCACCAGCAAGCGGTTCGGCCAGATGCGGGAGACCGCGGCATCTTCCACCCAATCAATCGCCAGCAATCGGCGGCGGCGCTCGTCGAGGGGCACGGCGAAGATGCTGCGGCCGTAGTCGCCGGCGAAAATGCGCAGCAGCTTGGGGCGCGCGGCATAGGTGACACCCTGCAAGGTCAGCGCGGAGCGGGCGTCGCTCGAGAGGATGAACTGCGGATCGCGGAGTGCGTAGCGATGCGCCTGGCGCGCCGCCACCGCGCTGGAGAGGAATACCGCGGACCAGGCGAAGACGGTTAACCACAACCGCCAGCGAAATGGGGGACGGGCTTTTTCGCGCGGCATCAGTTTGGCCTGCCTTCCGTTTTCGACTCTTTCAATCGGGCCAGCAGCAGATCGCCCGCCTGCCAGACGTTGCCGGCGCCCAGCGTCAGCACCAGATCGCCTTCTTCGGCCACGTGCAGCAGCGTCTCGACGCCGCGTTCGAGCGTTCCCACGTACTCCGCGCCGCGGTGGCCGAACTGCCGGATGCGCTCCGTCAGGGCCTCTGCATTCACGCCTTCGATAGGACGCTCGGAGGCGGCGTAGATGTCCAAGATCAGCACTGTGTCTGCCTGATGGAACGCCGTGCCGAATTCGTCGAGCAGATGGAACGTGCGCGTGTACCGGTGGGGCTGAAACAGCACGTGGATGCGCCGGAAACCGCACAGGCGCGCGGCCGCCAGGGTGGCGCGGATCTCCGTGGGGTGATGTCCGTAGTCGTCGATCACGGTGATGCCGCGCTCCTGCCCGCGCGTCTGAAAGCGGCGGTCCACGCCGCTGAAACTGGCCAGCGCTTCGCGGATGCGATCGGGCGCGACTTCCAGTTCCAGCGCCACGGCCGCCGCCGCGGTGGCATTCAGTACGTTGTGCCGGCCGGGAATGCGCAAATGGAAGCGGCCCAGCGCGGTTTGGCGGTAGCGCAGGCTGAAATCGCTGGCGAACGGGCCGCAGCAGATCTCGCCGGCTTCCAGATCGGCCTGGGAGCTTGCGCCGTAGGTGATGGTGCGGCGGCGGATCGAGGGCAGGATGGTCTTCACGTTATCGTCGTCCACGCAGACGATGGCCGCGCCGTAAAACGGAACTTTGTTGACGAATTCGATGAACGCGGCGCGGATCTCGTCAAGCGAGGCGTAATGATCCAGGTGCTCGCGATCGATGTTGGTGACGATGGCCAGGATGGGCGCGAGCTTCAGGAAAGAGCCGTCGCTTTCGTCCGATTCGACCACCAGAAAATCGCTGTGGCCCACGCGCGCGTTGGATCCGCCCATGGTGGCGACGCGGCCGCCGACCATGACGGTGGGGTCCAGGCCGGCGTGGTTCAGAATAGTGGCCGTGAGCGAGGTGGTGGTGGTTTTGCCGTGGCTGCCGGCGATGGCGATGCCGTATTTCAGGCGCATCAGCTCGGCCAGCAGTTCGCCCCGCGGGATCACGGGGATTTGCAGGCGGCGGGCTTCCTGTATTTCGGGATTCTGCTCGTCGACGGCGGAACTGACCACCAGGGCACGCGCGCCGGCGACGTTCGACGCGGCGTGCCCTTCATGGACGGTGGCGCCCATGGCGGAGAGACGCTCGGTGATGGGGGTGAGCTTCAGGTCCGATCCGCTGATGGTGTAGCCGAGATTGAGCAGCACCTCGGCGATGCCGCTCATGCCGATTCCGCCGATGCCCGTGAAGTGCAGGTGCTGCCGTCTAAAAAACATTATCTCCTCGTATTGTTTCGGCTTTTTGGTGCCTGTGTCAATGAAAATCGTATTGGGAGGCCGGCTGAAAGCCTGCCTGCCGCCAAGATTGGCCGCCCCACAGTCAGGCATTGGCTACCTCTTCCAGCACCTCCGCGGCGCGGCGTGCGGCTCCGGGATGCGCCAAGCCACGCGCGGCTGCTCCCATGCGCGCCAGCGTGGCGGGATCGGCGGACAGCCCGGCGACGGTCTCGAACAATTTCCCGCCGGTCATGTCCCGATCCTCCACCAGCCGCGCCGCGCCTGCGCGCACGAACGCTTCCGCGTTGCGCAACTGGTGCTGGTCGGCCGCGAAGGGAAATGGCGAAAGAATCGACGGTTTGCCCGCGGCCGCGAGCTCGGCGACTGCCCCGGCGCCGGACCGGCACACGATCAGATCGGCCTCGGCGAACGCGGCGGGCATATCCGCGATGAACGGCAGCACTTCGCCGTCGATCCCGGATGCCTCGAAGGCCGCGCGCAATTCGTCGCAAGCGGCGGGTCCGCTTTGATGCACAAGCCGCACCCGAGGTCCCGCGGCGCGAAACAGCGGCCAGCTTTGGCGCGCGGCCTGGTTCAGTGTGCGCGATCCCTGGCTGCCGCCGGTAATCAGGACCGTGAAACGCTCCCCGCGCGGCTTTGGCGGGATGGAAAAGAACTCCTCGCGCACCGGCAGTCCGGTAAGTTCTGTTCGGCCCTTTGGGAAATAGCGGGCCGCCGCCGGGAAGCCGATGAGGGCGCGGCGCACATATCTGGCGATGCGGCGGTTGGTGAACCCTGGGATGGCGTTCGGTTCCATCACAACCACGGGTACCCGGCGAATAAGCGCCGCAATTACCGGCGGCCCGGCGGCGTAGCCGCCCATGCTGAAAACGGCCGCTACGCGCCGGTCTCTCAGGAGGCGCCCGGAATAGAGGGTGCTGACGGGCAGTTGCATCAGGGTCGCCAGCCGTTTCCGAAAACCGACGCGCTTGAGGCCGCCGATTTGGATCAATTCCAAAGGGAAGCCGGCGCGCGGCACCAGCGTGCCTTCCAGGCCGCGCTCAGTCCCGACGAAGAATGCGCTGTGTCCGCGCTGGCGGAGTTCGCTTGCCACCGCCAGGGCTGGGATGATGTGACCGCCGGTACCGCCGCCGGCAAAGAGGAAGGCGCGAGCGCCTGTGGGGCCGGGGGCCGGGGGCCGGGGGCCGGGGCTGTGCCGCTCGCTTCGCTCGCTCACTTGCGCGCCTCCAGGGAGTTACGGAGCGCGTAAAGCTGTTTCCCGAGCTGTTGAATTGCCGGGAAGAGAACGTTTGCCTTTTCGGGCGGCACGTATTCCACCCGAACGGCAATTTCGAGTTGCGTCTCAACTTCAGCCAACGACGCTTGCGCCATCGAGAGGTGGTTTAAGTACTCCTTTGTCGAGGACCGCGTGTGACCTTCGGCGATGTTCGAAGGGATCGAAACCGACGCCCGCCGTATCTGAGATCTGAGCCCATAGATCTCCTCCGACGGAAAGCCAGCGGACACACGATATGCTCCCTGAACCAAGTCCATGGCCCCTTGCCAAACCCGCAGGTCCCTAAAACTGCGTATTGTTTGAGTCAAAAAAGCTAAACCCCAGCCCCCGTCCCCTGCCCCCGGCGCGCTACGCGCCTCATCCCGCGTGCTCCGAGACGTTCATCAGAATTCCCAGCGAAGCCAGCGTCGATAGCAGCGAACTGCCTCCCGAGCTGATCATAGGCAGCGGGATGCCTTTGGTCGGCATCATGCCCAGCACTACGCTGATGTTCATCAAGCCCTGCACCACCACCACGGTGGTGATGCCCAATGCCAGGTAGCGGCCAAAATCGTCGGGCATACGCAGAGCCGCGCGCAGGCCGCGCCAGAGAATCAGGATGAAAGCCGCCAACACTCCAAGCGATCCGACCAAGCCCATTTCCTCGCTCACCACCGCATAGATGAAATCGGTATGCGCCTCCGGCAAATAAAGCAGCTTCTGCTTGCCCTGCATCAGGCCCGCGCCCGTTACGCCACCCGTCCCCACCGCGATCTTGGATTGCTTCGACTGGTATTCGGTGTCGCGCGAGGTCAGCGACTGGTGCATGTATTGATCCAGATGGCCTGCCGGATCGACTTTCGAAATCACCTTCGACCCAGGGTCCAGATAACCGGCGATGCGCGCCAGCCGGTAAGGCTTTAGGGCGATGAAAACCACCAGCCCGACGACCGCACACCCGGCCACGACCGCGCAGAAACGCCATCGCAAACCCGCCACAAAGAAGACCACCGTAGCCGTTACGCCCAGCACTACCGCAGTGCCGAGGTCCGCCACCACCACCGCCAGAATCACCAGTCCCACGACCAGCGCGGCCGGGTACAGCGTATAGCGGGTGTTGATGGCCTGCGCGCGCCAGGCGACGAAGTACGCCAGAAAGACGACCAGCGCCGGCTTGGCCAGCTCCGAGGGCTGCAAGCCGAACGGACCCATGCGCAGCCACCGGTGATGCGCGGAATCCACGAAGAACACCACGCCCAGCAGCATCAGCACCAGCCCGATGGCGGCGAACGCCACTGTGGAGTTCTGCAGTTTGAGGTAATGCGTCCGCTTGAGGAACATCATCAGCAGCAGCGAGGGCGCCAGCCACAGCCCCTGCCGCAGCACGAAGTGCCATGACGAGCCGAATTTCAGCTCGGCGACCACGGAAGACGCGCTATAAAGGATGACCGCGCCAAATGCCACCATGCCCACGGTGGTGCCGAAAAGGGTCCAATCGGTTTTGAGTTTTTGCGCCATGTTAGTTTCCGGGTTCCAGTTGTTGTACGAGATTCTTGAAAACCTGGCCGCGATGTTCGAAGCTGCTGAATTGGTCGAAGCTGGCGCAGGCCGGGGCCAGCAGGACAGTATCGCCGGCGTGCGCGTGCGCGGCGGCGAAGCGCACGGCGTTCCCCAGCGTGCCCGCGCGCTCCAACGGGACTGCCCCGTGAATCTGTTCCGCGATCTTGGGGGCGGCCGCGCCGATCAGCAGGGCGGCGTGCGCTTTGGCGGCCAGCGGCGCGCGCAGAACTGTGTAGTCCAGACCTTTATCCTTGCCGCCCAGAATCACCCAAAGCCCGCCGGGGAAGGCGTCCAGGGCTTTGAGGGTCGCATCCACGCTGGTAGCTTTCGAATCGTTGAAGAAGTCGACGCCGTTCAGATTGCGCACAAACTCGAGGCGGTGCTCGACGGCTTTGAAACTGCGCACGGCGGCGGCAATGGATGCAAGGGACGCGCCCGCCAGCCGGGCAGCCGCGGCGGCGGCCATGGTGTCTTCGATATTATGGCGGCCGCGTATGGGGATCTCGCGCGCATCCATCAGGAGGTCGCCGTCGAACCGGATTCTGTTATCGGCCAGCCAGATGCCCGGCGTCACCGCGCGTGTACTGCTGAACCAGAGCGGCGATCCGGCGGTGAGGGCGGCATAGCTCACGCAAACGGGATCGTCGGCATTGAGAATGGCGAACGCGCCGGCGCGCTGCGTCTCGAATAGGCGGCCCTTGGCGGCGGCGTAGTTGGCGAAGGTGTGATGCCGGTCCAGGTGGTTTTGGGTGACGTTCAGGGCCGCGGCGATATCGGCATGAAACTCGGCGATGGTTTCAAGCTGGAAGCTGGAGAGCTCGAGTACGTTCCACTGGTCCGGACGGGAGGTTTCGATCATGGCGGTGACGGGCGTGCCGATGTTGCCGCCCACCTGTGCGGGGATGCCGGATTCGCGCAGGATGTGTCCGACCAGGGCTGTGGTGGTGGTTTTGCCGTTGGTGCCGGTAATGCCGATGGCGCGGCCAAGGAGAAATGGCGCCGCCAGTTCCACTTCGCCGATGACGCGCGCTCCACGCCGGCGGGCCTCTTCCAGAGGGGGGAGGTCGGCTGGCACGCCGGGAGAAACGACGATTAAATCGGTGTCTTCGAAAACTGCATCCGACTGTTGAGCAAAAGGAACCCCAAGACGATCCAGTATTGCCGCGGCCTCGGGCATTTGCGAGAGCGGCTTCACGTCGGTGGCGCGGACGTTCGCACCTTGCCGCAATAGTAGTTGGATGGAAGCCAGACCGGACTTCTCCATCCCGACCACGAGGGCACGCGTGCGTACAATTACTTGTGATTGCGGGCTGCTTTTTCCTGTTTCTGCTGGGCCGCTCGCCGCAGGTTGCGCAGGGCCTGCTGGACCAGTTGCTCGCCCCGTTCGTCCATAGTCAGTTCCCTGGGCGGCTTGGTAGACGTGCTCGGGGATTTGGGCACGCTGAGATTCGAGGATGCCATAAAGTTGCTCTCTACTTTCACGATAGTCCTGTTTCGAGGTTAGGGCAATGCTGCCCAGTACCGGATTCGCGCCGCTATTGTCGATGAACCGGAAGCGAACGTCGGGATTGCCGGCATATTTCTCGACCAACGAGCGGATGGTTTGGGCGGCGCCTTCATGAGTTCCGATAATCGTGCCGATGGAAACCGTGCGCCCTTCGATGCAGGCGCGGTCGAGGACTCCTTCGAACGCCTGCTGGATGGGCCGATAAGTATAAACGATCTGGACTTCTTTGCCAGCGTCCAGCGCAGCCTGCACTAGCGTTACGGAATGTTCCGGATTGCTCAAGGTGCTGTCCATCACCAGATCGCCGGTAAGTCCGCCGGTGCTCTTGCCCACGCCGTTGCCGCCCGCGGTGAAGATTACCTCGCGTACGTTCGGGTCTTGCAAGGCGCGGGCGAAAAGCTCGTCGCGCACCCACTGGGCCGCCGGATGCACGGCCGGACGAAATTGCGCGCGGGACGCAAGTGAGGCGGCGTATTCCGGGAACAGTTCGGCGGCGTTATCGGCGTTCAGGACATTGCCGAAGCGCCGCGTGTATTCGTCGAGCAGCCCCTCGGGATCGTTCTGAACAAGGCGAAGGGCGCTCGCGCGCACTTCGGCCGAATCCGCCGCGTGCCAGATTCGAAGATCCCGATCGCTACGAATCGCGTCAGTCACCATGCCCTTTTACCGCAGCTTCAACGTCGTCAGTGCAAACAGCGCCAGCACCAGCCCCGCGATCCAAAACCGCGCGATGATTTTCGATTCCGTCCAGCCCAGCGCCTCAAAATGATGATGCAGAGGGGCCATCTTGAAGATCCGTTTGCCGCGCAGCTTGAAGCTGCCCACCTGCAGGATTACCGAAAGCGTCTCCAGTACGAAGATGCCGCCGATGAAGAGAAGCAGGATCTCCTGCTTGATCAGAATGGCCACGATAGCCAGCGCCGCGCCCAGCCCCAGCGATCCGACATCGCCCATGAAAATCTCCGCGGGGTGCGCGTTGTACCACAGAAACCCCAGGCTGGCGCCGGTCATGGAACCGCAGAAAATGGTCAGTTCCGAGGTGCGCGCGTTGCGCGCGATCTGCAGATACTCGGCCAGCGTGGCGTGGCCGCCGGCATAAGTCAGCACGGTGAGTGCGCCCGAGGCGACTACCATCAGTCCGATCGCCAGTCCATCCAGGCCATCGGTGAGGTTCACGCCGTTCGACGAGCCCACAATTACGATCGCCACGAAGATGAAAAACGGAAGCACGCCCAGCGCGTATGTCCAGTTACTCGCCAGCAGCGACGTGATCAGCAATGTGGGTTTGAAGCGCTTCAGGAACGGGACGTTCGTGACCGTGGAGTAGCCTCCGAACGTGCGCATGTACATCAACACGGCCGCCACCGCGAAGGCCAGTCCGACTTGATACAGCATCTTGCGCCGCGCGGTCAGCCCCAGATTGCGGTGTTTGGCGATTTTGGCGTAGTCGTCCACGAAGCCGATGGCGCCGTAGGCCAGCAGTGTCAGGATCGCGATCCACACATACGAGTTGCGCAGGTCCGCCCAGAGCAGCGTAGGGATCACGATCGACACGATGATCAGCACGCCGCCCATGGTGGGAGTGCCGGCTTTCTTCTGGTGCGACTGGGGTCCGTCGTCGCGGATGTACTGGCCGATCTGGAACTGGCGCAGCTTGCCGATCAACCAGGGGCCCAGCGCGATGCAAAGAAACAGTGCGGTCAGGCTGGCAAATGCCGTGCGGGAGGTCACGTAACGGAAAACGCGGAACCCCGACACCACCGGCGACAGCTTTTCGTAGAACAGGAAGAACAGCATGGTTAGGCCAGCACTTTCTCCATCATCCGCTCGATCTCGACGCCGCGCGAGCCTTTGAACAGGATGGCATCGCCGGGCTGTGCCAATTGCCGGACGAATTCGCCGGCGGCGCCATCGGAACGTTCAAAAAAGTGCACGGAGTGTGGCGGCAGACCCGCACGCACCGCCTCCTCGGCCATGAAGCGAGCCGCCCCTTGTACGGCGACGAGCGCGTCGAGGCCGCTTTCCGCCGCGCAGCGTCCCGCCTGCCGGTGCAGGAATTCGGCGGCGTGCCCCAGTTCGAGCATTTCTCCCAGCACGGCGATATGGCGGCGCGCGGGTGTGGACCGCAACACGTCCAGCATCGCGTGTACGGCTTCGGGGTTCGAATTGTAACTGTCGTTCCAGATGATGATGCCGTTGTGCTCCAGGCGCTCGCCGCGCATCTTGCCGATGGTGAACGTAGCCACGGCGTCCCGCAGGCGTTCCAGCGGGATCTCGAACGCGCGCGCGACGGCCATGCCCGCCAGCAGGTTGAGCACGCCGTGCCGGCCGGCCAGAGTCGTGTAGAAATCGACGTCATCTGCGCGGAAAGACGTGTTTTGGTCCGTGAAGGCGAGGTCCGTGGCCCGCACATCCGCTGCATCCGAGAGGCCAAACGTAATGGTGCGGCCGGCGTGAATTTCGCGGAAGCGCAGCACCCGCGGATCGTCGGCATTCAGCACGGCGATGCCCGTTCGGGGATCCAGCGCCTCAATCAGTTCGCGCTTGGCGAGCGCCACGCCATCGATGGAATCGAAGGCTTCCACGTGCGCGTATCCCACGTTGGTGACCACGCCGATATCCGGCCTCGCGATGGCAGCCAGTGCGCGGATCTCGCCTGCGTGATTCATGCCCATTTCGAGGACGCCTACGCGCGCTTCGTCGGGCAGACGCAGGATCGAGAGCGGTACGCCGACGTGGTTGTTGAGATTGCCCACTGTCTTACCAACCGGCATTTCGACGGCTAGCAGATGGGCGATAGCGTCTTTGACGGTGGTTTTCCCCGCGCTGCCGGTGACGCCTACGACGCGGCCACCCCAATGCTCGCGCGCCCAGGTGGCCAGGCTTTGCAAGGCGGCTAGGGAATCGGGCACCATCAGGACGTTGTCGCCCGGCATGGGATTTTCGACCACCACCGCAGTGGCGCCTTTTTCAAGAGCTAGCGCGGCGTAGGCGTTGCCGTCGTGATTTGGACCGCGCAGGGCGAAGTAGAGATCGCCGGGAGAAAGAGTGCGCGTATCGACCGACCAGCCGGTGCAGAGCGGGCGGGTCTGGAGACCCGCCGCAGGTCTGGAGACCTGCCCCACGACTTCGCTTAATGGCAGGGTCATTTCGGCTCCCGATGGTAACCGAAACCCCGCAGCACTCCGCGGGCCACCTCGCGATCGTCAAAAGCGATGGTCTTGTCCTTCAATACCTGGTAAGTTTCGTGTCCCTTTCCGGCGAGAATTACAATGTCGCCAGAGCGCGCTTCCTTGATGGCGCGGGCAATCGCTGTCGCCCGGTCCGGCTCGACGACCAGCGGCACGTCGGTGCGCCGGATGCCCACCAGTGCGTCGTTCATGATAGCCAGCGGATCTTCCGAGCGCGGGTTGTCGCTGGTGAGCACCACGAAATCGCTGTTTTCGGCCGCGCCCTGGCCCATCAAAGGACGCTTGGCGCGGTCGCGGTCGCCGCCGCATCCGAACAAAGTAATGATGCGTTTGGGCGCCAGGCCGCGCGCCACCGCGATGGTATTCTTCAGCGCGTCGTCGGTATGCGCATAGTCCACCACCACGCCGAACGGCTGGCCCTCGTCGATGCGCTCGAAGCGTCCGCGGACGGCGCGGCATTGCGCGATGCCCGCCGCGATGGTCTCAAGCGGTAGGACATAGCTCAGCCCGGCGCAGCAGGCCGCCAGGATGTTGTACACGTTGATCTTGCCCAACAGCGGGGATTCCACCATGAAGCGCGCTTTGCGGTGCTGCACTTCGAAGCGCAGCCCCTGCAGGCTGGAGGAGATGTGCCGCGCGCGCACCGTGGCGCCCTGGCCGAGTCCGAACCACAGCGCTTCGCTCTGCCGCGAGACTTGTACGCGGCGGCACCATTCATCGTCGCGGTTCAGCACGGCCCAGGCGGGCGGCGGCGCCCCTGCGCCAGAGAACAGCAGTTGCTTGGCGGCGAAATAATCCTCCATGTTGCCATGGAAGTCCAGATGGTCGCGCGTCAGGTTGGTGAAGATGGCCGTGTGGAAAGCCAAGCCGTAAACGCGGCCCAGCGCCAGCGCGTGCGACGACACTTCCATCACCGCGTGCGAACCGCCCGCGGCTTCCAGTTCCGCGAAGAGGCGATGCAAGTCGAGCGATTCCGGTGTGGTGTTGACGGCCGGCAAAACGCGCCCGGCCAAATGATATTCGATGGTGCCAATCAGCGCGGTGGTCTTGCCGGCGGCCCGCAGGATGGCGTCAATCAAGTAAGATGTCGTGGTTTTGCCGTTGGTGCCGGTGATGCCGGTAAGGGCGACGCGCTCGTCGAGACGGCGATAGAAATTGCGGGCTGCCAGCGCCAGCGCCTGGCGGCCGTGCCCGACTTCAATCCACGGCGCGGTAAAGTCTTCCGGGGCGGGGGATTCGCTGACCACCGCCACCGCGCCGCGTTCCGCCGCATCGCCCGCGAACTGGCGGCCATCGGCGCGGCTGCCGGGAAAAGCGAAGAATAGGAAGCCTGGTTGCACGCGGCGCGAATCGTAATCGAGGCCTTGTACTTCCAACTGGGAAAGGAGCGGCGAGAGTGGCGCCTGCAGCCGAACTCCCGCCAGTATCTCTTCCAGGGTCATCTGGCAAGATCGACTCGAATCCTTTCTCCGCCATGCAGCACGGCGCCTGGCGGCGGGTCTTGCGCGCGGACGATGCCGGTGCCCGACAGGTCCACGGGCAAGCCTTGCGCTTGCGCCAGCGTGACCACCGACCGCATCGACAATCCAATAAAGTTGGGCGTTTTGGGGCCGCTTGGCGCTGTTGGCGCAGGCCGCTGGCCTGCGTCGGCAATACTGTTGGCCGGTTGCGCGGCCTGCGGCGGCGCGGGCGCTTGCACATCCGCCTCATCCAGGACGGGTGGTTCGATGGGTCCATCGAGGATGGGCACCTCATCCGGATCGGCGCCTTTGGTTTCACGCGTGTCCGGAGCGGTATCCGGCAAATCCTTCGGCACATCCAGGACCCGCAACGCCTCGGTGGCAACCGCACGAAATACGGGGCCGGCCACAGGACCGCCATAGCCGGCGGAGCCGCCGTGCGTTCCATTCACCGTCACCACCACCACAATGGCCGGGTTCGTCACGGGCGCGAACCCCATGAACGAAGCATTGTAACTATGCGTATAGTGGCCCGTGGCGTAGTCGAAGATCTGGGCGGACCCGGTCTTGCCCGCGCTCGAGTAGCCTTGCAGATTGGCATACCGGTGCCCGGTGCCCACCAGCACCACGCCCTCCATCATTTTACGCATGGCGATGGCGGTTTCCGGCTTCAAGATACGGTGCGGCGGAACCAGCGGCACTGCTGCGGTCCCATTTTTCAGGATCAGGCGTGGCGGGACCAGCAGACCGCCGTTGGCCACGGTGGAGCAGACCTGCGCGAGTTGCAGAGTGGTGACGCCCACTTCGTGCCCCATGGAAACCGACATCAGCGAAGTCGTGCGCCATTTGGAGAGCTTGCGCACCATCCCGGGAGACTCGGCCGGCAGCGGGACACCGGTGCGCGCACCAAGGCCGAAACGCCGGAGATATTCATACAGCTTGCTCGAACCCACTGTTAGGCCGATCTTGATGGCGCCGATATTACTCGACTTGGCTAGCACCATCTCCATGGGCATGACGCCATAGCCGTGGTGGGCCTCGTGCACCGTACGGCCAGCCATGGTGAAAGCGCCGTTGCCGCAGTTGATCATGCTCCAGGGCTTCAAATCCGTGGTTTCGAGAGCGGCCGCAAGCGTGAGGACCTTGAACACGGAGCCCGGTTCGAAAGGCACTGAAACCGCGTGATTGAACCGCGCAGCGGGGTCTTCGCCATGGCCGGGCGGCTGGTTCGGATCGAACGGCGGGTAACTGGCGAGGGCCAGAATTTCGCCATTATAAGGATTCATCACCACCACGCTGCCGCTTTCCCCGTGGGACTCCTGCACCGCGCGCGCGATCTCGTTCTGGGCCGGCAACTGGATGCGCTCGTCGATGCTGAGCGTCAGGTCGATGCCCGGCCGCGGGTCGGTTTGCGCATGGGAATCGATGCCGCGTCCTTTGGCGTCGGTAAGTACGCGGACACTGCCCGGCAACCCCTGCAAATCGGGCTCCAGGCTTTTCTCCAGACCCCACTGGCCCACCTGATCGGCATCCACGGCTCCAATCAAGTGCGCGGCCAGGGTGTTCCGCGGATAGCTCCGCCGGCTTTCATCGGCGAAGCGGATCCAGTCCAGGCGCAGGCTGCGCAGCCGTTCGGATTGTTCCGCATCGATGGCGCGCGCTACCCACATGAAACCTCGCCGATTATCCGCATACCACTGCATGCGGCCGTAGAGCGAAGTTCGATCGAGTTGGAGGACGCCGGACAAGATAGCGGAAGCCACCTGCAAATCCGGCGCCTGTAGAGGATCGATGTAGACGGAGTCCCGCTTTACGCTGCCGGCCAGCAACTGTCCCGAGCGATCGAAGATCGAGCCGCGCGGCGCGGCAACTTCCAACGTCTCCTCTTGCTGTTTGTGGGCCGCGCGCACGTAATCCGCGTGGTGCACCACTTGCAGGCGGAACAACTGAACCACAATCAGGGTTCCCCAAACCAGGATCGCGGCGCCAAACCACATCAGACGTTTGTCGGCTCTATCTCCCGCGACATATTCCATAACGTCTAACCTTGTGGGGATCGGGCTCAGTGCCGGTTCAGAGCCAGCTTGCTATCGCCCTTGGGATCGAGGTGCAGGATCTGTCCAGGCGCGGGGATGCTGAGGTCGCGGCGCTTGGCCAGAACCTGGAGATTCTCCTGGCGCGACAGCTTCGCTTCGACCAGGTCCAGTTCGCGTTGTTCGTCGAGCAAGCGCTGCTGTTCGGCCTTAAGCGATTCCAAATGGTAGCCGGCGAAAATGTTCGCCACCCGGGGAGTCAACAGGCCCATGAAAAGAACGGCCAGCAGGCAAGCCGCGCCGATCATGGACCACTCGCCGCGCGATGCAGGGTCGGGCTCGCGCACCAGGCGTCCATTGTCGACCGGTTTGGAGTACAGGAAAATGTCCTCGTAGGGTAGCGCCCGCAAGCAGTAGCGGTCGTCCACCCGGAAGGATGCGGATTGCGCGGCGCCGCTTGCGGCGGCAGGCGCGGCCAGGGGTCTGCGAAAAAACATTGCCAGCGTTGCCATGAGTTGTTACCTCGCTATTCCATCTGCAGCGCGCGCAGCTTGGCGCTGCGCGACGCCGGATTCAAATCCGTTTCTTCCGCCGTGGGCGTCACCGGATGCTTGGTCAGGACGGTGGCGCGGCCCTCCTGCGCCAAGCCGCGGAACCGCTGCTTTACTTTGCGGTCCTCGAGCGACATGAAGGAAATCACCACCATGCGGCCGCCGCTTTCGAGCAACTCCGGTCCGATTTCGAGCAATCGATCCAGCTCGCCCTGCTCGTCGTTCACAAACATGCGTAAGGCCATAAAGGTTCGGGTCGCGGGATGCAGACGACTCGTCCGAGGCACGGCCTGCTGCACTAACCCGGCCAGGTGTAGTGAGCTCCGTATAGGCCGTGCCCGAACGATGGCTCTGGCTATCTTCCGCGCCCTCCTTTCTTCGCCTAGCTGATAGATCAG
>Ga0302326_10002472_pt1 | contig 44989 bp, 41 predicted proteins | sample Palsa_T0_3_FD_202264 | JGI IMG/M metagenome (GOLD analysis project Ga0302326, IMG submission 202264) | Peat permafrost microbial communities from Stordalen Mire near Abisko, Sweden - Palsa_T0_3 | ecosystem: Environmental > Terrestrial > Soil > Palsa > Peat permafrost | place: Sweden: Abisko...
CCCCAACGAGTACGGTGTTAGCGCGGACGAGTTGGCTGGGCGGCCGCGGCTCGCGCCCATGTGGCGACGGGTCGAGGAAAGTCCGGACTTCACAGAGCAGGGTGATTGCTAACGGCAATCCGAGGTGACTCGCGGGAAAGTGCCACAGAGAACAGACCGCCACCTTCGCGGTGGTAAGGGTGAAACGGTGCGGTAAGAGCGCACCAGCATGCCGGGTGACCGGAATGGCTAGGCAAACCCCACCCGAAGCAAGGCCAAGAAGATCGCACCTCGGTGCGGTCGCGCAGGTGTTCGAGGGCGGCTCGCCCGAGCCTGCGGGTAGGCCGCTTGAGGCACCCGGCGACGGTGTGCCCAGATGGATGGTCGCCGCCGCGCTACCTGGTAGCGCGGAACAGAATCCGGCTTACACGCCAACTCGCCCGCCCCCGTGGGGTCATTTCGACAGCTTGCGCACGGCCTGAAAGAGCTTGTGCAGCGCCGGCTCGATCTGCTTGCGGCATTCCAGAGCCAGGTCGGCTTCACGTTGGAAGAGCAGCCCGTAGGTGAAGGTGTCTTCGCCCGCGGCGTGCGCGGCCTCGGCTTGCTGGGTGAGGTGCTCGCGGCTGACCACGCTGTCCTGGTGATCGCCGAGCAGCGATTGCACTTCTTTGGCCCGCTTGGACACCTTCTTCTTTCCGGTCGCAGCCGCCGTGTAGCGAAGTCGCTTAGCGCGCTTACGGATTCGGTGTATCGCCTCGTCGCGTTTAGCCGCGTCGGCGGTCTGCCGGGCGGACTTGGCGGCCTTGCGAACTTTCTTGCCCGCGGCAGCGACGGTGACCGGAGCGGATTCCCCGTCGGTCGACGGAGCCGAGGAGATCAGTCCCTCCAAGGCGTCGAGCAGGCGGAAATACCGCGGCAACCGCAAGGCGGCCAACGAATGTCGCAGCCCGGTCCGATAGCCATTTTGGGAACCGCCGACCAGCCGTTCGCGGATCGGCCCGCGGACCAGCTCCGGCGGCAGATCGTCGAGAGCGTCGCGATACCGCTCGGCCAGGACTTCGGCGTCGCGGGCTTCGCCGAGTACATTGCCCAGCTCGCGCAGTTCGTCGATGATCGACTCGTCGTCGCCGAGGCCGAAGGAATCCGGTGCCGCCTGCAACAGGCTGCGGATCTTGCGGGCGGTCACCCGCATCTGGTGCACAGCGTCGTCGGCCTCGGCGCGCACGGCCCGGTCCCACACCAGCAGCTCGTCGATCTGTTCGGCCAGCGCCCGATGCAGCTTCTCGTCCGGCCCGCTTGCGTCGCCAGGCGAGGTGTCGAGCACCCGTGCCAGTTTGGAACCATGCCCGGCGGGGTGCGCGCCGGTGTCGAGCAGCCTCCCGCAGAGCGTGTCCATCAGATCGGCGTCCGCTGCGCTACCGACGAGTTCGAGCTCCCACTCCCGCCAACTCTGCGCGGCGATGCTCCCGTCGGCGCCCTGTCCCGCGCTGACATGGTCGTCGCAGAACTCGGCGAGTGCCGCGTCGTCGGCACCGTGCAGCAGCAGAATCTCGCGGGTGGTGTTGATCCGCGCCGCCGGGCCCACCGGGCGGTCCCGGACGATGGCCAGCACCACATCGATCAGCTCGGCCGGCGGATCGTGCTCGGCGCCCAACGGTGCACGCACCTCGGTGCGGGCGTCGGGGCCCGCCGGCAGCTTGAGATGCCATCCGGCGTCACCACCGCCGGTGCGCCGGCGCAACGTGATCCGATGCGACGCCAGATCCCGTGCCGGGGTGTCGAAGTACACCGCGTCCAGCGACTCAGTCTCGGCCTGCTCCACTCGGACGATCCCGTCGACACCGTCAAACGACGGCGACGGCGTCGTCTCGAGGACATCGAATTTGCGCTCTACTTCGAGGTGACGCGATGGGGCGGCCATCGTCTCAGCCTGCCACGCCGGACCGGCGTTCAAACCACAGATTCAGAAGCAATGCTCCTCGGCGGGGAAGGCGCTGGCCGCAACATCGTGCGCGTACTGCGTTGCAGCGCGGCGCAATTCGCCTCCGACATCGCCGAAACGCTTGACGAACTTCGCGGTCTTGCCGCTGGTGAACCCGGCCATGTCCTGCCAGACCAGCACCTGGGCGTCGCAGTTGGGGCCCGCGCCGATGCCCACCGTTGGGATCGTCAGCTTGCCGGTGATCTGGGTGGCCAGCTCGGCCGGCACCATCTCCATGACCACCGAGAACGCGCCCGCCTCGGCGACGGCGATCGCGTCGGCGATGGTCTGCTCGGCGGCGTCGCCGCGGCCTTGGACCCGGAAACCGCCGAGGGTGTTGACGCTCTGCGGGGTGAAGCCGATGTGCGCCATCACCGGGATGCCCGCAGCGGTGAGGGTGGCGATCTGGTCGGCGACCCGTTCGCCGCCTTCCAGCTTGACCGCGTGCGCGCCGGCCTCCTTCATGAACCGGATGGCGGCGTCGAGCGCCGCGGCGGGTCCGGCCTCGTAGCTGCCGAAGGGCAGGTCGGCGACCACCAGAGCATGCGGTGCGCCGCGCACGACGCCGCGGACCAGCGGGATCAGCTCCTCGATCGAGACAGGCACGGTGGTGTCGTAGCCGTAGACGACGTTGGCGGCCGAATCACCGACCAGCAGGACGGGGATGCCGGTGTCGTCGAAGATCCGGGCGGTGGAGTAGTCGTAGGCCGTGAGCATCGCCCACTTGTGGCCTTCGGCCTTCATCTTCTGTAGGTGATGAATGCGGGTCTTGGTCCGCGGCGCAACATTGTCCGGTTGCGCAGAATGGGCACCATAAACAGTCTGTTCAGACATCATTGTCCCTAGTTGTGGTCGGGTCGATCCTCGTGGCCCTGAAGGGTCCCCGGGTTCGTCTGACCCGACCATTGTGCCACCTCCCGGCGCGCAAGTGGAGAGCAGTGCAGATGGACTTCCTCACACCATTGCCCATCCGCCGATTCGGGTGCCACCCCGCGATAGCGGACATACCATCGGGCGCATGCAGCGCCTCAGCGGTCTCGACGCCAGCTTCTTGTATTTGGAAACGCCATCCCAGTCGTTGCATGTCTGCTCGATTCTGGAACTCGACACCTCAACGATGCCCGGCGGATACACCTTCGACCGGCTGCGCGACGAGCTGGCGCTCCGGATCAAGGCAATGCCTCAGTTCCGGGAGAAGTTGGCCGACAGCCCACTGAATCTGGATCATCCGGTCTGGGTGGAGGACGACCACTTCGACGTGGGTCGCCACCTGCACCGCATCGGGCTGCCGCCGCCGGGTGGGCGCACGGAACTGGCCGACATCTGCGGTCACATCGCCGGATTGCCGCTGGACCGCAGCAGGCCGCTGTGGGAGATGTGGGTCATCGAAGGCGTCGCAGGCACCGACGCACAGCAGGGTGGTCGCCTTGCCGTGATGACCAAAGTGCATCACGCCTGCGTGGACGGTGTGACCGGGGCCAACCTGATGTCCCAGCTGTGCAGCACCGAGGCAGACGCGGCACCACCCGATCCCGTCGACGGCGTCGGCGGAGCCAACCAAGTAGAAATCGCGTTGAGCGGCGCCGTCAGATTCGCAATGCGGCCGCTGCGGTTGGCCAATGCGCTGTCCGGTACCGCGTCGTCGGTCGTCAAAACGGTGCTGCGGGCCCGCAGCGGCCAGACGATGGCGCCGCCGTTCGCGGCCCCGCGCACCGTGTTCAACGCCAGCATCACCCCGCACCGCAACGTTGCCTTCGCCCAGCTGGACCTCGAGGACATCAAGAAGGTCAAAAGCTACTTCGACGTCAAGGTCAACGACGTGGTGATGGCCCTGGTGTCCGGTGTGCTCCGGCAATTCCTGCTCGACCGCGACGAACTGCCGGACTCGTCGTTGGTGGCGATGGTGCCGGTGTCGGTGCACGAGAAGTCGGATAGGCCTGGGCGCAACCAGGTTTCGGGGATGTTCTCCAGCCTGCATACGCATATCGCCGACCCGGCGGAACGAATCAAAGCCATCGCAGATGCGAACTCCGTTGGCAAGCAACATAGTTCGGCGATCAGCGCCACGCTGCTGCAGGATTGGTCGCAGTTCGCCGCGCCCGCGGTCTTCGGGATGGCGATGAGGGCATACGCCCGTACCAGCCTCACCAAGAGCATGCCGGTGCACAACCTGGTCGTCTCCAACGTGCCGGGCCCGCAGGTCCCGCTGTATTTCCTGGGCAGCGAGGTCAACGCGATGTATCCGCTGGGGCCGGTGTTCCACGGCTCGGGACTCAACATCACCGTGATGTCGCTGACCGGCAAACTCAACGTGGGCATAATCGGCTGTCCCGAGCTGGTACCCGACCTGTGGGATCTGGCCGACGACTTCGCCGTCGGAATGGAAGAACTGCTGGTCGCGACACGGTAGACCGCTCGCACCCCGGCCCACACATCGACGCATGGCAGCATGTGTGGGCATGGGGACCCCTCGCCGCGGCAAGATCGCGCGCTCGATGCTGATCTGGACCGTGATGGCGGTAGTCGCGGTGACGGTGGCCGGTTGCACTCAGGTGGTCAAGGGCCGGGCTGTGCTCGCCGGGCCGAAGGTCGGCCAGCCGGTGGAGTGGGGACCATGCCGCGTCACCGGCGGCGGCGGCGCGGCGAAGCTACCCGGCGGCGCACAGTGCGGCAAGCTCGCGGTGCCGGTGGACTACCGGCATCCCGGCGGGGACGCCACCACACTGGCACTCATTCGGGTGCCGGCGACCCGCGACAAGATCGGGTCGCTGGTCATCAACCCCGGTGGTCCCGGCGAGTCCGGCGTCGAAGCGGCACTGGGGGTCGTGCAGTCGTTGTCGCCGCAGATCCGCGAACGGTTCGACCTGGTCGGTTTCGACCCGCGCGGAGTGGCGCTGTCTCGGCCGGCCATCTGGTGTAACTCCGACGCCGACAACGACCGACTGCGCACCGAGCCACAAGCCGACTACAGCCCGGCGGGCGTGGCGCACATCGAACAGGAAACCAAGGAATACGTCGCGCGCTGCGTCGCCAAAATGGGCAAGAAATTCCTGGCCAACGTCGGAACCGACAACGTGGCCCGCGATTTGGACACCATTCGGGAAGCTCTGGGCGACAGCAAGCTGACATTCCTGGGCTACTCGTACGGCACCCGGATCGGCTCCGCCTATGCCGAGGCGTTCCCGAAGAACGTCCGCGCGATGATCCTCGACGGCGCGATCGACCCGAACGCTGATCCGGTCGAGTCAGATCTCCGGCAGGCCAAAGGTTTTCAGGACGCCTTCGACAACTTCGCGAAAGACTGTGCCAAGTCGCCCACCTGCCCACTAGGCACTGACCCGGCCAAAGCTGTTGACGTGTACCACGATCTGGTCTTTCCGCTCGTCGACAAGAATAACCCGATGCTGGGAAGGCCGGCGCCCACAAAGGATCCACGCGGCCTGAGCTACAGCGACGCCATCATCGGGACCATCATGGCGTTGTACTCACCGAGCTTCTGGCACCACTTGAGCAGCGGGCTGACCGAGTTGTCCCACCACCACGGCGACACGCTGCTCGAGCTGGCCGATCTGTACATGCGTCGCGACAAGCACGGCCACTACTCCAACTCCACCGACGCCCGGGTGGCGATCAACTGTGTCGACCAGCCGCCGGTCAAGGACCGGGCCAAGGTGATCGACGAGGACCGCCGCTCGCGGCAGGTTGCGCCGTTCATGAACTACGGCAAGTTCACCGGCGACGCCCCGCTGGGGACCTGCGCGTTCTGGCCGGTGCCGCCGACCAGCAAGCCGCACAACATCTCTGCGTCCGGCCTGACGCCGACACTGGTCGTGTCGACCACCCATGACCCAGCCACGCCGTACCAAGCCGGTGTCGACCTGGCCAAGGAGTTGCAGGGCGGATTGCTCACCTTCGATGGCACGCAGCACACGGTCGTATTCCAGGGCAACACCTGCATCGACGATTACGCGACGGCGTACCTGCTCAGCGGGACTGTGCCGTCCAACGGGGCTAAGTGCTAGGTCCGGTGACGATGCAGCCCGCTGGGCGGGCTGAGGGGGAACCGGCCCATCGGCAACGGCTCCAGATTCGAATCGTCAATCTGGGCAGTAAATAACGAGACCAAGGTGTGACCAATGGGATCACGGCCTGTGGCCGACGCATGCAACGATTAGCCCCCATGTGGCGCATGAGGGGGGTGTTCTCTGCGCTGCTGTCTGTGTCGCTGACGGCAGCGACAGTCGTTGCCGGGACACCGGTGGCGAGCGCGGCGCCGGGATATGACACCGGCCCGACGCCTGGGTCTTCGGCCCCGTTGAGCTGGGGGAGTTGCGGGCAGATTCTGCACAGCCCCGGCGATGTTCCCACCGCGCAATGCGGGAGCGTTCCGGTTCCGGTCGACTACAACAATCCGGGCGGCGCCCAGGTTCAGCTCGCGGTGATCCGCATCCCGGCGACCGGACCGCGCATCGGATCGCTGTTGGTCAATCCAGGTGGGCCCGGCGCATCGGCGGTCGACATGGTCGCCTCGATGGGACCGGGCCTGGCGGGTTCCGAAGTGAGCCGCCGGTTCGATCTGGTCGGCTTCGACCCTCGCGGCGTCGGCCATTCGACGCCGGAGCTGCGTTGCCAGAGCGACGCCGACTTCGAGGCATACCGGCGCGATCCGATGGTCGACTACAGCCCGGCCGGCGTGGCCCACATCGAGCAGGTCTACCGGCAGATCGCTCAGCGCTGTGTGGCCCGCAACGGTCAGGCTTTCCTGGAAAACATCGGAACTGCGGCCGTCGCTCGCGACATGGATGCGGTACGCCAGGCGCTGGGCGATGACCAGATCAACTATCTGGGTTTCAGCTACGGCACAGAATTGGGGACGGCCTACGTCGAGCGGTTCGGCGACCACGTCCGGGCGATGGTGCTGGACGGCGCCATCGACCCGACCATCGCGCCGATCGACGAGACCGTCAACCAGGAAGCCGGGTTTCAGACCGCATTCAACGACTACGCCGCCGACTGCGCCCGCTCGTCGGACTGCCCGCTGGGCACCGACCCGGCGCAGTTCGTCACCCGGTATCACCAACTGATCGATCCGTTGGTGGCCAAACCCGCGGCCACATCGGATCGGCGGGTACTCGGATATTCGGACGCGACGACGGGCACGATCAACGCGCTCTACACCCCGCAGTTCTGGAAATTCCTGACCAGTGGGCTGCTCGGTCTGCGGCGCGGCACCGATCCCGGTGACCTGTTGACGTTGGCCGACGAGTACTACGGCCGCGACGCGCACGGGCACTACAACAACTCGCAGGACGCTTTCAACGCGGTCCGCTGCGTGGACGCACCTGAGCCGACCGATCCGGCGGCATGGGCCGACGCTGATCGGCGCATCCGTGAGGCCGCGCCATTCGTGTCCTACGGGCAGTTCACCGGTCAGGCACCGCGCGATCTGTGCGCGCTCTGGCCGGTGCCCGCGACGTCGTCGCCGCATCCGGCAGCGGCCGTCGCCCCCGGAAAGGTCGTTGTCGTATCCACCACCCACGACCCGGCCACCCCATACCAGGCGGGTGTCGACCTGGCCCGCCAGCTCGGTGCGAACCTGATCACGTTCGAGGGCACCCAGCACACCGTCGTTTTCAACGGGAATGAATGCGTCGACGACGCGGTGATCAGGTATCTAGTCGACGGCGCCGCGCCCGGAAACTTACGGTGTTAGGTAGCGCCGGTAACACAAATTTAACGGTCAATGCATACTGTTTCAGATATGGACCGACAGAAGGAATTCGTGCTCCGCACGCTGGAGGAACGGGATATCCGATTTGTCCGGCTGTGGTTCACCGACGTGCTTGGTTACCTCAAGTCGGTTGCGATCGCCCCCGCGGAGCTTGAGGGCGCCTTCGAAGAAGGCATCGGCTTCGACGGGTCCTCCATCGAGGGCTTTGCCCGGGTCTCGGAGTCCGACACCGTCGCCCATCCCGACCCGTCGACCTTTCAGGTGCTGCCCTGGGCGACCGCGGGCGGTCACCACCACTCGGCACGGATGTTCTGTGACATCACCATGCCCGACGGTTCGCCATCGTGGGCGGACCCCCGGCACGTGCTGCGGCGTCAGCTGGGGAAAGCCAACGACCTGGGCTTCTCCTGCTACGTGCATCCCGAGATCGAATTCTTCCTACTGGAGCGTGGTCCCGAAGACGGATCGGTACCCATTCCGGCCGACAACGCCGGCTATTTCGACCAGGCCGTGCACAGCGCGTCCAACTTCCGCCGCAGCGCCATCGAGGCCCTGGAATCCATGGGCATCTCCGTGGAGTTCAGCCATCACGAAGGTGCACCCGGCCAGCAGGAGATCGATCTGCGCTTCGCGGACGCGCTGTCGATGGCCGACAATGTGATGACGTTCCGCTACATCATCAAAGAGGTTGCGCTGGAAGAGGGGGCGCGGGCGACGTTCATGCCCAAGCCGTTCGGTGAGCACCCCGGCTCGGCCATGCACACCCACATCAGCCTGTTCGAGGGTGAGGTCAACGCCTTCCATAGCCCGGACGATCCGCTGCAGCTGTCCGATGTCGCCAAGTCGTTCATCGCGGGAATCCTCGAGCACGCCAGCGAGATCAGCGCGGTGACCAATCAATGGGTGAACTCCTACAAACGTCTGGTGCTCGGCGGCGAGGCGCCTACCGCGGCGTCGTGGGGCGCGGCCAACCGGTCAGCGCTGGTCCGTATCCCGATGTACAGCCCGCACAAGACGTCGTCACGACGCATCGAGGTGCGCAGCCCCGATTCCGCGTGCAACCCGTACTTGGCTTTCGCCGTGCTGCTGGCCGCCGGGCTGCGCGGTGTGGAGAAGGGTTACGTGCTGGGGCCGCAAGCCGAAGACAACGTCTGGGATCTGACCCCGGTGGAACGTCGCGCGATGGGTTACCGCGAGCTGCCGTCCAGCCTCGACGAGGCACTTCGTGCGATGGAGGGTTCCGAGCTGGTTGCGGAGGCGCTGGGGGAGCATGTCTTTGACTTCTTCCTGCGCAACAAGCGCGCCGAATGGGCGAACTATCGCCGCCACGTCACGCCATACGAGCTGAAGACCTATCTTTCGCTGTAACTCCAGGGCTCGGCTAGATGACCGGGGATCTGCGCTACCGTCGTGGACGTGAATCAACCCGTGACGCGGCGGCCGAAGGTGCCCAGCCTCGGCCGGCTCGGGTTGGTCGATGACCGTGCGAACGCCGACATGGCGCAGCTGGGGTGGAACACCGAGTCGCATATCGACGTGCTGTGGTCGCTGTCCCGCGCGCCCGACGCCGACGCCGCACTGAGCGCGACGGTCCGGTTGGCCGAGGCGCTGCGCGACGACTGGGACGAGCTCAATGCGGCACTCGCCGCCGACCGAGGGCTGCGCGGTCGGTTGTTCGGCGTGCTCGGGTCCTCGTTGGCGTTGGGGGATCATCTGATCGCCAACCCGCACGCGTGGCGGCTGTTGCAGGGCAACGTGAGGTTGCCCACCGCCGCGCAGTTGGACGCCGCCTTCGCTGAGTGCGTCGCCGAACCGCCAAGGGCCGCAGGGTCGGTGGTATGGCGGTTACGCACGCTATACCGCAACCGGGTGCTGGTATTGGCTGCGCTGGATCTGGCGTCGACGGTCGAGAACGAGCCGGTGTTGCCCTTCAGGGCCGTCGGCGCCCACTTGGCCGACATTGCCGACGCTGCGCTGGCGGCGGCGCTGTCGGTCGCCCAGGCCAGGGTCTGCGGCGACGCCACACCACCCCGGCTTGCGGTCATCGCAATGGGCAAATGCGGTGCGCGCGAACTCAACTACGTCAGCGACGTCGACGTGATCTTCGTCGCCGAGTCCGCCGATCCGGTATCCGCCCGGGTTGCCGGCGAGGTGATGCGACTGGCGTCGGACGCCTTCTTCCAGGTGGACGCCGGGCTGCGGCCGGAAGGCCGGCACGGCGAGCTGGTCCGCAGCCTCGACTCCCATATCACCTATTACCAGCAGTGGGCCAAGACGTGGGAGTTCCAGGCGCTGCTGAAGGCCCGGCCCGCGGCCGGTGACGCGGAACTGGGCAAGCAGTACATCGCCGCGCTGATGCCGATGGTGTGGACCGCTTGTGAGCGTGACGATTTCGTTCGCGAGGTCCAGTCGATGCGGCGACGGGTGGAGGAATTGGTGCCCGCCGATGTCCGAACCCGCGAGCTCAAACTCGGCACCGGCGGGCTGCGGGACGTCGAATTCGCCGTGCAGCTCCTGCAACTCGTGCATGGTCGCACCGACGAGTCGCTGCATGTCGCCTCGACGGTGGATGCGCTCGCCGCGCTGGGAGCAGGCGGGTACGTCGGCCGGGACGACACGGCGAATATGACCGCCTCCTACGAGTTCCTTCGCCTGCTCGAGCACCGGCTGCAGTTGCAGCGGCTCAAACGCACCCATATGTTGCCGGCGTCCGACGACGACGAGGCGCTGCGCTGGCTGGCGCGGGCGGCCCACATCCGGCCGGACGGCAGTCACGACGCGCTGGGTGTGCTGCGCGAAGAACTCAAGCATCATCACCGTCGGGTATCGCGGCTGCACGCCAAACTCTTCTACCAACCGCTACTGGAATCGATTGCGCCAGAAGGCTTGGAGTTCTCCCAGGGCATGACGCCCGCGGCCGCCGAACGCCAGTTGGCCGCACTCGGCTACGAGGCCCCGCAGAGTGCGCTGACACATCTGTCCGCGTTGATCAACCAGAGCGGCCGTCGAGGCCGGGTGCAGTCGGTGCTGTTGCCGCGACTGCTGGATTGGCTGTCCGACACCCCCGATCCGGATGCCGGGCTGCTGGCCTACCGCCGGATCAGTGAGGTGATGGTCAACCAGCGCTGGTTCCTGTCGACGCTGCGGGACAAGCCGGCGGTGGCCAAGCGGCTGATGCATGTGCTCGGAACGTCGGCGTACGTGCCCGAGTTGTTGATCCGCGCACCCGAAGTCATCCAGAACTACAGCGATGGGCCATCAGGACCCAAGCTGCTCGACTCCGATCCCGAGATGGTCGCGGGTGCGTTGGTGGCATCGGCGGGCCGGCAGAGCGACCCGGTCCGCTCCATCGCCATCGCCCGCTCGCTGCGTCGGCGCGAATTGGCCCGCATCGCCTCGGCCGACCTGCTCGGCATGCTCGACGTCACCGACGTGTGCGCTGCGCTGACCGCAGTGTGGGTCGCGGTGCTACAGGCTGCCCTGAATGCGGTGATCAGGGCCAACGTCCCCGGAGGCGAGGACGCCCCGGCCGCCATCGCGGTGATCGGTATGGGGCGGCTCGGTGGCCACGAATTGGGCTACGGGTCGGACGCCGACGTGCTGTTCGTCTGCGAGACCGCCGAGGGCGTGGCAGATTCCGACGCGGTGCGCTGGGCGGTCGCGGTGGCGGAGCAGGTCCGCGCGCTGCTGGGAACCGCAAGCGCCGACCCGCCTTTGGAGGTCGATGCCAATCTGCGGCCCGAGGGTCGCAGTGGCCCGCTGGTCCGCACGCTGGCCTCCTATGCGGCGTACTACGACCAATGGGCGCAGCCGTGGGAGATCCAAGCGTTGCTGCGGGCGGCTTCGGTCGCCGGTGATCCGGATCTGGGCCGGCGATTCCTGCTGATGGCGGACAAGACGCGCTACCCCGCCGGCGGGGTGTCGGCCCAGACGGTCCTCGAGATCCGGCGCATGAAGGCACGCATCGACTCCGAACGGTTGCCGCGTGGCGCCGATCCCAAGACGCACACCAAGCTGGGGCGCGGAGGGCTGGCAGACATCGAGTGGACCGTGCAGCTGTTGCAGCTGCGGTACGCCAGCGATATCGAGGCCCTGCACAACACCTCGACGCTGGAGAGTCTGGACGCCGCCACCGAGGCCGCACTGATCACCGCCGAGGACGCCGACCTGTTGCGGGAGGCGTGGCTGACCGCGACCAGAGCCCGCAATGCGCTGGTTCTCGTCCGCGGCAAGCCCACCGACCAGCTACCCGGCCCCGGGCGCCAACTCAACACCGTCGCCGTCGCGGCCGGCTGGGAGAAGAACGGCGACGGTGGAGAATTCCTGGACAACTATCTGCGTGTGACACGGCGCGCAAAAGCGGTCGTGCACAGGATTTTCGACGAATAACCGGACCTTGAATTTCTCCTACGAGGTCATGAGTGCCGACGAGCACGATCGTCTGGTAGCGCTCTACGGTCCGCTCACCGACGACATGCGCGAGCTCATCGAAGCGGCACTGCGCACCGAAGCCGAGCCTGACGCCATCGCCACCGCGCGCACCGCGATCCAGGCCGCGACCGAGGCGCTGCGCAGCAGGGAACGTGAAGACTCGCAGGTGGTGCGTTACTCCTTCAACGGGCGGCCGCTGGTGTGGAACAACGCGGTGATCGGCCTGCGCAATGCGATCGCGCCGCCGCTGACCATTCACCAGGGCGACGACGGCATCAGCTGTTGGAGCGAGTTCACCATGAACGCCGCCTACGAAGGTCCGCCCGGCCTGGTGCACGGGGGAGTATGTGCGCTGGTGCTCGATCACGTGCTCGGCGAGGCCGCGAGTGAGGGCCTGACCAAGCCGCTGTTCACCGGAACCATCACCATCCGTTACGTCCGCGGCACCCCGCTGGGCAGACTTCGCGCCGAAGCCGCGGTCGAACGCACCGAACGCTTCAAATCGTTTGTCTCCGGCCATCTTTCCGATGCCGAAGGGATCACCGCCGAGGCGGAGGGGATCTTCATCAAGCCGGCGTGGGCGCGAGAAGCCGAATGAGGTTCTATGTCAGCAGCGCGTTTCTCGATACTCGGGAAATCATCGAAGTCGCCAAAACCGCCGACGAACTCGGCTACGACGGTATCGCGATCCCCGACCACATCGTCAACCTGGAAACGCTGGACACGCCGTACCCGTACACCAAGGACGGCGAGCGGCGCTGGCAACCGTTCACCGAATGGCCCGACCCGTGGGTTCTGGTCGGCGCACTCGCGCAGGTCACCACGAGGCTCCGGTTCGTCACGACGGTCTACATCCCGGCCATGCGCAATCCCTATTCGGCGGCCAAAGCCATTGGCACCGCTGCGTATCTGGCCGAGGGACGGGTGGAACTCGGCGTCGGCGTCGGATGGTGCGCCGAGGAATTCGCCTTGATGGAGCAGCGCTTCTCCGGCCGCGGCAAACGCACCGACGAGATACTCGGGTTGATGCGGGCGCTGTGGTCGCCGGACTGGACCGAGTTCGACGGGGAGTTCTATCAGACACCGAGGCTGGAGATGCAGCCGACGCCGCCGCGGATACCGATCTACGTCGGCGGCCTCAGCGACATCGCGTTGCGGCGCGCGGCGCGCTACGACGGCTGGATCGGCGACCTGATCAACACCGAGCAGGCGATCGCGGCCGCGGACCGTATTCGCCAGTTGCGGGCCGAGAAAGGTTTGCACATGGACGATTTCACGATCCTGACGCCGCTGACCGATGCCTTCACGAGCGCCCACTACCAGCGCGCCGAGGATGCCGGTATCTCCGGGATCCTCACCATGCCGTGGATGTTCTACACCGGGCCGGACGCCACGCTGGCCGAAAAGGTCGACGGCATGAAGAGGTTCCGCAAGGATCTCGCGCTCGACTGAGACCAGGGTCGATCGGCGATTCTCGGTGCCTGCATGATGAGAGTCATGCCCGACATCCGGCCGTACCACATCGATGTCCCCGACGCCGTTCTCGACGACCTGAAGCAACGACTCTCGCGGACCCGATGGCCGGAAGCGGAAACCGTCGACGACTGGAGCCAGGGCATCCCGCTGGCCTATACCCGCGAGCTGGCCGACTACTGGGCGAACGGCTACGACTGGCGCTCGAGGGAAACCGTGCTCAACCGATTCGATCACTTCCTCACCGAAATCGACGGGCTGGACGTTCATTTCATCCATCAACGCTCGCCGCACGATGACGCGTTGCCGCTGCTGATCACGCACGGCTGGCCGGGCTCGGTGGTCGAGTTCCATAAGGTGATCGAGCCGCTGGTCAACCCGCCGTCGGGCCGTCCCGAGGACGCTTTTCACGTGATCTGTCCGTCACTGCCCGGCTACGGGTTCTCCGGTAAGCCGACCGGGGCCGGCTGGGGCGTGGAGAAGATCGCGGAGGCATGGGAGAGGTTGGTCGGCAGGCTCGGCTACGACCGGTACGGCGCGCAAGGCGGCGACTGGGGCGCGGCGGTGACGACCCAGATCGGCCGCAACCGAGGCCGCTGCGTAGGCATCCACCTGAACATGCCCATGGCGAAGCCCGTCGCTGGTTCAGGCGAACTCAGCGAGGACGACCAGCAAGCCCTGGCCGCATACGCGGACCACCGCAAGTGGGGCACCGGCTATTCCAAGCAGCAGTCCACCCGGCCGCAGACGCTGGGTTACGGGCTGGTCGATTCGCCGGTGGGTCAGCTGGCGTGGATCGTCGAGAAGTTCTGGGCATGGGCGGACTGCGACGGCCATCCCGAAAAGGTCTTCAGCCGCGACGAATTGCTCGACAACGTGATGTTGTACTGGGTTACCGGGAGCGGCGCCTCCTCAGCGCGGCTGTACTGGGAGAGCTTCAATAAGTTCGTCGGCGATGACCGGGTGGAGCTGCCCACCGGGGTCGCTTCGTTCCCGAAGGAAATTCTGCGCACGCCGCGAAGCTGGTGCGAGGAGGCCTACAACATCAGGCACTGGACGACGATGCCGCGCGGCGGCCATTTCGGTGCCTTCGAGCAGCCGGAGTGGTTCGTCGACGACGTCCGCACGTTCTTTTCGACGCTGCGGTAAAGCCGGGCTAACGCCGAAGCAGCCGTCGGCTGCCTAGCCGCCGGTTGCGTCGGAGGCCTGCCGGCCATCGACCGTAGCGGTCGTCGAGCGCATAGCCGCCGCCGCCGGCGAACACCAACAGCAAGAACGCGAAGCAGTACATCACCGACGATTCGCCGTGGTTGTTGATCGGAAAGAACCCGTGCGGCAGGTGGACGGTGAAGTAGGCGAACGCCATCTCGCCGCTCGCGACGAAGGCGGCCGCCCGGGTGAACAGCCCCGCAGTGATGAGCAAACCGGTGATCAACTCGATCAACCCCGCGTAGTAGCCGGGCCATTCGCCCACCGGCACAGTGTGATTCGCCGGCCAGCCGAACACCGTGGACAGCCCGTGGGACAAAAAGAGCAACCCGAACATGACTCGAAATACCGCAAGCGCGGCAGGCCAATTCGAATTCAGCCGAGCTTCCAGATTGGGTGCCATACACGGCACCCTACTTGTTACAGCTGGGCCCAGACCGACTTCGTCTTCATGTACATGTCGATACCTTCTTTGCCGAACTCGTGTCCCCAGCCGGACTGCTTGTGGCCGCCGAACGGCACATCGTGGTCAAAGACCAACTGGCAGTTGATCTGCACGCTGCCCGCCTGCAACCGCTTCACGACCCGGTGGGCGCGGCCCAGATTCTCGGTGTAGACGGTCGCGGCCAAGCCGTACGTGGTGTCGTTGGCCAAGGCTATGGCCTCGTCCTCGTCGTCGAAGGGCAGGATGCTGACCACCGGCCCGAAGATCTCCTGCTGGTAGAGCCGCATGCCCGTGTCCACGTTGGTGAGCACTGTCGGGTGCACGAAGTAACCCTTGCGGTCAAGGCGGTAGCCGCCGGTGACCACGTCGACGCCGTCGCTCTTGCCCTCGTCGATGAAGCCCATGACCCGGGTGAGCTGTTTCTGGCTGATCAACGGGCCGCTGACGCAACCTTCCTCGCTCGGGGCGCCGTACTTGAACGTGTTCGCCATCATCGAGATGCCCTCGACGACACGGTCAAACACTGCGCGCTGCACGAAGATTCGCGATCCGCACACGCAGCCCTGACCGGAGTGCACGAAGATGCCCAGCGACGCCATCAGGATGGCTTTGTCCAGATCGGCGTCGTCGAAGATCAGCACCGGCGACTTGCCGCCGAGTTCGAGCGTGACCTTCTTGAGGCTGTCGGCCGAGGCCCGCACGATTTCCTTGCCGACCTCCGTCGAGCCGGTGAACGCGACCTTCTGTACGTCGGGATGTGCGGTGATCGCCGCGCCTGCGGTGTGGCCGTAGCCAGTCAGCAGGTTGGCCACGCCGTCGGGCACCCCGGCCTCGTGGATCAGCCGGTCGAGCAGCAGAGCCGAAAGTGGTGTCTCCTCAGCGGGTTTGACGACCATGCTGCAGCCCGCGGCCAGCGCCGGGGCGAGCTTGGCGCTGGCGTTGAAGATCGGGCCGTTCCACGGGAAGATCAGGCCCACCACGCCGTACGGCTCTTTCAACGTGTAGGCGTGCATGTTGACGTAGGCGTCGGTTGCGATGCCGTCGGTCCGTACGTCGTAGGCGACGCCGTTGATCTTCGAACACCAGCCGGCGTAATAGCGGAAGAACTCCGAACAGGTGGACATCTGCAGCGTGGCCTGCATCAGCGGCATGCCGGTGTTCAGCGAGTCCAGTTGAGCGAACTCGTCGGCGTGCTCATCGATCAGATCCGCAATCCGCCACATGACCTTGGCCCGCTCGCGGCCCGGCAACTCCGACCAGACGCCGGCCTCGAAGGAGGCCTTTGCCGCTGCGACGGCCTCGTCGACCGCGTCCGCGCCGCAGTCGGTGAACTCGGTGATGGTCTCTTCGGTCGCGGGATCGATGACCTCGATGACATCACCCGAACCGGGTCGCTTGCGGATGTCGTCCAAAAGTTCCTGCAGAGCCATCTGATCCCTTCCCACCACCGTCGAATGCTGAGCACCTGCTTAGCACCGCTGGCGTCGCCCGGTCAAGGCGGGTACCGACTATGGGTTCGCCGAGCCGAGCGCTTTGGTCAGCAGCGCCGTGAGCCGCTTCTGCTCGCCGCTGCTCAACTGGTCGGTCATCGGCGTGATCCCGTCACCGACGGCTGCCAAGATCTCCGGGATCAAGCGGCGAGCCGACTCGGTGAGGCCGACTCGAACCGAGCGGCCGTCATGCGGGTCGGCGGTCTTGGTGACGAGCCCGCGTTGCGCCGCCCGGTCGATCAGACCGCTGATCGTGGAGCGTTCCAGGCCGGTGAAGGTCGCCAGATCGGCCATCGCCGGCTCGCGATCGCGCAAGATGCCCAGCACCCGCAATTGAGTGAGCGACAGGTCGTACTCTGCGGCGATTTCGGTGAGGACAGCCATCAGCGTAAAAGACATCTGCGCCAACGCATCTCGTAGCTCGCCGAGATGCCCGTCCGCGTGATCGCTGGAAGTCACCGGGGATGACGATACCAATAGATGGTATTACGAACTAGCTAGCGACCGCCTCAGAGCGCTCGTAGGCCACGCAGGGTCCTGGTTATCAGTTCGCGTCGTTCGTCGATCGTCATCGAGTCACCGAGGGGAGCGTGCACCCGCAGATAACCCTGTGTCGCCAGGTCGTCGACGAGGAACCGTGTCGCGCCGATCGGCAAGGACAGCCGAGAGGCGATCTCTGCGACCGAGGGGTTCTGCACGCACGACGTCAGGATCTGGCCCCGCACATCATTTTTCCGCCAGCGGGGCGGCCTCGCTGTGAGGTTGAGCGCTTCGACCGGCGCCTCGAGCGCCAGGCCGCCAGAGCCGATAGAGCCTGCCGTCAGCGTGTACGGGCGGACCAAGCTCGGCTCGTCCGCGTGTTCCGGTTCTGTGAACCAGTCGTCGGTCGGCGAACTATGCGGCAGGTAGTGGTTCTTCAGGAACTCTAAGGCGTGGTCGGCGTGCACCGATGCGCGCACCTCGCTTGAGACGACCTTGACTACGGTGCGGTCGGTGTCGATGACGAATGTGGTCCGTCTGACCGGCCATACCCGGGCCAGCAGGCCACGGCGTCGACTGTGCCTACCCCGCCGGGCGGGCTCACGCGCCACGACGGACCCACGCAGCTTGGCGAGCCTGCCGCGGCGCACCCCGAACAGCTCGGACACCACGCCATCCGCGTCGGAGAGCAGCGGATAGTCGAACGAGCGCTGACGGGCGAAGTGGGCCTGCTTGTCGACGGTGTCGGTGCTGATGCCCACCCGCTGGGCGCTCACCCTGGCGAATTCGTCACTCAGGTCCCGGAAATGACAAGCCTGGGCTGTGCAGATCGGTGAGGATGCGATCGGGAAGAAGAACAGCACAACCGGCCCGTCGGCAAGGAGCGCGGACAGCGTCCGAGGCCGACCGGTGTGGTCATACAGAGTGAAGTCAGGGGCCTTCTCGCCCGCGATCATCGGCACAGAGTAGCGCCGGGAAGCTCTGTGCGACGCACGACTGGGAACTTTGCCTCAGATGCTCGGACAAAGCTTCGCCCAGATTTCGCTGTTCTTTCATATGTTTGCTGCCCCGGGGCTTGCATACTGACGGCCCCTCCATCAACGTCGAGAACGAAAGAAGCGCATCAGATGCCCTCATCTCGCTGGCTAGCCAGACTTACCATCCCGATCATCGCCGGTGCCGCCTTGTTTTCGAGCGCTGCAATTGCGACTGCCGATCCCAGGGATGACGCATACCTAGATCAGCTGCGTGGCGCCGGCCTCACGTGGCCGCCGGGCCACGAGGAGGCTCTCGTCGGTACGGCGTACCTCATCTGTGACGATCTCGGCTGGGGCTGGACACCACAACAGATTGCCAACAGCGTCCACGCCAACTTGGACCCGGACAACATCCATGTGCACGACGTCGGAACCATGGTGAATACCGCGCGTGCGGTCTATTGCCCCAACCAGCGGTGCTGGGCGCCCCACTGCTGAGCCTCGCTCCTAAAACAATCCGCGTGGGCGCAGACACTCATCGGAGTGCCGCGCCCACGCGAGCAGAAGCCGACTTAGACGTCGTAGTAGAGCGCGAACTCGTACGGGTGCGGCCGGATCTGAACCGGCAGGATCTCGCTCTCGCGCTTGATGTCGATCCACGTCTCGATCAAGTCGGGCGTGAAAACGCCTCCCTCGGTGAGGTATTCGTGATCTTCTTCCAGCCGGTCGATCACCGCGGACAACTGAGTCGGAGCCTGCGGAATGTTGGCGGCCTCTTCCGGCGGGAGCTCGTAGAGGTCCTTGTCGACCGGGGTCTGCGGCTCGATCTTGTTCTTGATGCCGTCCAGGCCGGCCATCAGCATCGCCGAGAACGCCAGGTACGGGTTGCCCGACGAGTCCGGGCAACGGAACTCCAACCGCTTGGCCTTCGGGTTGGAGCCGGTGATCGGGATACGCACACACGCCGAACGGTTCCGCTGGCTGTAGACCAGGTTGATCGGAGCTTCGAAGCCCGGGACCAGACGCTTGTAGGAGTTCGTCGTCGGGTTGGTGAAGGCCAGCAGCGACGGCGCGTGGTGCAACAGACCGCCGATGTAGTGGCGCGCGGTGTCGGACAGGCCGGCGTAACCGGTCTCGTCGTACATCAACGGGTTGCCGTCTTTCCACAACGACTGGTGGGTGTGCATGCCGGAGCCGTTGTCACCGAACAGCGGTTTGGGCATGAAGGTGACCGTCTTGCCTTCCTGCCACGCCGTGTTCTTGACGATGTACTTGTACAGCTGCATGTCGTCGGCCGCGTGAAGCAAGGTGTTGAACTTATAGTTGATCTCGGCCTGGCCGCCGGTGCCCACCTCGTGGTGGCCCTTCTCCAGGCTGAAGCCGGCCTTGATCAGGTTCTGCAGCATCCTGCTACGCAGGTCGACGTAGTGGTCGACGGGAGCAACGGGAAAGTAACCACCCTTGGGGCGGACTTTGTAACCAAGGTTGGGACTGCCGTCGAGTTCCTTCGGCTCACCGGTGTTCCACCAACCCGAGATGGCGTCCACCTCGTAGAACGAGCCGTTGGTGCGTGAGTCGAAGCTCACCGAGTCGAAGATGTAGAACTCGGCCTCGGCGCCGAAGTACGCGGTGTCGGCGATGCCGGTACTGGCCAGGTAGTTCTCCGCCTTGCGGGCGACGTTGCGTGGGTCGCGCGAGTACGGCTCCAGGGTGAACGGGTCGTGCACAAAGAAGTTCAGGTTCAGCGTCTTGGCTTGGGTGAACAGATCGATCTGTGCGGTGTCGGGGTCGGGGAGGAGCAGCATGTCGGATTCGTGGATCGACTGGAATCCTCGAATCGATGAGCCGTCGAAGGCCAAGCCTTCCTCGAATACGGCCTGGTCGAAGAACGAGATCGGAATGGTGAAGTGCTGCATGACGCCTGGCAGATCACAGAACCGCACGTCGACGAATTCGACCTGCTCGTCCTTCGCGAGTTTGATGATGTCGTAGGCCTTTTTTTCGGACACCGAAGCGCTCTCCTTTGCTGCATGCTTCGAAACACTGAGGTCACTGAAAGGCTCTCCGTTACGTGGCCGTAACGCAGCGCCCGCCCAGACGTTACGCGTAGGCGTTGCGTTACGCCGCAGGGTCTGGGCAAATTTCACCCTATGGTGGGTGTTATGGCACCCAGCGACCGGCCCTGGCCGTCCAGCCCTGGCCCTGTCGGTTCGGAACAGCCGCGCGGCTATCCGGGCGAGGCCTTCGGCCTGCCGGAAAGTGGGCCCGGTTCGCTGGCCCGGATGGGTCGCCGACTGGCGGCGCTCATCGTCGACTGGCTGCTCTGCTACGGCCTGGCTGCCCTCGGAATGACACTCGGGTTGATCTCCCCGCGGGTGCTGTCGACGGCGATCCTGGTCGTATGGCTGGTGCTCGGCGTCCTCGCCGTCCGGCTGTTCTCATTCACCCCGGGCCAGTTCGCGCTGGGCCTGCAGGTGGCCTCCGTCGACAACAGGCTGCACGTCGGGTTGGGCCGAGCCGCGGTGCGGGGGCTACTGATCGCGTTCGTCATACCCGCGTTGTTCGTCGATCTCGACGGGCGAGGAATTCAGGACCGCGTGACCAGTACCGCCGTCGTGCGACGCTGATCACGGGCGCCGCTGATCAGCGGCGCCGTACCGTCCGCTGCACCCCGCGCATCTTGGCGCTGCCCGGCAGCGGGCCTTTGGGCATTGCGGCGGCGCCGGCCCGCGAACCCAGCGCGGTCAGTCGTGACTCCAGCGAATCGATCTGCTTGACGCTGATGTTGGCCGGCAACCGGGTGAGGTGACGCTCCAGCTTGGCCAGCGGTACCTCGCCCTCGCCAGAGCCGACGACGATGTCATAGATCGGGACATCGCCGATCAGCCGCGCGGTGCGTTTCTTCTCCTGGGCGAGCAACGGTTTGACCCGGCCCGCCGACCCCTCGCCGACCAGGATGACCCCGGGCCGGCCGAGCACCCGGTGCACGGCGTCGAAATGTCCGGTGGCCGCGACGCCGTGGGTGACGCGCCACTTGCCGCGCAGGTTGTCCAGCGCCCACGCGGCGGCTCCGGTCTGGCCGTCGGCCTTGCGGTAGACCGAGCGTTGCGCGCGCCGGCCGAAGACGACAAACGCCGCCAACGCTCCCAGAAGCACGCCGAGCACAGGCAAAGAGATCAGCGAGAATCCGCCGAACAAGAACCCGGCCGCGACTGAGATGCCGATGATCAGCACGAACGCGCCGATCATGTAGGGCAGCAGCCGCTTGTCCTCTTGGCGCTGGACGTTGAATGCCTGCCAGAGTTGACTGCGACGGTCTTTCGAGGCGGCCTTGCGCGCCGCTTTCGCTTCAGCTCTGGCGGTCTTGGATGCTTTGGCATCGCGGAGTTTGGCCATAATCGCCAAGAATACTTAAAGCCGACCTCAGCGTGGCTGCGCGGTGCTCGTCTCGTGCCGCCGCTGACTGGCTTGCTGGTAAAGCCGTCCAGCTCGATACGACGAGCGCACCAACGGCCCCGCCAGCACCCCGGCGAACCCGAGCTGCTTGGCGTATTCGGAGTGCTCGACGAACTCCTCCGGGGTGACCCAGCGTTCGACCGGGTGATGCCGCGCCGACGGCCGCAAATACTGGGTGATGGTGACGATGTTGCAGCCGGCGCCGAACAGGTCGACCAGCGCGGCGCGGACCTCGTCCGGGGTCTCGCCCATGCCGAGGATGAGGTTGCTCTTACTGACCAGCCCGAAATCCCGTGCTGCCGTGAGCACTCCGAGGCTGCGGCGAAAGGAGAAAGCCGGGCGGATGCGCTTGAAGATGCGCGGAACGGTTTCGAGATTGTGGGCCAAGACTTCGGGCCGGGATTCAAAGACCTGCCGCAGCTGATCCGGGTCGCCGTTGAAGTCGGGAATCAGCAGTTCGACGCCGGTGGACGGGTTGAGTTGCTTGATGGCGCGGACGGTTTCGGCGTACAGCCACGCGCCGCCATCGGGCAGGTCGTCGCGCGCCACCCCGGTGACAGTCGAGTACCGCAGACTCATCGCCTGCACGCTTTCGGCTACCCGTCGTGGTTCGTCGCGGTCCAGCGCGGCCGGCTTACCGGTGTCGATCTGGCAGAAGTCACACCGACGGCTGCACACCTCACCGCCGATCAGGAAGGTGGCCTCGCGGTCTTCCCAGCATTCGTAGATGTTGGGGCAGCCCGCCTCCTCGCACACGGTGTGCAGACCCTCGCGGCGGACCAGTCGTTTCAGCTCGGTGTACTCCGGCCCCATGCGCAGCCGGGTCTTGATCCACGGCGGCTTTCGCTCGATCGGGGTCTGCGCGTTACGGACTTCCAGTCGCAACAGTTTCCGACCATCTGGGGCAACGGTCACGACGTCGATGCTACGCGGAGGGCAGCTCAGGAAGCCGGCACAGAGGTCAGCGTCACTGCCAGCCGACCGTCGAGTGCGTCGCATACCGCGTCGGCGACCGCCGACCGCACGTCGTCGACCGAAACCTGACGGCCGAGCTCGGCAGAGATCGACGTCACGCCGGCGTCGCTGATACCGCAGGGAACGATGGTGCCGAACGCGCCGAGGTCGCAGTCGCAGTTGAGCGCGAACCCGTGCAGCGTCGTCGAGCGCGACACCCGCACGCCGATTGCGGCGACTTTGCGTGCCGGCCGGCCGCAGCCTGCAGGCACCCACACTCCGGAGCGGCCGTCGATGCGACCGACCTGCAGGCCCACGTCGGTGCATACCTTGATCAGCGATTCTTCAATGCGCCGAACGTAATTGACCACGTCGAGCGGTTCGGCCAGGCCGATGATCGGATAGCCGACGAGCTGTCCCGGGCCGTGCCAGGTGATCTTGCCGCCCCGGTCGGTGTCGATGACCGGCGTGCCGTCAACGGGCCGCTCGTGTGTCAGCGTCCGGCGTCCGGCGGTGTAGACCGACGGGTGCTCGAGCAACAGCAGCTTGTCGACGCCGTCGACAGCTCGGGCGTCGGCCAGCTCCTGTTGCAGCTGCCGGGCCACGCGGTATTCCAGGGCGTCCAGTTGGCGGATGTCGACCGCAGCGGTGCTCGAACGGATCGAACTCACGCCGCCGACGCTACAACGTCAACCTGGCCGCCGCCTGACAGCGATCAGGCCACATCGCGCGTGGCGGTGGCGTATCGCAGCGCCTCGCCGACAGTGTTGTGGTGGAACTCGAAACCGACTCTTTCAAGGACGGCCGGTATTGCGCGTTGCCCGGTCAGCAGCGTCTCGTCGGCGAACTCGCCGAGGGCGGCGCGCACCGCGAATTGAGGTGCCATCAGCCGGGGGGAGCGGTTGAGCGCGCGGCCCAGCGCCGCGGTGAATTCGGCGTTGGTGACCGGCGCCGGGCCGGTCAGATTCACCGGCCCGGCTATCCGTTCGTCGAAGATCGCGCTCTGCAGCGCTCGGACCGTGTCCTCGAGGCTGATCCAGGACACGTACTGGCGACCGGTGCCCAGGCGAGCGCCCAGGCCCGCGGCGAACAACGGTCGCAATCGCTTCATCGCGCCGCCGGACGAGGCCAGCACGATGCCGGTGCGGGCCAGAACCACGCGTGCACTCGAGTCCCGGGCGGGCGCAGCGGCCGCTTCCCAGTCTTCGCACAGTTGGGCAAGGAAACCTGTACCCGCCGAGGCGCTTTCGTCGACCGCGTGATCTCTGGTGTCGCCGTAGTAGCCGACGGCGCTGGCGTTGACCAGCACCCCGACACCTGCGTCGGCGATCGCCGCTGACAGCACTTCGGTCGGGGCTATCCGGCTGTCGCGCAGGGTCTGCTTGAACGACCCCGACCAGCGCCGCTGCCCGATGTTGATGCCGCACAGGTTCACTACGGCGTCGACGCCGTGCAGGGCGCCGGCGTCGAGCTCACCGCTGTCGGGATCCCAATGCAGCTCGCTGGCGTTCGCCGGGGTCCGGCGCACGATGCGCAAGACGGTGTTGTCCGCGGTGCGCAGCGCCGTCACCAGAGCCGATCCGATCAACCCGGACGAGCCTGCGATCGCGACAGTCGCGGTCACGATACAAGCCCCCTATAACCCGAGGTCCGCCTCGAACGCGCCTTCTTCGAGTCGATGTTTGATGGTGGTCACGAACCGTCCGGCATCCGCGCCGTCGACGAGCCGGTGGTCGTAGGTCAGGGGCAGGTAGCAGATCGACCGCACCCCGATCGATTCGTTGCCGGTGTCGTCGACGACCACTCGCGGGCGCTTGACGATCGCCCCGGTGCCCAGCATCGCGGCCTGCGGCGGAACCAGGATCGGGGTGTCGAACAGTGCGCCTTGGCTGCCGATGTTGGTGATGGTGAACGTCCCGCCGGACAACTCGTCGGGCCGCAGATCGCCCGACCTGGCGCGCGAGGCGATGTCGGCGATTGCGCGCGCCAATCCGGCCAGCGACAGGTCGCCGGCGTGGTGAATGACCGGGGAGAGCAGGCCCTGCTCGGTGTCGACGGCGAAGCCGAGATGTTCGGCGTCGTAATAGGTGATCTCTTTGGAGTCTTCGTTGTAGCTGGCGTTGATGTTCGGGTGAATCTTCAGCGCGTCGATGGCGGCGCGGGCGATGAACGGCAGGAAGGTCAGGTTCACGCCCTCGCGTTCGGCGAACGCGCTCTTGGTCTTCGCCCGCAATCCCACGATCCGGGTCATGTCGACCTCGTGGGTCTGGGTGAGCTGCGCGGTCGCCTGCAGCGACTCCCGGGTTTTTTTGGCCGTGATCTGGCGGATCCGGGTGGCCTTCTGGGTGGTCCCGCGCAGATGGGCCAGCGCGGGAGCCGGGGCGGGCGCACTCGGTCTCGGGGTCGACGGGGCCTGCGCGGCGGCCGGCTGTGCGGGGGCGGGCGCCGTCGCAGCTTGGGCCTTCTGGGCTTTCTGCTCGGCGGCCGCTAACACGTCCTGTTTGCGGATGCGTCCACCAACCCCGGTGCCGGTCAGCGAGCCGAGGTCAATGTTGTTCTCGGCGGCAAGCTTTCGTACCAGCGGGGTGACGTAAGGAGCGCCGCCGGTCGCCACCGGCTCGGGCTGGGGCGAAGGTGCGGGTTCGGGCGCGGCCGGCGGGGTAGGTGCCGGTTCGGGTTTCGCCACCGGCTGGGGCGTCGGCTGCGGTGCGGGTGCGGGCTCCGCCGCTGGCTCGGGCGGGGCCGGCGGAGCGGGTGCGGGCGCCGGTTCCGGTGCTGCGGTGGTGGCGCCGGTGCCGATCCTGGCCAGCTCGCCGCCGACCGCCACTGTGTCGTCCTCTTCGGCGGTGATGCTCAGCAGTGTGCCCCCGACCGGCGAGGGGATCTCGGTGTCGACCTTGTCGGTGGAGACCTCGACGAGCGGCTCGTCCACTGCCACTGTGTCGCCGACCTTCTTCAGCCAGCGGGTGACGGTGCCCTCGGTCACAGACTCGCCGAGTTCGGGCATCAGTACCGGCTTCGAGTCGCCGCTCGTGCCCGCCGAACTGGCGGCCGGCGCCAGCGGCTCAGCGGTCGGTTGCGGCTCAGGCTCCGGTGCAGGCGCGGTCTCCGGCTCCGGTTGTGGTTCCGGCGCTGCCTGCGGGGCGGGCTGCTCGTCGCCGCCCTGGCTGGCCTCGGCCGCGTCGCCGATGACGGCCAGCTCACCGCCGATCTCGACGGTGTCATCTTCGTGCGCGACGATCTTGGTCAGCACTCCCGCTGCGGGCGAAGGGATCTCGGTGTCGACCTTGTCGGTGGACACTTCCAGCAATGGCTCGTCGATCGCGACGGTGTCGCCTTCTTGCTTGAGCCAGCGCGTCACGGTTCCCTCGGTCACGCTCTCACCGAGTGCCGGCATCTGCACGGAGAAGGCCATCTCAGTCGACTCCTCGATCGGTCGGTCGGTGGGCGCGCGTCGGCCTCCGGCTTACCACAGCGTGGTGTACCAAAGCTGCACCCGGGATTACCGCAACCATCCTGTCACTGCGATGCGACCGGCACACACCCAGGGCAAGCCGGTGGCGGCCCCGTTTGCGCGGTCCGCGGCCGACGGAAATCCGGGCTTTACAACGAGGTGAGGGGCGTCGACTCTTCGTCGTACCAAGATCAATATCCGGTTTATTGGACTCAACAACCGGTGATATGGATGTAAACAGCCTCACATTCCCCCCGCAATAGGCATTTAACGCGATTCGGATTTTAAAAAGCCGAAAAACTGGATATCTTGTTCCTCGTGTATCCCGATGACAGCGGCAAGGAACTTGCCACCGTGCTCTCTTACCTGGCCGGTCGGTCTCTCAGCAGAGAAGAAATCTGGACCGCGATGGAACTCCCGCGGTCCACTTATTACGACCAGTTGGACAAGGGGACCTTGATCACCGCGGACAACCTGCGGGTGGCGGCGGCCAACCTTGGTATCAACCGGGCTGAGCTGCTGACGCGCTACCGGTTCATCGACCCTGAAGAGGTGACAGCGCTGGCGGAGGAAATCCGTGGTGCCATGCCGCTTCACGCCGCCGCGGCCGGCGGAAACGTGAAGACTCTTCAGCAACCGACGAAGATCGCGGAATGGCGGCCGCGCCAAGACGCGCCACCGCTGTAAACCCGACGACTCGCGAGAATTGCTGTGGCACTTAGCGCTCTGATCTCGATCACCATCGCGTCCGTTGGCTGGAGCCTCTGGATCCGCCGGCTTACCTGGCACTGCCGCTGGGAAGTGGCGGCGACGCTCAACATCGCCCTGCAGGGTTCTGCGGTCGCACTGATGTCGCCGATGGCCGCCGACACGGTCGGCGTCGCTCTGCACAACGTCACCGGCGTATGGAATCTGCAGAACTACCTCGGGCACGACTGCTATGTCGTCGCCGCCTCGGCGATCGTCTACAACGCGCTGGGCCGGCTCGCTGACGACCACGCATTGCAGACAGCCTTCAGGCAGTACATCGAACGGCCGGCCACACTATGTATCCCGCTGTTGCTGGCGACGTTTTCGCTCAGCCGTGGCAGCAAGACGTATGCCCATGACTTCTTCGCGCTGCGCACCGACTTCTGGTTGAGCGTCTACTGGGTGCTGTTGTGCGGAATGCTGATCTACCTGCTGGGATTCGGCGCGCGGGCGCTGACTGTGCTGCGTCAGGATCCGCGATCGAGCCACATCGCCAACCTCTACCTGTTGGCGTGCGCGAGCGGCATCACGGCGTGTGCGGTGCGGATCATCACGGCGCTGGTGCCGGCGATCCAGGGTCGCGGGGACTCGGCTCTGGTCTGGTTCTTCGCCTGCTCGTGCGGGGCCGGCTTCGCACTGACCTCTGCGCACTCCTGGCAGCAAAAGGTCAAGTGGTTCCAGGGCAGTCATCCCCGGCTGACGTCGCGCTAGCCGTTCGCGGCGATGTCCTCCAGCACCGCGAACATGGTGCGAGTCGGGACACCCGTGCCGCCCTTCGGGGTGTAACCCCACGGACCGCCGCTGTTGTAGGCCGGCGCAGCGACGTCGATGTGCGCCCATCCAACCCCGTCGGCGACGAACTCGCGCAGAAACACACCGGCCACCAACATTCCGGCGAACCGCTGACCGCTGATGTTGGCCAAATCGGCGACCGTGGACTTCAAATCGTCCTTCAACTCGTCAGGTAGTGGCATGGGCCAACCGTTTTCGCCGACCCGCTGCGAGATCGCGGCGACCCTGTCGCGGAACTCGTCGCTGCCCATCACCCCCGGCGTGCGCGCGCCGAGCGCCACGGTCTGCGCACCGGTCAGCGTCGACGTCTCGATGAGGTAGTCAGGGTGGTCCTCGCATGCCCGCACGATGGCGTCGGCCAGGATCAGCCGGCCCTCGGCGTCGGTGTTGAGCACCTCGACGGTCGTCCCGCCGTACTGGGTGAGCACATCGCCGGGTCGCTGCGCGGTCGCCGACGGCATGTTCTCGGCCATCGGCACGGTGGCGGTCACATCGATCGGCAGCTCCAACTGGGCGGCCAGCGCCACAGTCGCGATGACCGCCGCAGCACCGCCCATATCAGAGGTCATGAAGTGCATCGACGCGGCCGGCTTGATGGATATGCCGCCGGTGTCGAAGGTGATGCCCTTGCCGACCAACGCGACCTTCTTGGCGAGCTTGGGTTTCTTGGCCAGTCGTGACCCGCGGTGGGTCAGCCGCACGAGCCGCGGCAGCCGCGACGAACCCTTGCCGACGCCGATCACGCCGCCGTAGCCCTGCTTGTCCAGCGCCTTATCGTCGAGCACCTCAACATCGAGCCCCACTGCCTCACCCAAAGCCTTTGCCCGACTGGCGAATTCGTCCGGAAACAGGTGGCTGGGCGGGGTGTTGACGAAGTCGCGGGCGGTGGCGACGGCCGTCGCGACCGCGGCAGCGTGGGCGGCCTCGGCCTTGGCCGTCTTGGCCGTCGACAACACCGTGATCGTGCGCAGACCCGGATCTTTGGGCGCCGTCTTGTCGGTGCGGAACGCAGTGAATCGGTAGCTGCCCAGGATCAGCCCCTCGACGGCTGCCTCCAGGACGCCGTCACCAGGCAGCTCGGTCAGCGTCGTGATGGCGGACTCGGCACTGCCGAGGGCGCGCGCCGCAGAGCCGGCTGCCCGTCGGATCACGTCGGTCGGCCACTCGTCGCGTGGCTTGCCCAGGCCGACCGTCAGCACGCTGGCCACCGGCAACGACTTCACCACCAACCGGTGTACCTGCTCGGCCGAACCCGTGGCGTTGAGCGCGCGCAACCCGTCTTCGATCTCGGCGATCGCATCCTTCGACAGAAAGGCCTCGGCCGCGGCAATGACCGCGCGAGACTCCTCTTTCTTTCCGTCCGGACCGAACGACACCACCGGAATGATCAATACCGCCGCTCCAGTGCCGCGGCGAGGCAGCGAGGAGGCGACGGACACAGCGGGGGCCAGATAACCGGGTTGGGTGCTCACAAAGATCAACCCTAACGATCATCCGCGACCGCGGCTCAGATGCGACTAATATTTCGCCGATGCCGACAGGACAACTCGCGAATTCGTGCGCGCTGTGGACCGGGTTCGACATTTCGATTGTGGCGCGAAACTATGCGCAGTTGGCCGGTGTCCTAGCCGGTTTCGCGTTCGTGGTCATCAATCTGGTGCTGGATCGCTCTTATCGGCGTCGTGGAGACGGCAAACCGCGGGCAGCGTACGAGGTCGAACACGAAACCTTGACCGGCGTCGCGTTGATGAATGCCTTTCTCGGCCTGTTTCTGGCTGCCATTCAATACAGCCTGCTGGCCGGAGAGAATGGCTGCTCGTTGACCGGGGGACGTGCCGCGTCGGCGGAATTACTCGGCGGCATCTCATTTGTGGCCTCCGTTTACTTGTTGCTATATGCGGTTGTGCAATTCGTATCGGGCTCCGCGGGCACTCTCGCCACGCACTGCGTTTTCATCGTCGCGGTGCTGGTGCCGCCGATCGGGGTGTTCTTCATCGAGGCGACGCTGTCGGATCTGGCTCTGGCGCTCGCCGATCCGAAGACCAGGCAGCCCCTCGAACCGCTGTGGGAAATGGCCAACAACTTGTCCATCCCGATCGCGCTGACGGTCGTCATCATCTGCGCGACCATGTGGCAGATCGGCAGAAAGCGGCGGCGTTCTCCATCGTCGGCCGGCCAGCGCACCCGACGACAGCGCACCGCACTGCCCTACATCACCGTCCTCGTGGTGATTTCGGCGGTCGTCCGCGCCGTCAGCGCGCTTCCGGTGCGCAACCCGAGCGCGCATCTCGCGCCGGCTGAAGCGTGGTTCTGGGTCGCCGTCTTCGCCGTCCTGCTGGTCGTCCAGAGCACGGCGTTGTCACTGCAACAGGGCGTCGAGACCGCCTACGCCGAAGCCGACCGACCGAGTTCGTAGGCGATCACCGGGGAATCGAAACCCTTGAGCTGCAACGGTTCCTGAACGATCGCCGGCCAATCCGACAATCGTTCGTAGACCTCGGCCGCCGCCAGGATCTGACCCGGTGCCGCCGCCGCGACAAGCCGGGCGGCCAGATTCACCGGGTTGCCGAAGTAGTCACCGCCCGTGGCCAGGAGCTCGCCGTAACCGAGGCCGGCGCGGACCTGCAGTCCTTCTTCGCGTGCCCGGGGATGGTCGACGAGTTCGAGTGCTGCCTGCGCGAGCCGCGCCGGATCGGAGTTGACCCACATCACGGCGTCGCCGAGGAACTTGACCACCCGCCCGCCGTTGGCGAGCACGACGTCGCTGACGGTGGCGCCGAAACCGTTGAGTAGCTCGGACAACTCGGCAGGCGTCAGTGCTTGGGTCAGAGCGGTGAAGCCGGACAGATCGGCAAAGCCGATGCCACACACCAGGCCCGCCGACGGACCCCGTGCCATCCCCTCGACGAATGTGCGGGTGCTCACCAGGTGGTGGCGGTGGATCGCGTCGATCATCTGACCGAGGCGCGGGATGAACTCGGCGACCTCCCGATAGGCCTGCGCGGTGGCCAACTCGTCGCCGGTGTGGCCGAGCCACAGCCTGGGAGTACTCGTGCGGATCATCGAGGAGGCCGCCTCAGCCAGCCGTGCGACGGTCGAGCCGAGCACCCGCAGGTAGCCGTCCGCAGCGTCGTCAGCCATCTGCGCCCGCATCGCCAACCAGGTCGCCAGGCTGTCGACGTCGGCCAGACTCAACATCGGCGTGTCGACGTCGTCGGCGGTCAGGCCGAGCATCGCCCAACCGTCCTCGACGGTCTCGACCGGCACACCGATCGACTCTGCAGCCGTCCGCAGGCTGAAGGTCTGGGGACCGGACCGCAAGAGGAGGTCGCCGGCCAGCCCGAACAGCCGGCCGCGGCGCTCGGCCTCGGCCATGTCGTCCACGGTGAAGCCGAGGCCGGACAAGTATTCGAGCAAGCCGGACCGGGCGCGTGGATCTGCGATTCCAGCGGCCTGCATGGCCTCGAAGTCCAGGGAATCGACCACCGGCCAAGTGTGCCAGTCCGCCCGGCGACGATGCCCTCCGCCTAGCGGCGGGGGAGGAGGCGGGCAGCCGGCGGAGGCTTTCATTAGGGTGAAATATCTATGACGTGCGCCGGCGACGATAAACAGGGCAGTGCGATCCGGATGGGGAGGGAGGAGCGGCGCCCATGACGGCTGACTTATTACAGGGACCATTGGCGGACCGCCACCGCGAGCTGGGAGCGACGTTCGCCGAGTTCGGCGGCTGGCAGATGCCGGTGTCGTATGCCGGCACCGTCGCCGAGCACACCGCGACCCGCAACGCGGTCGGCCTGTTCGACGTCAGCCACCTCGGCAAGGCCTTGATCAAGGGACCGGGTGCCGCGGCGTTCGTCAACTCCACCCTTACCAACGACCTCGACCGCATCCAGCCGGGTAAAGCTCAATACACGTTGTGCTGCAACGAATCTGGCGGTGTGATCGACGACCTGATCGCGTATTACGTCGGGCAGGACGAGATCTTCCTGGTGCCCAACGCCGCCAACACCCCCGCGGTGGTTGCCGCCCTGCAGGAAGCCGCACCCCCGGAATTGACGATCACCGACGAGCACCGCTCGTATGCGGTGCTGGCGGTGCAGGGCCCGCGGTCGACCGAAGTACTCACCGAACTGGGTCTGCCCACCGACATGGACTACATGGGCTACGCCGACGCCACCCTCGAGGGCGTGCCCGTGCGGGTGTGCCGCAGTGGTTACACCGGAGAGCACGGATACGAGCTGCTGCCACCGTGGGACTCCGCGGGCGTGGTGTTCGACGCGCTGCTGGCCGCGGTCACGAAGGCCGACGGACAGCTGGCCGGGCTCGGAGCGCGCGACACCCTGCGGACCGAGATGGGCTATCCGCTGCACGGCCACGAGCTGTCCGCCGACATTTCGCCGTTGCAGGCCCGCTGCGGCTGGGCGATCGGCTGGAAGAAGGACGCCTTCTTCGGCCGCGACGCGCTGCTGGCTGAAAAAGAGGCCGGTCCCCAGCGGCTGCTGCGGGGTCTGCGCGTGGTGGGCCGCGGCGTGCTGCGGTCGGACCTGAACGTTCTCGACGGGGACAGCAAGGTGGGGATCACCACCTCGGGCACCTTCTCGCCGACCCTGAAAGTCGGTATCGCCCTCGCGCTCATCGATGTCGACGCCGCTATCGAGGACGGCCGACACGTCACCGTCGACGTCCGCGGCCGTGGCGTGGAATGCGAAGTGGTGCGCCCACCGTTCGTCGATCCAAAAACCCGCTAGCGGCGGGCTATACAATCACCTGATGACCAGCGACGTCCTCGAGTTCACGGTGTCTGCCACCGCCAACCCGACAAGTGACGACGCACGCCAGGCAATTCTGGCCGACCCCGGCTTCGGCAGGTATCACACCGACCACATGGTGTCGATCGACTACACCGACGGCCGGGGTTGGCACGATGCGCGAGTCACCGGGTACGGGCCGATCGAATTGGACCCCTCGGCGATCGTGCTGCACTACGCGCAGGAGATCTTCGAAGGGCTGAAGGCATATCGGTGGGCGGACGGTTCGATCGTTTCGTTTCGCGCCGAGGCCAACGCCACCCGATTACGGTCGTCGGCGCGACGGATCGCGATTCCCGAACTGCCCGAAGAACTTTTCCTCGAGTCTCTGCGTCAACTGATCGCGGTCGACGAAACCTGGGTGCCGCCTGCCGGAGGCGAGGAGTCGCTGTACCTGCGCCCGTTCATCTTCGGCACCGAGCCGGGGCTGGGAGTGCGCCCGTCTAAGCAGTACCGCTACATGGTGATCGGATCGCCGTCGGGCGCATATTTCAAGCACGGCATCAAACCGGTAACCGTGTACGTGTCAACCGAATACGTGCGCGCCAGCCCGGGCGGCACCGGTGCGGCGAAGTTCGGTGGCAACTATGCCGCATCGCTGGTGGCGCAGGCCGAAGCCGCCCAGCACGGCTGCGAGCAGGTGGTGTGGCTGGACGCCGTCGAACGCCGCTACATCGAAGAGATGGGCGGGATGAACATCTTCTTCGTGTTCGGCAGCGGCGGGTCGGCCCGCCTGGTCACCCCGGAACTATCCGGCTCGTTGCTTCCCGGAATCACCCGGGACGCATTGCTGCAGTTGGCCACCGACGCCGGTTTCGCCATCGAGGAACGCAAGATCGACATCGACGAGTGGCAGAAGAAAGCCGACGCCGGTGAGATCACCGAGGTGTTCGCCTGCGGCACCGCCGCGGTCATCACGCCGATCTCACAGGTGAAGTACGGCGACAGCGAATTCACCATCGGCGAAGGCGAACCCGGCGAGGTCACGATGGCGCTGCGCGACACGCTCACCGGAATTCAGCGCGGGACATTCGCCGACACGCACGGGTGGATGTCGAAGCTCGGCTGAATCACCTCGACGCCGCCAGCAGGACCGCGGTGATGGTCGTGGTCAATTCGATTGCGGCACCGAGCACGTCGCCGCTGATGCCGCCGAACCGCCGAACGCAGTGCCGGACCAGCAGCACGGCGCCGACAAGAGCCACCAACACCGCCGTCGGGCCCCGCCAAGGCTGCTGGTCCGCCAGCGACGAGGCCGCAAGCAGCGCAAGAGTCCACGCCGCAACCACGACCGCGGACTGGGTGCCAGCGACCTGGGCACCCAATGTGCTGCCCGGCGCGGACGGCAGCGAGCGGCGGCAGACCAATACCGCCGCCACCCGGCCCGCCGCGACGGCGACCACGATCGCGGTCGCGGACAACGACGAAAAAGCAAGCCCCTGAAGGACGATCACCACAACGACGGTCGCCACGCCGAACGGCCCGGTCGAGCCGTCACGCATCACCTCACATGCGCGTTCCGGAGGCCCGAAGCAGCCCAGCCCGTCGGCGGTGTCGGCCGCGCCGTCGATGTGCAACCCGCGGGTGGCCAACAGCAGCGCGGTCACCGCGAGCATGCCGGTCAGCGGGTGGCCCGGGCCGAACGCGTAACCGGCGGCCCATGTCACCGCAGCGGCCCACGCGCCGAGCACTGCGCCAACCACCGGAAGCGCGGTCATCGCAGCGCCGCCGAACGGCCGGTCCGATCTGGTGCGCACCGGTATGACGGTTTCGAATGCGAAAGCCGTTGCCAGCGAGCCGATCACGACGGGGGAGCGCGGTCAGTAACCTTGGCGTCGGCGAACGTCGCCATCGACGACAGCGTGGCGACCGCCGCCCGCAATACCGGTAACGCCACCGCCGCGCCGCTGCCCTCGCCGAGCCGCATTCGCAGGTCCACGATCGGATCGAGGCCAAGCTGTGCCAGCGCGAGCGCATGTGCGGGTTCGGTCGACCGATGCCCCGCCTGCCACCACAGTCGGGCGCCCGGCGCCAGCTGCTCGGCGACCAACGCGGCGGCCGTCACCGCGATCCCGTCCAGAAGTACCGGCGTACGCCGCGACGCGGCCTGTGCGAGGAAGCCGGCCAGGCCCGCCAAATCGGCACCACCGCAACACTGCAGCGTGGCGACCGGTTCGCCGAGCACCGGTCTGACCCGAAACATCGCGTCGCGCACCGCCGACGTTTTGCGGGCCCACCCGGCGTCGTCGATGCCGGTTCCGTAACCGACCGCCGCCACCGGCTCGACGTTCGCCAACGCCGCGACGAGAACCGTTGCCGCAGTGGTATTTCCGATCCCCATATCGCCGGCTATCAACAGATCGGCGCCGGCATCGACCTCCTGGTCGGCGATCCGGCGGCCGGCGTCGATCGCCTCCCGGGTTTCCTGCTCGGTAAGCGCATCCTCCACCGCGATGTTGCCGCTGCCGCGCCGCACTTTGTAGGCGCCGATCTGATCCGACGACGGCTCAGCGTCCACGGCCAGGTCGACAACACGCACCGTCGCTCCCGCGATCTCCGCCAACGCGTTGATCGCGGCACCGCCCGAGGCGATGTTCGCCACCATCTGACTGGTGACCTCGGACGGATAGGCCGATACCCCCAACCGGGCCACGCCATGGTCACCGGCGAAGACAACAATCCGCGCCCGTTCGAATTGCACTGGTGGACAATGCCCTTGGCACGACGACACCCAGACCGACAGATCTTCCAGGCGACCCAAGGCGCCGCGGGGCTTGGTCAGGGTGTCCTGGCGGGCGCGGGCCGCCGCCGCGGCGGCGGTATCGGGCGGCGCGACCGGTGAAAACATCATCAGGTCCTGGGCGGCTTGATCGGCAGGGGATGGCCGGCGACCACCAGCACAACCCGGTCGCACAGCACCGCCAACCGCTGATTGAGCGGGCCCAGCTCGTCAGCGAACCGTCGGGCCGACTCGGTGGCCGGCACCACGGTCAGCCCCACTTCCGGGCTGACCAGCACCAGTGGTGAGCCGAATTCCGCGACCGCGGCCATCAGCTCGTCGACGTCGGACGACACCGACCCACCTTCCCATGCGTTTCGCCGATCCATGATGGCGGTCAGCCAGCCGCCGATGTCGTCGACAAGCGTCGGCATGCCGGGCGATCGGCGCAATTCCGTTGCGATCTCGTCGGTTTCCAGCGTGGACCAATGCGGCGGCCGGCGCTCGCGATGCTCGGCGATGCGTTGCCACCACAACGGATCGTCGCTGCTCTCCTGCCCGGTGGCCAGGTAGTGCACCGGCCGGTCGGCTTCCAGCGATTCGGCGACGGCGGCCTCGGCCCACCGCGACTTGCCTGACCTGATCCCGCCGAGCACCAGAGTTCGCACGGTGGATCAGGCAGCTCTCGGGCGCAGGTCAGTCGACACTGCTGCCGTGCTTGACTTGCGCCTTCGGGGCACGCATGCGGCGCATCTGCGATGCTCGACTTGCCGCGTAAAACCCGATCTTCCAACGGCTTTCGGCGTTCTCCGGAAACTTCTCGTCCACCCGTCGGGCCACTTTGCGGCCCAGGAAGAGACCGTCGAGCGCCATCAGCGCCATCAGCACCAGCATCGCCGGCGAGATGAAGAGCTGAAGCTGCGGGACAGCGAACATGATGAACAGCAGCGTCAGAGCCGACGGCATGAACAGCCCGAGAACGTTGCGACGGGCATCCACGATGTCGCGGACGTACCGCCGCACCGGGCCCTGATCGCGCGTGAGCAGGTAGCGCTCGTCACCAGCCATCATGCGCTCGCGTCGCTCGGCCGCCTGCGAGCGTCGCTGCGAACTCTGCTCGCGTCGCTCGTCACGGCTGAGTTTGGGTCCGGCCAGCGACTTCCGCCGGGCCCGGGCCTCGGACGCGGTCATCGGGGCCGGCGCGATCGGCCCCTTGCGCCCGGCGTCACGTCGCGGCGTCGGCCGACCCTTGGGCGCGGTCGTCACGCGCGATGCTCCGGATGCGGGCGTCAACGCGGTGTCGGACTCATCTGCAGCCTCAGCACGGGCCACGGTGACGCCCTCATCTTTCTTACGACCCAGCAGTCTCACGTCCGCCAGGTTACTTCGCTGCCGATCCGTCCGGTACACGGTCCGGGCCGGTCCTACTGTGGCTCAAATGACTGGCGCGCCCGCGGCCGACACGATGCCGACCATGCGAATCCTGATCGCCCCGGACAGCTGGGGCGACAGCCTGACCGCAGTCGAGGCCTCCGGGGCGATCGCGGCGGGCTGGAACCGGGTTCGGCCTGCCGACCGCGTCGTCGTCGCCCCACAGTCCGACGGCGGCCCGGGGTTCGTCGATGTGCTGGCCAGCCGGGTCGGCGAACGCCACCACGTGCAGGTATGCGGGCCGCTGGCCGACAACGTGCAAGCCGAATGGGTGCTCGATCCGCAGTCCGCGACCGCCTACCTGGAATGCGCGCAGGCCTGCGGACTGTCCCGGCTGGGCGGCCCGCCGACACCGCAAACGGCCCTCGCCGCGCACAGCAGGGGAGTCGGCGGACTCATCGCCGCGGCGGTGCAGGCGGACGCCACCCGGATCGTCGTCGGCCTGGGCGGCAGCGCCTGCACCGACGGCGGCCGGGGATTGATCGAGGAACTCGGCGGACTGGACGCGGCCCGCCGGCGGTTGGCCGGCGTCGAGTTGATCGCCGCCTGCGACGTTGAGTACTCCCTGGTGGGCCCGTCGGGGGCCGCCCGGGTTTTCGGACCGCAGAAGGGTGCGGATCCGGCCTCCGTGGCCACCCTCGAGGAGCGACTCGTCGCCTGGGCCGACGAATTGGATGCCGCCGCCGGACGCCAGGTCAGCGCGGAAGCGGGTGCCGGAGCCGCGGGCGGGATCGGGGCGGCACTGCTGGCGCTCGGTGGCCGGTGTGAATCGGGCGCCGCGATCATCGCCGAGCACACCGGGCTGGCCGGCGACATCTCAGCGGCCGATCTGGTGATCACCGGCGAGGGAAAGTTCGACGACCAGTCCCTGCGCGGCAAAGTAGTCGGCGCCCTGGCCGCGGCGGCGCTATCGTCGCAGGTGCCGGTGATCGTGCTGGCCGGTCAAGTTGATCTCGACGATGCCGCGTTGCAATCGGCGGGTGTACGGGCCGCCTTCGCAGTGGCCGACTACGCCGGCTCGGTGCGGCTGGCCCTGGTCGATGCCGCCAACCAGCTGATGGGCTTGGCGTCACAGGTCGCGGCGCGACTCGGGAATAGCGGCGCGACAAGGTACCTTTGAAGGGGTGGGTTGCTCAGCGGCGTCGCTGCCCGAGCGGACCCACCCAAGGACACGCACTTACAGGGAGAAGCAATGACTGTTCAGGACGAGTCAACCGCCACCACGACCCACGGCGCGATCTTGACCGACGCCGCGGCAGCCAAGGCTAAAGCGCTGCTGGACCAGGAGGGGCGCGACGACCTCTCGCTGCGTATCGCTGTCCAGCCCGGTGGATGCGCCGGCCTGCGCTACAACCTGTTCTTCGACGACCGCGCCCTCGACGGTGACCTCACCGCCGACTTCGGCGGGGTGAAGTTGACCGTTGACCGGATGAGCGCGCCGTACATCCAGGGCGCTTCCATCGACTTCGTCGACACCATCGAGAAGCAGGGCTTCACGATCGACAACCCGAACGCCACCGGCTCCTGCGCCTGCGGCGATTCGTTCAACTGACGCCGGCAGCGACTAGTACATTCCTGCTGTTCGCAGCACATACGAGCACACCAGAACCTGGTTGTGCTGGCTCAATAGCTGCGCGACGGCCTGCACCTCGCTGCCGGTTGAGTTGCCGGTGTCGTAATGCACACGCATGCTGAACAGCACCTGGGCCTGGTAGTCCGACCAGTACACGATCTTGTCGATCGTCGTCACCTGTGCCTCGGAAAACTGCTTACGGAATGCATCGCTGCTGAGTTTGGCCAGTGCCTCGTCAGTCCGCCGATCCCGCACGGCGTCGTAAATGCCGCACAGCGTGTTGCGGGCAATGTTTTCAGTGTCGCGGTGCTCCAGGGCGTCCAGATAACCCTGGATCGCCGTCTTCGCTGTGGTGTCGGAGAATGCGCCCGACGAACTCGTCGAACCGCTGTGCGATCCGCGTACCAGGACTGCGGTCAACGCCGCGACCAGCGGCAGCGCGAACGCCACAACGATGACGAAGCGCCGGCGGCGGCGGGGCTTCGGATAGGGCAGCGGCGGTGGCAGCGGTCCCGGATACGCCCCGGGCGGTCCCGGCACGGCGCCGCCCGGCTGCGGGTAGGCCGGTGGCGCGGTGGGCAGCGGTTGGCTGGGATGAGTGTCGGCGAACGGCGGTCCGTCCGGGCCCAGACCGCGGTCCGACGGGTACGGACCGGGCATAGCTGGATCTCCTCGGATAGCAAGGTCCGACGACGCTGGACGAGGTAGGCCGCCGCGAGGTTCTCCTAGGGAGGCTAGCGGGCGTCAGGCCGCGATGCATGGCCGCCCACAGCCACAGGTACGCTTAGCTAGCCGAACTTAAGAATCTGAAGGGGTGGATTTCGTGACGATTGCGGTGACCGGTTCTATTGCCACTGACAATTTGATGCGGTTTCCGGGTCGATTTTCCGAGCACCTGCTGGCCGAGCACCTGGAGAAGGTGTCGCTGAGCTTCCTGGTCGACGACCTGGTGATTCACCGGGGCGGGGTGGCCGGAAACATCGCCTACGCCATCGGGGTGCTCGGTGGCGATGTGGCGCTGGTCGGTGCCGCCGGTGACGATTTCGTCGGAGATTACGGCAAGTGGCTGCAGTCGCACGGCGTCAACACCGACCACGTGCTGATCTCGAAATCCGCTCACACTGCGCGTTTTGTCTGCACCACCGATGAAGACATGGCCCAGATCGCGTCGTTCTACCCGGGCGCGATGTCGGAGGCCGGCAACATCAAGCTCGCCGACCTGGTGTCGTCGATCGGCAAGCCGGACTTGGTCATCATCGGGGCCAACGATCCCGCCGCGATGGTGGTGCACACCGAAGAGTGCCGCGAGCTCGGCCTACCGTTCGCCGCCGACCCGTCGCAGCAGTTGCCCCGGTTGTCCGGTCAGGAGATCGACAAGCTGGTCGACGGCGCGGAGTACCTGTTCACCAACGACTACGAGTGGGAGTTGTTGCAGTCGAAGACCGGCTGGTCGGAGGCCGACGTGCAGGGCAAGGTCGGCCTGCGGGTGACCACGCTGGGCGCCAAGGGCGTCGACATCGTGGACCGCGACGGGACCACCGTCCACGTCGACGTGGTGCCGGAAACCAGCCTGACCGATCCCACCGGCGTCGGCGACGCATTCCGCGCCGGTTTCCTCACCGGCCGCAGCGGCGGGCTCAGCCTGGAGCGCTCTGCGCAGCTGGGTTCACTGGTTGCAGTCCTGGTGCTGGAATCGACCGGGACCCAGGAGTGGACGTGGGACACCGAGGTCGCTAAGACCCGGCTGGCCGGCGCCTACGGCGACGACGCCGCCGCCGAGATCGCTGCCGTCCTGGTCTAGCGGCGGGTCGCCGCCAGAGATTACAGCTCGACGGGGTACTGCGGCTCACTGATCTGCGGCACCACGCTGTGCTCGACGAAGATCGCGTACCACAGCATGAAGATCAGCACGGTCCACAGCCTGCGACTGTGATCGGCTGTCCCGCAACGGTGTTCGTCTAACATTCGTCGAACAGCCGACGCGTCGACAAGGTGGTCGGTTGCCGACGCGTTGTTTACTTCGTGCGCCCACTCGAGCAGGGGTCCGGCCCGCAGCCAATGCCGAATAGGCACCGGGAAGCCCAGTTTCGGCCGGTTGAGCACATGCGCCGGCACGATGGGTTCCAGCGCGCGGCGCAGTGCGTATTTGGTGGTGGTGCGGGTGATCTTGGCGTTCACCGGTAGTCGGGATGCGACGGCGAACACCTCGGTGTCCAGGAATGGAACCCGCAGCTCGAGCGAGTTGGCCATCGTCATCTTGTCGGCCTTGACCAGGATGTCCCCGCGCAACCAGGTGAACAGGTCGATGTGTTGCATCCGGGCCACCGGATCCCACTCGCTCGACTCGGCGTAAATCGGTGCGGTGACGTCGATGTGGGTCCATTCCGGCCGAAATCCCGAGAGCACATCGCGCAGCTGCGCGTCGGAGAAGCTGCGGGCATTGCCGTAGTAGCGTTGCTCGAGGCTCAGCGATCCACGGTGCAGCAGGCTCTTGCCGCGCATGCCCTCCGGCAGCGGTCTGGACAAGGTGCCCATGGAGCGCCGAAGCGGTCGAGGTAGGTAGTCGAAAGGCTTGAGCGACAACGGTTCCCGGTAGATGGTGTAGCCGCCGAACAGCTCGTCGGCGCCTTCGCCGGACAACACCACCTTGACATGCTTGCGCGCCTCGCGGGCAACGAAGAACAGCGGCACCAGCGCCGGGTCGGCCACGGGTTCGTCCAGATACCAGACGATCTCGGGCAATGCGGCGACGAACTCGTCGGGGGTGACGACCTTGGTGATATGCCGCGCGCCGATCGCCTCGGCGGACGCCACCGCGACGTCGATCTCCGAAAAGCCCTCCCGTTCGAAGCCAGTGGTGAAGGTGATCAACCGCGGGTTGTGCCGGATGGCCAGGGCGGCGATCGCCGTCGAGTCGATGCCGCCGGACAGAAACGATCCGACCGTGACGTCGGCCCGCATGTGCTTGGCCACCGAGTCCTCCAGCACCGCGGTGATCTCGTCGTAGCGGGCCTGTTCGGTGTCCCGGGAGAACGGGACCGCGTGGAAGCGCGGCACGAAGTAGCGGGTGGTCTCCGGTTGCTGCCCGGGGCGGATGCGCGCGTAGCAGCCCGATTCCAGCCGGCGCACGCCGCGGTGCAGCGTCTCGGGTTCGGGCACGTACTGCAGCACCGTGTAGTGCTGCACGGCGCGGTCATCGATCGCGGTGTCGAATCCCACCACGTCGGCCAGTTCCAGCAGGCATTTTTTTTCGCTGGCCACCGCGGTGCCCCCGGTACCGGTCGCCATGAACAGCGGCTTGATGCCGAAAGGGTCTCGGGCGCAGAATAATTCACCCGCGACGGAGTCCCACAGCGCGAAGGCGAACATGCCGCGCAGCCGCGTCAACGCGCTGGCGCCCCAGTGGTGGTAGGCGGCCACGATCGCCTCCCCGTCGCCGTCGGTGGCGAAGACGGCGCCGTGGCGCTCAGCGAGCTCGGCGCGCAACTCCAGGTAGTTGTAAATCTCGCCGTTGAAGACCAACTCGTACCGCTCGGGGCTGTCCGGCGGGCCCCAGCGCAGCGGCTGGTGCGAATGTTCGATGTCGATGATCGACAGCCGGTTAAAGCCGAACACGACGTTCCCGGCGGGATCGGCCCACGTGCCCGGTTCGTCAGGTCCGCGGTGACGCATCTGATGCGAGGCCTCGGCGACGGCCGCGGCGGTGGCTTGGGTGCTGCGGGACGGCTCACCGCCGGCCGCGGCAGCCACGAAGGCCAGCAGTCCACACATCGTCGATCAGTATGCCGCAAAGCGGCGCCACTCCAGGATGCCGGACAGCGGCGCCGCTCATGCAGGCGCAAATCCGCAGCGCTCGTGGATACCGCCAAGCGGTGCCGGAAAAGCGGCGGGCCTGCACACGGCTCCGCTGCGTGCGTGGTCTACGCTGCGTAGTATTCGACGTGCGAGTCAGCCGATGGTCCCCGCCACCAGGGGATGCGCGGAAGTCGGACCAGCTTGTAAATCAGGAGGCGCGACCGTGACACCTCGCGGGTCAGGCTGTTCGCAGGACTTGTTGGGACGCCGCTCGACCGGTTTCCGCCGGCTTCGGCTGCCGGTGCTGGCCGGCATGCTCGGCTTGCTGGCGGTTTCCCTGAGCGGCTGCAGTTGGTCGGAAGGCCTGGCCCTGGGCTGGCCGAAGGGCATCACCGAGGAAGGCGACTGGAACCGTCAGCTCTGGATCGGATCCGTCGTCGCCGCGCTGGTGGTCGGTGTCCTCGTCTGGGCCCTGATGTTCTGGTCGATCGCTTTCCACCGCAAGAAGGCCACCGACACCGAATTGCCCCGCCAGTTCGGCTACAACATGCCGCTGGAACTGGTGCTCACCGTCACGCCGTTCCTGATCATTTCGGTGCTGTTCTATTTCACTGTGGTGGTACAGGAGAAGATGCTGCACCTAGCGTCCGACCCAGAAGTGGTCGTCGACGTCACCTCGTTCCAGTGGAACTGGAAGTTCGGCTACCAGAAGGTCGACTTCAAGGACGGCACGCTGAAGTACGACGGCGCCGACGCGGCTCGCAAAGCGGCTATGGCCTCCAGGCCCGAGGGCCTAGACAAACGCGGCGAAGAATTGGTCGGTCCGATCCGCGGGCTCAACACCGAAGACCGGACCTATCTCAACTTCGACAAGGTCGAGACGATCGGCAACAGCACCGAGATCCCGGTCTTGGTGCTGCCGGCGGGCAAGCGGATCGAATTCACCCTCGCGTCCGCCGACGTGATCCACGGGTTCTGGGTGCCGGAGTTCTTGTTCAAGCGCGACGTGATGCCGGATCCGGCGGCCAACCACTCGGTCAACGTCTTCCAGGTTGCGAAGATCGATCGGACCGGTGCATTTGTGGGTCGCTGTACAGAGATGTGCGGCACCTACCACTCGATGATGAACTTCGAAGTCCGCGTGGTGCAGCCCAACGACTTCAAGGCCTACCTGCAGCAGCGGATCGCTGGTAAGACGAACGCGCAGGCGTTGCAGGCGATCGCGCAGTCTCCGGTCGCCGTCACCACTCACCCGTTCGACACCCGCCGCGGCGAGATGGCGCCGCAGGCGAGTAAGTAGGGGACCCATGCACATCGAAGCCAGGCTGTTCGAGTTCATCGCGGCGTTCTTCATCTTCTGCACCATTCTTTACGGCGTGTTGACCAGCTTGTTCGCCACCGGCGGCATCGAGTGGGCCGGCACCACCGCGCTCGCGCTGACCAGTGGTATGGCTTTGATCATCGCGACGTTCTTCCGCTTCGTCGCTCGTCGGCTCGACACCCGTCCCGAAGACTACGAGGGCGCTGAGATCAGCGATGGCGCAGGGGAATTGGGGTTCTTCAGCCCGCACAGCTGGTGGCCGATCCTGATCGCGCTGTCGGGCTCGGTGACCGCGGTCGGCATCGCGTTGTGGCTGCCGTGGCTGATCCTCGCCGGTGTTGTATTCATCCTGAGTTCGGCGGCCGGCTTGGTCTTCGAGTACTACCTCGGTCCCGAGAAGCACTGAGCACCGCTGGCCAGGCTGGCGTCAAGGTCACAATCAGGGCATCAGTTGGGCCGTGACGGGGTCGCCGAGAATGTCATCCGACCCCGGGTTCGGTAGGGTTTCCGAGGCACAATGAGGAACATCGGAGCGTGCGCTCAACACGACAGCCGCGGTGCTGCGTGCGCCGATGAAGTAGTCGAACAGGACAGACAGACATGAGCGGGCCGAATCCACCTGGACCGGAGTCCGATGAACGGGAACCCGGGGTCGAGCCCAGCCAAGGCGACAGCGAATTCGAGCAGAGCGGCGAATTCACCGAAACGTCCGTAGGGGAGACCGAGTCGGACAGCGCGACCGGTCAGACCGACGTCTATTCGCGCGCCTATTCGGCTCCGGAGTCCGAACACATCACCAGCGGCCCGTACGTGCCCGCGAACCTCGACCTCTACGACTACGACAACTACGGCGACACCATTAGCGACGAGCCGGAGGCGGGTGCACCGCGCTGGCCGTGGATCGTCGGCGTCGCCGCGATCGTCGCGGCGATCGCGCTGGTGGTCTCGGTGTCGTTGCTGTTCGCCCGCACCGACACCACCAAGTTGGCCACGCCCAGCACCGCGCCGACGTCGACGCCGCCGATCCAGGACGAGATCACCACCACAACGCCTCGGCCCGCGCCGCCGAGCAGCGAGCCGCCGCCTCCGCCGTCGAGCAGTGAGCCGCCGCCGCCACCCCCGCCACCGAGCAGCGAGCCGCCACCTCCGCCACCAGCCCCGGCTCCCGCGCCGGCACCTGCGCCTGCGCCCGCACCCGCGCCGCCGCCACCCGCGCCCGAGCCCGCTCCGGCCGGCCCCAAGCAGGTCACGTACTCAGTGACTGGCACCAAGGCGCCATTCGACCAGATCACCATCTCCTACACCGACGGATCGGGGATGCGACGCATCATGCCTAATGTCTACATACCGTGGACGATCACGCTCACGCCGATTTCGCAGTCTGAAGTCGGCTCGATCGAGGCGACGAGCTTGCTGCGGCTGAGCAAGCTCAACTGCAAGATCACCACGAGCGACGGCAAAGTGTTGGCAGACAACGAGAACAACCAGCCGCAAGCGTCCTGCGGATGATCGACAGGTATTCCCAAGCGTGGGGTGCACGCAGCAAGCTCACGCCCGCCACCGCTGATCGCATCGCGCTCGGATCATGTGCCGTGATCTGGCTGGCCCTGGTCGGGATGAGCGTTGCGGCTCTGGTCGCGCTGATGGACCTCAGCCGGGGTTTTCATGAAGCCAAGGGCAATCCCCACACGTCGTCGGTGCTCTACGCGATCATCATCATCTCCGCGCTGATCATCCTCG
>Ga0302326_10002474_pt1 | contig 44954 bp, 34 predicted proteins | sample Palsa_T0_3_FD_202264 | JGI IMG/M metagenome (GOLD analysis project Ga0302326, IMG submission 202264) | Peat permafrost microbial communities from Stordalen Mire near Abisko, Sweden - Palsa_T0_3 | ecosystem: Environmental > Terrestrial > Soil > Palsa > Peat permafrost | place: Sweden: Abisko...
TATTCGGCTTCGTCCAGGCTCCAGTGATCCAAGTTTTGGGCCACCGTCCAATCTGCCAAGGCGGTGAAGGCATTGTCCAGCAGCGTGTAGCCGACCTTTTGGCGGTCCAGTTGTCGCGCCAGCCAGTGGTGCCCGTTGCAGTAGAACTGCAAACGAAGGGGACACCAAGTGGGTACCCGCACCTAGCAGAGCCCCAGATCTTCGTCGAGGAAGTAGAAATAGTAGTGCAAGCATTTGCCGTCGTCGTACCGCAGATAGGTCCGGCCACTGTTCTTGTCGTGCATGGCTGGTAGGTAGTGCACGGCTCCAACGCCGAGAAGATCCATACCAATCCCGGGTGGGTTCCACGCTCTTGCAAAACCGCCTTGACCTTGTCTTCCTTGCGGAAGTTCTTTTTGCGCACGTAGTCGATTTTCAAGCCATTAGCGGTGGCCACTGCCTCGGCATTGGCCTTGATGGCGTCGGTCAACGATTGGGCGAACCGGGTGAAATCGAAAATCCGAATCCCCCGCGCGCTCAAGTATCGCGTCTAGAACACGTACTCGATCATCATGTACGGATACGTAAAATCTCTGCCCTGAGTGAGGTGCTTCAGGTACTCACCTGGGAACACGCGACCGAGTCCGAAGTTCACCTGCGTCTGCCGCGTCGGCGTATAGACGGTCTGTATGTCGAACTCTTCTCCCACGTGCGTGCCGTCGTTCCCCTTCGCGTCGTCTAAGATGAACGATCCACGCGTCGGATACAATGCATCGTGGGCATTGGCCAGGAAGAAATCGTGGCCGGCGGCTCCCAGCTTCCACTTGCGCGTAAGCGTGAATTCTTGTCCGACACGAAAATCCTGAATATTGCGCCAACCGAACTGGTCCGCTAAGCCCAGCTTATCGTGCGTGCTCGGATAGATCGGATCGAAGGTGTTGTCGAAACCATCCTTGTCGTTCTTGCTCCCGGAAGAGTAGTCGTACTCCAGGAACGTGCGCGGCTTCAAGCGCGACCTCTTGATGGTATATCCCGCCACCCAGTGTCCGCTCCACGCGCGGATCTTATCCACACTGAGCTCACCCCACTGGTACGCCATCTCGGTGCGGTAGTCGAAGTTCAAAGGCAGAGCTCCCACCAGGCGGAAGCCGGAAGTCCACTCATCCAGATGGCCGGATTTGAGCCCCTCTAGAGCAAAGCTCGGGCGCAGGTTCCAGAATTGGTACACATCCAGGAACGCATGAGGAATGACATCATGGGCGGTCGCGTACACGCCGTATAGATTATTGCCCTCGAGATGATGATCGATCACGCCGTCGCGCACGATCACGACTGACGCGGCGAAAGCGTCCACCCGAAGTCTGCCTTGCTGGTAGGCGGCCCGCACGCCATCGAAAGTACGCGATACGTTGGTCCACCACGAATCGCCGAGAAACCGGTTATTACCGAAGCTCAACTGCTGGCGTCCGACCTTCACCGAGAAGCCATTGCCTTCCTGACTGCCCAGTTCGACATAGGCCTGAAAAAGATCCGCATCTTTCTGGTACGGCGGTATCGACGGATCGATCCCAAACACGCGCGCATCCTGCGCCTCCACATAGAACCTGATCCACGATGTGGGTGTGATCTGCATGCCCAGGCGAATACGCTGCAGGTCGTAGTCGTTGCTGTTATTCGCCTTGAAACTGCCTCCCGTGTACCCCTCGAAGCGCTCGCGAAACTCGCCGGTGAACCGCAGCCACTTAGGCAGCGCCTCGTTGAACCTCTCCGAAAGCGAAGGCGACAGCGGACCTTGCGTCCAGGCACCCGTGAGCCTCGGATACGGAAGCGGCAGCGTGCTTACCGGCGTCGGCGGCTCGCCGATGTCGCTGTCGCCTGCCGCACTGCCAGGCGGCGCCATTAGGCTCGAGTCACTGGCTGCGGGTGCCGTGCTTTGCGCGTACGCGCCGACCGCCAGCCATCCAAATACGCTTAAGACCCCGAGCGTCCCTCTCCCTACCCCTTTAAATCTCTTCATTGCAATCTCCCTCCCTTAGTTTGTTCTAAAAAAAATTCGCGAACCCGTCCCGCCGCAGCGACAGCTTACCGCTCACGCTACGTATTCGATCTGAATAGTAGAGTTATACGGACAGTCCTTCACCCTTCGCAATCGAGACCCCTCAATTCCGGGCGCTCGATCCTTTTGCCGATCCAACCAACCCTTAGGGGCGACAGCTCCGAGTAGCTGGGTCGCCGTTAATACCAATTCTTGATAGGATTGCTCAACTGAGCCTCGCCTGTCAAGCTATTTCCGACTGGTTCTATAGAGTTTTGTCCTATCCGGCCTAGAACCCTCTAGGCTGGCCTCCGCCGGGCGCGTGCGAAGCGCCGCCGTTTGCCATTCACGGCTCTTCCATTCCCCGTATCCATCTGAAAACAAGCCACAAATAAGATCCAATCGGCCTTCTCCCGCGGCTCGCCGTGGTACTGTGTGCCTAGATAGGGCGGTTGGCGCTCTTGGAATTGAGTCGGGTGCCCGTTCTACATAATTCGACAAAATTCGACGGTTTTCACGATTTTTCGAACGCACCCTGCATATGATGAAAAGCGGTTCCAGCGGCGCGGAAGTCGAAGCTCTGCAGACGCGCCTGGCCCACCTGGGCCTCGACCCCGGCCCGGTCGACGGGGTTTTCGGCAGCGCCACCGGTGCCGCGGTACGGGCGTTTCAGAGGAGTAAGGGTCTCACCGCGGACGGCGCCGTAGGTCCGGAGACCGCGAATGCCTTGGGTCTCTATGTTATTCCAGGCGTAACGGTGACGGTCGTCTCCCGGATGTTTCCGGGCACGCCCGTCGAGAATATTGAGGCCAATCTCCCGCCGCTGCTAAATGCCCTTGTGGAAGCGCGCTTGAACGATCACAGCATGGTGTTGATGGCCCTGGGAACCATCCGCGCCGAGACTGCGGGTTTCCAGCCCATCAGCGAAGGGCCGTCCCCGTTCAATACCTCACCGGGCGGCCAACCCTTCGACCTCTATGATTTCCGGCAGGACTTGGGTAATCAGGGCGCCCCTGATGGCGAGCGATTCAGAGGGCGCGGCTTCGTTCAACTGACCGGCAGGGCCAACTACCATGCACACGGGCAGGCCATCGGCCTGGGCACCCAACTGCTTGAAAACCCGGAGCTGGCGAATGATCCGGCGATCGCGGCCAAGCTCCTTGCCAGCTTCCTCAAGAGCAGGGAGACACAAATTCGTTCCGCCCTCGAAGCCGGCGATCTCCAGTCTGCCCGCCGCCTGGTGAACGGCGGCCGCCACGGTGTGGACGCCTTCAGCCGCGCCTATCGGACGGGCGACCGCCTGCTCGCCGAGGCATAACGCCGTTTCGTAGTTCCAGATAAACAAGTATAATTTGATATGAGTCACGCGCCCGGTTCCCCGCGTCTCCGTGTCTCCGCGTCGGCATCGAGGATCTGCTGAGCCGCGATTCAAAAAGGAAGTGGCATGGAAGTTCGCCCGGAAGATGCTCTCGCCTACCATTCTTCGCCGCCCGCGGGCAAGCTGGCGACCATCGCCACCAAACCTTGCCGGACGCAGCACGATCTGAGCCTGGCCTACTCGCCCGGAGTGGCCGTGCCGTGTCTCGAAATCGCGCGCGACCCGAGCCTGGTCTATAAATACACCGCCAAGGGCAACCTGGTGGCGGTGGTCAGCAACGGCACTGCGGTCCTCGGGCTCGGCAATATCGGCCCCGCGGCCGGTAAGCCCGTCATGGAAGGCAAGGGCGTCCTGTTCAAGCGCTTCGCGGATATCGACGTCTTCGATATAGAGCTCGCGACCGAAAACCCCGACGAAATCATTCGCGCCTGCCAGTTGATGGAGCCCACCTTCGGCGGCATCAACCTCGAAGATATCAAGGCGCCGGAATGCTTCTACATCGAGGAAGAACTGCGCCGCACCATGAAGATCCCGGTGTTTCATGACGACCAGCATGGCACCGCCATTATTTCAGGCGCCGCGCTGTTGAACGCTTTGGAGCTGGCCGGCAAGCGTATCGATCTGGTGAAGGTGGTGTTCAACGGCGCGGGAGCCAGCGGCATCTCCTGCGCGAAGCACTATGTAAACCTCGGAGTCAGCCCCCGGAATATTGTCATGTGCGATACCAAGGGGGTCATTTATAAAGGCCGCCGGGAGGGCATGAATTCCTACAAGGAGCGCTTCGCCGTGGAAACCGAGGCGCGCACCCTGGCGGACGCCCTGGTGGGGGCCGACGTATTCTTCGGGCTCTCCAGCGGCAATTGCGTCACCTCCGAAATGCTGCTTACCATGGCGCGCGATCCCATCGTGTTTGCCTTGGCTAACCCGGATCCCGAGATTGCCTACGACATGGCTCTCGCCGCGCGGCCGGACGCCATCGTGGCTACGGGACGATCGGATTTTCCGAATCAGGTGAACAACGTGCTGGGATTTCCGTTCATCTTCCGCGGCGCCTTGGACGTGCGCGCGACCACGGTGAACGACCAGATGGAACTGGCTGCCACCAAGGCGCTGGCGGCATTGGCCCGCGAAGACGTGCCGGATGCCGTGCGCCGGGCCTACGGCGTGGAGCGCCTGGAATTCGGCCGCGAATACATCATCCCCAAGCCGTTCGACGCGCGTGTCCTGATTTGGGAGGCGTCCGCCGTCGCCCAGGCCGCCATGGAGACCGGCGTGGCCCAGGCTCCCATCGACATACACGAATACCGCGAACAACTGGAGCGGCGGCTGGGCAAAGCCCACGAGGTCATGCGGGTCATGATCCAGAAAGCCCAGCGCCAGCCCAAATGCGTAGTCTTCCCGGAGGGCGAAGAGCCCAAAGTCCTGCGCGCCGCTCAGATTCTGATCGACGAGAAAATTGCGCGGCCCATTCTGTTGGGCGACGAAGACCGTATACGCTCCCGCATCGGTGAGCTCCGTCTGCATTTGCTGGAGCAGAACGCCATCGAAATCGTCGATCCGGCCAGGTCGCAGCGGTTGCCCGCCTATGCCGAAGAGATGTTCAGCCTGCGGCAGCGCCGGGGCGTGACCCGCCGGGAAGCCGCGCAACTGATTCTGAATCGCAATGTTTTCGGCTCGATGATGGTGCGGCTGGGGGATGCCGACGCGCTGGTAAGCGGCCTCACGCAGCATTATCCGGACACCATCCGGCCCGCGCTGCAGGTGATCGAGGTGCGCCACGGCTGGCGGCGGGTCTCTGGCGTCTATGTACTGATTACTCCGAAGGGCGACATTTATTTCCTGGCCGACGCCACCGTCAATATCGAGCCTGACGCGGAAGATCTGGCGGAAATCGCGGTCGGCACAGCGGAGATGGCGCGCCGCTTCGACGTCGAGCCGCGCGTGGCCCTGCTCTCGTTCTCCAACTTTGGAAGCTCGCGCCATCCCTTGGCCGAGAAGGTGCGCAAGGCCGTCGAGCTGGTCCGCCAGCGCGCGCCCGGCTTGATGGTGGATGGCGAGATGCAAGCGGATACCGCCCTCACGCCCGAGATCATTGACGAGACTTTTCCATTCAGTACGCTGAAGGGCGCCGCCAACGTGCTGGTTTTTCCCAACCTCGAAGCGGGCAACATCGCCTACAAGCTGCTGGCGCGGATCGGCGGCGTCGAACTGATCGGTCCGATCCTGATGGGGCTCTCGCGGCCTGTTCACGTTTTGCAGCGCGGCGCGGAAGTCAAAGATATAGTAAATGTGGCGGCCATCGCCGTGGTGGATGCGCAAGACGCCCCGACTCGGATCGACCGAGCATCCCTGAAGCTTGACCCACGTACTGCCGATGTTTGATAATGACGGCTATCTGTACAGGCTTATGACTCGCGGCATTAGTTTGCTCGTGCTGCTGTGCCTGCTGGCGCCATGCACGCTCGCGGTACAGAGCACCAACACTAAAAAGACGAAGAAGCGTAAGCCGGCGGCCCCCGCCACCGCCGCCCGAAGCACGCCCAAGCCCAAAGCCGTGGCTGCGCGAGTGCCCCCACACCCCCTTGCCAAGACTCGCTTGCGGCCACTGCAGCAGTTCGATCCCACTCAGGGCGACAACGTGGATGGCGACGATCTGGAAGTCCGCCGCGCCGCCGTCGAAGCCCTGGGCCCCTTCGACGGAACCGTGGTTGTGGTCGATCCGCAGACCGGGCGCATCCTCACCATGGTGAATCAGAAGACCGCGCTCGAAAGCGGCTTCACGCCTTGCTCGACCATCAAGCTGGTGACGGCCTTTGCGGCCCTCAATGAAGGGCTGGTCGAGCGCAGCACTCCGCTGCGGCTGACGCGCTATACCCAGTTGGACCTGATCGCGGCCCTGGCGCATTCCAACAATCCCTACTTCACCATTCTGGGCAACCGCCTGGGCTATGAGCGCGTGATGCGTTACGCGCATCTTTTCGGGTTGGGCGAGAAGGCCGGGTGGGATATCGCCGGTGAGCGGTCTGGCGCACTGCCCGATACGCCCCCGCAATACGGCGGCGTCGGCATGATGACCGCCTATGGCGAGGGCATCGAGCTGACCCCGCTCGAGCTCGCCGCGCTGGTGTCGGCCATCGCCAATGGCGGCACGCTCTATCATCTGCAATACCCGCGCAGCCAGGAGGAAATCGACCACTTCGTGCCACGCGTGAAACGCCGCCTGGATATCGCCCGTTGGATCGATGACGTCAAAGTGGGTATGCGCGCCGCGGTGGATTTCGGGACCGCCCACCGGGCCGGCTACGATCCGTCCGAGCCCATCCTGGGCAAGACCGGAACGTGCCACGATTCTCGCGCGTTGATGCACCTGGGCTGGTTCGGCTCTTTCAACGATGTCGAGCGCAATAAGGTGGTCGTGGTAGTGCTCCTGACCGGCGGCCGGGCCATCAATGGTCCCATCGCCGCGGGCGTCGCCGGATCGATTTACAAACAGCTTTCCGAGCAAAAATTCTTCGCTGCGTCGCCGTTGGTCTCCACGCAGATCTGTTGCACGCAATAACTTTCGGGACTATACTCCTTGCCACATCTACGAGCAGTGGAAGCAGTAGATCCAGTTCAGCTAAAGGCAATCATCGAATCGAAGCGGGACGCCATCACGCCTACCTGAAGGGAATCGGCGGTAGCAATCTTGCGGCGGCTGGATTCAACAACGAGCTGAGAGAGCTCAACAAACCGCAGGCGACCATCCGGTTGAAGCGTCTCCAGGATCTGCTCGAAAGGGCGAATCTGATCATGGGGGATTTCACGGAACGTATTGAAGCCCTGAGCAGTTTCGTATCAGGTGCCGGCTTTCGCGTTTGGGAGAAGCTCTTCATAATCGGACCTGCGAAATCGAACTCTCGCATCGCGCCCTGGCTGCCATAGCATAATGTAATTCCAGCCTCACATCAACCGGGGCACCAGCTCACCCGCCGGTCCCTGTAGCGCGCAGTCCGCCATCCCGGAGTAGGGCGTGGGCTCCAGGTTGATCTCGATCACCCGCGCGCCGGCCTGCTTGGCAAAGGGAATCAGCCCGGCCGCCGGATAGACTTGCGCCGACGTTCCGACGACGAGCAAAACCTGGGCGTCCGCGGTGGCATGTTCGGCTTCCTGCATCATGCCGTCCGGCAGCGGCTCCCCAAACCATACCACCCCGGGACGCGCAAGGCCGCCGCAGCCGCAATGTGGCGGCAGTTTGGGCAGCGGCGCGCGCCGGTCCGGCCAATTGGCGCCGCACGAGACGCAGCGCATGCGCCAGATGTCGCCGTGCAGCTTCAGCATACGGCCGCTGCCCGCCATGTCGTGCAAGCCATCCACGTTCTGGGTGATCAGCGTGAAATGCGGTTTCTGAATCTCCAGCCGCACCAGGGCGTGGTGCGCCGCATTGGGCTTGGCCTTGGAGATAGCTTCGCGCCGCCAGTTGTACCATTCCCACACCAGCCGCGGATCGCGCGCAAAAGCCTCCGGGGTAGCCAGTTCTTCCGGCTTCAATTGTTTCCACAGCCCGTCGGCGCCGCGAAAATCCGGAACCCCGCTCTCCGTAGAAATCCCCGCGCCGGTCAATACCGCTACTGAGGTGGCGCCCCGCAGCCACTCGCGTGCCTGTTCCAGACTCATCAGCCCTTAGCGTAACTCAAAAGCCGCCGGGCGCCCGCAATCGTCACGAGCCCGCTTACACGATCAGACCAATACCACATCCAGCCCCGGAATGTTGGGGAAGCTCCGGCGGTCGCGAGTCGCCACCAGACACCCGGTGGCGACCGCAATAGCCCCGATCAATAAGTCGTGTGCGCCCAGAGAGAGTCCCTTGGAGGCCGCATCTGCCCACAGCCGCGCGTGTATGCGGGCTGCCAGCAGGTCGAACGGCAACACGGGAATCTGCGCGAGCAAACCCTCGACGAACGCCTCCCGCCGCGCCCTATGCCTGGTGGTCGCCCGGTGAACACCGTGGAGCATCTCCGACGCCGTGATCGCGCTTAGCGCAAACCCGTCGTCGGAATGCTCGTCCAGGAACTGCTGCAAATCGAAGGAGCCGCGTTCCGCTTCGATGAGAACGCTGGCATCCAACAGGATCACCATCTGGAATCCGGCAATTGAGGTTGGTTTCGCACAATGTCTTCGAGCGCAGTCCAGTATTCCGCGTCCGGGCGGGGGAGTGAATCCAAGACCCTCTTCAGCGCCGCGCCCGTCAGCCCCGTGCGCTTTACTGGAACCAGGCGGCACACCGGTTCACCGCCCCTCTCAATAATAAACTCCTCATTCCGATAGCGCACGCGGCTGAGCAAGTCGGAAAAGGTTCGGGCGGCCTTCGTCGCAGAAAGATGCGATTCCATGATAATCCGATTATACAACATTTATTCCAACTGCGCCGCGGCTTCGTCGATCAGCGCTGCCTCCCGCTCGAGCACCTTTCCGACCCGCACGATCTGCGCGTCCGCTTCTTTCCACTGCTTTTGATCGATGGCTTCGCGCACGGCCGGCAGCGTTTTGACGCCATAGCCGGTGTAGAGTCCGGGCGCGTAGATCTGGTGCTGGAACCAGGGCCGCCCGGGCAGGCCGTCCGGCAGTGTCAGCCCGCGTTCAATCTGAATCAGCTTCTCGTTGACGGGTTGCAGCGCCGCCTTGTCCAGCGCCGCCTTCTGGACGGCCTTGTCGTAGCGCTCGGCGCTGCGTGTGAGCGCGACCAGGCCGTTCTCGAGCGGGGCGAAGTTCAAAAAGGGCGGCTCGGCTTCGGCCGGCGGCGGTACCAACGTCTTGTGCGGATCGGTCGTGGCGCCGAACAGGCCCTCTGCGATTTCCTTGTTGCGCTCGCGGATCTCATCGCTCTTGCTTTTCCAAAGCTTCTGCACCTCGTCCACGTATCGGCGCACGGTGTCGGCGAAGTTGATGAAATCGTATGGCAGCAGGTCGGCGTCGGCAAAACGCAGGATGGCGGTGCCGGCGGTCTGCGCTAGGGCTCGCCCATAGATGAAGTCGCCGTCGGAAAAGTGCGTGTACCAGTAAAAGTCGTCGTAGACGGAGTGGTAGATGCCGCCGCCATCTTCGCCGCCAAAGCCCAGATTCAGGGAGGCCACGCCGAGGTGGTCCAGAAAAACCGTGTAGTCGGAGCCGGAGCCCAGCGCGCCGATGCGCAGGTCCGCGCGCTTGCGCACCTCGTCGCGCTCGGCGGGCGCTGCGTGGGCGATGCCCGAGAGCTGCTCGCGCTTCCACACCGGGATCTTCTTTTCCGGATCTTCGATATCGCGCGCCACCCCGTTCATGAATTTTTCGAGCGAGTGCGAGCCGGCCATACCCAGATAGCCTCGGCCATTGGAGTCCGAGTTGATGTAAATAGCGGCATGGCGGCGCAGCTCCTGGTCGTGCTCCTCGGCCCACTCGGTGGAGCCCAGCAGCCCTTCCTCTTCGCCGTCCCACAAGCAATAGACGATGGTGCGCTTCGGCTTCCAACCCTGCTTTTCGAGCTCCGCCAGACTGCGGGCTTCCTCCATCAGCGCGCTCGCGCCCGAGAGCGGATCGTCGGCGCCGTTCACCCAGGCGTCATGATGATTGCCGCGCACAATCCATTCATCGGGGTAGGCTGAACCGGGAATGCGCGCCACTACGTCGTAGATTCTCGGGCTGTCCCAGTTGAATTCGACCTTCAGATGAACGCGCGCGGGACCCGGGCCGACGTGATAGGTAATGGGCAGGGCGCCGCGCCATAGCGGCGGAGCGACGGGTCCCGCAAGCGCGGCCAGCAGCGGCTGCGCATCGCCCCACGAGATCGGCAAGTCCGGGATCTTGGTCAGCGTTGGAGCCTCTTTGATGGAGAGCCGTTTGGCGTTGGCATCCGCGCCAACTCCGGGGGTGAGCGGGTCGCCCGGATAAATGGGCATATCCATGACGCTGCCGCGCTGCACGCCGTCCTTTGGACGGTAGGGCCCCTGCGGGAAGGTTTCGCCTTCGAAGTACCCGTCCTGTTGCGGATCGGAATAGATGAGGCAGCCTATGGCGCCGTGCTCCGCCGCTACCTTCGGCTTGATGCCGCGCCAGGAGCCGCCATAGCGCGCGATGACGATGGCGCCCTTGACCGAGATGCCCAGCCGGTCGAGCTGTTCGTAATCGTCCGGCACGCCATAATTGACGTAGACCAGCGGAGCGGTCACGTCGCCATCGATCGAGTAGGCGTTGTAAGTGGGGAGCTGCTCGTCATGCTGGCCCGAGGTGGGATCGCCAGGCACGGTAGGCTCCATCAGTTTGGCGGTGAAGCGCTCCGGTGCCACCATTTCGAGCGAGCGGAATTTCGGCGTGGGGAACAGCACTTCGAACGTTTCGATGTGCGCGTCCAGGCCCCATTCTTTGAATTTCGAGAGGATCCATTCGGCGTTGTCCTTGTCGTACGGGGAGCCCACATGATGGGGCCGCGCGGAGAGGCGCTGCATGTAGTCGTGCAGGTTCTGGGGGCTGGGGATGGCCCGGAAGCGCACCTCCCAGTCACGTTCGCCGCGCGCCGATTCGGGCGAGTAGCCGCGCAAGGGCGGGGCGTCGGCGGCGGGCGCCAGGATGGCGGCCGCCAGTAGGCTCAGGCAAACCAAATGCACGCTGATCTTCATGAGGAAAAGGATAGCAATAGTTGCGGTGGTCGGGCGGTGATTTTAAGTGTGGCGGCGAGATGCGTCCCCGTGGCGCCAGCCGAATTAACGGTCCCCGCGTCCCCGCGTCTCCGCGTCACCACATCGACGCTTCGCGTCGATGTTAGCGCCCCCCGGCGCTACAGAGGCGTCAGCGGCCGGGTCTCGCTTCCCATCCGAAACACGTGCGTCAATCCCTGGTCCGGAGGCGGAGTGACCAGCGTCGGCTTCAGCAGGATCACCACCTGGTCCGACTCTTTATTGTGAGTCGTGGTCCGCATCAGCGGTCCCAGCAAAGGGATGTTCGCGATCCCCGCAATGCCGGCTATCGTGCGCGCGTCCTGGTCCTCCATCAGCCCCGCCACCACCGCCCACTCCCCCATCTTCAGGGTCACATCCGATTTCAGAGACCGGTTCGAAATCACCGGTATGCCATTTAAGGCCGCGCCCGCCAGCAGCTTGAACTCGGCCTCGAGCGACAGAGTCACTTCCTCCGTTCCGTGCACGTGCGGCGTCACTTTCAGCGATAGTCCCAGGTCCTGGAACGTGAAAGAAGGCGCCGGCTGCACCACCCCCGCGCCTGCGACGCCCGAAGTGCCCACATACGAAGAAGTCAAAATCGGATATTTTTGTCCGATGTGCAGCGTCGCCGGCTGGTTGTCTATCGACCGCAGCGTGGCGTGCAGCAGGTTCCTGGAGTCGGAACGCGAAAGCGTCGCCACCAGCATGGAGTTCACGATACCCAATCCGATCATGCTTTGCCCGCCGCCGATGAGCAGCATCCCGCTCAGGGATGAGGGAATGCTGGGAACGTTGTGCAGCAGCGTGGTGAAGAACGCTATCGGGAATGAATTCGGCAGCGTCAGGCCGTATTCCACCATGTCGTTCTTATCCACCTCAAGCATCGTCATCTCGAGTTGAATCTGCGGCCGCGGATACAGGAGGTCTTCGAAAAGCTGACGCGCCGGCAGTATCTTCGAGATCGCGTCCCGCATCACGACCATGTTCCTCTGGCTGTCCCATCCCACTTTTTGAATGCCGCAGGATTGCTGTACCGCTGTGATCATAGCGGTCAGATCCTGCGTGCTGGTGGCCTCCGGCACGGGAATCAGCACCGCCACGAAAGGCTCTTCCTCCTTACGCTTCTGCGGCGTGTCCTTCACCACCAGAAAGAGCCGCTCGGAGATCGGCACGAGAAACGAGCCCGTGGCCGCCTCCAGCGCATGTAAAGCCTCGCGGTAATCGGCCTGGTCGATGCGGAACCGGATCGTCTTACCGGCTTGATAGTCTCCATCGAACACGCAATCGAGGCCGAAAGCTTTCGCCGCGGCCTGGAACAGGACCTTGGCATCTCCCTTAACATCGAAATCCTTGCGGCCCGCCTGGGCTTTCAATCGCGTGGGAGGCAGCGGTTTGCGCGCCTCGGCCAGATCCTGCGCGGTAGCGGCTTCGATTGTAGTATCGGCCTCTTCGATGGGGATCTCCGGAAGCGCGGCCGCCGAGGCCAGCTGCGGAACCACTTTGCCCTCCATCGTCGCGCGCGTCTTCAGCGCCTCGCTACGCAGCCAGTACAGGTGGTTGCCCGGATCGAGCGCGGCCGCTTCGGAGTACAACAGATATGCCTGCGCTATGTGGCCCGCTTTCTCCGCCCTGCGCCCGTCCCGGTAGAGATCGGAAGCCTCCGTCGCCCATGCGCCAGTGACCAGACACAGCTCCGCCAGCACCACAAAAATCCGCACAAACGATTGACGCTCAAACACGCGCGACCGTGCAGGCTGAAGGTATTATGGAAAAGTAGATGACCGCCGCCCAACACTTTCTGAGCCACCACTGGCAGCACCTGCTTGTCCCCATCTGCGTGCTGGCGGTGACTCTGGCGGTCGGCTTAGCCGCCAAGCGCCTTCTATTGCGGGCCCTGCGCGGCTGGGCGGCGCGCAGTAAAGGTCAGGCGCCCAACATTATCGCTGACGCTTTGGCCGGCCCGTTCATGATCTGGGTGCTTATCCTCGGCACGCACCTCGCCTTGCAGTCCTCCATCCTGCCCGGAAGGGCCACCCTGTGGGTCGCGCACACGCTACTGGTCCTCTGGTTCCTGTCCATCACCCTCATGGCCTCGCGCCTGGCCGGCAACCTCATCCGCTTCCACGCCGCAGCGGTTCCAGGGGCGCTACCGGTCACCACCCTCTCCCAGACCTTGGCGCAACTGGCGGTGGTGATCCTCGGCCTGGTGATGCTCCTCAATGGGCTGGGCATCTCTATCACTCCGATCCTTACCGCCTTGGGGGTCGGCGGCCTGGCCGTCGCGCTGGCACTTCAGGACACTCTCTCGAACCTCTTCGCCGGCTTCTATGTGGCGGTCGCCCGACAGGTCCGCCCCGGCGATTACATCCGCCTCAACACCAACGAGGAAGGCTACGTCACCGACATCGGCTGGCGCAGCACTACCATCCGCTCCCTCAACAACAACCTCATCTTCGTGCCGAACAACAAGCTGGCACAGGCCAACGTCACCAATTTCCACCTGCCTGAAAAGCGCCTCGGAGTGTCCATTCAGGTGAACGTCTCGAGCGATAGCGATCCCGATCGCGTCGAGCGCGTGCTGCTCGAAGAAGCGCTGAAAGGCGCCCGCGAAATTCCCAAAATGCTGGCCGAGCCTGCGCCCGCCGTAACCTTCGATCCGGGCGTCGGCGATTGGTCCCTGGGCTTCAGCGTCGGGTATAGCGTCCAGGAATTTGCCGATCAGTTCAACGTCCGCCAGGAGTTGAAGAAACGGATCCTGAAGCGCCTGCGCCAGGAAAACATCGAGATGCCCTTCCCCACGCGCACGGTAAACTTGCACGCCGAGGACGGTGCCGCACTCGCCCCCTCGCCCAGTCGCCCCCTCGCCCCCTCGTAACATCGGCGTCTTATGCCGATGTTAGCGCGCTTGCGCGCTTGCCCCGTCTCCCCCTCGCCCCCTCATAACATCGGCGTCTTATGCCGATGTTAGCGCGCTCGCGCGCTTGCTTTTCCCTTTTTCTTCGCCCAAAATAAAAAAGGAAGGAGAACCCGGCAATGGCCTTGACCCGGCGCCAGAAGCAAGTGCTCGACGTGATTGCGGGTTTCGTCGATGAGAACGGCTACAGCCCCAGCTACGAAGAAATCGCGCGCGGCCTCAACCTCGCTTCGCTGGCCACCGTCCACAAACACATCTCCGCGCTCACTACCAAGAATTATCTGAAGCGCGGCTTCAACCAGAGCCGCTCGCTCGAGCTGGGCTCGAAATACCTTCAGGAGAACCGGCGCCACGCGGAACGGGCTTCGCTCGAAATCCCGCTGCTTGGGCGCATCGCCGCCGGACAGCCGGTCGAATCCACCGAGCAGCGCGCCACTCTCAGCTTCGCCGATTTTATTGGAAACGCCGCAACGTTCGCGCTGGAAGTGCGCGGCGAGTCCATGATCGACGATCACATTTGCGACGGCGACATGATCCTGCTGGAGCGCGTGAGTGAGGTTGCGAACGGCGACATCGTGGTCGCGCTGGTGCGCGGAGCCGAGACAACCCTCAAGCGGTTCTATCGCGAGCCGGGAGACAAAATCCGCCTCCAGCCCGCCAATGCCGCGCTACAGCCGATCCTCGTTCCTGCCGCTGATGTACAGATTCAGGGCCGGCTGTTAGCCGTTCTTCGCAAATATAAGTAAGTCGATTTCGGGCGAGTGACACTTGCACAAATATCGCGCAAATATCGCCTGATATGCCGCGCCTGTCTCCTGCCGAATTAGGCTCGCGCCATTGCCGCGGAGCGTAGCTCGTGCTCGGCACGCAGCCAGTCTTGCTCGGGAGAGCCGCCTTGATAACCGCGCGCTTCCCAGTAACAGTAAGCCAGTTGAGCGATCTCTTCAAACGTAGGTTTGGTGACGGGAGATTCTGCTGGAAGAGGCGACAGTTCGACCGCAGACGTTGCCACAACGGGGTTTTCCGATGTCTCCGCCGCCGCGGCGCTCTGGTGCATACGCGCTACTTTACTTTTGCCGCGCGCTGGAGCGGCTGCGCCGGAGACGATCGGTTCGGAACCGGGGTTACGTTTAATTGCCATGTGAGTTATATCCTCCCTAAATTCATCTTGATTTTGTTATTTTACCAGACTTCCGGCGGCCGGACTAACAAAAGTTTTGGATCAGTTCCATCAGCCGCGCGATGCGCGTTTGGATTCAGACAGTCATGTCCCGGCTGAGGTATATTAATGTTAGCGTGCGATCGCGACTGGCGGTTCCTCTACTGCTCACGATGACGGCGGCGAGTCTGATGGCGGCCGCGCCCCGCGTGCTGATCGTGGATGTGGATGGTATGATCCACCCTGTCACCGTGGATATCCTGTCGCGCGCGATCCAACAGGCCAAACAGGAAGATGCCGCGCTCATAGTGGTTCGCCTGAATACGCCGGGCGGCCTTATGGACGCGATGCGCGAGTCTATCGAGAAGATCATCGCTTCGCCCATGCCCGTGGTCACCTATGTCGCTCCCAGCGGTGCGCGCGCGGCCTCCGCCGGATTCTTCATTCTCGAGGCCGGCGACGTGGCCGCCATGGCCCCGGGCACCAACACGGGCGCCGCGCATCCCGTTATGATCGGCGGCGAGATGGACGCGATCATGAAACAGAAGGTCGAGAACGACGCGGCCGCTTCACTGCGCAGTATCGTGGGCAAGCGCGGACGCAATAGCGATCTGGCCGAGAAAGCCGTTCGCGAAAGTCAGTCGTTCACCGACAAGGAAGCGCTGGACAATCATCTGATCGAGTTAGTCGCGCGTGACGATCGCGACCTGCTGGAAAAACTGGATGGCCGCGAAATCGCGCGGCTGGACGGCGCGCGCCAGGTGCTGCACACGCGCGGCGCGACCATCGAAGTCTACCAACGCACCCTCCGCCAGAAAATCGTTTCCGCCATCGCCGACCCGAACATCGCGCTCGTCCTGCTGGTGCTCGGCGCGCTCGGCATCTACATGGAGTTCACCTCGCCGGGGCTCATCGTGCCCGGCATCCTGGGAGCCATCCTGGCCTTGCTGGGGCTCTCCGCCATTTCCGTGCTTCCCATCAACTGGCTGGGCGCGGCGCTCCTGCTGCTGGCCTTCGCCCTTTTTATTCTGGAGGCCAAATTCGCCACCCACGGCATCCTCGGCACGGGCGGCGCGCTGTCCATGGTGCTGGGCGCGGTCATGCTGATCGATAGCCCCGTGCCCGAAATGCGCGTCCATCTCTCGACCGCCATCGCGCTGGCGCTGCCCTTCTCGCTCATCACCATTCTGCTGCTCTCGCTGGTGCTGCGCGCGCGCCGCAATAAAGTAGTGACCGGCCCCGAAGGCATGCTCGGCGAAATCGGAACCGCCCTGACGCCGCTGGCGCCGGACGGCAAGGTCCTTGTCCGCGGCGAATACTGGAATGCCGTCTCGCCCGCCGCCGTGGCCGCTGGCGTGCGCATCCGCGTCACCGCTATTGATAAACTCAAACTCACGGTAGAAGCTGTTCCCCTGCGGAACGGAGCGTAAAATCATGATCGACTTCACTAGCTTTACCACGATCGTCATCGTCATCGTGGTGCTGTACCTGCTGTCCTCCATCAAGATCCTTCGCGAGTATGAGCGCGGCGTCATCTTTCGCCTGGGGCGCGTGCTGAATATCCCCAAGGGACCCGGCCTCATCCTGGTCTTCGCGCCCATCGATCGCATGGTGCGCGTTTCTCTGCGCATCGATACCCTCGAAGTGCCGCCGCAGGACGTGGTTACTCGCGACAATGTCACCGTCAAAGTGAACGCGGTGATTTATTTCCGTGTCCTGGAGCCGCGCCTGGCCATCGTGGAAGTCAGCAATTTCATGAATGCCACTTCGCAACTGGCGCAAACCACCTTGCGCAGCGTGCTGGGCGAAGTGGAGCTCGACGAGCTTCTCAGCCAGCGCGAAAAACTCAATGTGCGGCTGCAATCCATCCTCGACCAGCACACCGCGCCCTGGGGCGTGAAGGTGACCATGGTCGAAGTCAAGCAGGTGGACCTGGCCGAGCAAATGATCCGCGCCATCGCCCGCCAGGCCGAGGCCGAGCGCGAGCGCCGCGCCAAGATCATTCACGCCGAGGGAGAATACACCGCCGCCACAAAGCTCGCGATGGCCGCCGAGGTTCTGCAGAAGCAGCCGGCGGCAATTCAGTTGCGCTACCTGGAAACGCTGGTCGAAATCGGCACCGAGAAAAATACCACCATCGTTTTCCCCCTGCCGCTCGATATACTCTCATCTTTGGATCGCGCCCTGAACAAATTTTCTGCTCCCGAACCATCCCAACCGGCTAATCCATAAAGAATCATGAAGAATAATGAAGATGGCGAATTCGAGCTGGTGCTGGGCAACAAACAATTGCTCAGCGGTTTTTTCGTGGTGGTCATCCTGTTCGCCGTATTCTTTGTGATGGGCTTCATCGTGGGGCGCAACTCGTCGCCTCAGCCCAAGCTCGCTGCCGGTAGCGACGCCGGTGGCGCGGCTGCTGCGGTGTCTCAAACGCGGCCCCAGTCGGCCTCCGGATCTACCGGCGCCGCGTCGGCTGCACAAAGTCCGCCGCCAGCAGCGGAGCCAGCCAGCGAGAATCCGCCTCAACCCACCACGCGGCCAGCCCGCGAGCCGGTTCGCCCGACCCAGACCCCCGCTGCGGTCGCCGCCACTCCCGCCGAGGCTGTTCCCGGTGAGACCTACCTGCAAGTCATGGCCGTCAACAAGGAAGAGGCCGAAGTGGTCGCCCGGACCCTGAAGGCCAAAGGCTTCCCCACTTCGCTCGCTCCGGGGCTCCGGGGCTTGACCCGCGTGTTGGTCGGCCCATACACCGACACCGCTTCGCTCGGCAAGGCCAAAGTTGAGTTGGAGAATTCCGGTTTCCGCCCCATTGTGAAAAGATAGGGAAGTGACCGACACGCTCGTGCAAATCGGCCCGCCCGCGCGTGCCCGCCTCCCTGAGTGGGCCCGTAAGAGCGCCACGCACCACGACGCGCTGCATCGCCTCAAAGCCGATCTCCGCCGTCTCAACCTGCATACGGTCTGCGAATCGGCCCGCTGTCCGAATATCCACGAATGCTTCGCGCGCGGCGCGGCCACCTTCATGATCCTCGGCAACCTGTGTACGCGAGGCTGCGGCTTCTGCGCCGTGCCCAAAGGCTCGCCGGCGAAACACGATATGCGCCTCGATCCCGCCGAGCCTGCCAACGTCGCGCGCATGGCCGCCGCCATGCAATTGCGCTACATCGTGATCACCAGTGTGAACCGCGACGATCTGCCCGATGGCGGTTCCGCGCATTTCGCCGAAACCGTGCGCCAGGTGCGCCGCGCTCTGCCAGAGGCCCGCGTCGAAGTGCTCACGCCCGACTTCTGCGGCGACCTGCAGGCCGTCGCCCGCGTGCTCGATGCCGGCCCGCATGTCTTCAATCACAACATCGAAACCGTGCCGCGCCTCTATCGCCGTGTGCGCCCGCAGGCCGCATACCAGCAGTCGCTCGATGTCCTGGATTTCGCGCGCCGCTATCGCCCGCATATCCTCACCAAGTCCGGTTTGATGGCTGGTCTTGGCGAGACCGAAGACGAAGTATGCGAGCTGCTGCGCGATCTGCGTGCGGCCGGGACCGCCGTCGCCACCATCGGCCAATATCTCCAGCCCACCCGCCACAACCTTCCCGTGGCCGCTTACATTGAGCCAGGACAATTCGACGCTTGGCGCGAATATGGCCTGTCCATCGGCTTTCAAATGGTTTTCTCGGGCCCGCTCGTGCGCAGCTCCTACATGGCCGACCACGTAAACCAAGTAAGCCAGGCAAGCCAGGCAAGCCACGCAAACAATGCCGCGCGGCGGACCGCAAATTGAAATACTTCGGCGCGCTGCTCACCGCGATCCTGCTGGTGGCGGCCTTTCCGCATTTCAACCTGACGTGGCTGGCGCCCGTGGCGCTGGCGCCGCTACTGGTGGCCCTGGCGCGCGAACCCCGGCCGGCGCGCCGATTCCTGCTCGGCTACATCGCAGGCGTAGTCTACTGGTTCGGAGTCTGTTACTGGATTGAGGCGGTGCTGGCCTCCTATGGCGGCTTGAACAAACCGGTGGCCTGGCTCGCCTTTCTGCTTTTTTGCCTGATCAAGGCGCTGCACATGGGCGTATTCGGCTGGCTCGCCGGCATTCTCATACGGCGCTGGTGGGCGGCGCCCGCGGTGGCCGCTTTGTGGGTCGCCATCGAGGCCAGCCACGTTTTCCTCGGTTTCGCCTGGCTCGCGCTGGGCAATGCCGGCATCGATATGGACCTGCCCATGCGCTTGACGCCTTATACCAGTGTCTACGGCCTGTCGTTCGTTTTCGTGGTGACGGCCACCGCCCTGGCGCTCGCCATGCTCGGGCGGCCACGCCTGCACTTCTTTTGGTTGCTGACACTGCCGCTTCTGATCTTTCTGCCCCATCTGCCGGATGCACGAAGCGGCCAGCAGACCGCCGTGCTGGTGCAGCCCAACATCTCAGAAGACGAGCAGTGGACCCCTGCATCGGTCGACCGCATGCAACTCCACCTGGCGATGCTCTCGCTTCGCGCGGTCATGACCGGCGGCCAGGATCGCCCCTTGCTGGTGGTCTGGCCCGAAGTCCCTGCGCCGCTCTATTACGATGCGGACCCGCGCCTTCAGGAATACGTCGCAGACCTCGCGCGCACCGCCCGCACCCACCTTCTGCTGGGCGTCGTCATGCATACTCCGCAAGGCGCCCTGCTCAACTCGGCCATCCTGATCTCGCCCGATGGCCGCCTTCTTTCCCGCTATGACAAAGTCAACCTGGTGCCTTTCGGCGAGTACGTTCCCTGGCCTTTCGATTTCGTCAAGCGCATCACCACCGAAGCCGGCGACTTCGCCCCCGGCACGCAAGTGGTGGTGTCGCCGGTCGGCGATCACCGCGTCGGCACGTTCATCTGCTACGAATCGGTATTCCCGAATTTCGTGCGCCGCTTCGTGGCAGGCGGCGCCGAAGTGCTGTTCAACATCTCCAACGACGGTTACTTCGGCAAGAGCGCCGCGCGCCAGCAGCATCTGGAGATCGTGCGCATGCGCGCCGCCGAAAACCAGCGCTGGATCCTGCGCTCCACCAACGACGGCATAACAGCCACTATCGACCCGGCCGGCCGTCTGCGCGGAAGCCTGCCGCTGTATACCGAGGCGGCCTCACGCACCGGCTTCACCTATATCCAAACGCGCACCTTCTACACTCGGTACGGCGACTGGTTCCCCATCCTCTGTGCGCTGGTCGCTCTCGCGTTCCTCCTCACCGATCGCGTGCTCATTATCGATCGCCATCCCTAGTCTAGCTGGCTGCAGCAAAAGCCATCTGGTTTCCGCTCCCGGCAACGCGACGAGTGAAAAATGTTTCACTCGGCAAAATCGGACACCCGTGGACGCCGCCGAGTATGCGCGGGAAGACATGCTGCGATCGGATCATCTATTGCTCGATTTCGACCACAAGGACATTGTTGTAACAAAAAAGCGCGTCACGCCGCCGCGGTTGCAAGAGTCGCCGTTATACATCACGACACCGGCAGCTCCCGCGGGATTGCTGCAAGTCGCCCGGGCAGCTGTCGGCCATAAACCGGGCATCAACAGGGCCGCCAGCGCCAATACTCTTATCGATTTCCCGAACCGCTCCAAAGCTTCCGCCTCATAAGAAAGCCACCAAGGGATCGCCTTGGTGGCCGGAGGTTAGAAACCGCAATGTAGAACGGCGCGGCGCTTTTTAGCCGCGGGGCTTGGACATGCAACGCTGCCCCCGGCCAGAAGACCGCGAAGCAGCGTCAAATTCCGGCTGATGCCGACCGCTACATTTGGGGTTTCTACGCCCCGGACCAGCACAAGAGCCGATCTCAGCCGAGAGTAGGCGCGGCGGACACGAACCGCAACGGATTTTTCGCCTGTTCTCCGCGCGGCCGACGGCAACCACTCACCGGATTTGTCAGAACTTCAACCCGGAATTCCGTCCGGCGCCCTCGTCGGGCCGCCCGCCTTCACGCGGGACACGTAGGGCGGTCCCGCCCGCGCTGACGCGGTGAGAGCGGGCCGGAAGCAGCCGGATAGATCCCGATCTGCGAAAGCTCTATCCCGCCTGATCTTTTGATCCCAGGACATTGCATATTCGAGGCCGACCCGCCGGCCATTCCGATCCCTGGTGTCCTTGCGGATTCGAGACCGGACCGCCGCCATCCATCCCCTTGCAAATCGGCGACGTCGCTCCGGTGGAGCTATCTTCAGACCCTTTTACGTGCTTCCGGGTTCGTCACCCGCATAGGCTTACCGTCGATGGAGGCGAGCGCATTTTCGATGCTTTGCCCGTAAAACACGGCCCATGTCTCCCGAACGCCATAGCCGAGATGCGGCGTCAGCAGTATTGGGCGAATGGCGGAGGGGATGATCCGCCGGCAGCGGCTCGCGGTAATAGACATCGAGAGCCGCGACGATGCGGCGAGATTCCACGGCCTCGATCAGGGCCGCCTCTTCCACGATGGGGCCGCGCGACGTGTTGATCAGGAGCGCGCCCGGCTTCATCCGCGCGATATCGGAAGCGCCGATCAGCCCGCGCGAGCGCGATGACATGTGGATGCTGATTGCATCAGACCGCGACAGAAGCTCATCTTTCGAGGCGAGTGTCGCACCCGCTGCCAGCGCTTTTTCTGCCGTCAGGTTCTCGCTCCACGCCAGCACAGTCATGTTCAGCGCCCGGCAGTAACCAGCCATGAACGAGCCGAGACGGCCTAGTCCGATGATCCCGATGGTCTTTCCCGCCAGGCTGATGCCGACCGGCACGCTTTCCTGAAATCTTCCCGCCCGCATGTTCGCGTCGGCGGCCGGAATCGCCCGCGCCGCTGCCAGCAGGAGTCCAAGCGCCAGCTCGGCCGGGGCGGCCTCGGTGCCTGCGCCGCCGGCTGTGTTGCACACCGGGATGCCGCGCGCGGTGCAGTCCTCCGCGTCGAGCGAGGCATGTGCGCGCCGGTAAAGACGCACGGCCGTAAAGTCTCCACGTTCGAGCCAAGCGCCACGCCCCTTTCTGCCCGGTAGCCGCGAAATTGACCGCGCACCACATCTTTCTCCGTCAATGCCGGAATTGCCTTTAAACCTTGACCTTCTCATCGCGGATGGATTCGCTGTCCGCTCGCACCGGCGGTTCCATCGCAAGATTCGTCAGAACCTGCAGCAGATGATTCTGAATCACGTCGCGCATCGCGCCGGTCTGATCGTAAAATGTCCCGCGCCCGTCAACCCCGAAATCTTCCGCCATCGTGATTTGCACGCTCTCAATGTGATTTCGATTCCAAAACGGTTCAAGGAATGCGTTGGCAAAGTGGAAATAAACGATGTTGTTGACCGGCCACTTGCCCAGATAATGGTCAATCCTGAAAATCGAGGATTTGGGAAAGCTTCCTAGCAAAATACGTTCAGCGCGCGTGCCGATGGCAGATCCGTTCCGAAGGGCTTCTCCACAATGACTCTCGCGTTCGTCACACAACCCGACTTGCTGAGTTGTTCCACAACGGACCCAAAGAGCACTCGTGGAATTGCGAGATAATGCGCCGGCCGCTGCGAGGACCCAAGCTCTTGCCGGTTGCCTGAAAAGTAGCGGCTTCCCCGTAATCGCCGCTCACGTACCGAAGGAGACTGCTGAGTTTCTCGAAGGCGCTGCGGTTGAACGCTCCCTGCTTTTCCAGACTTTCCTGGGCTCGCATGCGAAGCTGGTCAAGGGTCTAGGGCGACTTGGCCACACCGATTACCGGAACATCGAGATGGCCACGCATGATCAGCGCCTGAAGCGCCGGGAATAGTCTTTTTGTATGCGAGGGATCTGGTCGAGTAATCCGGAGGCGTTCGTACGATGTTCGGCCGTCTCTTATCCGTGTTCATCCGCGGCTGATAATCCTGTTGAGACGTTTGTTTAAGCGGGCACAAGTATTGGCCGCCGATGAACGCGGATGAACGCGGATAAGAATAAAATCATATGAGTATGTTTGCCGAAACGCTATGCTAGTTGGCTCAAGCTTCTTGAGCGTCCAACGGAGCCGCAGCAGGGCCGCATAAACTCTCTTGGCCTTAGTAGAGCGCCAGGTGCTCACGCCGCACAGAGAGCCTTACTCGGTTCGGGGACCTCTTCGCCGCTCTCGATCATGTCAGCCAATACCTGAAGGGCTATTGACTTCACCTTTCGCACCGTTTCGTCTTCCGTGGAGCCATAGGCCATCACCCCTGGAAGGTCCGGTACGGAGGCTAGGATGCGACCATCCTCTTCGCGGTCCATGGCTATGCGTTATTGTAGCGATTTTCATGGGTGGAAATACAGGACGGTGAGGTGCGGACCGTGTTAGCGTCTAAAGCAGGGAGGTGCGCTTGCGATTCTTCGCGCTGGCTTTACTGGCACTTCCCGTCATAGCCCAGCCGCGGGCGCCCATTGGCCTGATTCACGGCAGCCTGCTTGAATGCCACGCGAGCGGAGGATCGGGCGAGCTAACCGTCCGGACCGCGGACGACCAGATCTTCCGCTTCGCGTTCGACGACAAGACCTATTTTGAGCGCGAACAGGAGCACAGCGCACCAGGCCGGCTGGAAAAAGGCGATTGGCTGGAGATCGTGGCGGACGAGTCGCCCGCGAGCCCGTTGAGCTATGCCCGCACCGTACACGTGATCGAGCGCCAAGCGCCAGCCCGCTTGCGGCCGGTGGCGCGGGCCGATCCCCTGTTTCCGCGCGGAGACCTGACGTTTTCCGGGGTAGTGAAGCGGTTGAACGGGGAACGCCTGGTGCTCGATACCCGTAGCGATGGCGAAAAGACCATTCTGCTGCGGCGGGACACCAGCTTCCTTGCCGAAGGCGACCCGGTGGATGCCTCTGCGCTGCAGCCTTATACGCGCGTGTTCGTGCGCGCGGGCAAAAACCTGGATAACCAGATCGAAGCTTATCAAGTAATCTGGGGGGAGATCCTGGAGCCCCGCTAAGCGCCGCCCGACGCTTGGTGTACCATGTTAATTACCACATGAAGGACTTACTGGAATCCCTCCATCCTGGGGATCCGGACTGGAAGCTCGCCGCAGCGATCGATCCGGATAGGCTGCCGGCGCATATCGCCATTATTATGGACGGAAACGGGCGCTGGGCGAGCCGGCGGCGGCTGCCGCGTGTGGCGGGTCACAAGGCCGGGGTGGGGCCTGTGCGCAGCACCGTCGAGACATGTGCGCGGCTGGGAATTAAGGTCCTGACGCTGTACGCGTTTTCGGTTGAGAACTGGAAGCGGCCGCGCGCGGAAGTGGAGACGCTCTGGCGGCTGCTGCGCTTTTATCTTCGCAAAGAACTGCCGGAGCTGCAGAAGAACGATATACGGCTGCAGGCTATCGGGCGGCTGGATGCCCTGGCGGCCGATGTGCGGCGCGAGCTGGACGAGGTGGTGGACGCCACGGCGGCAAACCGCGGCCTGCTGGTGAACCTGGCGATCAACTACGGCGGCCGCACCGAGATCGTGGACGCGGTAAACGGGGCGCTGGAGCTGGCCAGAATAGAGGGCCGGGTAGACTCGCTGCATTTCGACGAGGAGACCATCGCGGCGCACCTTTATACGGCCTTGTCTCCGGAGCCCGATCTGCTCATTCGCACTTCCGGCGAGATGCGCATCAGCAATTTCCTGCTGTGGCAGATCGCTTACGCGGAACTGTACATGACCGAGACGTTGTGGCCGGACTTCAGCCGCGCCCACCTGCTCACGGCGGTGCTCGAATATCAGAAGCGGGACCGTCGCTATGGCGGTCTGAGCGGCGCCCGGCTCAATGTGGCAGCCACCGCCGTCGCCGAGGAAATGATCGCCGCTTTGCCCTCTCGATGAAGCGCGTCCTCACTGCGCTGGTGATGATTCCGGCGGTCCTGTACGTGGTGCTCTGGGCGCCCTACTGGGCCGTGGTCGGAGTCACCGCGCTGGTGGCACTGCTCTGCTATTACGAATACCGCGGCATTGTGGCGGCGTATGGCGCGGGGACCCTGGGACCGCTGGGCTATACCGTGGGGATGCTGATTCTGCTACTGCCGCAGAGCCCCGGCCTGTTGCCGCATAGCGAAAGCTTGCTGGTGCTGGTGCTGGCGGCAGCGCTGCTGGCTCTTGGCCTGGCGCTTGGCGCGGACGATCTACGCGCCGGTATCCTGCGCGCCGCGTTCCTGGCGCTGGGGGTGGTGTACATCTTCGGCTGCTGGCGATACGCGCCGCTGTTGGGCGCGACGAACCGCTATTGGCTGCTATACGCGCTGTGTTTGAACTGGATCGGCGATATCGGCGCTTACTACGTGGGGCGACGCTTCGGGCGGCATAAATTGGCGCCGATAGTCAGTCCGGGCAAGTCGTGGGAAGGCGCCGCGGCCTCGCTCGGGGCATCGCTGCTGTTCGGATTCTTGCTGCTGCGCTGGGCGATTCCCTCGGTTCCACCGGGCGTAGCGCTGGCGCTTACCGCGGCGGCCAACATCGCCGGCCAATTCGGGGATCTGTGCGAATCCGGGCTGAAGCGCGGCGCCGGCGTGAAGGACAGCGGCACGCTATTGCCGGGGCACGGCGGTATGCTGGACCGCGTAGATAGCACGCTCTTCACTTTGCCGGTGGTATATTTGTACGTTGCCTGGCGACACGCCGGCAACTGAAATATGAGTCGCGCACGGTGGATGCTGATTCCGCTGCTGGCGGACGCACTGATGGCCACCGGCCCCACAGGGGCGATCACCGGGACGGTGACCGATGCTACGGGCGCGGACGTGCCCAAGGCCCTGGTTACGGTGACCGACCAGGCCACCAACGCCACCCGCGTGGCGACCACCAACTACGATGGCGACTACACCGTGGCGCTCCTTCCTCCCGGGCATTACCAGGTGGAGGTGGAGAAGCCGGGTTTCCGCAGAATGGTCCAGCGCGACGTGACGCTGGACGTGGACAGGACCGCGCGCGTCGATTTCATCCTGCAAGTAGGAATACTGAACGAGGAAGTGAAGGTCACCGGTACGGCGCCTTTGGTCGAGACGGACACTTCCACGCTGGGGCAGGTGATCAACGGCCGGATGGTACATGAGCTGCCTCTGAACGAGCGTAACTTCCTCTCCTTCGCGCTGCTCGCTCCTGGAAGCCAGTTGCCCGTCGAGGGCTCCCAGAACTCCACCCAGGGAGGCGCCATCAGCGTCAACGGAGCGCGCGAGCAATCCAACAATTTTCTGCTGGAGGGCGTGGATAATAACGACCCGTATATCAATCAGTACGTAGCGCTGCCCTCTATCGACGCGATCCAGGAGTTCAAGGTGCAGTCGAGCGATTACTCCGCCGAATTCGGGCGGAGCGGCGGCGCGCAAGTGAATGTCATTCTGAAGAGCGGATCGAACGAGTTGCATGGCGGCGCCTTTGAGTTCTTCCGCAACCGCAACTTGGACGCCAGGAATTTCTTCGATCTTCCGGCGTGCACTGCCGCTTCGGAACCCGGCACCTGCGGCCCCATCCCGCGCTTCGATCGCAACCAGTTCGGAGGCACTTTGGGTGGGCCGGTTCGAAAGGACAAGACTTTCTTTTTTGGTTCGTATGAGGGTCTGCGTCTGCGGCAGGCGAGCACGCGGGAAGCCACCGTGCCTTCCGAGGATCAGAAACGGGGGACGCTGGAACTGGTGCCGTCCGCGTACACCGACCCGGCCGGCCTGGCGATTTTCAATCTGTACCCCGCGGCCAATGTGGGCGCAGACCTGGCCACTTCGAACACCTTCGTCTCGGCTCCCGTGATTCGCAACACGGAGAATCTGGCGCTGTTGAAGATGGATCATCACGCCGGACCCAAAGACACCTTGACGGCGCACTATGCGCGGTTTGGCGAGGATCGCTTCAATCCTTTCGATCCCGTAAATGCCTTCACCAACCTGCCGGGCTACGGCAGTTACACGCTCAACAACGGCCAAAACGCGGGCGCCGGATGGACCCACGTCTTCACCTCGAGCGCCGTCAACGAGCTGCGGCTGGGATTCAACCGCATGCGCGCGGGCGCTTTCCAGCAGAGTTATGGAACGAATGTCAGCGCGCAGCTGGGTTTTCCCGACGTGTTGACTAATTCGGTGGACCTGGGATATCCGGACGTGAACCTGCTCGGTTTCGACGGCATTGGCGAGCCGGTGAACTATCCGCAAGACCGCCACGATACCACCATCCATCTTTCCGACAACCTGGCGTGGATCAAGGGGCGCAACCAGTTCAAGTTCGGCGCGGACATACGCAACATTCAGGTGAACGATTACCTGGACTTCCTGGCGCGGGCCGATTGGTTCTTCGAAGCCGGCACGGAGGACGGCATGAGCGGGAGTCCGGGGATTGCGCTCGCGCAGTTAGTGGCGGGCTTTCCGGATTACGCCGTGGCGGTGACGGGCAACACCTTCAACACCCTGCGCAGCACGGGGATGAACTACTACATCCAGGACGACATTCACGTGGTGCCGCGCCTGCTGCTGAATGTGGGCATGCGGTATGAGTACAACGGCCCTCCGGTCGAGTCGCACGATCGCTTCAGCGTGCCGGACCTGAGCGCCAATTCCGCTACCTGCACGCCGGTTCCCGACTGCCAGTTCATCCTCGCGGGCACCGACGGGATTCCGCGGGCCACTTACAAGCCGGCGCTCACCGACTTCGCCCCGCGCATCGGGGTAGCCTGGCGGCCGATGAAATCGGAGCGCTGGGTGGTGCGCTCGGCCTATGGCGTCTTCTACGATGTGGGTATCTTCAACATCAATATTTTTCCGCGCGACAATCCGCCGTTCTACGACTTGTTCTACTACCCCAACAACGGCTCGAATCTGATTCAGAACATTCTCAGCCAGCCGGCGCAGGCTATTGTGGAGCCTAACACCATTGCGCGCAACTTTCGCGACGGCTACATGCAGCAATGGAACGTAGACCTGCAATACGAGCTGATGGCGAACTGGATGGTGGATGCGGCCTACGTGGGATCGAAGGGCACGCGCCTGGCGGATGTGCGGGACCTGAACGAGACGAATCCAGCCACGGGCCTCGCGCCTTACCCGCAATTTTCCTCGATCCTGTACGTGGAGTCGGCGGCCTCCAGCTCGTACAACTCTCTGCAGCTACGCTCCGAAAAGCGCGTGGGGCAGGATCTGGCTTTTTTGGCGGCATACACGTTTTCGAAATCGCTTGACGACGTTTCATCGGTGTTCGGCGGCAGCGTGGGGTCGGGCCTGCCGCAGAACTCGGACGACCTGAGCGCCGAGCGCGGGCTTTCCGATTTCAATGCGAGACAGCGTTTCGTACTCAGTTCGGTTTACGACCTGCCGTTCGGCCGGAAGTGGCTCAAAGGTCCGGGCGTCGGTGAGAGGATTTTGGCCCACTGGCAGGCCGCCGGGATTCTGACGGTGCAGACGGGCTCGCCGTTCACCGTCAATCTGGCGTCGTCGGAATCCGGCTCGGCCATCGCCGCCTTCGGCAATCCCTACCGGCCGGATCTGATCGCTAATCCTTATAGGCCAGGGCCGGTGATGGCGAATCCCAATGCGGCTTGCCATGAGACAATCGCCGAAGGTGGGTTGGCGGCCAGCGTGGTCGACCAGCCGGGAAGCTGGTTTAACACCTGTGCCTTCGTGCAGCCTCCCGATGGCCAGTTCGGCAACGCGGGCCGGAACATTATGACCGGGCCGGGATTCAACAATCTCGATTTTTCGCTATCCAGGAGCATGCCGTTGCGCGGCGACAAGCACCACCTGCAGTTGCGCGGGGAGTTCTTCAATATGTTGAACCATCCGAACTTCGATATTCCGAATCACGTGTTCGGGGGGCCGACGTTTGGGGAGGTGCTGTCGGCGAACGCTTACGGCAACAAACCGCCCCGGCAGATTCAATTGGGGCTGAAGTATGTGTTCTGACTATAATGGCTTGAGATGTACATTGGGCAGGCCCAGCAACATCATCTGCGCCGCAGGCGCAATTCTCCGTCCGATCATCTGTCCTGAGGTTTTTGCTGACAACTTCACTGCGGGACAGCCTCTGTGTTGCCGAGCATCGCCTGCTGGCGTCCGTCCAAACAAGGTCAGCGAACACGCCAGAGGAATTGCTCCTATGGACACTGAATAGGAGTTGTGTTATCTTACTTCTTTGCGATGTCCATAGGAGAAAAGAGGAAAGCCGAAAAATCCGCAGTTCTGCAAGGCACCCTCGATCTGATGATCCTGAAGACGCTGTACGCTCTTGGTCCCCAACACGGATTCGGGATCGCGCGGCGCATCGAACAGATGCGTGAACAGGTGTTGAACCTGAACTGCCGCGACTTCAGCAACAGGGCTGGATCGACTGCGAGTGGAGCACATCGGAGAACAACCGGAAGGCGAAATTCTACTCGATAACCAAGCGCGGATTCAAACGGCAGGCGGTCGAAACGTCGAACTGGGAAGCAATTTCGGGCGTAATCGGCCGTATCTTTCGTCTCGAGGGTCCAAAGTAGTCATGATCTCTTTGATTCTTCGCTTTATATCTCGGGTCCGTGGTCTCTTCGGTCAAGCCACAGCAAATCGCGAGTTTGGCGACGAAATCGCGATGCACCTTGAACTTCTGACGGAGCGGCTTATTCGGCAAGGCATGAGCCGAGAGGATGCAGTTTGTGTAGCCCGCCGCCAGTTTGGCAACGTCGGGCTAATCCAAGAGCGCCAAAGAGACGCACGAGCATTTCTATGGATCGCGACAGTCTTCCAAGATGTACGTTACGGACTGCGCATGCTCGCCAAGAACCCGGGCGTCACCGCAATCGCGATCACTTCAGTTGCGCTGGGTATTGGGGCCAACACATCAATCTTCACTGTTGCTAAGGCCGCCCTATTCGATGCGCTTTCGGTTCCTCGTCCAGAGCAGTTGCGACTCCTCGCCTTCGCGCAGGGCGACCGATCGGTGGCACAGCACGACAACTGGGGCGATTTCTATTCGGACGCTCAAGGCCGCACGGTAATCGCCTCATTTTCGTATCCCATTTATCAGGCACTGCGCCACCGGGATCACAGCCTCGGCGATCTCTTCGCGTTCGTAGACCTCGGCCAATTCGAGCATCTTTCAGCGACCATCGACGGTCACGCGGAAGTGGTCACCGCAGAACTGGTGTCCGGAAATTTCTTTCAGCGCATCGGTGTTGGGACTGTCCTCGGGAGACCAATCGAGCCGGCAGATGACGCCATACCTGGCTCTGGTGCTGTTGCAGTCGTAAGCGATTCGTTCTGGGCCCGGCGATTTAACCGGTCACCCTCGGTCATTGGCAAGACCGTTGACGTCAATCTTACGCCGGTAATGATTATCGGAGTTGCTCCGCGCGGCTTCTCAGGCGCGTCGCATGTGCATACGCCCCAGGATCTGTTCATGCCCCTTAGCATGCAGCCGGTTGTCTTCCCCCGAGAAGCCGGTTCACTACTCTCCGATTCTGATACGTGGTGGATCCAGATCATGGGGCGCCGGCAGCCGGGCATCTCTGATGAGGAAGGGCGTGCTTCGCTGGCTGTCAGCCTTAGCCAGGCCGTCAGATCCACTATGACGATTCCAAAGGATCGAACCGTGCCGCCCCTACTGCTGTTACCTGGAGGCAGAGGATGGAACTACGCTGCGCAGGAACTGGAACACCCAATGCCGTACCTTCTCGCGCTCGCTGGTTTGGTGCTGCTGCTTTCCTGTGTGAATGTGGCAAATCTTCTTTTGGCTCGCTCCGCGTCCCGTATTCGGGAGATAAGCGTGCGCTTGGCTCTGGGCGCAGGTAAAACGCGCGTTGTACTCCAGATGCTCACTGAGAGTCTGTGCCTTTCCGCCCTGGGCGGGTCCGCCGGGCTGCTGATCGGGTATTTGGGCCGGAACATTCTTCCCCAACTGCTGTCGCCATCCTGGGGGCCCGCCACTGTTAGCACACGTTTCGACTGGCGCGTATTCGAGTTCACGTGCGTCATCTCTATACTCACCGGTCTTGGCTTCGGCGTGGGGCCAGCCTGGCAGGCTACGCGGACCAGCGTAATTGCCGGGCTCAGGGATGGTGGACGGACGATGACTGATTCTCGAAAAGGAATCACCGGCAAGACGCTGGTCATTCTGCAGGTTTCCCTGTGCATGCTACTGCTGGTGAGCGCCGGACTGTTCCTCAGAACGCTCGCAAACTTGAACGCACTCGATCCCGGCTTCAACAAAAGAGGTCTATTGCTATTCGCCATCGAACCGCCTGCACAGCGCTATCCCGCTCCGAAGAACGTCGAGATTCTCCATCAAGTAGAAGAGAAGGTCGCATCACTTCCCGGCGTGCAGTCCGTCACGCTTTCCAAAGAAGCGCTGTTGGCGCAAAGCCGGTCAGAGAGCGATTTTGTGCCAGACGGCCGGCTCCGTATCTCTGGACGCGACCGGCACGTTCCTTTCAACTCCGTCGGACCAAGCTTCTTCACAACAATGGGTATACCCATTTTGTATGGACGGCCCTTTGATTCCCGCGACACGTCAAACTCTCGCGGAGTTGCAGTGATCAATGCGGCATTAGCGCGAAAACAATTCGCCGGAACAAATCCAATGGGCGCCTTTTTCCGGATGAAGGAGGGAGGAGAACCCTTTGAGATAGTGGGCGTATGCGCAGACGCAAAGTATGCGTGGCTTCGCAGCGATGTTTCTCCAACCTTCTATGTGTTGTACACGCAGCAGAAGGAGTTACAGGGCAGTATGACATTCGAGGTGCGCACGAGAGGTAATCCGAGAGACTTTGCCGGAGCGATCCGCGGTGCGGTCGAGTCCGTGGACAAGGACCTGCCCTTGATTGACGTGCGCACACAAGAAGAGCAGATAGAGGCAACCATTGGGCCGGAACGAAGTTTCGCCATCGTCACAACTGGCTTTGGCATTCTCGCACTTGTGCTTGCGAGCATAGGGGTCTATGGTGTGGTGACTGCAGGAGTGTCCCGCCGAGTCAATGAAATCGGGGTTCGCATGGCGCTCGGTGCCCGAGCGGATCAAGTGGTTCGGATGGTTATTAGCGAAGCGATGAGTTTGACCTTTGCTGGCGTTTGTGGAGGTGTGTGCTCAGCCTTATTGGTCACTCGCCTTTGGGGCTCACTGCTTTTTGGGCTCAAGCCCACCGATTTGTTAACCCTCGCTGGCGCGGGATTGATATTGTCAGTCGTTGCGTTACTTGCGAGTTGGGCTCCAGCACACCGAGCTTCCCGCGTTCAACCGGTACGGGCGTTGCGACATGAATAAAGTCCGCCACTCCAGATCGCTAATGTGCTTTGCGACATCACGCGGTACATGAGGAGTTCCTCCCTCTGCGAATGGCAGTCGCGTCAAGCGCCGCTCCTTCTCGATGCGCGTAGCGGAAGGATTGGCGCGCAGCGGCGGCGTGATGGAATGACAACGTCGGCACATGAAGCTTCCGTGTCACCCGCTTAACCGGAAAGTGGGATTGAGGCACCCCGTCAATGGCCAGTCCGCAGCCCGATTATCCCTACCTTCGGCTGGTGCTGATCCACTTCACTTCAGTCCCTCCAAGATGGCATAATTTTCGGGTGGCCCATATGAGTATCGACGAGAGCGCTGTTCTCCGGCTTCGGATTTGCGGCCACTCAGCCTGCCGGGCCACCTTCACACGGCGGCGCTGACGCTGATCCGGTTCGATCAGGAGGAAGCGGAGCGCAGACTCCAATCGATGCGGCATCTCTCGGTGCTGGCGCACCGGGACTAGAGACTATGGATAGCCGAAACTTCAAATTCATGTTTTACGGTTTCACGGCGGCCTGGCTGATCGTCTTGCTCTAATGTACTCACGCTGGTTCGTCGTGGGAGCCGTATCCGCGCAGAGTTGAAGCGGCGTGAGACTCAATTGCGCGAGACTCAGTAGTACAGCCTCAGCTGAATAACGCGAGCCACAGAGTGACCACCAGGGCATGCGTCAGCATGCTGGCGCGGATGCCTTTTGCCTGGCTATAGGCGCGGCCATAGAAGCAACCGGCTACCGCCGCGGCCAGCGCGAGTTTCCAGTTTGGGAAGCCGCGAAAGCTCAGGTGTACCGAACCAAACGCAATCGCCGCGCCCGCCAACGCTATCCTCGGACTGCCGGTCCACTGGGTCAGCCACTGTTGCAGCAGGCCGCGAAAGAAGAATTCTTCCGACAGCGCCACCACCCAGAAGATCCCCAAGAACGTGGCCGCGATTTTCCAGAGAGGCATGATGGGCCCGAAATGCAGCATCCTTGTCGCCCACGCCAGCGGTATACCGGCAATCAGGAAATAAAAGAAATGACGGATACCGATCCGCCATTCCCGCCGGCTCGGAAAGAAGCCGAAACCGATGCCGGACACGCGGCGCTCAAACAGCAGGACCATGGCGCAGAGGCGTATGAGCGCCAGATGGCCGAGGATTTCGAGGTGCAGTCCCGCGATCGGTGAGGTGTAAATCTGTGTCAGATACTTTCGCAGAACCACGGCTGCCACCAGCGCTAGAAACACACCGTCCGCCGGCGGCGAGGGCGGCAGGACCACGTACCAAAGGCTCAGGGCCGTCGCCAGAGCGGCCAATTGCGCCAGCGCCCACCAGCGGAACTGCCCGGTATTCGAGGCATAGACCAGGTAAGGCGCCACGAAAGAGACTATCAGGAACAAGGGCAGGCGCCGCTCGAACCGCCGGGCCGCGGCGGCGAAAGCGGGGAGCAGATAAAATGGATATTCAACCAGGAACGCGGCCAATATCGGAACCGCCGCCCACGCAGGAATGCCCTTCATCCGCGCATACAGGAGCCCCGCGGCGCTCAGCGCTACCCAGCCGGCGAGAAGAGCCGCCCGGAAGCCGCCGAGCGATTGGTTCATTCACCTCATTTTAACATTCGGGTGTATCACGGCCGCCGTTGCCGCGCAGCAGGTTGACGCCCCACCCAACCTGGCGCGGCAGATCGCGCACATGGAGACCGAAACACAAGCGGTCCGCAACGAGTACACCTACCGGCAGACGGTGGTGTTCGCGGAGCTGGATCCGCACGGCGCCCAAACCGGCGAGTATCGCGAGGTGCGCGACGTGGTCCTGTCACCCGAACACGAGCGCACCGAGCAAATGGTCGGCAAGCCCAGCATGAATCTGAAGCGGCTGATGATGACCGACGAGGACTTCCGCGACATGCGCGACATACAGCCCTTCGTGATGACCGAAGACCAGCTTTGGAATTACGAAACCAGGTTTCGCGGCGACGAGAAAGTGGACGACGTGGACTGCTGGGTGCTGCAGGTGCGGCCGCGGCAGATCCTCGCGGGCCAGCGACTCTTCGACGGCCTGCTTTGGGTGGATAAGAAGGATTATTCGATCGTGCGCCTGGAAGGGCAGGCGGTACCGCAGATCCGCAGCATGAAATCGGAAAACCTGTTCCCGCGATTCACCACCCTGCGACAGGTCGTCGACGGGCAGCACCGCTTTCCGATATTCACTTACGCCGATGATACGCTGCCATTCCGCACCGGCTCGCAGAGAGTGCGTATGACCATCCGCTACAGCAACTATAAACGGTTCGGGGCGGAATCGGTGATTAAGTTTGAAAAGCCCTAAGGTGGGACGGGCCTCCAGCGCAAGCATGGTTCGAAGGTACTTTATTTCTTCCTCCAATCGGCGGCTTTCTCCGGCTTGCCCCAAGCCTCGTAAAGCTGCACAATCCATTCGCGGGCGCGGTCCAGATGATACCAGTTCGGGACTCCCATCCAGTCTTTGCGAGCTACCATCCCCCGATAGCCTTCAAGCAGCAGCGGTTCCGCTTCGGTGTATTTCTTCTGTCCAGCCAAGCTGGCACCCAGCAGGCTCTCGCCGCGGAATCGTTGCCAGTCATCCGGCTGCTTATTTCGCTCGAACTCCACGGCCTCGCGCGCGAGGGGCTCGCTCTCGGCGAACTTCCCCTGCGACTGGTAAGCCTGCGCCAGGTCGGCCGCCGAGACCATCGTATCCGGGTGTTCCGAACCCAGCGCGTGCCGTCGCCCTGCCAGGGCCTGCGCTGCATAGGTTTCGGCCAAGGCGTATTTGCCCTGTCGTTGGTACATGGATGCAAAATCCGAAACGACGCTCAGAGTGAGAGGCAGCTCGGGACCCAGCACGCGACGCTCGATCCCCACGGTCTGGCGGAACAGCGCCTCGGCCTGTGCGTACTTGCCCTGCGAGTCGTAGACGAGGGACAGATTGTTCATAGACATCAGCGTGTCGGGATGCTCGGGGCCTAACACGCGGCGCCGGATCTGCAGGGTTTGGCTAGCCAGCGTCTCGGCTTGCGCGTACTTGCCCTGCGCGTTGTAGACGTTGGCTAGATTGCTCATGGAATCCAGCGTATCGGGATGCTCGGGGCCTAACACGCGGCGCTGGATCGCCAGCATCTGAACGTGGAGCGTCTCGGCCTGCGCGTACTTGCCCTGGTCGAGGTAGACGACCGCCAGATTGCTCATGGACGTCAGTGTACTGGGGTGCTCCGGACCCAGCACCCGACGCTTGATCTCCAGTGCCCGGCTCTGGAGCGCCTCGGCCTGCGCGTACTTGCCCTGCTCTACGTAGGCAATGGCCAGATTGTTCATGGAAGCCAGCGTGTCGCGATGCTCGAAACCCAACACGCGGCGCCGGATCTCTAGGGTCTGGCTGAAAAGCGCCTCAGCCTGCGCGTAGTTGCCCTGATCTTTGTGGACGTTGGCCAGACCGTTCATGGAATACAGAATGTCAGGATGCTCCGGACCTAACACACGGCGCTGGATCTCCAGGGCCTGGCTGAAGAGTGCCTCGGCCTGCGGGTAGCTACCTTGCCGGTACGCAGTAAATCCAAGACGGCTGATGGTTTTCAGGGTCTTAGGATTCTCCGCTCCAAGCACGCGGCGCTGCAAATCCAGCGCCCGCTCCAATTGCGTCCGTGCCTCCGGGTATAGCCCCAGCCCCATGTACGTCTGCCCGATGGTGTCCCGAATGGCTGCCTCGACCTCCGGTTGCCGGTTAAACTTTCCCGTGATCCGGGCCGCCGCCCGATCTAACGCCGTGCGCACCTTCAGGTCCGGATCGGCGCTCGGCCCCGACTGTTTGGCTGCGTTAGCCTGTGCTAGCAGATCGTTCTGTAAGAAATCGTTGACGGCTTGCGCCACCGCGGCCTCCGCGTCAGCACGGTCGCGCTGCTTGGTCGCCCGCACGCTCTGCCAGATGCTGACCCCGGCTGCCAGGATGAGCACCAACGCGCAAGCACTGACGGCGGCCAGCGCCCCACGGTAACGCCTCGCGAACTTGCGGGCGCGATATGCAACCGAAGGGGGGACCGCCAGCACCGCTTCATGATTCAGGTACCGCCCGATGTCCGCGCCTAATTCCGACGGCGTGCCGTAGCGCCGCGAGCGATCCTTTTCCAGAGCCTTCAGCGTGATCGCGTCCAGATCGCCGCGCAGTTGCCGCGCCAACGTGGGAGGATCGCAGCCGCGCTCTTCAGCCGTAAACTGGTCGCCCAGAGTGCGCAGCTTCGTGCTGGGGCGAGGCGGTTCCTCCTCCCGCAGCCGCCGCAGCATCTCATCAGAAGCCAGTTCGTGGAATTCCAGCGGCCGCTCGCCCACCAGCAGCTCGTACAGCACCACCCCCAGCGAGTACACGTCCGTGCGCGTGTCCACGTCCAGTCCGGACGAGCCGGCCTGCTCGGGACTCATGTAAGCCGGCGTCCCCACACGGGCCCCCGCCCGTGTGAACTGGCTCTCGCCGATCAGACCGTGCGCAATAGCTTTGGCTACGCCAAAATCGATGATCCGCGGCAGCGGCTTCCCGTCCACGTCGTCCACCAGAATGTTCGATGGCTTCAAATCGCGATGGATGATCCCTTTCTGGTGCGCATGCTGTACGCCTTCGCAGACGTGCACGAAAAGCTCCAGGCGCTCGCGCAGAGTCATCCTGTGCTGGTCGCAGTACTGCGTGATGGGAATACCGGTAATGTACTCCATCACGAAGTACGGCCGCCCTTGGGGTGTCGAGCCAGCTTCGAAGACTTTGGCGATGCTGGGGTGGTCCATCAGCGCCAGCGCCTGCCGCTCGGACTGAAAACGCGCCACTACTTCGCCCGTATCCATCCCGGTCTTGATCAGCTTTAGGGCGACGCGGCGGCGCACGGGCTGGGTCTGCTCGGCCAGCCACACTTCGCCCATGCCGCCCAACCCGATTCGCTGGAGCAACTGATAGGGGCCGATCGACTCTTTCGCCTGCCACACCATTGCTTGGAGTAAATCCGCAGCCGAAGCACTGGATAACGCCGAAATACTGGCGCTAGGGCCTTCGCCGCCCGGATCACCCCGATCGTTGGCGCCGGATTGTTGAGACGACATCGGGGAAGCGCCTCCTGGCGCACTGAATACTGTCAGTTTAGTCCCATGGGGGGCAGATTTTCAGGATCGGCTGTTTGAGTCCCTGCCCCTTGGAGGCTTGCTTCTACCCTCCCGGCGGCGTTAGGCTGCGTTGGGTACCCGTACCTCGCCGAAGCGATGGTCTACGATCTGGGGATTTCCAGGGGAGGTGATCGTGATGCGGCTGCGTGAACGGTTTCCGGAGACATCCTGGACGCTGCTTGCGAGGGCCCGCGAGCAGTGTGACGAAGGAGCCCGCGCCAGAGAAGACTTCGCGCAAAGGTACTATCGACCAGTTCAGGAGTTTCTTTTCGTCCTCGTTCAGGACGCCGAGCAGTCGCGCGACCTGACGCAAGAGTTCTTCACTCGGCTCAGCGAACCGGGGGGCCTTTTCGAGCGCGCGCACCCAGGAGAGGGCGCCTTTCGCAACTACCTGAAGAAAGCCTTACGGAACCTGGTGACCGACTATCACCGCCGCAACCGTAAGGAAGCCCTGCAGACGCATCCCGATCAGTGGAGCGCCGGAGGGTGGGACGTTTTGGATCTACCCAGGTTCCTCGCAGCCGAAGCCGCGTTTCATCGTGCCTGGGTGAAGGCCACACTGGCTGAGGCCCTGACTCGAGTCCGCGCTCTCTGCCTCAAGAGAAAACAGGAGGTACATCTCCACCTGTTCGAGGCGCGGTATCTAAGCGAGGCAGACCCTGCGCCTTCTTGGGAAGAGCTGGGTTCGCGCTACGGCATGGACCAGAAAACTGCCCGGGACCGCGCCGACACGGTGGTCCGCCATTTCCGTCTCGTTCTGCGCCGCATGCTCCGCAACGAGATCACCGTTCCGAGTCGCAGCGGGAGAGGACGCCCCCAGGTGACGGAGGCAGCGATCGACGAAGAGATTGAGGCGTTACTTTCGCCGCTTCAGGACTGAATCATGTCAGACGCAATGATTTCGATATTGGACTATTGTACCGACCGACAGCTTAAGGAGTTGCTTGCGTTAGCGTCCACTAACGCGAAGGTAACGTCGAATTGGCTCCTTGAGGTCGGTGACTCGGAGCAACTGCAGTGCCTGCTCACGGAGATGTGCAGCGGCACCGAGCAGTCCGGAGGCGCACTTCTGGAGGCCGTCTGTTCTCCGGACACGACGGTTGAGGTTCTGATTGCTATAAAGAGAATTGCCAAACGTTTGGCCGTCGCAGCCGAAGCCCATCCCCAAAGCGCCGCGGCCACACTGCTTTACCACCTGTCGGTGGCGTCCGCGCTGGGGTACCACAAGTGCAACATCTCTTCGAAGGATCCGGCCGAGCGCCTGCCGCTCTATAAGGAACTGGCGGCGGAGTTGTCCGACGAGGAGTTGGCGGCCATCTTCGAAAAGGCTATCGATAGCTTACCCTCCGCAAGACCTTGACCCCCTGGGGCGATTCGCCTTCCGGGACTTTCTGATTGCAATTTTTTCTTCCCGTATTCGGATCGTTTGCGCGTATGGAAGATCAAGGGGCTTCCAGAATCGTGACAATTACAATTCTTGATCCAACGGGTACGACAAGCGCCGAGGTTGGAGTTCGAACAGGGCCGTGGGGAGGGGCGGTGATTGGTACGCGATAGCCTCCACCGGCGCGGTCGGGGTGAGGCACCGACGTTGGAGGACAACACAGGCTCTTGCGATCCAGGTCATCGGAAAAGAAGAAGCGTTATGAAGAAAACGAGAGCATCGATGAAACGAACGGTTCGCGAGTTGGGCAGACTGAACTGGGGGAAGCGGGCGTTCGGTGTTTTGGTGCTGGGCGCAGCGACGGCGATTGCCTTACCAGCACAGACTTTCACCACGCTCTTCAGCTTCGATTACACGGACGGCAAGGGACCTAACCCGCTAGTCCAGGCCACCAATGGAGACCTCTACGGGACAACCAGCGAGGGCGGGGGCAGCGGCAACGGCACGGTCTTCAAAATCACCCCGAGCGGCACACTGACGACGCTCTACAGCTTTGCGGTGCCGGCGACGGACGGCGGAGGCCCCCTCGCCGCGCTCGTTCAGGCCGCCCATGGGGAGTTCTACGGAACAGCGTCCCTTGGCGGGGTCAACCCCGGGTCCTTCGATTATGGCGGCGGGACGGTCTTCAAAATCACCCCGGGTGGCACGCTGACGACGCTCTACAGCTTCTGCTCCCAAAGCGAGTGCATGGACGGCGAGGACCCCCTCGCGGGTCTAGTCCAGGCCACCAATGGGGACCTCTATGGGACAACGTATGATGGCGGGGCCAGCATTTTTCCCTGTTTTGCCAACGTCAACGGCTGCGGAACGGTCTTCAAAATCACCCCGAGCGGCACGCTGACGACACTACACACCTTTGCGGGATATCCGACGGACGGCGGTGCCCCCCAAGCGGGACTAGTCCAGGCCACCAATGGGGACCTCTACGGGACAACCGGCGAGGGCGGGGACAGCAACAACGGCACAGTCTTCAAAATCACCCCGGGTGGCACGGTGACCACGTTGCACAGTTTCGACGGCACTGACGGCGCAGGTCCCGAGGCGGGGCTAGTGCAGGCCACCAATGGGGACTTCTACGGGACAACCGAAGTGGGCGGGGCCTACAACGATGGGACGGTTTTCAAAATTACCCCGAGTGGCGCGCTGACGACGCTGCACAGTTTCGACGGCACGGACGGCGCAAACCCCTTCGCGGCGCTCGTCCAGGCCACCAATGGGGACTTCTACGGAGCGACGTACAATGGCGGGACCAACGGCACCGGCGGGACGGTCTTCAAAATCACTCCTGGCGGCACGTTAACAACGCTCTACAGCTTCTGCTCCCAAAGTGCGTGCATGGACGGCATATACCCCGCCGGTCTGGTTCAGGACACCAATGGGGACTTCTACGGGCCAACGTACAGCGGCGGGACCAACGGCTATGGCACGGTCTTCCGCCTGTCGGTCGGTCTGCGCCCGTTTGTGGAAATACAGCCTGCCTCAGAGAAAGTGGGAGCCCGCGTCGACATTCTGGGGAACGATCTGACCGGCGCGATCAGCGTCAGCTTTAACGGCGCTGCGGCTACGTTCACCGTTAACTCTTCTGGTACCGCTATCACGACCACCGTGCCCGCCGGCGCGACCACCGGCACGATCCAGGTGGTGACACCCAGCGGCACGCTTTCGAGCAACGTGCCCTTCCGGGTGTTGCCATAGGGCCCGCTTCTCGCCCAAGGGCCCAGGTGGGGAGGGGCGTGGTGATTTTGGGGGATAGATCCGTTATGAAGAAAAGGAGCACATCGATGAAACGAATCGTTAACGAGTTGAGTAAACTGAACTGGGGGAGGCGGGTGTACGCTGTTTTTGCGCTGTGCGCAACGACGGCGATTGCCCTGCCTGCGCAGACTTTTACCACGCTATTCAGCTTCGATGGAACAGACGGCGCGTACCCCCAGGACTCTGTAGGGGTCGGCGGGTTGGTCCAGGGCACCAGCGGGGACCTCTACGGGACGACCGCTGGGGGCGGCGCCTACGGGTATGGCACGGTCTTCGAGATCAGCACAGGTGGCAAGCTGACCACGCTTTACAGCTTTTGCTCGTCGCCCCAAACGAGTTGCCCGGACGGATCCGCCCCTTACGGCACGCTGGTCCAGGCCACCAATGGGGACTTCTACGGGACAACGGCGGAGGGAGGGGTGGCCGGCGGCCCCGATGGGACCGGTGGGACGGTCTTCAGGATCACTGCAGATGGCAAGCTGACCACGCTTTACGACTTTTGCTCCCAAGCCAACTGCACGGATGGCTCCTACCCTAACGGGCTGGTGCAAGCCACCAACGGGGACCTCTATGGGACAACCAACCAGAGCGGGGCCTACGGCGCGGGCACGGTCTTCAAAATCACCCCCGCAGGCGCGCTGACGACGCTTTACACCTTTTGCTCCCAAACTAACTGCACCGACGGCGCCACCCCATTCGGCAACCTGGTGCAAGCCGCCAACGGGGACTTCTACGGGACAACGTTTGGTGGCGGGGTCGACGACGGTGGCACGATCTTCAAAATCACCCCCGCAGGCACGCTGACGACGCTGGTCACGGCGGTCGGCGGGTACCCTAGCGGCACGCTGTTGCAAGCCACCAACGGGGACCTCTACGGGACAACCTCCCGGGGCACAATCTTCAAGATGACGCCCGGGGGCACGCTGACAACGCTGGGCACGGTTTGCTGTTACTCTTACGCAGGACTGGTGCAAGCCACCAACGTGAATTTCTACGGGACAACGTACGCTGGCGGGGCGTATGGGGGTGGCTCGATCTTCGAAATCACCCCGGCAGGCACGCTGGCGACGCTTTACAACTTTTGCTTCCAAACTAACTGCACGGACGGCGACTGGCCGCTAGCCGGGCTGATGCAAGACACCAACGGGAGCCTCTACGGGACAACATTCGAGGGAGGGGCCTACGGTCTTGGCACGGTCTTCAGCCTGTCTGTCGGCCTCGGCCCGTTTGTGGAAACACAGACTACCTCGGGCAAGGTGGGAAGGGTCGTCGAGATTCTCGGGACCGATCTGACCGGCACGACCAGCGTTACGTTTAACGGCACCCCGGTTACCTCGTTCACCGTCAACTCTTCGGCTTCGGCCATCTCGACCACGGTGCCCGTTGGCGCGACTACAGGCTTGGTCATGGTAACAACACCAACCGGGATGCTGAAGAGCAACGTGCCCTTCAGGGTGCTGCCATAGAGTCCGCAAATCTCGCCTAAGAACCCGCGTAGAAAGACCTCGGAGAAGAGGAGAAGTTATGAAGAAAAGGAGCACATCAATGAAACGAATGGTTAACGCATTGAGCAAACTGAGCTGGGGGAGGCGGGCGTACGCTGTTTTTGCGCTGTGCGCAACGACGGCGATTTCCCTACCTGCGCAGACTTTCACCACGCTGCTCAGCTTCGACGGCACGGATGGCGCAAACCCCTACGCGGGGCTAGTCCAGGCCACCAATGGGGACCTCTACGGGACAACGTACTCTGGCGGCGTCTGCTGTGGCACGGTCTTCAAAATCACTCCGGTTGGCAGGCTGACGACGCTATCCAGCTTCAGCGGCACGGGTAACAGCCCCTGGGCGGGGCTCGTCCAGGCCACCAATGGGGACTTCTACGGGACAACGTACGGTGGCACCGGGACGGTCTTCAAAATCACCCCGAGCGGCACGCTGACGACGCTACACAGCTTCGCGGGATATCCGACGGACGGTGCCGCCCCGATCGCAGGGCTGGTCCAGGCCACCAATGGAGACTTTTACGGGACAACGTACATTGGCGGGACCAGCAGTTTTCTCTGTTTCGCCAACGTCAGCGGCTGCGGGACGGTCTTCAAAATCACCCCGGGTGGCACGCTTACGACGCTATACAGCTTCTGCTCCCAAAGCGAGTGCACGGACGGCGGAGCCCCCTGGGCGGGCTTGGTCCAGGCCGCCAATGGGGACCTCTACGGGACAACGGCGGGAGGCGGCACCAGCGGCAATGGCACCGTCTTCAAAATCACTCCGAGCGGCACGCTTACGACACTCTACAGCTTTTGCCCCCAAGGGGTGTGCACGGACGGCGCAAGTCCCGTCGCGGGGCTGGTCCAGGCCGCCAATGGGGACTTCTACGGGACAACGTTTAGCGGCGGGGCCAACTGTGTCGACACCAGCGGGTGTGGGACGGTCTTCAAAATCACCCCGAGTGGCACGCTAACGACGCTCTACAGCTTCTGCTCCCAAGGCGGGTACGAATGCACGGACGGCGCAGACCCCGCGGCGGGGCTGGTCCAGGCCACCGACGGCAACTTCTATGGGACAACCTATCATGGCGGGGCCAATGACGGCTTTGGGACTATCTTCAAAATCACCCCGAGTGGTACGCTCACGACGCTATACAGCTTCTGCGCCCAAAGCGGGTGCCCGGACGGCGCATACCCCAATGGGCTGGTCCAGGCCACCAATGGGGACTTCTACGGGACGGCGCCGAATGGTGGCAGGGCCTACGGCTATGGCACGGTCTTCAGCCTGTCTGTAAGCCTGGGCCCGTTTGTGGAAACACAGACTACCGTCGGCAAGGTGGGAGCGACCGTCAAGATTCTGGGAAGCGATCTGACCGGCGCGACGAGCGTCAGCTTTAACGGTACGGCGGCTACGTTCACCGTGGTTTCGCCATCCTTAATCACGACCACAGTGCCCGCCGGCGCGACGACCGGAAAGGTCCAGGTGGTGACACCCAGCGGCACGCTTTCGAGCTACGTGCCCTTCAGGGTGCTGCCATAAAGTCCGCGCTTCTGATCCAAGAGCTTTGGGTGGGTCTCAACTCGGAAACCGCTCGGATTCGGGCGAAGTTGGGCTGTGGGACATCCGCGAGGCGGAACCACAGCTGTCGATAACATAACAACCCTTCCCACAGTCCAAACTTCCCCGATGGAGAGGGCGGGCACCACCGATGGCCCGGATGGTTCGCCGCATCGCCGCACGCCCTGCTATTATCAACTCTCTACATGCTCTCTATCTCGCGGATCGCGGCGTTCTCGAGCGCCGCGCTGTGGATTGCCATGCCCTCCTATTGCCAGGAACGTACTCAGGCGCGAGCCATGGTGATTTCCCAACACGGTATCGTCGCCACCAGCCAGACCCTGGCCTCGCAGGCCGGAGCCCAGGTGCTGGCTCGCGGCGGCTCCGCCATGGACGCCGCCATCGCCGCCAACGCCGTGCTGGGCCTGGTCGAGCCCATGAGCTGCGGCATCGGCGGCGATCTCTTCGTGCTCTACCGGGAGGCTAAGACCGGCAAGCTCACCGGCTTGAACGCCAGCGGCTGGGCGCCCCGCGCGCTGACCATCGAGTTCCTTAAGTCCCAGGGCCGCGAATCGATGCCGCAGGACGGCATACATTCGGTCACCGTCCCCGGGTGCGTCGACGGCTGGGAAAAATTGCACAAGCGCTTCGGCCGGCTCAACTGGCGCGATCTGTTCCGCCCCGCCATCTATTACGCTGAAAACGGCTTCCCGGTGACCGAGATTATTCAGGACACCTGGAAATCTTCGATCGGCAAGCTTTCCGGCGACGAGAATGCCCGCCAGATTTTTTTGCCGGAAGGCCGCCCGCCCGAGGTTGGCCAGGTGTTTCGTAATCGAAGGCTGGCCGCGGCTTACAAGCTCATCGCCGCCGAAGGCGCCACGGCTTTCTATCGCGGCGAGGTGGCTCGCGCCATTCTCAAAACCTCGGCGCGCCTGGGCGGCAAGATGTCGGCTGCCGACCTCGCCGAATTCGAGTCCGAATGGGTCGAGCCGGTCTCCACCGATTACCGCGGCTGGAAAGTCTACGAATTGCCGCCCAACAGCCAGGGCATCGCCGCACTGGAGATGCTCAACATCCTCGAAACTTTTCCCCTGTTCAGCTATGCGTCCGCGAGCCCAGAAGCCCTGCACCTGGAGATTGAAGCGCAGAAGCTGGCCTACGCCGACCTGCACCGCTACATTGCCGACCCGCGCTTCGCCCAGGTCCCGACGGCGGGGCTCATCTCCAAGAGCTACGCACGCGAGC
>Ga0302326_10002480_pt1 | contig 44899 bp, 38 predicted proteins | sample Palsa_T0_3_FD_202264 | JGI IMG/M metagenome (GOLD analysis project Ga0302326, IMG submission 202264) | Peat permafrost microbial communities from Stordalen Mire near Abisko, Sweden - Palsa_T0_3 | ecosystem: Environmental > Terrestrial > Soil > Palsa > Peat permafrost | place: Sweden: Abisko...
CGCACCGGGGCCTATCCAGTTGCAGACCCGGCTCGTATACTGGATAATTCGATTCGTATCAAAGTGCCCCCGCGATCGTAACGGCATACATGATAATTTGTCCACATTGCAGGACAGCGAATCCGGACTTCGCCGGAACTTGCTCTAAATGCAGCGAACCCTTACCTATCGGCGATTCCGAAACGATACAAATGGTGGACCCCACGGCCATTACTCTGGGTAGCGATTTCGGCCCGCGTTACCGCATAGAAACTCTCCTAGGCCAGGGCGGCATGGGCCGCGTGTACAAAGCATACGACAAGGAGTTGAACCGCACTGTTGCAATCAAAGTGGTCCGCCAGGGTGCGATGGGAGAGGCGGACGCGCTCAATCGCTTCAAGCAGGAGCTAGTCCTCGCCAGCAAAATCTCGCACAAAAACATACTTCGTATCCACGACTTGGGCGAGGTCAACGGTATGAAGTTCATCACCATGGCCTATGTCGAAGGCAAAGATCTGCACCAGATCATAAAGGAAAACCCAAAACTGCCCTTGGAACGGGCACTGAAATTTGCAACGCAGCTTGCGGGGGCGCTCGCGGCCGCACATGCTGAGGATGTCGTCCATCGCGATTTGAAACCGCAAAATATCTTGCTGGATAAAAACGATCAAGTCTACATATCAGATTTCGGCCTCGCCAAATCCTTCGCAGAAGGCGCTGTTGGCATGACGCAAACCGGAGCCTTTCTAGGCACCCCTCGCTACATGTCTCCAGAGCAGGTCGAAGGTAAACCGACTGATGGGCGCGCAGATTTGTACGCCTACGGTCTGATTCTCTACGAAATGGTAACCGGGGACGTCCCGTTTACTGGCGACTCCACGTTGAAGGTGATGTATCAAAGGATCCAGGAAAAACCCAAGAGCCCGAAGCTGGTCAACGCGGATCTGCCCAATTGGCTGGTTCGGATCATCATGCGCTGCCTCGAGAGGGATCCCGCGGATCGCTACCAGACTGCTTACGAGATTCTGGCAGATCTGCAAGGAGGAAACACTGCGTCGAGCAGCGGCATTTCGCATAGCGGCTCCAGCATACAAATCCGACTTCCTGAGTTCGCGGAGCGGCGCTGGGTATGGGCCGTCGCGGGCGGTGTCCTTTTGATCGCATTAGCATTTGCGATCCCGGCCGTTCGCCACCTGATTCTCCCGGGCGGCAAGGGGACTTCGAACGTCTCCGGAGTTCCTCCGATTTCAAGCGGTCGATTCGTTGCCGTTTTACCTCTCCAAATCCTGGGAGATTCGTCACAGCTTGGTTACGTAGCCAAGGGCATCGAGGAAGCACTTTCAACAAAGCTGTTTCAATTGAAAGAGGTCCGAGTCACTTCCAATGACGCGGCCGGGCAAGCGGACCAAAAGCAGCCTTTGCCAAAAATTGCACGCGCATTGGGAGTCAACTTACTGGTGCAGGGCGTGCTGCAATCCTCCGGAGACAAAATCCGCGTCATCATGAATCTGGAGGACGTGGCCGATAGCAAGAGACTCTGGAGCCGGGAATTTAACGGCGTTGTGGGAGATTTGTTCACTCTGGAGGACCAAATCTACAATGAGCTCGTCTCGGGTCTGAAGGTCAACCCGAGCAATGATGAGGTTGCCTCAGCCGAAGCCAGGCCGACCAACAACACCGCTGCATACGACTTCTATCTGCGGGGGCGCAATTCCATGCGCGGTCACGATCCGAAGGCCATTCAGGCGGCACTTGATTACTTCGATCAGGCGCTGAAGGAAGATCCCAAGTTTGCTCTGGCATATACCGGCATTGCCGACGCAAGCCTGCGGATGAACTCGATTAAGAAGGACAGTCTTTGGACGCAGAAGGCTCTTGCGGCTGCCCAGCAGGCGCAACAGTTGAATGACAAGTTGCCGGAAGTTCATGCCACGCTCGGCAGCGTCTATAGAGCGACCGGTAAATACTCGGAAGCAGTCGCTGAGTTGAAGCGCGCGCTCTCACTAGCGCCCAATTCGGATGATGCTTACCGTAAGCTCGGTAGTACTTACCTGCAAAGTGGCAATGGCCCAGCAGCCATTGAGGCTTTCGAAAAGGCTGTTCAGCTAAACTCCTACTACTGGGCAAATCAGAATTCTTTGGGAGGGGCTTATTTTCAGTTGGGAGAGTATACAAAGGCTTTGATAGCGTATAAGCGGGTCACTGAGCTGGAACCAGACGTTGAGGTGGGATTTGAGAACGTGGGGAATGTCTATCTTCAGCAAGGCAAGTATCAAGAATCAATCCCCTACTTCCAAAAGGCCATCCAAATTGAACCTTACTTCACAACCTATTCTAATTTGGGCACCGCCTACTTCGGTTTGAAGCAATACCCGCAAGCAGTTGAAATGTTCGAAAAGGCGGCAGCGCTCACACCCAATGAGAGCGCCACGGCGGTAAACCTGGCCGATGCTTACCAGGCCGCTGGACAGAAGGATAAGGCCCGCGACACGTACCAGCGAGCCATCTCACTCGGTTATAAGGAATTGCAAACGAATCCACAGGACGGCGACGTAATGAGAGAAATGGCCCTATCGTACGCGAATACAGGAGATGGCCAACAGGCTGAAACCTTTATCGGACGAGCACGAGCCATTGACAAGAACAATGTCGAATACATTTACAATCAGGCAGAAATTTATGCGATTTTGGGAAAACCTGCCGAGGCCTTAAAGGCCCTACAAGAATCGCTGGAGAGACACTACCCAGCAGAATCCGCCGAAGAAGATCTCGAACTCGATAGCCTCCGTGCGAACCCCCAATTCGCCGCACTAATGAAGAAGTATGCCGCAAAGAAACAGTAACTAGAAACTGGCGGGAATTGTGTCAAAGGGTCGATCGGGCGACGGAAGCCGTAGGAACACTAAGAGTTTGCGAAGAAGAAAAATTCTAGATCTGCAGTTTCAGCCAAATTAAACGTAGGTTTCAGCGTGGAAAAGTCGCTCGCAGATATAAAAATTCAGATTAATTCCGTGCCGAAAAGAACAATCGAACTTAATTCGGCATCCATCGGCGACGAAGAACTCCTGCGAATAATAGTAAGCCCGAGCCGAAAAGAATAATCGACGCCGGCTCCGGTGTCATCAGAATTAGCGGCTCCTCAGTAATGCTGAAGCCATCACCGGACGCAAGAAACCCCGGGCATGTCCCGCCCGCTCCGCCATCCTGCAAACAATGGCCTGCGCCGGTCAGGATGAAGAGCACATTATAGTCGCCCGCTGGAGGAGTGCCGCTGCCGGCACCCTGTGCGCAAGTCGTGTAGATATTGGTTTCGCAAGTAAAAAGAACGCTGTCTGGAACATCTATCAGCTCAAGTTCAAGAGTCGTGAGCTTCGACATCGGGTTTGACGGGTCATACAGAAACGCCAATGAGAGCGTGGAACTATAAGTCTCTACCAGCGGAACCGGAGATCCGGGATAGCACATGGGCTGGCCCGCACCACCGCAAGACGCAGGGTCCATTTTCTGGACTAGAATTATAGGGTCTACCGGGGTCTGAGCATAGGCTGCCGCGGCCGAGATTCCGAATAGAAGCAAGAAACAAACTGCGCGACCTAGTTTCATAATCCATCTCCCTGTCTGGCTAGCGGTTCCACTATCCGATGGCCAACATCCAATCTCATCTTTCGCTGCACTCTGTAAATTTTTAGAGGGCGCCGCGCAACGAGAAATCCACGAGAGGGGCCGAATCGCTCTTCTCTACCTGGGCATTGTAGGCTGCGAGTATGACGACTGCTGGGAGATTGTCAACAGAATATTAACTAAATAATTTTTTATTTTTATCTGTTTTCCACAGGGCAGGCATCAGGACTCCTAGTACGACAGTGAAGGTGATGCGAGCATCAATTTGTTTCAGCTAATGCCTGTCGAGCCTGCTGCGTGTTGGCGCTGTCTAGATTCAATCGCAACGCGGCCTCAAGCTGTTCCTTGCTCTTTGCTTTTTGCCCAGACGCTAGCAGGGTCATGCCGAGATGATAGTGAAATTGTGCGGAGTCCGGAGCTTTCTGTACGCATTCTCGGAGCAGCGGCATTGCGCTAGCATAATTGCCTCGCTTGTACATCACCCACGCTAACGTGTCGGTAATGGTCGGTACGTCTGGTTCCAGCGACTTGGCTTTCTCAGCCATGCCTAGCGCAACATCGAGGTCCTTACCTTCCTGAGCATCCACCCATGCAGTGTTGGCCATGGCAACGGCGAAATTTGAGTCAGAGGCGAGAGCCTGAGCGTAATACTTGCGAGCGGTCTCCAGATCTCCCTTGTCCAAATACATGTTGCCAACCATCGTGGCAAGCGGCGCGAGTTTCGGTTGCAAGTCGAGCGCTTTCTGATAGCGCGCAATTGCGAGCTCGCTCTGCCCCTGTTCCTCCAAGACTTTACCAAGCCTCAAGTAAGCTTGAACGTTATTGGGATCGATTTGGATGGCGCGTTCGAACTCTGCCTGTGAAATACCATAATTCTTCAACTGAAAGTTTAGGGTACCCAAAATAATGTGGCCCTCCGCATCGTCGGGGGTGGCGACAACATATTGCTGAACGCGGGCGAGCGCCTGATCGGATTTGTTTCGAGAGCTCAAGAAATTTGCCAGTTGTGTCAAGGCGGTTGTGCTACGCGGATCAAGCTGCAGAGCCGTCTCGAACTCCTTTTGAGCGTCCGGCCATCTCTTTTCAGCGTCGTAGATTCGCGCCAGCTCGAGGTGAACGGGGGGCGCATCGGGTGCCAATTGCCTTGCGACGAGGATCTGCTGCTCCGCCAGCCGCAGTTTCCCCTGTCGCGCCAGCGCTTCGGCGAGAAGCTGACGATTATCTGGGGCTGCGGGAAACCGCTGAACCAACTCTTGGGCGTAAATCTGGGCGTCTGCAGCGTTCCCCTGCGATAGGCTTAGCTGCGCTAAGGCCTGCAAGGCGACGGGAAATCCTTGAGAAGCCTTTAGAGCATCCATCAGTGCATTGCGGGCCTGGCCCATGTCGCCGTTTTGCCAGAAAGCCATCGCCAAATAATAGTGAGCCTGCGGTGAGTCAGCAGCGTCCGATGTAACCTTTTCCAGGAAGTTAATTGCATCCTGCGGTTGGCCCTGCGCCATGAGCAATCGCCCGTGATTGATGCGAACGAAAACGTCTTTTGGCGCATTCTTCATTAGTTCTTTATCTAAGGCAGTCGCCAATTGCATCTGGCCGGTAGTCACGTAGAGATCCTGCATTCGTTTCTTGATCTCCAAATCCGTCGGCGAGGCCACGAGGCCGCGACGATACTCTGCCAAGGCCTGATCCGTCTGCTTCCGTTGAAAAAAGAAATCGCCGATGGCCAGAGCTGCTTCAGCGGAATTGGGAAGCTGTTTGCGTAACTTTTCAAGAATCACATGGGCATCGTCTTTCCTGCCTTGGCTCGCCAGCATAGAGGCCCATTCGATGTAAAGCGAGGTTGCCGCCGGGTTCTTTGCGACTCCGTTTTGGAGGACGCCTTCTGCTAGCGAAGCCTGATTCTGTAGTCGATAGAAACTCGCCAGGTCGGTATAGGCTTGTTCGGACTTGGGATCAATTTCCACGGCCCTCTTCAAATGCTGCTCGGCATCAGCCGAGCGGTGCAAACTGATTTCAACCAACGCCATATTTACATACGCGCTTGGGTCATTCGGGCGCAACTCTGTAACTTTCGCAAACGCTGCGAGCGCTTTGTCGGGTTTCTGTTGTCCGATCAGTGCCGCGCCAAGTAGCTGGTACGCACCTACATCACTGGATTGCTGTTTGAGAATTAAGTTGGCCTCGTCTTCAGCATTAGTGAACTGACGTGCAGCGAGATAAAGGCGCCCGCGATCCAATCTGGCATCCATGCGTCCCGGGTCAAGTTCAATCGCTTTCTCCAGGGATGTGTAGGCCCCCTGCCAATCGCGCTGTGCTAAGTCGGCCTGAGCGAGCTGGTAGTAGGCGTCAACAAACCGGGGATCAAGCCTGAGCGCATTGCGAAATTCGACGCTGGCATCGCCGTATTGGCCTTTTTGCATATACTTCTGACCTTCGGCGAGATATTTTGTCTTTGCTTTCTGTGGATCGCGCGCACATGCGCCAAGTAGTAGAGCCACGGAAATTGCTATCACCGCCGTTTTCAGTTTTCTGCCGCCTTCCATGTCTTTTGCTCCGTCGTTCCCATAAAGTTCACTTCGGTATTATTTCATCCAATTGAGGAAAGAGATCCTGGGTGAAACGCACAAGCCGAGCTCGGGCGCTAGCCTCATTACCGTTTATCGGCGTAATCAAACGAACTAAGGCACCATCTGTCCGATTCTGAGAGATCGCGTCCGCTACCATCCAGAATTTGCCCGCATATTCACTGGCGATGACTCTGCCTCTACCCTGATACCAATAAAAGACTAGTTGTCTATTTTCGTCCTTCTGGATCACATACTCGTTCACCACAATCTGGCGCCCCCCGGCAAGCGAGATAGTGGCGAACTCAGAATGGATGGGCTCCCATCCCGCTCCTGGCAAGCAATTTTTGGGCGAGTGAATTGTGTCTCCAGTTTTTTGACTTTCATAATAACCCACGTACAACTGAATAGGAGCGATTCCCTCCGCAAAATAAAATCGATTCGTATAGTCGCTCACGCTGACGGCTTGGACGATTCGTTCTGAAAACGGACGTTCTTGGCCTAACCATGGTCCTACCGTGTAAGAAAGGTCGCGAAGCGGCTGGTGCGGAACAACCGGTTCGCCGTGACTCACGCTGTGCAATAGAACAAATGCGCCAAGGAGAACAGCGGCAGTGATGCCAAATCGTATTGATCCTAGGGGATTAATCATTGGCTGCTTTTTTTCTGCGTTCGCTGAGGCGTCGCAGTATCCAATGGCTACCAAACATTAGTAAGAGCGCAACGATAAAAATAGCCCATCCAGAGAACTCGTGCAAAAATCCTTCAGCTGCCGCGGGTCCAAAATGACGGGCTAGAATACCCGCACCCATGATTCGTATCGCGTTGGTGACGATTGCTATGGGAATCATCAGCGCTGCGAGGACATAGCGTACCCAGCGTCGGGGCGATACGAGATAGCCGTATGCAACCGCAAGAGCCATAAGAGTCATGAGCGACCTGATTCCACTGCAAGCCTCCACCACTTCCAAAGAATAGTTCGACATAATCAAAACATTGCCATCTCGCAAGACAGGTACCTGAGCTAACTCCAGCCCGGCAGTAGCGAGGCGGGATGCAATTAACTGCAATGGAAATGTAATCTGATTGTAAATGATCACTGGAAGGGGGATCATCCACATCAGGTAGCCCAAGGGAAAAGAAACGGCGCGGAGCATTTTCCAGCCGGCTAAAAACAGAATTATTCCAGCAAGCAAGGCCAACAAGGAGAACCTGCTGGTAAAGAGTTCGGCTCCCAGAGAGCCAAGCAAAAGAAGGGCAATAGCCCCCAGCATCACCACGAATCCAAAGTTGCTTGGCTTGATTTCCGTTTTCATCCAGCGCTGGCGCTCGTGCCATAGAACGTAGCCCGAGAAGAGCGGAACGAAAAACCCGTGGCTATAGTCAGGGTCAGTCCACCACTGCGCGACCAAATCCCTGATCACCGAAGCGTAAAGCATCAGAATCAGGCCGACCAAAATCACACACCACACCACTAGCCGCCGGCTCCACAACCGCGTCTCAACGTGCCCAGTATTCGAAAAGGATTCAGCCGAAACTGACAACCCGTCTCCTAAACCCAACGGGAAACATCGCGGAATACAAACATCGAGATAGTTAGAAAGATGACCTAGCTCATTATACTTGGACGGCCTCATTCGCGAAACAGATCTCGCGATTGAGGCGAAGGCAAAGAAGATCGTTACTGCTGTGGTGGGGGAAGTCAATGAAAAACCGGGTACCAGTATTCACATTCATCCACGAAACAATCACGCGATTAAAGACGGAGGCAAGGAGATAACCCGTTCCCCCGCAGCACTGCATCGATGAGCCAATTCGTGACTGTCTTTGATCGAAAGGTCCGCAAACCCACCAAACGTCAACAAGCTGACACTAGGACGCTTAGCTGAGTTCGTTTTGCAATTTTCACGTCTCCGGGTCAGCGCGATGACAGCAATGTACACACTCGTGCCACATTACAATTCCATCCTTATTTAGGCGCGTTCTCTAAGAGTAGGACGCCGCCACTGCCGGAATGCAAATCATGCCGAGACATTCACGTTGAGCGTCGGTGGTACCGGCTGTCCTTTACGCATCCTCTGCTGCCGGTCGAGCTGGTTCAGAGTGCGATCGAAGGCCCGCTCCAAATTAGATTCGTACCTGAGAAAAAGATCTACCGGTGGCTCGACGCCTAAGATGTTGGTGCCCCATCCCATAAACCCCTCCCCCTCTTGGGTCTGTTCTCCCACTGCAATGATCAGTCGACGATGTCGCCAGACGAGGACGGCAAGTTTATCGACCAAAAGTTCTTCGAGCGTTCCTTCCGGTTCAAGATCGCTCCGCAATCCATTCAATAAAGATTCCAATTCGGCTCGCGGTTCCCCCTTTAGCAAAACTACTTGAGAAAAGATTCCGTGCTTCAAAGCATTGCGCTTACTTTTCTCTTTACCCTGCTGCGTCCGCGGGCCCGTCGCTCGGCGGACAACTGAAGTTGGATTGGCCGCGATCTGTCCGGACTGCTCCGGGCTGTTGCTCTGTTCTGGTATTTGCATGTAGTTGCGCCTTTGCTCGCTCTTGGACCAACGAACTCGAGCTACTCTCTGTGAGGGATTGCAAAGTTTCGTCACCTCATCGTCTGCCAACTATGTGCAACCGGGTTGCACTTTCGCCTTTTCTTCCCCCATATTATCATTTCAGGGAAAATCGTCAAGACTGGCAGGAAATAGGCTATTAGTGCGCTTGGTCTTGGCTATGGCAGGCTGAGAACTAGTCGAGATTCGGCGGCCCGGAGCTACTCGGAAGGTTCTTTCTTCTGGCGGGCGAGTAAACGATGGAGGTACTTGGGGCCTTCCTTTTTGTAAGCGTCAACTCCCGTTCTCAAAAGCAATTCGCAGATCTGAGAGACACTTCGTTCCTCAGCTTCCCCGACTTCTTCGAGGAGCTTCTTGAGCTCTGGATTAATCCGAATGCCTAGAAATATCTTTCTCGCCACGAGGGGATCATAGCCAGCGAAACGAGACTTTTACAAGAGAAAACACTTGACGGGATAGTTTCTAGTAGTTACTATTGTTTTCTAATAGAAAACATACTCGGAGGCGCCTATGAGTTTCAGCAAGAAGCCTAAAGGTCGGAGAGACCAACCCAACATACATGTGCTCACTCTCGAAAACCTTCGGTCCGCCCGAAGGAATTGGGACGTAACTGGACAGCAAGTGGTTGTTCTTAGGGCTCTGACTGAGGAGCTTCGGCTGTCAGTTGCCCTTGGTGATCTAAGGCTTCTCGACAGTAAGTGGTATGTGACGCACAGCGGCCTCATGCGGCTAGCACGGCGGAATCGCTGTGCTGGCATCCACGTACACCCAATTCGCGAATTCTGCGACATGATAGCAGGGCACTGGATTTTTAAGGCTACTGTCTACAAGACGGCGGTCTCAAGAGGATTTGTGGGCTACGGCGATGCCGATCCTTCCAACACGTCTCCCCTTGTCCGCGGCGCCGAAATGCGTGTTGCCGAAACGCGAGCCGTCAACCGAGCTCTTCGAAAAGCTTACGGAATCGGGCTTTGCAGTGTCGAAGAGCTCGGGTCGTTCTCGGCTCCGCAAAAGCCCCTCGCGGCTACGCCTCATTCAAATGGCCATGTCAGGTCGAACGGCTCAAGCAACAGCCAGCCGCGATTGCGTGACCAACTGTGCGTGTTGATTCGTCAGCACAATCTCGATCCTTCCCTTGTGAAAGCCTACGCCGCAGATTTCTGCGGCACGGCAACCCTCAAAGAAGCCAGCCGCGATCTGGTTGAGACTTTCGTATCGACATTGGCCGACGAAGCCGCGAAAGATCGGGACGCCCTGGTTTGCAAATTGAATAGCTACTGCCAGCAGCCTGAGGAGGTGAAGCAATGAAACGCCATTTCCCTGGTTTGCATTCAGAAGGATCACGCGGCGATGAAATCCTGCAGGGCGTATTTCTCGTGCGAGTCGATCGCGCTTACTATCGGTGGCATCCGCAGAAGCCCTTCTTCGTTCTCAGCTTCGCGATCCTTGAGCCCCAGGATCTCGCTTCCCGCAAAATCTCCGGTCGACTCTACGCCACGGTGAAGGCTCTGTGGCGGCTGAACTGGTTCCTTCGCGATTTTGGCTATGACCGGGATTTGCTCGGGCGGGACGAGGTGGACGAGAAGGCTCTGGTTGGTCTCACTGGAGTCCTACGAACCACGAAGAAAGTCTTTGCTGGTCGCACTTATCTAGACCTTGCGGGATTTGCGCCCTCCAGCGAATGGGAATTCATCTCGAAGGATGCTCGCGTTGGTGTACTGACAGGAGATTCTGGTGACATACAGCTACACGCAGATTAGTCAATACCTTCGGTGTCCTCGCAGCTATCGCTACCGCTATCTGGATGGATGGCGGGAAAGAGACACGCGCGCAGCGATGGTTTTCGGTCGCTGCTTTGAGACTGCCCTTGGCGCTTACTTCCGCCGAGAGGACCCATCCGCAGTCCTCTTCAAGGAATGGGGTGCTTTCCGAGATACTCCCTTTGACTACAAGAAAGGAGATTCCTGGGACCGCCTGGTCCACCAGGGAGTCCATCTGTTGCAGAAATTCGCGCAGGAGGATCGCGTTCGAATTCACCGTGCGCAAGAGAGCTTGCAGGTAAAGATGCTCCGAGCTCTTCCTGGAAACAACGAGTTCGTGGCCTACATTGACGCTCTCGGCGCTCTCGATGGCAGGGAGTATTTGATCGATTGGAAGACTACAACGGCTCGCTATCCTGAAGAGCCGGAAGGCTTGCTGACGCTAGACCCTCAACTTATTTGCTATTCCTGGATCAGCGGTATCTCTGATGTTGCACTCGTTGTGTTCGTGCGAAAGCAGCTACCGGAGATCCAATATTTGAAAGCATCGATCTCGGAAGAACAGCGCCGCGAGTTTGGTCGGCTGGTCGAGGCGACGATCGGACAGGTCGAGGCAGGTCAGTTTCCTGCCCACAGCGGGATTCGCTTTCCTCAGAACGCTTGCATTAGCTGCGCGCACCTAGGGCTGTGCTTGAATGACAAGACGATGGTCGACGCGAATTTGAATCGCCGGCCAGGAGCGAGCGATCTTGATTGGCTTAACGAGCTTGTGGATTAACAGACAGATGACTGCCCCGGAGCTGAATCGCCGACGTGCACTGGTCGTTCTCGGGAAGATCGACGAGATCTTGTCTTGGGAGCAGACAAAGGAACGTGAGCGCGATCGGCGATTTGTGGAGCTGGGCCAATACCTATGTGAAGTGCGATCGGGTCAGTACTGGAGACTCGAGAATCTGAAATCCTTCGACGAGTATCTGGAGAAGCGCTTTCCAGAGTCACGTCGGAAGGCGTACTACTTGATGGCCATTCACGAGAATTTGACGCGGATTCCAAAACAACGTCTTCGACAGATCGGTTGGACTAAGGCCACGGAGATGGCCAAAGTGGCGCGCCGAGACGGACACGGCTTCGATTGTGCAACCTGGTTGCACAAAGCCCAGGAGCTGCCGAGAGATACATTCAAAAGAGAGGTAGAACGCCACCTCACGGGCCAAGAAACGGAGCCCTGGGAGATCATTTACTTCAAGCTCTACAAGAGTCAGTTGCCTGTGGTCGAGCAAGCCCTTGAGACAGCGGCTCTGATGCTTGGGAGTGATAAATCCCGCGGCTACTCCCTGGAAATGATCTGCGCCGATTTTCTCGCGGGCGCTGCTCTGGAGAGAGACGAAGCCGGACAAAATCTCGGATGCTCGGCACCCGCAGCCTCTGAGCAGCCACCTTCTACAGAGAGAAAGCAAGATGAATAATTCTGCTTTGCAAAAAAGGCTCCGAATTCGAAAGGCGCCTAGGATGTATGCGAGGCTGCATAGAGAAATCCTGGAACGCGACGGTTGGCGTTGTCAGAAATGTGGACGCTCCAAGAATCTCGATGTTCACCACATGAGATGGCGCAGCAGCGTTGGTGACGATGCAGAAACCAATCTGATCACGCTTTGTAGGGAATGTCACCAAATTCTGCACAGTTCCGCTAGCAGATTACCGACTGCACGGTGTGAGCCGCGGATCCAAAACGGTGGGACGGGAAACCCGCGCCGGTGATTCGGATGGCGTTGGGGACGATATTGTTATAGGAACCATGAACGCGGGGAGGACCTAGCCGGCCCAGCACCGAGGCGACACGAGATAGCCGTAAGCAACCGCAACGACTGTAAGAGCCATCTGCCAAAGTATTGCCATCCCGCAGAACAGGTAGATACTTAAGCTTCGGAAAGGAATGGCCCGATGTCGGGACACACGAACGCACTCGCAGGCTACCGGAATAGTCCAGCCGAGACCGCAAGGACGCGGGATCTATTGAGCATCGTGCCAAAGAATCTATCCACTGTCCTGGACGTCGGCGCGCGGGATGGGCACTTTTCGCAGCTTCTGACAGAGCATTTCGAACGCGTGACGGCACTCGACTTAACGATGCCGCAGTTTGATTTCGATCGGGTACGGCGGGTGCGAGGCGACGTGACAAAGTTACAGTTTCCGATGACCATTTCGACGTCGTGTTTTGCGCCGAGGTGCTAGAGCATGTTCCGGCGTTGCAGAAGGCATGCTCGGAAATCGAACGCGTGGCCCGCTACGCAGTGGTAATCGGCGTCCCGTACCGCCAGGACACGCGCCTGGGTCGAACAACGTGCAATCATTGCGGTGAGACAAATCCCCTTGGGGCCATGTGAACACCTTTGACGAGCACAAAGTCACCTGTCTCTTCCCAGAATGCCATCCAGTCAGGACGTCTTTCGTGGGCAGCACGAACGATCGAACGGACCCGCCTTCTACGTGGTAAAAGCGGAGGGTCATTCGACAACTGTATTTACTCGAACTGGATCGCGCAGCGCCTTAACAAAATTCCAGAACACAGAGAGACGGTCCCGATGGAACACCGTCAGAGTTAGGGCGTAGGCTCCGCCTCCAGCAAGAGCTTCGATGCCGAAACGAACGGACAGCGGAAAGCTTGGCGCGAGAGTATGTTTCAAAATCTCCACAGCGGCGGCCATGACTAGACAACCAGTCAGCGCAGGACGGATCGCCCCTAAATAGTCGTACCAGGGCATTTTGATTTTCCGGAATGTGCGACGATAGATACACATAGCAATGACCGGGTAGGCGACGACCCATCCATAGGCGATGCCACCCGGCCCCCACCGGCTGCCCACGTAGAACGCGGTGGGCATTAGAATCAGCGCAACCTGCATCATTCGCATGACGAAATGTGACTCGCCGGTTACGTTTAGAATCGAAGGGAGAAGCGTGACAACACATCGAAGACAGCCATAGAACGCCAGGATTTCTAGCGGCAGGATTGTACTTTGCCACTTCGCGCCGAAAACCAGAGGGACGAAATCACTAGCTACGAGGGCCAGACCAATTGTAGCCGGGAAAGTTATGATCGAAAGTCCTTCCGTGAGGACTCGTAGGTATCTTCGAAGAGCTGTATTGTCGTGCTGGCAGGCTGAGAAGTAGGAATAGCACACGCTCGACACGTTCGCGGTGATCTTTTCAAGTGGAAACGTCGCCAGCGTCCACGCAAGCGTGTAAGCGCCCAACGCCGCCTGACCCAGCATGCGGCCAGCGACTAGAAAGTCAGCATTTGTAAATCCGTACCACGAAAGGTTTGAGACCATCATATGTCGGCTGAAAGTCAGCGCGTTATCAATCTCGCTGAACCTCGGCCATGCAAAGCGGCACGGACGCATTGAAAGTTGAAGCCCCGCCAGCGTCGCGGTACCGACGATACTTCCGAGAACAAGTGTCCAATACCCAAAACCGAGCCAAGCAAAAGCCACCATGGCTAGCGCTTGGACTATCATCTGAATGGCATCTAAAATCGACAGAAGTCTGAAGCGCATGTCTCGATAAAGCAAGCTGTACGGCACCGTACGGAGCGCGGATACGAGGAACGTCGTGCTCATTACAACGACGACTAAAGGCAGGCGAGGCGACCTGAAAAAATGGCCAAGGGGAATGGCAAGACCGCAGGAAATCAGGCAAGCTAGAAAGCCTGACATCAATGCAACCGTGTTCAGCTGTGCCAATTGCTCGCCGGTCAAATCGCGTAGCGTAGTCACGGCCTTCCCGATTGCGTCCGTCACGACCAGCAACAGCCCAAAATAGAGCCCTGCCATTCCTACCAGGCCGAAATCAGACGGCATGAGCAGGCGGGTGACAATAACAACAGACGCCGAGGAAATGAGCTGACAAGACCATTTCGCACCGGTAGTCCAAGCGATGCCAGCAGCCAAGGATCTATCAAGGTTCCCCGTTCGCGTGACATGGGTGGGGGATATTGGGTCAGTAGTTTTGGCTGGAATCAAAGGATTTCCTTCAGGTTCACACAAACGCGACAAGGCGAAAGTAATAGTATTGAGAGAAATGTTCAACCCACACTATCATAGGAAGCACTTACCTGGCCCCTCGACCAGTAGTTATTTGCCGTGAAAAACCTTAAGCTATAAATTATATGCGACCGATGGAAAGTATGAGGTGCTGGGAGTCAGCCAGTTTTGGTTCGATGTGCTCGCGGATGGAAGAGAACGCGCGCTTCCCTGGCGGTAAATATAACCCCGTCGGGGGCCTCTCGCGTTTGAGTTGTGCGATGAAGCGGCGTGCCCAACGGTAAATCATGAAATTTCGATTCCTATCCTTATTAATATTTCTTCTTATCGAAGGGACGTTAGCGGGCGCAGCCTGCAAGAAACCAACCATAACGGTTCCAATAGCTACGCCGGACTCCACCGGGCAGCAGGAAACGATTACGTGGACAACTGATGTGACGGCAGACTCGCTTGTTGGGTACGGACGACCAAACGCGGGAACATTGACCCCAATCACGGATTTAAATGGTGTGACGAGCCATTCGGTGACGATTACGGGATTGATACCTACGGGTGTCTATAACTGGGCGATTCGTTCTCGTGCAATCGACGGCGGGAAGGTGTGCGGTGACAATTACTATACGTTTTATAACGGTCCAGGGGGCACTTCTTTTACTACTGCCGCACCACCCGGTGGCCCATTTGATTACATGATTCTCCCTGTTGGGGGCCACCATGTGACCCAAGGCTACGGCATGTACTACGGGATTCGATTTGCCACCCTAGCGGGAACCTACCCGGGCTACGGATTGAAGCTGCTATTAACCGAGCTTCCGCCTTTCACGTCGGTTCGCTGGACCGACGATCAAGTTTACAACACTGACGTTGACAGAATTTCGAAGACAACCATTCCTGGAGATACGGTTTTGGTGCACGACCTCGGCCCTGGTCCGCTTGTTGGCGCAAAGGAACTGTACATCCTGACGAACGTTGGCGGCACCACCCCTCCCGGAAACTACACAATTACAATGACGATGAACGGGAGTGGCCTGCCAACCCACAGTGCGACCTGGGCACTCATAGTAGACCCGGATTCAGCACCTTTTAGCGGGATTGCGTTTCCCTTTGGCACGCCATCCTCATATCCAGCAATTCCCAATCTTTCAACGTATACGTCTTCCGCTTCCACCTACGGAATTTCTAATTGCGCTCAAGATACGAATACGACTCGCACGATTAGGCCGAACGACCAGACTAAGTTGACGGGGGTGAGCCCTTCGACTACTTACGATTCGTGGTTCTATGACGGAGTGATGGTCTACTACAACGTGCAGAGCTTGGTAAATGACGGAAACAACTGGGCGCAGTGTCGAGAGAACGTAGCGCAGGTCTACAGAGACAACTACGCCCTTAAAAATAAAATCTTCGAATTCATGATGTTTACGGAAGGGTACTACATAGACTATTTTAATAACCCCAATACCGGAACCGCCGCCGATCTGCAGCTTATCAACAAACTCGATGGCGAGATGCAGGCCCCTTATCACGCGGCCATGGTTGATGTCACTTATCTTCAACGCGAAACGGCTTATGCGATGAAAAATGCTATCTACGCAAGTGCGCTAGGCCAGAACAACCCTAAGTTTTTTACTAATTCGACGGCTTTTTGGCGAGATTATACGCTCGACCATGTGCTAGGCCACGTAGACCAGATTTGCTTGAGCCAGAATGCTCAATATTTTGAGTCTTTCATGACCGGACTAGAGGCTGAAGCCCTTATTCAATATTACGACGTCATTGGCCACGACCCGCGCATCCCGCCTGCCATTAAGTGTCTCGCGGACTATATGTATTCGAGCGTCTACAACACCGTAACGTCAGACCCAGGATCCTTTCCTTATGACAAATGGCGGATGCTAACGAACGCTGGCGTCGCCAATGATGGGGGCAGTTGCATGATTAACTTGAATATGCTGATTGTTCCAATGTATGCATGGGTATTCAACAACACCGGCCTCCCGGCGTACCAGACGGAGGGCGACGAAATATGGAACCACGGTGTTCTGTTTGATGGTTGCCAGGGGGGACTTGCCGCTAACCTTACCGGACCTTACGGTAATTATGGGAAGCAATTCTCGCAGCAGTATTATTGGGGGCCGAGTTACGTTGCCTGGCGAAGTCCGCCCGGGACTATTAAGTTTAGTCCAACGAGTCTACCGACAGCTCCTACTGGATTAACGGCAACAGTCCACTAAATTGGTTCGATAGAGTCCAGAAATCTGCGGCGTGAATGCACAGCGAAGTCATGAACCTTTCTTCTGAGCTAATACTTGAAGGTCGCGCACTCATATGGAGGTTTGCGCTAATTCACGATGAATGCGATAAAGCTCCTCACCAACCAAGTCCCAATCGTAATGATTGACGACCCACTCTCGAGCGGCTAGTACAAGTCGGGAGCGCATCGGCGATGAGCTCGCCATTTGATTAATGGCCGCTACCATTTCGGCACGATTGTCGGCGAGCAACAGATGGATATCATGAGTTGCGTCGATACCCTCCGCCCCTAACCGCGTGGAGACAACTGGCACTCCAGCGGCCATGGCCTCAAGGATTTTGAGTCGAGTGCCGCTTCCTACTCGGAGCGGCACTACGACAGCGGATGCGGACGCATAAAAAAGTCGCACATCCTCCACGGTCCCGGTAACTCGAATCCGATCTGACGCTAACGCTCGTATTGCCCGGGAAGGATGCCGACCAACAATTATAAATTCCAATTCCGGATGTTTTTCTGCAATCGCCGGCCAGATTTCGCGGGTAAACCAGGTAACTCCGTCTATGTTCGCATGGTAGTCCATGGAACCAACGAACAAAAGATTTGGCTTAGGTACGGGCGCTTGGTTATTTCGCCTTATCTCTGAGATTTGAGCCGCTGAAAAAAAATGAGTATCCACGCCGTTCGGAATTACATTGACATGAGCAGACGGACACCAGCTGAGCAGTTTCTGCCGTTCGCGCTCACTTACTACGGTGTGCGCCTGCCATCTCTCCAGCAGCATCATCTCTGTCCGCTCTAATAACCTGGCCGTCCGTCTCGCCAATTTCCTTTTCGGCCAGAACGAGGTACTCTCCAAATATTGCCACATTAATTCGGATTCGATATTATGCCAGTCGACGAGAATTGCCGGACGGTTCGGCGCCGCCTGAATTACAGGGAGATAGTTGCTTAGATGGACGCCTTCGATTTGTACCGTATCGAACCGTCGCCGAATAAGCAGGTTGGCTAGCTGAGATGCCGATCGGGTCTGAAAATAATTCAGGGCTGTTAGTGGAGTAGGTCCTGCTAGACCGCGAACAATCTTCCCGGGCGTATAGCCAATTCCTTTCTTTAGGCTGATAATTTCATCAAATCCGCAATTACTTGGCGGGCTGCTTGGCTCTTCGCCCGGACGGCACATCTCTACGAATGTCACTGAAGCCCGTTTGGCCAATTCCCGAGCCAGGTGATAATCCCTCAGTCGATTACCGGAGGTGAGGGGCCACGCTTGATGAGCAGCGAAATAGAGCAGTCTCATGATGTTTCTAGGTGCACAATCGGAAAATACTCACGCGCCGAACTCTAGTTCACAATAGAGCGTGACGTGTCCTCATACCCGAATCACTATAATTGAACTATGTTAAATGTACGCATAGTTTCAAGGACAATCGAGCCTGCGGAAGTGTTAACAAGCTTACGCCGTGAACTGGATCGATCGCGTACCGAGCTGGCCTGCGATTTATTTGTAGACCTGTCATGACAGCCTATTCCTCAACACTGAGAGAATCCTGATGAACCGGATTAAAATTGTCGCCTTGGTGGAAGGGCACGTCGTAACGGGGCCAGCCAAGAACATTTTGAGATTTGCCGTTGATTGTCGGGACCGCGTGGATCTAACAATTGTCACGTTTGTTCGAGGTTTAGACAAGAACTTCAGCGAAATATCAAACAATCAATTGGTTTCAGCAGCGCGCAGTTTGGATATACCTGTCGAGATAGTTCGAGAGACCGGCCCTTTTGATCTGACTGTTTTGGGCGCGCTACGCAGAATATTTGATGGTCATCAAGCGCACATTGTCGAAACGCACGGAACCAAATCGCATTTCCTTGTTTCCCTCCTACCGGGAAGAAATTTTCGTTGGATAGCGTTTCACCATGGTTATACCACTGAAAATCTCAAGGTTCGGTTCTACCATCAGTTCGATAGATGGTCCCTGAGGTTTTGCGATCTTGTCGTAACTGTCTGTGGAGAATTCGCGATCATGTTGGCAAGCCGAGGAGTTCGCCGGGATCGACTATTCGTGGTGCACAATTCGGTGGAGACCGATGTTCATTATTCTCATGCAAAATTATCGGAGGAGACACGCCAGCAATGGAACGTATCGCGTGATGAGCGCATGATTCTCTCGGTGGGCAGGCTATCGCCGGAAAAAGGTCACAACTATTTAATCGATGCTGTTTCGATGATTGTATCCACATCGCCTCAGTTGAGGCTTAAAGTACTGATCGCAGGCAGCGGTCCCTCTGAGAGGAAGCTGAAAGAGCAAGTAAACAAAAAGGGCTTACATGAGCGGGTTGAGCTTGTTGGTCAGTGTTCTGACATTAAGGGGCTGTTCTCGATTGCCGATCTTTTTGTGCTCCCATCCTTGTCGGAAGGCTCCCCCAATGTTTTGCTCGAGAGTATGGCGGCTCGCGTTCCCATCGTGGCTACCGAGGTAGGAGGCGTGCCGGAACTCGTGAAAGATCGTGAGTCGGCAATTCTGGTTCCTCCAGCGGATAGTGAGTCATTGAAGAAGGCCATGATTGAACTGCTTATGAATCGGTCGCGGGCGATTCAACTCGCTAGCGTGGCGTTCGAGAATGCCCGCTTGATTTTTAGCACGTCGAAACACGATGAGCACCTGCTAAGTATTTACGACCGGGTGATACGTGAGAAATCACTTTGAAGCGACTCAGTTTCAAGACTGTATAATACGAGCGCTCCCTGAGGTAGTTGACAGGTGCACGTCTGATTCAATCGCGAAATGTAGGATGAAACTTAGGCGAATCATTAAGAGGACCGCCCAAGGCGTATCCCTGGTCTTCGTGTTTCCGGGCGCTCTCCTATGTGCGTTTGGTCGGTTTACCGTGCTCTATATTTTCTTCGCTCAGTTGTTTGCCATCATCCCAGGCATCGTCGGAAATTTTTGGCGGTCCGCATTTTACAAATATACGCTCCGAGAGTGCTCGATCGATACGGCAATTTCGTTCGGTACTTTTTTTTCTAGTCGCGATGCTTGCGTTGGAGCTAACGCTTCAATCGGGAGCTTCTGTGTGATCGGACGCGCTCGAATAGGTAAGAGGACGCAAATCTCTTCGCATGTGGAGATCCCGAGCGGCCGACATCAGCACCGCCGCGACGAGCACGGCCGATTTCTCGATTCCGTGGACGGAGAGGTCGTAATCGGTTCTGATTGTTGGATTGGAGCCTCGGCGGTCATCATGGCTAACGTGGGCGATCAATCCACGATTGGCGCTGGGAGTGTAGTGGTTAAGGACATTCCGGCTCGCGTCATTGCTGTGGGGGCGCCGGCAAAACCTATCAAGAACTCAGTAGACGCTTAATGAACCGCTTCTTCAGCAAGCAGTGGACACGTCGCCTTCGTTTAGACTTTCAGGTTGGATTCGAAGAGCATTTGCCGAAACAGCGTTTCGTAGCGATCCGAGATCTTGTCACTGGAATAATTGTCCTCTATGCGCTGGCGGGCTGCTTCTCCCATTCGTAAACGAAGCGTGACGTTTTTAAGGAGTTGGACTATCGCTGTGGATGTTGCATTCAGGTCGCCTACGGGAGTCAAAAAACCATGCTCTCCGTCATCGATCAATTGACGATTAGCGGGAATATCGCTAACAACGCATGGAAGCCCAGTCGACATAGCTTCCGCCAGCGCGCACGGGAATCCCTCGCTGAATGACACCAGAGTAAAAACATCTGCAACCTTTAACCAATCGCAGACTTCCGCCGGATTGACTTGTCCTACGAACCGAACCTTATTGTCCTTCAAATGAAGTTGAGTCGCTTGCATCGTAAGTGTAGCGCGGAGCGGTCCGTCGCCAACGAGCACTAGCATTGCCTCGGGTACCTGCGGAACGACCAAAGCGAAAGCGTCAATCAGTTCAAGTAATGCTTTCCCAGAGGCAAGTCGTCCACAATACAGCACTACAGCCGCAGCCGGCGGTATGCCAAACCTTCTGCGCAATTCTCCTCTTTCTCGATCGTCACACGGTGCGAAATTATCAGTATTTACCGGATTGGGCATCCAATAGAGCTGGTCCGAAGCAAACCCCGCTGCGATAGCCTCCTCGCGCATGCCGTCGTTCAGAATCATTACTCGATAAGCCCATTCCCGCAGCCACCTCAACTCGAGGCGCCCTGATGGTGACCTGGCCATTAGCGGAACTACGCCACTGCCGGCTATCTTCATGAGGATAGGCTTGCCTAGAAAACGGGCAGTAGGTAGTCCCGCCGCCAGATGCAGTCCTTGCATCAGAAAGTAAACAAATTGGTAGTTCCGGCGTTCTCGGATAAGCATGCCGGAAACTCGTAGAGCGAAAACGATGTCTTTCAGGGCCCCTTTCCAACGGCCGGCGTAGATTCTAACCGGCACTCCTTCGGGATCGATCCAATCTCGCAGAGCAGGCATCGGGTTACCGCCTGCACAGACAACGGTAATACGATATCCGCGGCGGATAAGGGCTGCGCAAACGCGTTGAGCTTCGAGCTCTGAGCCTCCGATTACAGGAGGATAGGAGTGGCAAACAAGAAGTAAGGAAATGGGTGCTGCGCGCTGAGAGTCGCTCATTCGTTTGCAGGAATGAACTGGCCGGATTGAATCTGACCAGCGTATCCCTCCATTTCCGATCCTTTCCCAATACGGGCAAGGATCGCCCATCCATTTTCTTGCTTTTGCAGGAATGTTACGTGGTTACTGAAATCGCTTTCCAGAGTGCGGCCCACAATCCAAACACCAGCTAGCTTCAGGCTCTGAAATGCAGCCTTAGAACCTTCTCTTAATTGCGAGTCTGAAAAGTAATCTTTATTCAGAATGTTCATCGTGCGCAGGACATGAACGGCGTTCCGCGTAACATCAAATACGGACCGAGTACGCAGTTGAAATCGCGGGTTGGTCCTGATGAATGAGAGTGCTTCTGGATGAACGCACTTGATCTTGCTGACCTGGTATCCGTCTCCTCCGCGAGACTCCATCCAACCATCAGGTAGTAAGAGATGTCGCAAGCGCCGTCGTGCCTGAACTGCAATCAATCGATTGAATGGCAACAGTGAGGATTCCTTATGAGAGAGGCTGATAACAAACGGCGGTTTGATGTATTGCAGCGGTTGCCCTTCAGGTTCCAGGATGTATGTTCCACCACTCGCCAGTGAGAGTTGGATCAGGTAAAGTAGCTTGTCGGACGCCTCGAATTTTGAATGAGGAAAAACCTGGAACAATTGCTGCGCCCACTCCAACGACGTCAAACCATGCGATATGGCGCGGTCTTCGATAAGAAGTTCAGTGTCTGACGGATAGAGTCGTTCGAGGATACCCATCGTAGCAGTGTCCACGTCTTGTAGGCGGCTACGAAAGGTTGTGCGGCAGGTTCCGTTTGAGGTTCGTAATGTGAAGCTGATGTCTTCGAATATTCGTATCTGTTCTTTGGTGGGGTTCTCCCCAATGTTCAAAAGACCGTAAGAGACCCGCGAACCTAAAAAACGGCGTCGCTCTCCTGTCTCTATAAATTGATTTTGAGTGCAGATACCGAACCTTAGCATCGAAAGAGGTTTTAAAATGAAAGCCCTGGTGCCGCGAATTTGCGCTTCAATGCTGCAGTCGAGATCATACCATCAGACTCGATAATTGGGCTGGGTGCGCATAGGCGGACCATATGAACGGAGAGATACTTTGATTAGAGCGGTGTTTTATCTTAATAAAGAATCTTACCGCGCGCATTTTCAAGGGGTGTAATGACGGAACGAATTGTCTTGATGTTCGCTTACCATTTTCCACCCGAGAACGCGATTGGGGGCGCTCGGCCTTACCGTTTCTATAAATACCTTTCGGAGATGGGTTATCGCTGCCATGTCATTACGGCCGCAGACCAAGGCGACCATCCGATTTTGGATACCGAGTACGTCCCTGATCCCTTTGTAACGTCTCCCCGAATTGGCATCGGCTGGCAAGTGGAGCGCGCAGTGCGCAAACTACTACTTCCCGGTGCTGCGGGAATTCAGTGGAGTCGTTTAGCATGCCAGGCGGCCAGTGAATTCTTACTTTCCAAGCCCAATGCCGAAATAACGATCTACTCTACATTCCCGCCGCTCGGTGTGCATTTGGCAGCACTGCTTCTTGCCCGAACGGAAAGACTAAAATGGATAGCCGATTTTCGAGATCCGCTGTATATCAATCCCGGTCACGCGGGTCTAACGAAGTTTCAGCAAAAGTTGCACGGTTGGCTCGAGAAACATTTTGTCAACAGAGCTGATATGGTACTCGTTAACACTGACGCGCTGGCCGAGCGATGGAAGAACGGTTATCCAAATCGCCGGGATCGAATTCACGTTATATGGAATGGGTTTGACCCGGCAGACCGGGTTGAACAAACTGCGCTCCCGCAGCGCGCTTATCGGCTGCTCTCGCATGTGGGAGCATTGTACGAAGGTCGCGATATTAGCCCTTTGCTGGAATCAATATCCCGCTTAATAGATACAGGTCGACTAGTGGGCGGCGGCGTACGAATACGGTTGGTCGGTTCCATGGATAAGGGTTGCATTCCCAGGGCCGAGTTTCTTGCGCGAGCGAAAACTCAGGGGTGGCTCGAAATAATTCCCGATCAAGTGCCACATCACGAGGCGCGGCGAATGGCACAGGAGTCCGACGGCTTATTGCTGGTCCAGCCCCATACCGCTGTTCTAGTTCCCGGAAAGTTGTTTGAATACTTGAGGCTTAGGCGCCCAATCCTTGCATATATCCTTCCCGACACACCGATCGATAGAATTCTGAAGCAGAGTGGAGTGACGTATCGGTGCGTCTACGCTGGCAGCTCTTTTCAGGAAATTGATAATGCGGTCGAGAGTTTTTTCAACCGCAAAGAGGAGGCCGGCGAAACGAACACCTGGTTTGAAGAAAACTTTAACGCAAAGAAACAGACACAAGCGCTCGATCTTCTCATTCGGTCGATACATGGACGACGAGGCGAACTTTGATGAAGGTTTCCGAGGCTTTAAAAAGTTATCCATGCAGCCCCGAAGGAAGCCGTACCATTTCAGGTAATTTTAGCCTGAGGTTTCACTGCCCTGTATATGCAGACCTTTATCAATGCGCATCATCTTCAGGTAATCCAACAGAGTGAGCTGCGATGACGCGATTGCTTTATATTCTGCCGGGTCTTGTACCCCCAGATTCTGACCCGATCAGAGACAAATTCCATTACCTTTCAGAGATTTGTGGAGGAGAAATACTGCTCCCTGTATGGTGGGGTTCACGCAAGGAGGTTAGTCCCTATCTGAAGAAGAGTTTTCCTCTTTATCGCGTTGGCAGATTTTCTTACCACCTATTCCTTTTGCCTAGTTTACCGCAAACCTTGAGGAGAATCACAACTCTCTTTTGGTACATCGGCCGCGGCATCCAACTCCACCGAGAAAACAAGATCGACGTGATTGTAACTTATGGAACAAACATGCCAGGAGTAGCGGGGACAGTTTTGAAATGGCTGACGGGTTCAAAACTCATTGTGGAAATACCCGGCGTTCCAGAAAATGCCTTTCGCTATGACGTGCCAAATCCAGGTAAGGCAGCTTCCGTGAAACGATTCTTTGCCGACTTGCTCTTGTTTTTCGTCGGAAGAGCGTCCGACTGCTTGAAACTACTTTATCCCTGGCAGTTGAGGGAATACCCTAGACTGCAGAAGAAGCATGCAGCGATTTTTCATGATTTTGTTCCTATTAGATGTGTGAAATTAGCAGCAGAAGAAGAGAAAGAAAGATTTATCCTTTGCGTTGGCTATCCCTGGTACACGAAAGGCGCGGACATTCTGATCAGGGCCTTCAAACTGGTCTCAGAGCAGTATCCTGATTTTAAACTTAAGCTCATGGGCTACTATCCCGATCGTCATGTTTTGGACGAGCTTGCGGAGGACTGTCCGCAAATAGAATTCTTGGCTCCTCGTACTAACGAATTGGCACTGAAGGTAATTTCCGCATGCACGATCTACGTATTGGCCTCGCGAACGGAAGCAATGGGACGAGTTCTTTTGGAAGCTATGGCTGCGGGGAGGCCGATCATTGCGTCGAATGTCGGAGGTGTACCTCACTACATCAGTGATGATGATAATGGACTCATTTTTTCGTCAGAAAATGTGGAAGACCTTGCAGCGAAGATGGTTCGTCTTTTGAACGACAAAGAGTTACGGGCACGACTGGGCCAGAAAGGATACCAGAGAGTATTTTCTGAGTTCGATGAAATGTCTTACCTGAGAGCGTTTAGAAGAATGTTGCAATCGATTCAGATCGAATCCGTAAACCGCGGTTCAGAGATCGAGAGTAAATACATTGGCGGCAAGACCTGAACCTCTTGAGCGGGGAAGTGGCGAGCGGCTCGCGTGGAGCGATGGCGGCGCGCGGGCGCGTGCGACAAGCAAGTTCCTGGGCTGAAGAAGGCCGTCTCTGCCGGGTTGCACCCGGAGAGAATTAGGCCTGTTCGGCGGGCTTCTTCCGGTGGGGTGGTGCCGTGGATCAAGAGGGGCCCTTGTTGTCAGCTATGGTGAGCAGGAAACCACCGCTGTTGTCGAGTCCTACCGTCGCACCTCTTTTGTTATTGCTAGTTAGGGGTTCACAGTCACTTTATAGACTGCCGTTCCCCCTGTTAAAACAGGCGCAACGGTGGATGTTGAGTCATGGCATACGTTCCGGGCCGGGTTGATAAACGCGGTGTGTAGCCATTGAATTAGCCTGGCACAGTTAGGTCAAATCGCAATCCGTTCCACCTCATCTAGGGAAATCTCATCCTGGCGGCTGTCGTAGAGCTTCTCGCGATCTCAGCCCCTTGCCGGATGCCTTCGGTCGGAGATTACGTTGCCAATGTAGCTGATTCTCCCCTACGTGTCACCGCCCCCTTTCGGTTTTTTGGGGGAAATAGTTCAAACGTACCGGTCTCCAAATCGTAATCTCCATGCGGCGTATTTGGTTTTTCAGCTGCTTTTGGCGGCGACGTTTTCGCCTCTTCAGCTCTCCGTTTCACTTAGGAGGCAATTTATTCTATTGCAGATTTGGGTGTACTAGCGGCGTTCGAGATGGTTGCCTTTCCGAGTGTCTGAGCGAAGTCGGTCTACAGTCTCGGTGACTAGACTCTCGAACCGCTCAAGGCTTAACATCTCTTCAGCGAAGTGCCTAGCACACCTCGACATCCTCACAAGTTCCTTTGGGTCATCCGAAAGACTGTGTATCCGATTTGCCCACATCTCCGTCGGAGCTCCTCGGGGAAACAAGAACCCGCTTTGTCCGTTTATTACTAAGTCGCGAAGGCCGTCGATATCGTTGACGAGACACGGTAGTCCAACCGTTAGCGCTTCCGCCACAGCCTCGGGAACAAAATCTTGGAGCGTCGGAAAAAGGAAGATGTCATTACTGCGATATATCTCTAGCAATTGATCCCGGATCTTACCACGAAGCCAAGTAACTCCAGGAGGCAACTGACGATCGGAAAGATCTGGGTCATTTGACACAATGGTCAGAGTACAACTCTCGGCAAGGTGATTCGTGTAAAGCCGTAGAAGGAATTCGCCTCCTTTCCGAGTAAAGTCATTACCGACGAACAATAGCCGAGTGGGGGCCGAATATTGTCTCTGACTAGGGGTCCAGAAGTGAGTCTGCTGGGGGGACAGAGTAATGCGACACTGTTCGCTAGAAATTCCGTAATATTTTCGGAGGGCATCGGCACACTCAACGCCCTTCGGAAGGAATAGGTCGAAATTTTGTACAGCGTTCGCGAAACTTCGGTCGTGAACATGATGAGAAAGAATACCTTTCCAGTCCCTTGTTCCTCTCTGCCGAATTTGCGCATTCATTGTCGCCGGTACAGCGTCGAACATAGCAGCGGCGGGTACCCGGCGCGCAACATCGCGAAAAGCTACGACGAATTCCCAAGAACTGACCAACAATATATCGAATTTCGTGTCCAACAACCCGCGAGCCTTCTGACGTGCTAAAAACTCTACATGCCAGGCGTTGGTCGCGCGAGCCCACCGAGGAGCCGAAATCTTTTTGTAATCATCGATATCAAGAAAAATGTATGTTGTGTCGAGTTCCGGCACTTTGGCCAGTGCCTCAGTAAGTCGGGCGACGGGGTTTTTGTTGCCGAAGAGTGTACTGAAGATACCAACCCCTTTGGTTCGTACCACGGAGTCCTCTCTAGGTTAAAAGACCTGACCACTCTCGCCTTGTAAGCTTCTTTAACTCTTGTATGCCAGCTTTTCGATGTAGAGCTCTGGTTGAATCCTACCGGATATCCCGTCAACCTGGATTTCCGTTTTGGACTTGTAAGCAGACGGCATTGTACAACGGTGTTCCTTTATTCGCAGCGTTCTTGCGCAGTTTGGTAGTGGCCGGTTTTGAATTGTTGCTGGTTTTGGTGGTTTTATTGGTTTTATTGGCTTGGGCTAAATATTCCAAGTTGCCTCTTGCGAGCTTCAATAAATGGCCGCGCCTCGTCACAGCTTTGGTACTCCATCCCGAGAGGCTTTCCCGGTCCGTTAATTCGTTCGTCGGCCACAAACGATCGGCAAAAGGGTTGCTGTTCGACCTTCCCAAAACCAGAATCGTAGATGATATTGGCTTTGACCGTAACAACATCTTGCCAGAGCTCCTGCGAAATGGCTTGTTCGCGTTTGTGTGGGTAGCTAGGCCACGTGCCACTGATGTCAAACCACTTGTCGAAGTTACCTTGAACATAAATCGGCCCGTTCCATTCTCTATGTTCATCCTGAATCATCGAATTATCAGAGAGTCTTTGAATCGTCAAGTCGGCTGTTACGGACGAAGCGACAGCAATAGCTCTACCGCTATTTCCCAATTCAAAGGCAACTCGACCAATCTGCGGTTGCAACACTACGGAAAATGTGCCGACAAACGCCCGAGAAAGATTGTTGGCTTCCTGAGCAGCTTTTGTTGCCCTTCTCATTTCGCACAACTGCCAAGCGGCAATACCAGCGTAAATCGTTACCATTACAAACGTAGCCCACACAGCTATTACATTACACTTTGCGAGGGAGTATTCCTTTTTCTTTTGTATGCGGTTATATCTTTCTATGTTTTCTGGCAGGCGTATTTCGGCCCGCACCTCTGGAGATGGTTGATTGCCCTGCCTATCCTTTTCGTTTGCGGCGTTTGCGGCGTTTGCGGCGTCTGTTTGTTTTTGGACGGCTTGTTCAACATTCTGGACAGCTCTCAAGAGCCGTTTCATCAGCATGGCGATTTTGGGAGTCTTGTCTCTCATGCCAATACTGTACCACAGAAATACCACTCGACAAGTGTTAATTATCGGGGTACAGTAATAGCCATAGGGAGAATGAATATGGCAAACGTCCTATCGATAGCGAAGCAGGTTGCAGTAATCAGCGCACTGGCTGAAGGTTCCGGCATCCGTCAGGCAGAGCACATGACGGGCGTTGACCGCGAAACGATAATGAATATCGGCGTGCGCGTCGGGAAGGGCTGCACGACCCTACTAGACCGCAAGATGCGCGGCCTGACGTGCCATCAGTTGCAATTCGATGAATTGTGGGGATTCATTGGGAAGAAGGAACGTCACGTTCGCCCCGGCGATGACCCACAACTTGGCGACGTGTGGACGTTCTGCGCGATTGACCGCGATACGAAGCTAGTTCCGTCTTTCAAAGTCGGGAAGCGTGACTTAGCCACGGCCAATGCTTTCGTCGCTGACGTTGCTTCCCGCGTCAAGTACCGCGTCCAGATTTCTTCCGACGCGCTGAGAGCCTACGTTGACGCCATCGAAATGAATTTCGGAGCGGATGTGGATTTCGCGCAAATCGTCAAGACTTACATCCACGAAGATTCCGCGAACGCCGAGCGCAAGTACAGCGCGTCAGAGATAGTCCTAACCGAAAAGAAAAGCGTCACGGGCTTCCCGAATATGCGGCTGGCCTCCACTAGCAACGTCGAAAGACTCAATGGCACCACGCGCCTTCACATGCGCCGATTGACCCGCCTGACGTACGCATTCAGCAAGAAGTTGGAGAACTTTGAGGCAGCGGTCGGCCTTCACTTCGCGTACTACAATTTTGTAAAGCGGCATAACACGCTGCGCGTTACTCCTGCGATGGAAGCGGGAATCGAGCGAGATTTCTGGACGGTAGAGAATCTTATCGAGGCTGCCGCGTGAACTATATCGAAGAACTTCGGGACGTAATTAAGCGATTGCACGGCGTGGAATCTACGCACGTCCAAAGCGTCCCGATCAAAGAAGAATTCAAAGGCCGAACAGTTTGGGAAGGAATCGTTGAAGTGTTCGAGTTACACGGCCATCCGAAAGCGTCAAAGGCTTATGCGTGGGCCTACGAAACAGCCAATCCCAAGAAGCCTAAGCACGTCACGGTGCTGCACGTTGGGCCTATTACGTCGCCACTGGAAGCCGTTAGAGCCGCAATCGTTCAGGAGTTCAGGAATGCCCAAACCGAAACAGCCGAAGGCTAGGAAGGCGGGAAGGCCACCGCTGCCCAAAGGGAACGCCAAGAATGAAACCTTGCGCGTGCGTGTCACACCGGACGAATTGAAGGCCATCGAAGCGGCTGCCAAGGCCAAAAAGCAGCCAGTCTCAGAATGGATTAGGAGCACGTTGAATGCCGCTCTCTGACCACGGAATTCAAAACCGGCCACTACCCGCAGTTTCCCATCAGGCTGGCGCCCGCTAGTCGCCGAAAGGGTCTGATTGCCCCTCACCCCAAAGCGCAACCTCGGAAACTGCCTCGGTGCCAAGCGATTTCTCAGACATTTCGGCTCCCTCCGGATCAGCGTGTTCTGTTAGGATATTGTCGGAGCCTGGGCTGGGCCGGTCCTTTGAAACACTGCGCCAAATGGCGATTACCAAACCTGAGATTGCAGGCCACTGGAACATGTATGCGAGAGTAAGAAACATGGAGGCTGCACTGTAAGCAATTAATCCAAGAGTGATACAGAATGTTGCGGTCACAATTTCCTCTTTGTACATTTTTGTAGCCTTCTTTTGGATCTTTCGCAAGATCACGAAAGTCGAGATTAGCGCACCGAGGTAAAATACCAACGCCGGAATACCGCATTCACTGGATATCTGAGTATAAGTGTTATGCGTATCGTGCCAGTTTCCTCGGCGGCCCTCGTCAACCGCTTTCCCCCCTTCGTAATACGAGAACTGACCAGGACCAACGCCAAAAAACGGTTTCTTGAAGGTAAACTCAATGCTTTTTTTTAGCAGATACCTGCGAGACTCGCTGGATTCCACGGCACCTTCATTAGCTTCAGGACCTTTAGAGAATGAGTTTAAGCGCTTCCAGGTGGGGCCCGGCAACAACGTGATTAAAATAATGAGCATTACTGGCGCTGTGATCCCGACTGCGACTCTTTGCCGAGCAGATCCGAAGATCAAAATAAATGTTAGGGTAAATATAAGGGCTATCAGGCCACCTCTTGATCCACTGCGTAGGATCAGGAACATTCCGTCGGCCATGGCTGCGACCACAATCAATCGAAACATTACAGGAGTTCGTCGCCTGAGAACGATAAAGAGCAGGAAAGGCAAGACGAGTAATAAGTGCGCTGCAAGATCGTTCGGATCCGCGATCATTCCCCGCGATAGTAAAACAAGGCGCTCGCTACTTGCAGTGTGATTTATTAGAAGATGGGTAGTAGCTGAGTTGATGATGGCGGCCGCGGCGACAGCGTACATCATGCTTCTACACTCAACCCAAGTCATTGCCAAACCCGCAGTGACCAACAACATAATAAAATTCGTTCGTATATAGGATTGAACTACCATGATCGAGTCCCCTCTCCATGAACTAAATGGAACTGCGAGGACCATATAGACTATGAAGGCGAGCCAGAATCTCGCCGGCGCATAGCGAAAAGTGCGTTTCAGCCCGCCAGATGCGATAACACCCAATAGCGCCGGAGGCCCAAAAATGTAAAGTACATAGGTGTTTATACCGGTGAAATATGCAACTGTTTCAGGCAGGAAGCTAAATCGCAAGAACACGAGGACGAGGGCGCACTTAAAAGCAAACGATCGCAAAGTCATTCACATGTCCGTTCGAGAGAATTACGGAGTCATTGTCCTACAAAAAAACGTTCAACAACACGGCATAAGTGGGATTTCTCTCGCGGCGTCAAACTCCTCTCAGCTACTTTCGCTTTTATAGGATGCAAGTTGACGGGATGAGGGTAGTGCCCTCCAAATTATAGAAGATGGAATGACGCATTTTGCCCGCCAGGTCATGGATGTTTTTTTAAGGCAACCGGAGGCAACCGGACTTCCCCCACTCGCTTGGAAACCCGCAAAAACTCCCCGTTTCCCATAACCTACTGCAGAAAAAGAAATAGTCTTGACTTCGCGGCCCACCGTATCCACATTGAATGTTTCTGTGCAAGACTGCGGTCGGTTCCGCAGTTGAGGGGAGATTTTCGAGGTGAATGAGCCGTCTATAAGGCATGCCTGCACTCCGGCGGCGAATCCAACTCGATTTTGGCCGTATGTTATCTTGTGCATAGTATTTCTACTTCTAGAGATTTTCACTCGCAGTCTTTTTTTTGCCGACACCATGATCTATGTCGAAGAAATCCAATCAAGCGCAGCATGTCCTTCGATCAATGAGTGCCCTCAAATCTGGGACGCAGGACATTTGCTTTGGAGACCTGCCGGGCATTTCCTCGCTCCAATGGTCTTGCCTTCGCTGAAGTGGGTCGAGGGCGGCGACGACCGAATGGCAATTACGCTTCTCTTAACAATTATGAGTGATAGCGCAATCTTCGTTACGACCTTGTTTCTTTACTCTATCCTGACAAGGGTCACCGGCACAACGCTAGCGCCTCTGTTCCTGACTACGACTTTCCTGTGTACAAATGCGATTCTGGATACGCTACATTCGGGAACGCCCTACGGTGTAGGATTAGCTTTCCTCGCAGGCGCGATCTGGAAAGTTCAAGAAGCCTCGGAGAGTGGCAGGATAGTTGATGCATTGTTGGCCGGATTACTTGGCGCACTCGCGGTATCCTTCTGGATTCCTTACTTTGTTGCTCTTCCGGCTCTTCTGTGCTGGCTGGTGATCAATGGGAAAGATCGTCGACGTCAGATGGGTGTCGGCATGGTCGCAGCCGCAGCGGTCACAGGCGCTTTGTTGTTTGGACTGGGGGCTCATTTCCGTGGCGTCGACTCTGTGTCAGATTTTCGGATCTGGTTCAATGGCAGCGGTCACGGGACGGAACAGAATCGTAATTTAATCCGATCTCTGTTTGGTTTGCCCAGGAGCTTCTTGAATATGGGTCAAGTTGGCAGCAGATTAAAACAATTTCTTTTCAAGGACCCGTATGCAAATGTGAACCTTGCAAGTCTATTCTGGTTTAGCCTTTGGAAGATCGGACTCTTCTATGCCGCTCTTATGAGCCTGATTTTCCTTTATCGTGTACCCCAAGGCAGAAGAGCTCTCCTAATTTGTGGCGTCGCGTTTCTGCCAACTATGGTCCTAGCGGTGGCTTTTGAAGGTGGTAGCGCGGAACGGTATCTTCCTCTGTACCCGTTTCTGTTCATTGCCGCAGCTGAATGTTTATGTCATCCAAAGGTTCCTCGCCTTGCACGGGTGTTTCTCATATTATTCTTTCTCGTGACAATCGTGACCAATGTACCTGCTTTTTCAGCCGGACGGATTCGCTCGGAACAAGATCGAGCGGCCAAACGCATCAACCCGCTCCTACCGCTCCGCCCTGCGAGCTACGTCTACGTTGTTGGGCGGGATGAAATTGGTTTCCTTCGATACGACGCTCCCTTTCACGAGATCAATAGAGGCGCCAAATTTGAAGTTCAACCGGTTTACATGCCAATGATCCGGACGGCCTATTGGAAGCACGATTTTGCGGCGAAGGTCTTGTCCGTGTGGGCACTGGGTGGTGATGTTTGGGTTACGACTCGCGTGTTTTATGAGCAGCCACGACGAGAATGGGAATGGGTTGAAGGAGACGATCCCAACATCACATGGAAGGGCATCGTCGATTTTTTTCGACCGTTTGCCTACGGGAAAGCCGTGGGGGGAGAAGACGGCTTCGTTCTCCTGCTGCATTCTCCTGAAAATCAGAACATCCTCAGACCTTACTTGAACAACTGAGAGTGAAACCGTGACATATTCTTTGCCGATGAGCGCGCCGTTTTTTTCTACGATAAAATAGTCTCTAATTTGGAATGAAAATTATCAACATCGTAGGCGCCCGACCCAACCTGGTTAAGATCGCTCCATTGTTGCAAGCCATGCGTCGGCACGGGCGCATTAACCCCGTACTAGTTCATACAGGCCAGCACTATGATGAAAAGTTATCTGAGATTTTCTTTCAACAGATGAAGATTGCGCAGCCAGACTTCAATTTGGATGTTGGTTCTGGATCGCAAGCTTGGCAGACCGCAGAAATCTTGAAACGGATAGAACCCGTTCTGGTGGACCAAAGGCCCGATCTCGTTCTGGTGGTGGGTGACGTCAATTCGACAGTAGCGGGATCACTGGCCGCAGCGAAACTCGGAATTCCCATCGCCCACGTGGAGGCCGGACTTCGAAGCTTTGACCGCTCTATGCCCGAGGAAGTTAACCGGGTGGTGACAGACGCTCTCGCCAATTATTTGTTTGTGACAGAGAAAAGCGCAGTCGAGAATCTCTTGAAGGAGGGCCACCCGCGTGAACAGATCTATTTCGTGGGAAACGTAATGATCGATGCCCTCCAGCAATTTCTGCCAGTGGCCCAGCAGTCCCGCATCGCAGAAGATATGGCTCTTATCTACAACGGGAATTTTCTGCCGTTTGGATTAGTGACCTTACACCGACCTTCGAACGTAGATTTGGATGAGACCTTGGTCAGCCTTCTGCGCGCGCTCCAAACGGTCGCCGACATGGTGCCTTTAATCTTTCCCGTTCATCCGAGAACCCGTCAGAAGCTCTCCCAGTTGAGTATGCGCAGCCATCCAAACCTTCGTCTGATCGACCCGTTAGGCTACTTAGAGTTCATCTGCCTATTGAGCCATGCTCGAATAGTGCTGACAGACTCGGGTGGGGTGCAGGAGGAATCAACAGCTCTGGCGATCCCTTGCTTAACGCTGCGAGAAAACACTGAGCGTCCGGTGACTGTCACACAAGGAACCAACGATATCGTCGGGCATGACTTCGAGACGATAAGGACTAAAGCGCGTGAGATTTTGGGCGGTCATGGTAAGAAAGGAGAACGTCCTGAACTGTGGGACGGGCACGCCGCTCAGCGCATTGTAGAGATCCTCCTTCATGAGATTTCGTGACTGTGGACACAACAGGGAATATCCGACTCTCTCGATGAACCGCGCGAGCTGTTTTCCTTGGGTAAAATAATCTCAGGCAACGGAAGGGGAGCAGCGTTGTTGATAATTATTTTGCGCGGGCCGAAATGAAGGCATTGAAGCGATGCAGCGACTTCCAGAGCCGCATAGGGAGATGCTCGCGCAGCCATTCTTTTGCACTTTTAAATTGGTACCAAATCCGAAGGTAAGCGCCTCCTAGACTTTGGCGACGGGCGAAATGAATGTTCAAATAGTGCGAGAGCTGCGCATTCCATTGGGCTTTGCTTTCGCCAAAGCCCGCGAGAAAATCGTACTGTCGCACACCGGATTCAATCAAAGCCTTGAGCATCTCACCCTTCAAGCAAAATCCCGGGCTATCGGCGTGTTCCGAAGGGTCGAAGCCGGCTTGTAAGGCATACACGACATTGTTGTACCGGAAGCCGTAGTCAGCCGCAATCGGCTTTCCTCCAATTTCCAAAATCCAAAACTCAAGCCAACCCCGGCTCAGTGACACTGAGCTGAGTTGCTGATAGAACCCTCGGCGATTTTCGGAACTAAATGAACCCGGGTTTCCGTTCGAGCTCCATCGTTTCTGGTGCAACTCGAAAAGTGCTGGAAGGGACTGAAGCAGTTCATTCTGGCGGGAACAGCGGTAGATGCGAAAGTTCGGTCTTTTCTCAAGCCGGCGGAGATGATATTTAAAGTTTTTGCGCATCGTGCTAGGGAGCTGCTTGAAGTAAGTATCCCAATGATCGGGGAGGGAAATTTGGCAGCAAGGCGTTTGAACGCATGCATGGATCCACCTGCGCTCGACGAGCGATGTGATGAGCTGGCTTGCCGCTGGTGAGTTTACAGGAATGGTGTTAAGCTCGCAGAAGTCCCAAAGGTCTGAGTGATCCTCAAGGTAAACCAAAAGACTCCGGACGACTGTTGACGCGCAGCCTGGAGCGACCACCAAATCGAGATTATCCGAATCGCCGCTCCCGTCGCCCATCAGCTGCAGTATTTTCCAGCTCTTTCCTAAAGACTTTCGCGTGACAAGGGAAAGTGGAGCTAGACCGACGAGCTGAGAAGAGTCGTCCTCGAAGGCCAAAACATGAAGCTTCTGATCCGCGCCAAAAGCGCGCCACCATGTCGTAAGCCATTCCCAAGTGGAAAATATCGAGCCCTGTGGGTATTGAGCCAGCAATTCTTCCCACGGAACACGGAGCTTATCAAGGTCGTCAATCGTTCGGAAAACCTTGACGGTTAAATTTCCGAAGTTCGTATCTCCACATTTATTACGCGGGGACTGCAAAAGGCCCGCTTCGTCACCGTCGTCCGAATCTGCCTTAACGTTTAGATTTACCATGATTTTGTGCACATCGGATTCGTTCTTGCGTACGCATCCAACGCTGTCATACCTGTCTTCGAACGGCCTTCAGGCAACTGTTTAGAGAATGATTTATCCAATCAAAGAATAGCGCAAGTTCCTTGAAACATAGGTGACGACGCATCGTCCAGGTTTCCGGTGTGACCGGGCGTTGAGCAGGTGCACCAGGAGCAATCACACAAACCGTGAACGCCAGGAGTTCGCCAGTGAGTTTAAGGGCTTCGACACGACCCGCCGAAATCATAGCCAATGCTTCGCGGTCGTGGCCGCAACAATAACTTGCGTGTTAAAACGGGCCCTGATCGGGTTACAGATTCCTTGCCTTCGGATATTGAACGGCTCCATGCAGTCTCCTAGATTAAACCCGCCGTGGAAGGAAAATGCGATTCGATAATGTGCTTGCCTGGCAACTTCTTGAGTGGCAAGGGAAAAACTATCTCGCGAGCCTACGGGATAAGCCAGTGAAGTGATAGGCACGCCCAGACGCTCCTCCAGTATCTGCTTCGAGAGGGATAGCTCATGTGTTTGGTCTTGTTCGGATGTCCTGCTGAGGACCTTGTGATTGTGCGTGTGCGACCCAATCGCCATGCCGCCGCGGACCATCTCGCTGATTTCCCTCCAGGTCGCGAAAAGCCGTTCCTTGCCGCTGCATCGGTCCATTCGGCACTGCTCGGCCAGATCATTCAGAAAACGCTCACCAGCTGAGGCTGGGAGGCTTTTGTACAATGCCAAGGCTGCATCGATAGCGGGTCGGCGATTCGAGTCCGAAAGGTCAAAGGCACGTTCTGGCAAACCGGGAAGGCGAATAGTGCCGGTGGTTGCGCGCTGGATAAAGCTTGCGATCTCATCCCACCATGGAATTGAGTCAGCGCCTATAAACGCTGTAGGAAGAAAGAACACACCCTGAACTCCGTGAGACTGCAGAATGGGAAACGCAAGATCGTAATTATCCCGATAGCCGTCATCGAAAGTTAGCAAAACACGTGTCCGGCGCAATGGTGTTTTCTTTTCGGCAATCTCTATAGCTTCCTCGAGGCCGATGATTTCCAGATGAAGTTTCAAAAAACGGACCTGTTCTTCGAAAGATTCGGCTGTGGCTGAAAATACCCCTGAATCGTAGAATGTCTCTTCTGGATTACCGATCCGATGATAATTGAGTACCAATAACTGCGGTTTAGTCGGCAGAAGGTCCAGAACGCGTAGGAATCCAGAGTCTGACACCAGTCTCGATAGCAGGTCTCGTTTAGCCACGCTCATGTTTGGTATGTGAAGGTGCAACCTATTTTATTATAAACCTCGATCGGAATGCCTCTTCACTGTCCCGGCACGCTGTCTTGAATTTGTTTAGGACTGGCGGAAGTTTCCACCGACTGTCCCACTGCTGATGAACTCATCCCTTTCGCAAGAGCCATTGTCGAGCCGCCAGGTAAGGTCGGCCTGCGACTCTCTTAGCGATTTTTTTAATATTCCAAAAGAGCCATTGCCGTGAACGCGCTCCGGAATGAACTGAAACCAAGTCTCCAGAAACGCCAGACGGCGTTCCTCTGAAGATGTTGTACCGACCGACCACCAAACAGCCGAGGACAGCATGAACCGCAGTGGTGGGTTCAGAATTAAACAGTACTCGAACACCCGCTGCGGCGGCTGTCTCACCAACTCGATTGGAATAATGGCCTCCTGGGACGGAGGCAGTATCAACCTGTTCGCCGAGGATTTCGGAGAGTATTTTGATGCTCCTGGTCCATTCGTCGGTCAATGCCTCCTTGCTACAGTGTGACATCCTTACAGGATGAGAAAACGAATGGCTGCCGATCACATGACCCTTTCTTCTCAAGAAGCGAATCTGCTCCGTGTTCAGGAAGCCTTTCCTATTAATTTGGCTGGCAGTGATAAAAAAATGCCCGCGCCACCGATATTTTTCGAGAAGGTCGGCGACGCGCGTGACAGCGCTTTCCCCGCCGTCGTCGAAAGTCAGAAGAAAAGGAAGCGCCTCATCACTCGCATTTGCGAGGTCGTATGCAATGCTCGAAGTAGTGTCGCGTACTTTTGCGACGGCCGCGAGATGGGCTTCAAATGCGGGACGGCTCAATTTGTATTTCGCCGTTCCTGGGCCAGTGAAACCGCTCGAATCCCAGTCCGCGCTCTCGATTACATCATGATAGAGCAGACAGGCGGCCCTCATTGAGGACCTCTTCTCGCGCGGTATTTCCACTGTAGGTATTTGGTTAACCAGGGTTGCCCCCATGTGGCCGAGGGCCGTCCTGTGGTATTCAGCGGGATGGCAGTCCTATTAAAGATCTCAAGAAACTTACTGCGCAGAGCATCGAGGTTCTCTAGCACGGCTCGGTGCTGGATGACGATGTGCGATTCATGCAGTTCGTCAAACGAATAGGTGTAGTAGCCGAACACCGGTCCTGTGTCGACTCCCTCGTCGATTCTGAGGAGCGTCATGCCGACCTTATTCAGGTCGCGATTTGCGAGCGCCCAAAAACATCCGTGCGCGTTTCGATACTCCGGACAAATCCCGGGATGCATAACGTATGTTCCCTTAGCCGCAATCGAAAAAACGCCCTCTTTCAGTAACACCTTGCAGCGCGCCAGAACAAGGTCGGGGTTCATCCTCCTGATAAATGTTTCTGTCTCTTGGGTATTCGGGCTTGACGTTTTCAGAATCGCGATGTCCGAAGCAATGTCCCCATAGATAAGGCACTTCTCGTGCAGCTCTTGGCGCTCCCAGCGCCGGTCTTTGCCGACGAGAAAAATATGGTAATAAAATCGGAACGCCAGCGCGTCGAGAAAACGAAGGACCCCAACTCGCTTGATCTCGCGCTGTACGCGGCGCCAAATTCGACTCGGGGGCTCCTGGATGATAACGATTCCCACGAGATTCGAGAATGAATTCAGCCACCGGGCCAATACCACCTGATCCAATTGAGCGCCGTCGTGGCATATCAGGAGTGTTTTCATTGAGTCGAGGGTCGCGACCAGGTACTGCCTTGATGATTCTAAGCCATGGAAATGAAACACACACGAAGAGCATTTAACCGCTCCTGCTAGATGAACAAGTACGCTGCCCCTAGATGGCGCCTTCGGTAGTATTACCGACTGGATGAACAGATGGATCAGTGTCGGTTTGAAAACGAAAGTTGCTCAGAATCAAGCCAGAATCTGTGGACATCTTACGGAGCGTTCGTCGCGCAGCCGATTACAGGCATTTTGGTCTGCTCTCTAAGCATCTTTGCACCCAGGCTGTTGGATTCTCACTACTCGCTCCGCTGCCAGATAGCCTTCTCTGTGCTGACCAGAGATCGAACAAAGCCCACAAGAAAGGCCAAGTTCATCGCTAATAAGAAATAGCCAAGTGAGGCAAATCGGAACCGGCGCGCGCGTTCTCGGAAAAGAAAACCCAGCCCGGCCCACAGATAGAACGCTAACTGAAAAAGCAAAACGATCTTGTAGAAAGGCCGGTTGGCCAAAACCAAATTGCTTACGAGCAACACGATGAGAAACCAAGGCACAGTCCACCGCAGTACCTTGTGAGAGTAGAAAGCGAGACGCGTAGAAATGTCCAGAGGAACACGAGTTAAATCCCAAAAGGCTCGAAAGCTACCCATGGCGAGCCGAACGCGACGGGCAAACTCTCCCGCAATAGTGTTGGGCGCAACATCGGTCGCTACTGCTTCCGGATCGTAGAGAACGCGATATCCGCACTTGCGAACGTTCATGGGGATAATGAAGTCGTCGAGTATGACGTTTGGGGAGAGAGGAATAAATGCGTTGCGACGGATGGCATAGATTGCGCCACTCGCTGTGAGTGTGATGCCCAAGCGCGCCTCCATGAGTCGCAGCATGCTTTCATATTTCCAGTAAATCCCCTCGGTTTGCTGAGATTCCACACTGGCGCGGAATCGCAGTGCGCCGCACACCGCTCCGACCGAAGAGTCGACAAAATGCCGCACAAGTTTTTGCACGGCATCCGGAGCGAACAGAGTGCTACCGTCCGAGAAAATCAAAATGTTGTGTTGAGCGCGCGCGACAGCGTGATTCAGCGCGACCGATTTGCCGCCACGCGTTAAAAGCACGAGAGTCTCAATATTCGGGTCAGTCAGGCCACCCAGGATTTCATTCGTCCGATCCGTGGACCCATCAGACACAAACACTACTTGGAGTTTATCCCGCGGATAGTCGAGTTCCCGAAGGTTGGCGAGCTTATCTGCCAGAACTTGCTGTTCGTTGTGAACCGGAATGAGAAAACTGACGCCTGGAAGTTCATCAAAGGCGAACGAGGCGGACCGGCGATCTCTGCGAACTAGAAGATAGCCCAGATCCCTTCGCAGTTGGGCTAAGGCATAACAGAAAAACAAAATCATTGGGTACAAAAAATAGGTGTATAAGATCACGGCAACAGCGAGCCAAAAGAGGTATGCCGGTATCGCCTTCATCGGCTTCCTCTCCCTAGCAGCAATATCTTCATAGTCTTAAATAAAATTAATAGATCAAGCCCAACGGAAATATTCTTTATATAGAAGAGGTCGTAGCCCAGCTTGTCCTTGTTGTCTTCCGTGGTGACATTGTAGCCGCGATTGACCTGAGCCCACCCCGTCGCGCCCGGTTTGACGGCCCACCGCTGACGATAATAGGGAATCTTTTCTGCGCATTCCACCTCTTGATTCGGAACGAATGGTCGTGGTCCAACGAAATGCATATCACCGCGGAGAATATTGAAGAGCTGTGGCAACTCGTCCATACGAGTGCGTCGCAGCAACCTTCCCAGGCGCGTGAATCGGCTATCCATTCGTTCCGCGGGAAGATAGTTCTCGTCCTGTTCAACACCATTTCTCATGGTACGAAACTTGAACAGCGTGAAAATCTCTCCACGCAGCCCAACGCGCTTCTGCCGGAAAATTGCAGGGCCATCAGAGTCCAAACGAATTGCTAACGCGATCAATACCATTAGTGGCAAGGCCAGAATCAGGCCGACTGTAGACCAAATGATAGACGAAGCGCGCTTATAGATCATTAGAGAGCGCGAGACGTCCAAGCCAGGAGAAAACAGCAACCAGCTCAAACGGAGAGATTCGATCGGGAGCTTTCCGGTTACTGCCTCGTACATTTCGGCGCCGTCCTGAACACTCACGCCCCGGCTCTTTAGCCGAAGTAAATCTTGTACAGGCAAATTTCCTCTACGCTCGTTCATCGCGATAACGATTCGCTGTGCGCTGTAGGGCTCAATTAGGTTCAGGAATTGATCGCCCGATTCCTCGCCAGAACTCAAACGCAGGTTTGCGTTCCCGTCCTCGAGGCTCTTCAGTTGACCCACGACGCGAATACCTAATTCTGGACGAGCACCCAACTCCGCTACGAGCGACTCAGCGAGGGAGCCGTCCCCGAAAATCAACACGCGTTCGGCAAATTGGGGACGGCTATTGAGTGCCAAGAACAGCCTGCGCCAAAGCAGCAAGATCACAGCAACGAACGATAAACCGATCACGAAGATTCCGCGACCCAGCTCCAACGGCGGATACACGTAATAAACCAGGGCCAGAAGTATGCAACCTACCCCCAATACCTGAACTAAACGGGTCAGGACCTCGCGCCGGTTGCTTAATATTGATGTGTCGTAGAGATCAAAATAGTACATACAACCGATAAAAACTGCCGACACTACGAAAATCTTAGCCCCGCCCTGTTCGTAGCTGAGCATTAAGGCGGCATCGGTCGCACCCAACCGCGCAATCGAAGCGGCGACGAATGCAAGTACAACCAGGCACGCTTCCGAAATTCCCAAGAAGAGGGTGCGGGTCGGAAAATGGGCATTCAGAAGACGGATCATTAAGTAGCCTTCGATTTCTTCTCTTTTATCGATTGGTTTTCTTTCTTCTTAACGCCGTAATATTGGTCTGAATAATTCACACGATCGAATTCGGAAGCCTCGTTCAGTACCATTCCTATCCATTTCGGATTATCCAAACCCTTCACACCGATTTTCAGAGCTTTAATCGGTGCAACGCCTTCGCGGACTACGAGGAGTGTGCCGTCCACGAGTCTTGACCACAGGTTAGCGTCGACGATTGGCGACATAGGGGTTGAATCGACTACGACCCAGTCAAAACCTCCGCCTAATCGCGTGAACGTTTCCGCAAATCGGGCCGACTGCAAAATTTGCGATGACTGATCGCATGTGGAGCCTGCACCGAGAAACCACAATGGCATATCATCCAATTTGTAAATGTACCGAGCAATTTCTTTGTCTTCTTCTCTCTTACGCCACCATTGATTGATTCCTTCCAGATCGTTCAATCCTAGCAAGGTTGTGAGGGTTGGCCTGTGCAAGTCTCCTTCGACCAGAAGTACTTTATAGCCGAAGTGCTTCACCAGAGTAACCGCGAGGTTCGCTGCGACTAAACTCTTGCCTTCGTTGATCACTGCGCTAGTGATCTGTATCGATTTCAGCTCGCCCTTCTGACGTAGATTCTCCAGTCGAGCCGCCAAGGCGCGAAATTTCTCGGCACCCAGTCCCTTGGGGTCCGTGAGGGCCACCAAACGCGATGTCTTGCCAACTGTGATTTTTGCGCTGGGGCCGTCTGCCGTTTCGACGGGCGGTGCCAAGATGTTATTTAGCAGCTCGAGCGGTTTGTTCCGTTCCGGCGTAGTACTCCCGGGCTTTCGTTTCTCCCCCTCCATTCTTCGCAACGTGTCGTAGAGCCGGCTCACTCTGATTCCGCTCCCGATCGCAATTTGTTTTCGTCAATCGTTCCGGACGAATCTACCGCAACCTTATTCAAATGAAGATCCCCAGCTACCTCCTGAACGATCTCGGGCGTAATCTGGAGTTGATGGTGGCCGAAACCTAGTAGCAGGGAATTCTCACAAAGCGTATTGACTAAGCGTGGTATGCCTCGGGAAAATTTCTGAATCCAAGCAATAGTTTCATCGGGGAAAATCGACGCTGCGTGCGAGTTAGCTCCAGATAGTTCTAGTCTTTGATGAATGTAGCCTTGCAGCTCTTTCATTTCCAGGGGCTTCAGACTGCAACGTAGACCGATCCTTTGCTTTAGTTGGCGCAGTTGTTGTGAATCGAGCTTTTCCTCAAACTCCGGCTGCCCTACAAGCACGATTTGGAGTAGCTTGTGCTTGGTAGTCTCAAGATTAGTAAGGAGGCGGATTTCTTCCAGCAGCTCCCAGCTCAGCAATTGGGCTTCATCGACAACGAGTGCTGTAGTGAGGTCCTGACGCGAACGCTCCATCAAATAGTTGTTGAGGCGTGTAAGCGCCTCAGTTTTTGTGCGTCCTGTCAACGGAAGAAGACCTAGGTCAGCAATCACATGAGAGAGAAATTCCGGTACGGAAATCACAGGATTATACACATATGCAAATGCGACTTTATTCTTCGTGAGAGCTTCCAAAAGACATCGCACAAGTAACGTCTTGCCTGTTCCAACCTCGCCGGTGACCACCACAAAGCCCCTTCGGCGAAGCACGCCATAAGCCAAATTGGCAAGCGCCTCGGTGTGCGATGGCGTGGGGTAAAAGAAATAGGGATCCGGGCTGACCCCGAACGGATTGCGCGCCAACCCGTAAAATTTTTTGTACATCTTCTTCAGCTTTTGTAGAACGCGTAAAGATTTCCAGCTAGCATCAAAAGCACTATTACCACCGCTGCGACAATCTCTATTCCCCGGAACAGGACGCGAGAACGGCTCTCTCCGGGAGCATCTAGATGAGGAATCCCGATCAGCACCTTGAGTGGAACTGCATTTTCAAGATCTTTTTCCTGCCGAACCCGAACATTTGTCATTTCAAGGAAAACCGTCAAACCGGCTCCAAACGCGAGACCTACCATCAAGCCTGCGATACTGATCAGCAAATGATTTGGAGCCGACGGTCTACCCGGCAGGCTCGGCGGATCAAGGATGCGAAATTGCTCACCCTGCTGGCGCTGTTCAAGACTCGTAGCAAGCTGCGACTGGTTTTGCTTCTGGAGAAGCGAATTGTAATTTGACTTCGACTCTTCATACCCTCGGGAGATATCCGACAGCTCCTGCTCCGTTTCGGGCGTCAAATTCAGACGGGCCTGATAGACAGCAATATCGGACTCGATTTTCTTCTCGTGCTGCTGATAATTTTGAATCTCCAAACGATTGGCCTTGAGCTGACTTTGAATCTGCATCATGGGAGAAAGTGACTCGTGATGCACGTCCGCTGCAGAGCCAGGATCGACGTCACTTGTCGTCGGGGGTTTTTCGTTCGCCGTGATTTCAGAATCAATGTCTTGTTTCAGTTTCTCCATCTTGGAGATTTTGTCCTTCAACTGAACGACGTCGGGATGGTCCTCGGTATATCGCAGCCGAGCTTCTTGAAGCTTGTGGCGTAATTCTAAGAGGTCATTGTTCAATGCATCCGGGGATGTCACGGTTGAGCTTCCGCTGCCTAAAGTTGTCTGAATTGCTTGATATTCTTGTTGCATGGACTCCAGATACAGCTTCTGCTGGTTCGCTCCATCTAAAGCCCGCTGGATACTCTGCAGTTGAGATTGCAAGCCATTCAGGATTTGAACGTTCGTTTCCACCTGGCTAGGTAAATTCCCGAAATGACTAGCCTTGAATGCTCGGACCTTAGCCTCCTGCTCTTCAAGCTTCGCTCTCGCATCCGCTAACTGGCTTTCAAGAAATGATGTCGTGCTCTCGGAGAGCTGCTCTTGGGATTTAAGATTCTCGTTGATGAACAGAGAAGTAAGCTCGCTGTTTACCTGCTGTGCAATCTGAGGTGAGCCAGCCGAATATCGAATTTTGAACGCAGTAAGTTGCCCTGGCCGGCCGGGGGCCTCCACCAAGTCGATCTTGATGTCCATTCGCATTTGCTCAACCGGATCCCCCGCTTGGGTGATTGCCCACCGCCTGCGCGTTTCATAAAGATGGAATCGGTTGATCGTGGACTGAAGGCGAGTGCGGCTGAGAATCTGTTCCGTCATGGCCTGCAGACGGTCCTGAAGACTTACGGTAACGTTTGGAACGACATACTGCTCGGGAACCTTTTGCTGCTCTACGAGAACCAGCGCGTCGGATTGGAAGGTGGACGGCACGAGCCAGCTCCCCGACCAAGCGATCGCCCAGCAAGCAAACACCGGAAGCAGTATGTACCAGCGCCGCCGGCGGACAATAGCCCAGTACTCATCTAGGCTGCGAGACGGCTGTCCATCTTCTTCATCTAACATCGCAACTCCCGATCAACATCGGAAAATACATCTAGAGACACAAAGCCGCTGGGGTCCCCGCGGGTCCATTATCGTTGCACAGGGGATTCCATAATCAAAGCTATTTTTAACGGGCGAATAAGAGACGCATCAAGCACTAAATGAGCGAGTTAGCTCAAAAAAATGCAGAAGCTGCCACTT